>Ga0210378_10000621_pt1 | contig 18314 bp, 12 predicted proteins | sample PLM1_60_b1redo_FD_155465 | JGI IMG/M metagenome (GOLD analysis project Ga0210378, IMG submission 155465) | Groundwater sediment microbial communities from an aquifer in East River, Colorado, USA - PLM1_60_b1 redo | ecosystem: Environmental > Terrestrial > Soil > Riparian zone | place: USA: East...
GCGCCGGCGGCTCGCAGTCGTACACGGCCGAAGGTCGCGACCAGTACCAGAACTCGCTCGGGGATGTGACCTCGACGACGACCTTCTCGATCAGCCCGGACGGCTCCTGCACCGGCGCGACCTGCACGGCGTCTGCGGCGGGTACTCACACGGTGACGGGAACGACGACCGGCAAGACGGGCGCTGCAACCCTGCAGGTGACCGCCGGCAGCCTCCTCGACCACATCGTGATCAGCCCTTCGAGCGGAACGATCAGTGCCGGTGGCTCACAGGCATACACGGCGCAGGGTTTCGACGCCGCGAACAACTCGCTCGGCGATGTGACTGCCTCGACGACGTTCTCGATCCTTCCCGATGGATCCTGCAGCGGCAATACCTGCACGGCGACGTCGGCAGGGCCACATACGGTCACCGGCAACAACGGCGGGAAGACGAGCAGTGCGTCGCTAACGGTGACGGCCGGGCCGCTGGATCACTTGGCCCTGCTGCCCGCTTCCGCCACGATCGCGGCAGGCGGCTCGCAAACCTACACGGCGCAGGGGCGTGATCAATACGACAACCCGTTGTCGGACCTGACATCCACCACTACCTTCTCGATTGCGCCAAACGGCTCTTGCACCGGCGCGACCTGCACTGCGTCCATTGCGGGCCAGCACACGGTGACGGGCACAGGAAGTGGCAAGACCGGCACGGCGTCGCTGCAGGTCGGCGCGGGAGCGCTCGACCGCATCGTGATCAGCCCTTCGAGCGGGACGATCAGTGCCGGTGGCTCACAGGCATACACGGCTCAGGGTTTCGACGCCGCGAACAACTCGCTCGGCGACGTGACCGCCTCGACGACGTTCTCGATCACACCGGAGGGATCGTGCAGCAGCAATACCTGTACGTCGAATGCCGGCGGCCCGCATACCGTCACCGGCAACAACGGTGGGAAAACCGCGACGGCGGCGCTGACGGTAAGCTGGGTTCGGAACGGGGGCTTCGAGACCGACCTGTCGGGCTGGAACACCTCCGGCTCGGGAGCGAACATCACTCTGGCGAGAGTGGCTGGTGGCCGCACGGGCAGCTGGGCCGCCAAATTGACGAACACCGGAAGTACGACGAGCACCTACGCAACGCTGCAAGACTCGTCGCCGAACTGGGTCGCGACGACCTCGCCCGGCACGTACATCGGAACGATGTGGGTCCGCTCCGACACCGCGGGAGCGGTCTTCAAGCTCAAGTTCCAGGAGTACAGCGGCAGCACGCAGGTCGGCTCCGCGACCACGCAGGTGTCGCTGACGACGTCCTGGCAACAGGTGACCGTTAGCTACACGATCAGGTCGCCGGGGTCGACGCTCGATTTTCAGTCGTACGTGACTAGCCCGGCGCCGGGAACCGCCTTCTACGCGGACGACGCGTCGATCGTCCTTGGCTGACGCGAGGGAGCGACGTGACGACGACGAACCTCCCCCCGGCCATACGGACGCGCACGAAGGCGCCTGCCCGTCGGCTTCGTGTTGCGCACGTCACGGCGAACTTCGAGGACGGGTCGGGAGGGATCACGCTGCGAGAGGCGCTGGCGCTCGATCGCGATCGCTACTCGTCGACGGTGCTCGCGCCCGAAGATGGATCCCTGTTCGGGCGCGCCGAGGATGCGGGACTCGACGTCATACGGCTGCGCCGCATGGGGCGGGGACGCCGCGTTTACCCATGGGCGGACCTCGAGGCGCTGCGGGAGCTGAGCGCGCACCTGCGCGAGGGCGACTTCGATCTCGTCCACACGCACGCGGGCAGAGCAGGGATGATTGGCCGGCTGGCGGCGCGGGCAAGCGGGTGCGCGACCGTCCACACTCTCCATGGGTTCCCGTTCAATGAGTTCCAGTCAGCCCCCGTTCGCCGCCTGATTCTGACCGTCGAGCGACGGCTCGGCCGCATCACCGACTACTTCATCACCGACGGCACCTTCGTCGCGTCCGAAGCGGTCAGGCTGAAGATTTCTCCGCCGGACCGGGTCCGCGCTGTCATCAGCCCCATCGAGTCCGTCCCGCCTGTCTCCGAGGCGGCGCGGCGCGAAGCCCGTCGCGTGCTCGGACTTCCAGCCGGAGCAAAGGTGGTCGGAACGGCGGCTCGCCTCGCGGTTCAGAAGGCGCCTCTCGACATGGTGAGGGCGATCGCGAGGCTGCGGCGGCCGGACGTCTCCATGGTCTGGCTCGGCGACGGGGAGCTGCGGGCCAAGACACAGCGTCTCATCGACCGGGAGGGGCTCGGCGAGCGTTTCCTGCTTGCCGGCAACCGCGACGACGTTCCCTACCTGCTCCCCGCCTTCGACGTCTTCGCTCTGTCGAGCCTCTGGGAGGGGCTGCCGTGCTCGGTGGTCGAGGCGATGACCTGCGGCATTCCGGTCGTCGCCACCGCGGTCAACTCCGTCCCTGAGGTCGTCATCTCCGGCAAGACCGGGCTGGTCGCACGACCCGGGGATCCGGCCTCGCTGAGCCGGGCGCTGGCGTACATGCTCGATCATCCGGCCGAGGCGGCCCGCATGGCGGAAGCCGCTCGCGGCCAGATCGGGGAGCAGTTCCGCTCCGATCTCTTGGGTCAGGAGCTCATGGGGGTCTACGAGACCGCCCTCCGTTTCGCCTCCGCCAGAAGCGATCGAGCCGTGGCGACCACCTGCTGATGCACGCCTCCCTCGACACCGCAGGCGAACGCCTGGCGATCGACTGCTCACTCCCTTGGGTCATGGAGCTGATCGCCGAGGGGGCGAACGGAGAGCTTCGCCGCGTCGAGGCGGCCGACCCCTCGCTTCGAGTGCGCATCGAATCCGATCGACGTGCGTTCGACACTCGGGGATGGGAGCTCGTCGCGCGCGGTGCTTGGCGACGGAACGGCGACGTCGTCGTCGAGAACCCCTGCACGTCCGGCTTCGACCTGCACCTCAGCCGGACGCCCGAAGGTGCGGAGTTCACCTACCGCTGGCGTCCGCCGGCCCGAGACCGGGCCGTCGCGAGGCTCCTGCGGTCACGGTTCCACCTGCTCGCCCGGGCCACGCTGATCCAGTACCCCGCGCTTTGGTGGGCGGGAACCCGGGGCCGAGCGCCGCTCCACGCGTCTGCGTGCGCCGCCGGAGCGACGACTCCGTTGCTGACCGCTCCGAGTGGGATCGGCCGCTCGACCCTCCTTCTTGCGGAGCTCGCCTCCGGCGCGAGGACCACCGGCGACAACCTCGCGGTGGGGGACGGGACGACCGTCTGGGGCCTCGTCGAGCCGGTGCGCGTCGAAGGCGGACACGGACGTCGCATGCCCCACGGTCGAAGTGAGGTGGCCCTGGAGGACCGCGCCGACTCGCTCATGCCCGACCGCATCGTCGTCCTGGAGCGAGGGCGGTCCGTGTCCCCCTCGCTCTCGACGTGCCGCAGCGAAGCCGCAGTACGCACGCTGGTCACGAGCACGTATATGGCCGGTGAGCTGCGAAGGTACTGGCCCTTTGCCGCCACTCTTGCGGCGGCGACCGGCCTCGGCCCCTCCCACGCGCCGATCACGGAGGTCGCTTCGGCGTTCGCCGCGATGCTCCCCTGCTTCACGCTCGCGCTCGGCCGGAACCCGGGCGGCGTTCGTCTCTCTGACCTGCTCGACAACGCGGAGGTCGCGGCATGACCGTAACGCCTTTGCCCCGGGACGCGAACCAGGAGCAGGAGCCGACGGACGTCCGGATCTTCGAGAGTGCCGACTCACCGGCCGATCCCGTCGCTCTGGCCGTGCTGGGAGAGGGAGTGGCGAACGCTGAGCTCGCCGGACCGGCCGTGGTTTTGCCCGATTTCCACTTGAAGGACGACAAGGAGATGCCTTCGAGCATCGCGGTCGCGACACGAGACGCCATCCGCCCGACGCTGACGTGTTGTTCGCTGAACTGCGGTATGGCGCTCGTCGCCCTCGACCTCGAACGCCCTCCTGCCGGCGCGGTCACCGACTTTTACCGGCTCGTCCGCGAGCGTCTGCGGTACCCGCCGACGTACCGGAGCGAGCTGACCTCGGACGAGGTGGTTCGCTCGGCCACCGAAGGAGCGGAGTTCGCCGTCGAGAGGTTCGGGGTCGACCCCTCCATCCTCGACGGCATCGAGGAAGGCGGTCGCCTTGACGTCCGCTCCTACGGCGGCGCCGACAGGATCCGGCGCGAGCTCCCGTGGATGGTCAAGCAGCTCTCCCGAATTAGGTTCGGAACGATCGGGCCGAGTAACCACTTCATCGAGCTCCAGGAGGTGGAGGAGGTACTGGATCCCGAGGCGGCGAGTCTCCTGGGTGTCGAGGCCGGTCAGGTGACGCTTCAGTACCACGGGGGCGGGGGGACTCTCCCGGGCCAGCTGGGCGTCCTCTTCGGCGCGCGGAAGCGCTACACGTGGCCGCTCCGCATCCAGATGGCCGTCCAGAAGCCGCTCTACCACCTGGCCCGCGCGCGATCGCTCGAGGAGCTGAGGTCCAGGAGCGCGCTCTACTTCGCGCGCGGGGCCCTGCCCGTGGAGTGGGCGGGGACCGAGGGCGAGCGGCTCATGCTGGCCAACCTGATGGCGATGAACTACGGGTTCGCGTTCCGGGTCTCGACCTACGCCACGCTCACCGCGCTTTTGAACGAGGTTTTCGGCACAACCGGAAGCCATCTAATCGTCGACTCGCCGCATAACTCGATCTACGAGGAGGAGATAGATGGGGCGCCCGCGATCGTCCACAGGCACAACGCTGCGCGCGCGTACCCGGCGTCCCGGATGGGGCATCACCCGGTCTTCGGGCGGATCGGCCAGCCGGTCCTGCTTCCCGGCACGAGCAGGACCTCGTCCTACCTGTGCGTCGCCGGTGAAGGGGCCCACAAGAGTCTGTACTCCGCTTCGCACGGCGCCGGGACAACAGTCAAGCACTTCGCGGGTTCAGGGCTGTCCGGTCCTGACCCTCGGGGGAGGGTGACGCAACGGTTCAGCTATTCCCGGAGCGAGCCGACCGAGGTCGAGCAGCTCGACGACCGCGGAGTGGACGACACGCTCGAGATCCTGCAAGGCGACGACATCGTTCGTCCTGTTGCGAGGCTCCGGCCCTTCGCGGTCCTCAACTGACGGGGGCGCTGATGACCTCGAACGAGCGCTGGCGGAACAACTGGCTCGTCATCTGCCCTGCGGGAGCGGTGCGGGTGGACCTCGGACGTTCGGCCGCGACGCGGCGAGCGCCGAGGCGGACCATCCGCGACCTTCCGCCGGGCACGCCCGTCGTGCTGTGTGCGTCCGCGCCCGGCGCGATCGGCCGGTGCAGGACCTTCGCAGCGGAAACGGGGATCGAGCTCGAGCGCGAGTATCTCGCCTTTCCCTCCGCCGGGACTCCCGCATACCTGGTCGAGGATGCCCCGGCGCCGGTTCGCGTGTTCGTGAAGACGGTCCTAGTGACCCCGCCCCGAACCGCTCTGTCGACCCCGATCCAGGCCTGCCTCGGCGTTCTCCGCCTACTGAGCTCATGGCGGCTGCTTAGGTCGATCGCGCCCGGCCGAGTCGTCGTCGGGACGCGGGCGTGAGCGTGCCCACCGCTGCCGTCGACGACTTTCCGGAGCTCGTGGGCAAAGCGCCGATACCCCGATCCTCGCTGTGGGAGTACGTCCAGGCGTCGGGTCTGCGCTCGCTGGTCGTCGGCACCTCGAAGAACCCGAACGCCAAGATCACCGTCTTGCTCGTGTCCCCGGAGACGCGCCGGCCGGTCGTCGCCGTCAAGGTCCCGACCACCCATGCGGCGGCCAAGGCCGTCGAGGCGGAGGGCGGGATGTTGATCGATCTGCGCAACCTGGGGCCGGAACTGACCGAGACGATCCCACGCGTGGTCGACGTCGTCGAGTTCGAGGGACGCCCCGGAATCGTCATGACGGCGATGCAGGGTACGCCGATGAGCACGCTGTACCTGCGGTGGCGTCACACCGCGAGGCCGCGAAGGGTGGCGGCGCACTTCGCCGCAGTCGAGACGTGGCTCGCCGAGCTCCATCGCAGGACGGCCGGAGAAATCGGTCCGCTGGACATGGACGGGGGAGTGGTGTCCGTGCTCTCGAGGCGCTTTCCCGAAAGCGAGCGCGTCGTCGAGGACGGCGAGCGGCTGGCCGAGATCTACATGCGGCTTCGCCGCAATAGCGTGCCGCGCACGGCTGTGCATGGAGACCTCTGGTCCGCCAACGTCCTCCTTACCGGCGGGCGGGTGTCGGGTGTCGTGGATTGGGAGGCCGGCGTCGTCTTTGGTGAGCCGGTGCGCGACCTCGTGCGCTTCGCGCTCATGTACGCGCTCTTCCTCGATCGCCGTACGCGGCCGGGCCGTCGGGTCGCGGGGCATCCCGGGCTGCGGGCCGGCGACTGGGGTGCGGGGGTCGCGTACGCCCTCGACGGCACCGGGTGGTTCCCGGATCTTTTCCGGCGGTTCCTCCGCGACGGGCTGGCCCGGCTCGGGGCAGCGCCGGAGAGCTGGCGTGACGCCACGGTCGCGGGCATCGCCGAAGTCGCGGCGTTTGCCGATCACGACGAATTCGCCCGTCTTCACCTAGACCTGTTCCGACGCGTGGCGCCGGAGCGACAGGCCGCGCACACGGACGCCGCGCCGGCCGGGCTGGCCGGACGGCGTTCGTGATCGAGGCGGCTGCAACCACCGGAGCGTTCCGCGGACCGAACGCGGGTCTACGTGTCGGGTTCGGCCGCGGACTCGCCGGTGAGCGATTGGCCGTCGTGTCGAGCGCGATCGCCGTCGCGTTTCTCCCACTCGCCGTCCCGACTGGACCCGGGAACACCGCTCCGATCGACGCGCTGGTGGCCGTCGCCTTCGGCGCGTGTCTGCTCTGGGCAGGAACCGTCGGCTTCCGGTGGCGGTTTCCCTACGTGGTTCCCCTGGCAATGATCCTGTTTGGCGGAGCCTTGAGTGGCCTGGTGGGATCGGTGCCACAGGCCGCGATCATTGCCCTCGTCCAGGACGTCGTGCTCATCGTGTGGTGCTGGACAGTGGCCAACATCAGCCACTCGGCCGGGAACCTGAGGATTCTCCTCGGCACCTGGGCGTACAGCGGGATTGCGTGGGCGATCATAGCGTTCGTCGGCCTGGCAACTGGCTCCACCCTGCTCACAGGCCAGATCGAGCGCCAGGGCAGCCGTGTGCAGATCACCTTGGCGGATCCGAGTTATGCGGCCAACTACTTCTTCATCTCGATCATGATCATCTGGGCGACGCGCCGCCCGACCCACCGCGCGGTGAGATTCGCCGCGTACGCCCTCTTGGTGGCGGCTCTGGCCACCACCGGCTCGAACAGCGGCATCGTGGCGCTGACCGTCGGCACCGTCCTCGCCACCGCGGGCGGCATCTACCGCCGGTACGGAGTGGTCCCGGCCGTCAGCGCGTTCGCCTTCGTCGTCCTCGGCGGTTATGTGCTCGCATCGACTGTCAGCCTCGCGAGCATCCAGGCGACTGCGCACGAGAGTCGATGGTCATTCGTGCGAGAGGGGATCGGACGGAGTCCACAGAGTGCGGGGCAACGCGAGAGCCTCTTACGCGAGAGCATCCAGCTCTACGAGCGCGGCAGCCCGCTCGGCGAAGGGCCCGTATCCACCAAGCCTAGGCTCGCCAGGGAGATGGCGCCGCTTGTCAAGGAGGCGCACGACGACTACTTGGCAGCTCTCATCGAGCGGGGGCCGATCGGCTTCGTCGGCGTTCTACTCCTCGTTTCCAGCCTCGCGCTTCGCGGCCTGTTAGTGACGAGGGCGAGGCTCGCCCGCGATTTCGCCGCGATCGTGGTAAGGCCGAACGCGCTGATCGGCGCATTGGCGGGGACACTCGTCGCAGGCTTCGTGTACGAACTGCTCCACGTTCGGCATGTCTGGGGCCTGTTCGCGATCGTCGCGGCGCTGTCGATTTGGGGGCGTGAATGACGCGCCGGCCGCACCTCTCGAGGAGTCGCCACCGCCTCCTCATGGGCAATGTCGCCGCCCGCATCGCGGCGCTCGCCTGCGTCTTCGGCGCGACGCTGGTGCTGGCGCGGAACGGAGGGCCCGCGCTGGTCGGTGTCTACGCGCTCCTCCACGTGCTCCCAGGCCTCCTCGGGACGATCATCTCCTCCGGCCTTCCCGTCGCCGCCCCGTACTTCCTCGCCGGCCCCGACCGCGAGAACACGCGCCTGCCCGCCACGCTGGTTGCGATGGCGGTCGCGGGTGGAGCCGCAGGGACGGCGCTGTGGATCGTTTGCGCGCCTGTGATCGGCCCGCTTCTGTTCTCGGATCTCTCCGTGCCCCTTGTCATGCTCGCCGGGCTGTCGGTTCTCAGCCGCCTCGTCGTGATCACGGCGAAGTCATGCTCCCAGGGGACCGACGACCTCCCCGGTTCGAACGCCGTCATCTTCACGGAGCAGCTCATGTTTCTGCCCGCGTACGGTCTGCTGTGGTTCGCGGGCGTCCATGGCTTTGCCACCGTCATCGCCGGGCTCCTCCTCGCCGACTTCGTCACCGCCTCGCTTGCGTGGGCCCGCCTCGCTCGTCGGGAGTTCTTCCGGCCGGGGACGCGTCCCTCGCTCCGGCTTGCCCGACGCGTGGCCGCCTACGGGTTCCGAGGGCAGGTTGGAGGCGTCATGTCGCAGCTGAACCTGCGGCTCGATTACATCGTTCTGACCGTTTTGACGGGGCCGGCGGTCGTCGGCGTCTACGTTGTCGCATCCAAGTTCGCGGAGCTGGTCAGGATCCTCGGAATGGCCCTGACGTACGTCTTCTACCCGAAGTTCGCGAAGGACGGACGCGCGCGGGCGGCGGAGAATGCCCGTCGGCTGATCCCGAAAGCGGGGCTGTTGACGGCGGGCACGCTCGTCCCGCTGTGGATCACAGCCGGTTTCGTCATCCCCGCCTTCTACGGGTCGACCTTCGATTCGGCGGTCACGCCCGCGCGCATCATCCTGCTCGGGCTGGCGTTCGACGGGGTCGCGGGGCTGATTACCGCCTTCCTGTACGGGGTCGGACGGCCGGGCCTGAACTCGCTGGCGATGGCGGCCGGCCTCGCGGCGACGGTGATCCTCGACCTCCTCCTCATTCCGCGATTCGAAGCGGTCGGCGCCGCGATCGCGTCTGCCATCGCCTACACGACGACGACAGCCGCACTGATCTGGTTCTTCTGGAGGGTCGGGCGGTCGGGCCGAGCGGCTGCGGTCGACGAGGGCGCGTTGGCGAGAGCGGACGTGAGCTGACTGCTCGCGCGGGCGTCGGCGCGCGCAGCTCCGTCGGTACCCGCCCGCGACTTCAGTGGCAGGAGCCGGAGCCCGAGTCGGTGAAGCTGCTGCCGGCGATCGGGACGAATTGCCAGTCGTAGCTGGTGGGGTGGAGGGTGAGCTTGAGCACGCCCCAGGTGTTGTCGTTTCGGACTTCGCTGTTGGCGACCGGGGTTCCGAAGGGGTAGCCGTGGCTGGCGCCGCCGGTGCCGACGACGAACTGGCGGATGCCGTTGGTGGCGTCGGCTGCGCCACTCGGGTTCTGTTTGGCGAACCGTTCGTAGTTGTGCTCGTGGCCGGTCAGGACGACGTCGGCCTTGGCGGCGTACAGGGCATCCCAGAAGGGTGCGTAGGAGCTGGAGCCGCCGTGGGTGGTGCCCGAGGAGAAGCGTGGCTTGTGCCAGTAGGCGAGGGTGCACTTGTTGGCGTGGGCGGCGAGGTCGCTGCGTAGCCAGGTCAGCTGGGCCGAGCTGGAGGAGACGCTGATCTCGCTGTTCAGGGAGATCAGGTGCCAGCTGCCGACGTCGTAGCTGTAGTACTCGGCCGGCGCGAGCGAACCGAAGTAGCTGAAGTAGCCGGAGGCGCCGGCCAGGTGGTAGTCGTGGTTCCCCGGCGCCGGGCTGGTCTTGGCCTTGAAGCGCCCCCAGTTGGGCTCGTAGTAGCTGTTGAACTGGGAGAGCGTGCCGTCGGGGTAGGCGTTGTCGCCCAGCGTCAGCGCCCGCGCCGGGCTGATCTGCTCGACCAGGTCAGCCGTCGGATCGCAGTCGATGGCAGAGGCGCAGATGTCGCCGGCGGCGGCGATCACGGGGTCGCTGGCTGGTGGTGGAGGGGGTGCGCTGCAGGCGCTCGTGGTGTCGCTGATCGACGTCGCGGGCGAGCGGTTGCCGGCGACGTCGTAGGCCCGAACGGCGAGGGCATAGCTGGTGGCGCAGGTGAGACCGCTGAAGGTGTAGTCGGTGGCGGCGGTGTTGGCGATCTTGGTGCCGTTCTGGAGCAGCTCGTAGCCGCCGACGGCGACGTTGTCGAGCGAGGGGCTCCACAACAGCGCGATGCTGGTAGTCGTCGTGGCGGTGACGGTCAGGTTGCCGGGAGCGGTCGGAGCGATCGTGTCGGGGCAGGGGCTGGTGGCGGCGATGAGCGACGTCTGCGGCGAGCGGTTGCCGGCCGCGTCATAGGCGTCGACCGCGAGCGCGTAGCTCGTGCCGCAGCTGAGCCCTGTAAAGCTGTAGTTCGTCTGCGCGGTCGAGGCAACCAGGGTGCCGTTTCGGTAGACGCCGTATCCGACTACCTCGATGTTGTCGGTCGCGGCGCCCCAGGAGAATGACAAAGACGTCGATGTCGCGGCAGTGGCGCTCAGCATGCTGGGTGTGCTCGGCGGAACGGTGTCGGCACCCGGGGTCGAGCACGCAGTCGTCGTGGCCGTCACAGTAGAGCGTGGCGAGGTGTTGCCGGCGGCGTCCTTGGCCTCGACCGCGAAGGTGTAGCTCGTGCCGCAGGCGAGCCCGCTGACAGTGTAGGTGGCCGTCGACGTGCTGCCCGCGAGCGAGCTGCCTCGGTAAACGTTGTAGCCGCTGACGCCGACGTTGTCGGTCGAGGCGCCCCAGGAAAGCGAGACGCTCGTCTGGCTGGCGTCGATCATCGTCAGAGCGGCCGGCGCCGTCGGCGGGGTCGTGTCGCCGGGCGTGCTCGTGCCGAGGTTGAACTCCTTGATCGCCTGAAGCACGTCGGGATGGTTGAGCAGCGGGTCGTTGTTCCAGTTCCAGCTGAAGGTCATGTAGCCGCTGGCGTTCGAGGTCTTGAGCCGGTCGAGCATCTGCTTCTCCTCAGAGGCGGTCGGCCAGCGCCACTCGTTACCCTCGGCGAACGCCTGCAACGCGATGAAGTACGGGGTTCCGTTGGTGTCCGCCGCCTTGATCACCGTGTCCAGCCAGGCGAAGTCGCAGGGCTTGCCCACGTAGCAGATATACGGGTTGTAGACGAGGTAGTCGGCGACGCCTTTCCACATCGGAACCTGGGTCGAGAAGTGGTCGCGCCAGTTCGAGTCGACCGCGAGGATCGTGTACTTGTTCGGAGCCAGCGACTTGATCAGCGCGTGGCGACCCCGGTGCTGTTGGATCGCGTTGGGGCAGGCGATCGGATCCGACTCGTTGGCGAAGTAGAACCCGGCCACCTTCGGATCGTTCGCCATCGGCGACACCATGTTCTTGATGTAGGCGTCGTCCTTCTCCCAGCCGCAGGTCGTGTTGTCGTAGTCGTACAACCACACCTGCCCCTGCGTCCCGGCCGGGGTCGCATCCGCCTCGCTCTTGGTAGCAACATCGATCAGGTTGTACCCATAGGACGGCATCGAGTTCTGGTCGGCCCGGTTCGAGTAGGCGAAGCGGTACTCGATCGAGCCACCCGAACCCTGGCAGGCGCTCGTCGCGGCCGTCAGGATCGACCGAGGCGAAGTGTTGCCGGCGCCGTCGCTCGCCGCGACGCCGAGCGTATAGCTCGTGCCACAGACGAGTCCGCCGAAGGTGTAGTTGGTAGCGGCGGTCGAGGCGACCATGCTCCCGTCCAGATAGACGCTGTAGCCGGTGACGCCCACGTTGTCGCTCGAGGCGCTCCACGACAACGTGATACCCGTCTGGGCTGACCCCCCTGTGACGAGTCCAGCCGGGGTCGTGGGGCCGGTCGCGTCCGGACCGATGGTAAACAGCGGGCTGTAGACGGCCGTGTACGCTGGGTTGACGACGCGCCAGCGCCCCGGCGATGGTGTCCCTGCTGGCACGACCGCTGTGATGGAGCTCGGCGAATTGAACGTGAAGCTCGGGGACGGATAGTCGTACAACGTCACCTTGGTGACGTTCGCGAAATTCGAGCCCGTGATCGTGACTGTACCCCCAACCGGACCGCTCATCGGGCTGACGCCGGTGATCGTCGGCGTCCCCGTGACCGTGAACAACGGGTCGTAGACAGCGGTGTGCGCCGGATTGACCACGCGCCAGCGCCCCGGCGAAGGTGTTCCTGCCGGGACTGCCGCCGTGATGGAGGTTGGCGAGTTGACCGTGAAGCTCGGCGACGGGTAGTCGTAGAAGGTCACTTTCGTGACGTTCGCGAAGTTGCTCCCCGTGATCGTTACGGCGCTTCCGACAGTCCCGCTCATCGGACTGACGCTCGTGATCGTCGGCGTGCCGGTGATCGTGAACAGCGGGTCGTACACGGCCGTCCCCGCCGGTGTGACCACTCGCCAGCGCCCGGGCGAGGGTGTTCCAGCCGGGACGACCGCCGTGATCGAGGTCGGCGAGTTGACTGTGAAGCTGGCCGCCGGGTGGTCGTAGAACGTCACCTTGCTGACGTCCACGAAGTTCGTACCAGTGATCGTCACGACGCTCCCGACCGCCCCGCTCATCGGGTTGACGCTCGTGATCGTCGCGGCTGCCGCAGCGGCGCTCGCCGAGTCCGAAACGCGAACCGCCGCCGACGACGGGGCAATCCAGAGGAGTGCGAGTGCGGCGGCAAAAATGACCGCGCGGCAGCTATTCAGGGGTGCGGCTCCCCACATCCCGGTTATCTCGGGCTATTTAAGGTTGCGGGAGATCCCGGAATGGAGTGAACCTTCATGGGTACCTCTTCACAAAGTCGGGGGCGACGACCGCGGAGGTTAGCTACCTGGGCGGACGTGCGTCGCACCGACGATTCGACGCTCGCGCAACCAAGCCATCATCCGAACCTCAACTAATCGCGAATCCTCGCAAAGAGCACAAAAAACGGAGTCGCAACAAACCGGGAGCTTAGCCGCCGATCGTGTACGAGTCGACGACGTCTCCCTCGTTGCACTTCAGCTGATCGCGTGACGTGGCCGGGCCGCAGATCGCCTCCAGCTTCATACGCGCACGCGTGACGTCCACACGCACGTGAATGAGTCGCAGGGCCCGTACGGCGGTGCGTCTGTCAGCGCCGGAGAGCGGCTCGAGACTGGCGCCGCCGCCGCTTGCCGTGACGTGCACCACTCTGTGGATCGGAGCGAATCGCTCGTAGTTGTGGGAGTGCGCGTTGAGGTTGAGAACGTATTTCGCGTAGCGATCACCGAAGCCGTCGAGGATCGAGGCGAGCGTCGACTCTCCGTGGTGATAGCCGCTCGAGTACGCAGGCCGATGCCCGAATGTAACGATGAACCGGATCCGCGGGTTGCGTTCGGCTGCGGCCATCAGCTCGTTCGCCGCGATCCTCCATTGCGCCCAGGTCCGGCTGGTGTACGGCTCCGGATAGGAGATGAAGCGCACGGGCCCAGCATCGAACCAACCCCAATCTTCGCCACAGCAACCGGCGGTCGGCGCGTCAGTCGATGCACGAGGATTGGGAATCGCGAATCGCCCCTTGTAATTTCGAAGGTCATCCGACGACTTGTCCCACTCGTGGTTGCCCCAAGCCGGCATGTACGCCGCGGTCCGGCTCCAGACCATGACGTCGTTGAAATGTCGATCGACCGCATCCTGGCCTTCGTTGTTTCCGTACGTGAGGTCTCCCGGAACAAGCACGAACGCGGGCTTGTCGGCCGCGATCTGCATCTGTGTACGCGTGACGGCGCGATAATTCTCGGAGTCTCCGACATCTGCCTCGACGTCGAAGCGAAACGATCCCGCCGGCGCGCTGCGGAACCTCGAGACCGGGCCGCCTCCAATCGAGTAACGGTAAGTCGTGCCGGCCTTCAGTCCCGTGAGTCGGGCTTCCCTAAAGGGACCTGGGGAGGAGAACGGCACCGGGTGCGCTCGGCGGCCGAGCACCCTTCGCCAGCGCTTTCCATTGGTCGAGAAGCGGAGAGCGGTCGCCGAGCCCCGCCAGTTGAATGTCACAGAGTTGCGACCCGTGTACGTGTAGTGGACCTGCGTCGCCGTCCCGGTCGCTTCACCGCTCGCCCCGGTTTTCCACGACCGGGCAGAGCCCTTGTTGAAGCGGGCAAGGACGTTGAGAGCTGGGCGGCTGCGCAGGTTTTTTCCGTCCCACGTCCAGGCGAAGGTCATGAGTCCGGACGCCCTGGAGCGCTCCCAGAGTGAGAGCATCCGCCGCGCCTCCGCAGCGGTCGGCCATCGCCACGTCCGGTCCGCAAAGGCCTGAACGACTCCCCAGTAGGGGAGCTTCGCCGCGTTTGCCCGCTGAATCACCTTCGTGATCCACGAGAAGTCACATTTCTTACCGCGGTAACACGGATACGGATCCAGTGCCACACGGTCTGCAGCCCCTCTCCAGAGCGGGGTCTGAGCGAGGCTCTGCGGCCCCGAATTCGAGTCGGCAACCATGACCGTCAGCTTTCCGGGGGCCAGGGCGTGGATGAGCCGCGACCGCGCCTTGTGCTGGGCGGGCGCCTCCGGACAGGCGCTTGGATCCGGCTCATCCGAAAAGAGGAAACCGAGCACTTTGGGGTCGCCGGCCGTGCCTGCAAGAGCTCGTTCGAGCGTCTCGGCGGACCGTTCCCAGTCACAGCTCGTGTTGTCATAGTCACCGAGCCAGATCAGTCCTCGAGTGCCGGTCGGTAGTGCATCCGCCTCCGCCTTCGAATTCACGTCGAGGAGGTTCCAGCCGGCCGCCGCTGCCGCGCTCGGCGCGGCGTTCGAATTGAAGACGTAGCGGATGGCGGGGCGGGCATCGGCGCCCCGGGTCCCCGAGACCCCAAGGCCGATCGCAGCGAGACCTGCCGCAGCGACGAGCAGTGAGACGAATCCCAGTCGCAGCACACCGAGGCCTCGCTCGGGCGGGCCGGCTCGGGGTGTGTGCACTGCACGCCGGAGGGCCACGTCGCACGCCAAGCTTAGTTGGTGCCCAGCGCCCGTGGGGGTCTCTGACTGAAGCCGGGACCTTCGGATGGGGAGTCGCAAGGCCGCCGTTACGCTCGGGAGATTTCAGTAAGTTTTAACCGAAAGTATGGGCAGAATCGGAAAGCTATTTACACGAATGGATGAATGCGTTAGAACTCTTGCTGCGGCACCCGTTACATCAACTCGAAAGGCGGCCCTTTCGGTGAGGGGAACTGGGGAAAAGACGGCGGTCCTCCTGGACCGCCACCCACTGTGGCTAGCGGCGCTCACGCGCCTACTGGACGATGTGGGAGTAAAAGTGGTGGGGACGACAACTTCGACCGCGGAGGCACTAGACCTCATCGAACAGACGCGGCCGGCGCTCTTCATCGCCGAGTACGACTCCATCGAGCAGTCCGAGGAGGGGTTGGCGTCACTGCAGCTTGCCAACTCCACCCACCCGGACTTGAATTCGGTGGTCCTGTCCACCCACGACGATCCAGCGCAGATCGAGGCGGTTTTCGCCTCGGGGGCTTCGATGTACTGCGTGAAGACAGCTGAGCCGGAGGATCTCGCCTCCGCGATTCGCCAGGCGTTCCAGAACTCGATCTACTACGCGAGCCCGCGTGCCGCCCGGTCCGATCCGACTACGTCGGCGGCCGAGGACACTCCGGCCTTGACGAAGCGAGAGGTCGAGATCCTGCAACTCGTGGCCGAGGGCTACTCCAACGCTCAGCTCGCAAAGATGCTGTGGGTGACGGAGCAGACGGTCAAGTTCCATCTGTCGAACGTCTACCGCAAGCTCGACGTCGCCAACAGGACGGAGGCGAGCCGTTGGGCACAACTCCACGGGCTGCTTCCTGCGGCGGTCGGCGTCAAGGCGGCGGTATAGCTGGAGGCCCACCGGGCCAGTCCTAAGCGTCGAGCCGGGCGGGTGCGGAACTCTCCAACGAGTTCGGCGCCCGCCCTGGTCGGCGTCCTCAGCTCGTTCGGAGTCTCAGGCAGGGATGCGGTCGGGTGTCAGCACGAGCTCGGCGATCTGGATCGCGTTCAGGGCTGCGCCTTTCCGCAGATTGTCCGCTACCACGAACAAGACGAGGCCGTTCTCTACGGTGGAATCACGGCGTATGCGTCCGACCAGGACTTCGTCGACGCCGACGGCGGCGCGTGGAGTGGGGAAGTCCTCCAGCCGTAGGCCCGGTGCCTCGCCGAGGATCTTGCGTGCATCCGCAGGCGAAAGCGGGTGCTCGGTCTCGAGCCAGACAGCCTCCGCGTGCCCGACGAGCACCGGCACCCGTACGCACGTGGCGCTGATCGGAAGCTCCGGCAGCTCCAGGATCTTCCGCGCCTCCGCTCGGAGCTTCGATTCCTCGTCGAACTCCTCGCCGTCGAAGTCCCAGTCCATGCCGAGATCTGCTTCGGCGGGAGGTGTCGCGCGTAGTTCCGCCATGCGCGCCGCGCCCGCGCCCGACACCGACTGGTAGGTGCTCACGCGCACGCGCGCGAGGCCGCCCGCGTCGTGAAGCGGCTTCAGCACCATCGTGAGCGGGATTGTGCAGCAGTTCGGGTTGGCGACGACACCGTTGTGCTCGGACGCCCGGCTTCCGTTCACCTCCGGCACCACCAGCGGAACGCCGTCCTGTAACCGGTATGCAGACGACTTGTCGATCGCGATGGCGCCGCCGCTGATCGCGTGAGGTACGAGCTCCCGGGATGCGGACGTCCCGACCGAGAACAGGCAAAGGTCGAAACCGCCTGTGGAAAGCGTCTCGGGCGTCGCCTCTTCCACGACGTACTCTCCCAGGCGTTTCCCCACCGACCGCTTGGAGCCGAACACGCGGATGTCGGCGTGTCGCCGCTCGCGGAGTAGCTCGAGCGTCACGGCGCCCACAGCTCCGGTTGCGCCGACCACAGCGATACGCGTCGTCCTATCCAAGGTCGAATGCCTCGTGCAGCGCCTGCACCGCGCGATCGACGTCCGCGCTGGGAACGTGGCATGCGATCTTGATCGGGGACGTGGAGACCACGGGCGCGTCGATGCCGGCTGCCTCGAGGGTCGCAAAGGTCTTCGCCGCGACGCCGGGGTGGCTCTTCATTCCGGCGCCGACGAGGGAAACCTTTCCGAGGTCGTCCCGCGCAGCCCAGGTGACTCCCAGCGAGTCCAGTACCCGGGCTGCCTCCGGCCGGTCCTCGACCGGGGCCGAGAAGACGATCTCCGCACCCGTCAGGACGATCGTGTCGACGTTGATGCTGGCCTCGGCCAGTGCTCCGAAGAGCCGGGCGGGCGCCACCCCGTCGACGCGGTACACGGTCTCCTCGCGCTGGTGCACGACTCCGGAGATCAGCGCCTTTTCGAGCATCTTCTCGTCCTCCTTGCGGACCCACGTGCCCTCGGTGTCGTTGAAGGTCGAACGCACGTGGAGCCTGACATTGTGGCTGCGCGCGACCTCGACCGAGCGGGTTGCCATCACGCGGGCGCCGGAGGAAGCCATCTCGAGCATCTCCTCGAAGGTGAGGAGGTCGAGCTTCCGCGCATTCGGGACCAGCCGGGGGTCGGCCGAGTAGACGCCGTCGACGTCGGTGTAGACCTCACAGGCCTGTGCCCCGAGCGCCGCGGCGAGCGCGACCGCGGTGGTGTCGGACCCGCCTCGTCCAAGCGTCGTCACGTCCGAGGAGTCCGCCGAGACGCCCTGGAATCCGGCCACGAGCACGATTCGGTCCTGATCGAGCGCCTCGTTGATCCGGCGGGCGCGTACGTCGACGATCTTCGCTTTCCCGTGCACCGTGTCGGTGACGATCCCTGCCTGCGAGCCGGTGAGGGAGATCGCCTCGTGCCCGAGGTCGTGGATCGCCATCGCGGCGAGCGCACACGAGATGCGTTCACCGACGGAGATGAGCATGTCGAGCTCACGTGGCGCCGGCTTCGTCGTGATCTGGCGCGCGAGGTCGAGCAGCTCGTCCGTGGTCGTGCCCATCGCAGACAGAACGGCGACGACGCGCGAACCGCTCTCGCGTGCGGCCACGAGCCGACGCGCCACGTTCTTCAGCTTCTCGGGATCGGCGACCGACGTGCCGCCGAACTTCATCACGACAGTGCCGAGGTGCGTGGTCGAGTCGTCGCGTTCAACCTCGGGAACGGCTTCGTAGTCGGTCGTCGTCATTCCATCTCTCGGCGGCCCGTGAGCGCGCGCCCGAGCGTGACTTCGTCTGCGTACTCGAGGTCACCCCCGACGGGAAGGCCGCTCGCGAGCCGAGTGACGCGCACGCGGCCGCGCAGCCGGTCGGCGAGGTACGCCGCAGTGGCCTCGCCCGTC
>Ga0210378_10000622_pt1 | contig 18293 bp, 16 predicted proteins | sample PLM1_60_b1redo_FD_155465 | JGI IMG/M metagenome (GOLD analysis project Ga0210378, IMG submission 155465) | Groundwater sediment microbial communities from an aquifer in East River, Colorado, USA - PLM1_60_b1 redo | ecosystem: Environmental > Terrestrial > Soil > Riparian zone | place: USA: East...
ATGGAGACCCGCCGTTGGTGCGGCCGCCGAGCCCTCGTGCTCCGCGTAGACCGTCTGGTAGCGCTCGGGATCGGCGAGCGGCTCGGTGATGTAGGGCGGCAGCGGCGCCTCGCCGGCGGGCTCTCCGTCGAGGCGCAGGCGCCAGCGGCCTTCGCCGAGCGGCTCCAGGAGCTCGACCGGCCCGAGCCGCTGCCCCGCACGCAGCTTCCGCGAAGGCCGGGCCAGGCCTTCCCACTCGCCGCGCCCGTTCAGACGCTCGAGGAGCAGCACCTCCGCCTCTCCCCCGGTCTCGCGCCGTAGCCGCAGGCGCGCCGGGATGACTCGGGTGTCGTTGACGACCACGAGCTCGCCTCCCAGCTCCTCCGGGAGCTCGTGGAACCGTCGGTGCCTCGTCTCGCCGGTCGCCCGGTCGTACACGAGCAGGCGCGAGTCGTCCCGGCGCTCGGCAGGCCGTTGCGCGACCAGCTCCGGCGGCAGCGTGTACTCCAGCTCGGAGCGCTTCATCCGCCGGGAACGCTAGCGTTCCAGCCTATGGACGAAAGCGCTATCGGGCGCGCACGGGCTCGCCTCGAACAGGCCGCGGACGGACGGGTCGAGCCGGGTGACGTCGACGCTGCGCTCGAGCGGGCACGCAGGCAGGTCGAGGAGCTGGCCGAGCTCGCCGCCAACCTGGAGTCGACGCTTCCCGGCCGCGTCGAGGACGCCGTTCGCGACGGGGTCCGGGCCGAGGCGCAGCCGGTCGCGCGACAGCTCGCCGAGGTGCGCGGGCTCGCGAACCAGACGATCCGGCGGCTGGAGCGGCTCGAGGGCGACCTGCTCGCGGAGCGCCACTCGCGCATCGATGACCTGGCCCTGCTCGTAGACCTGATCACGTCGGGCTGGAAGGGCGTCGACCAGCGGCTCGCCCGGATGGAGAGAAAGCTCGAGCAACCGGGCGGAGCCGCGGCGGTAGGCGGCGGCGCCATGGTCTACCGCATGGAAGAGCGCAGCCGGCCCTAGGAGGGTTTGGCGGAATTGACTCGTCGCCAGGGTGCGATGGTCGTTCCGAGGCAATGGCGCTCGGCGCTCCGCGCCTCACGAGAGGGTCAATAGTTCTTCACTATTGGCCCGACTGAGGACGCCGCCTCGGGGCGAGCAGCGCGGCCCGGCGGCACAGATCCATTTCGCCAGACCCTCCTAACTCGTAACGGCCAGAATCGTCGCCGCCGTCACCGCCCACAGTGCGATCGCGGCGAGCAGCGGGCGGTCGCTGAGGAGGACGTTCTCGGGCTCCTCTCCGAGGTCGTCCCGGTGCACGAGCAGCAGGTAGCGGAAGAGCCCGAAGACGACGAACGGCAGCGTCGCGATCATCGCCGCCGAGTGCGCCGTGATCGCGTAGACGGCGTACGCCGCAATCGTGCAGGCGACCGTGACCGTGATCAGCTGGTCGACCAGCGGCAGCGAGTACCCGTCGAGCACGGGGCGCCCTTCCCCGGCCTGGACGAGCTCGCCTCGCCGCTTGGCCAGCGCGAGGAAGAGGGCGAGCAGCGCGGTACAGAGCAGGAGCCAGGGCGAGATGCGCACGTCGACCGCCTCCGCTCCGGCCGCGGAACGGATGACGAAGAGGGACGCGATCGCGAGCACGTCGACCAGGACGACGTGCTTCAGCTGGAAGCTGTAGGCGGCCTGAAGAGCGAGGAAGGCGGCGAGGAAGCCGAGCGAGGCCACACCCAGCGGCGCCAGTAGCGCGACGGCCAGCAGCGTCAGCGCCCCGGCGAGCAGGAGCGCGGCTCGGGGGGACAGCTCGCCGCGCGCAATCGGCCGCCACCGCTTGAGCGGATGGAGCCGGTCGTGCGACGCATCGCGCAGGTCGTTGATCAGGTACGCGGCGCTGGAGGCTGCGCAGTAGGCGGCGAACGCAGCGAAGGCCTCCCCCCAGCGCAGCGCGTCTCCGACCTTCGCCGCGAAGATGATTCCCGCAAAGAGGAGCAGGTTCTTCGACCACTGGCGCGGCCGGAGCGCAACGAGAGCCGCCCGCAGCGGCGAACGGCGCTCCGGCAGCGAAACGACGTCGACACGCGCGGGCAGTGCCATCGGGGCCGGATGCTACTCCGCCCATTTCCGCGCCTCGGTCTCTGAAACGTGTCTGACACCAAAGGTTCTAGACGACGGTCGGCGGCGCGGATCCCTCGGGAGAGCGACTGCGAAAGGGCCGTCGGAGCCGGGCTGAGCCCGGCTAGCCGGACGGGAGTATCAGCTCGAAGCGACTACCCCGGCCGACCTGGGTGTCGAGCTCGATCTCGCCGCCGAGCGCGACCGCGAGCTCCCGGGCGATGGCGAGCCCGAGGCCCGTTCCCTTGCCGTCGTGACTCCAGAACGGACGGAAGATCCGTTCCCGCTCCTCCGCTCCGATTCCGGGGCCCGTGTCCTCGACTGCGACTGAGATGCGACCGTTGGCGGCACTCAGCGCCACGTCGACTCGGCCGCCGTCGGGTGTCCAGCGAAAGGCGTTCGCGAGCAAGTTCGTGATGATCTGAAGCACGCGGTCCCCGTCGGACAGGATCACCGGCTCGTCCACGACCTCCTGGCGGTAATCGATACCGCGTTTCTTCGCCTGTTCGCCGAAGACCGTGTACGCCTGGTCGACGAGCCGCGCCATGTCGACCTCCTCTTGGAGGACGGTGAAGCGCCGGGCGTCAAGCTTGGCGAGGTCGAGCACCTCTCCGACGAGTCGCTCGAGCCGCGCACCCTCGGATGCGATCACGTCGAGCGAGGCCGCCCGCGTGTCGGGGTCGTCGACGAGCCCCTCGCGAAGAGCCTCGACGTGTCCGCGGATCGCGGTCAGCGGCGTACGGAGCTCATGCGAGACCGTCATCAGGAAGTTGCGTTCGAGCTCCTCGGACTCGGCGAGCCGCTGAGCCATCTCACGGAACGACTCGGCGAGGTCCGCGATCTCGTCGCGGCCTGACACGTCCGGAAGCGCAACGTCGTAACGCCCCTCCGCGACCTCGTCGGCGGCCTTCGCCAGCCGGCGCACAGGACGCGTGATGCGGCCCGAGAGGTACCAGGCGAGCCCGGCTGCGATCAGGACGCCGACCGCGAAGGCGGCCGCCAGGCGCTCCAGGAGTGGCACGAGCTGGTCTCGAAGCTCGGTCTTCGAGGTGGCGACCACGATTGCGCCCAGAGGAGGGCCAGCCTTCTTCGGGTCCTCGACAGCGTACAGGGGCTCGCCGATCGCCAAGAGCTCCTGCTCCTCGTTCGGCGGGGTGAACTCGAACTGCACCGTGCGCCCGCGCGCCAACCCGCGCCAGCGCTCGTCGCCGATCTCTCGTACCCGAAGAACCCGAAGGCCTGAATCGCCGCCGAGGAAGACAGGCTGCCCGACGAAGAACAGACGGTTGCCGCTGGCACGCTCGAGCTCGCGGGCCTGGAAGGTCGGCGGCGGCCGGTCCTCGTCCAGCGCCTTCTGGGCCTGTTTGGAGTACAGCGCCGCGATTCCCGCAGCCTCGCGCCGCAGCTCCTTGATCGCGCGATCGCGCGTGTAGTCCTGGAAGAGCCCGAACGCGATCGCTGTCGCGACCAGGCCTGTGAGAGCGATGCCGGCGAGGAAGAGGGCCGGCAGTCGGAAGCGGAGGGACCGGAACATCCGGCGCCTCTAGACGGAGACCGGCTCCTTGGCTGGCGTCACCTTGTAGCCGACGCCCCAGACGGTGACGATCGGCGATGCTTCGCCAAGCTTTCGCCTCAGTTGCCGCACGTGCACGTCGACCGTGCGCGTGTCGCCGGCGAACGTGTAGCCCCACACGCGCTCGAGCAGCTGATCACGTGTCAGGACGAGACCACGGTGGTCGAGCAGCTCCCACAGCAGGTCGAACTCCTTCGGAGCCAGCTTGATCTCGTCGTCGCCGACCTTTACCTCGCGCCGGCCCGCGTCGATGTTGAGGTCGCCGTGCGTCAGCGTGGCACTGGCCACCTCGCGGCGGTCCGGCGTGGCGCGCCGCAAGATCGACTTCACTCGGGCGACCAGTTCCCGCGGGTTGAACGGCTTCGTGAGGTAGTCGTCGGCGCCGACCTCGAGGCCGATGATCTTGTCGACGTCCTCGTCGCGCGCAGTCAGCATCAGGATCGGGACATCGGACGTGCGGCGGAGGCGACGACAAACCTCGATCCCGTCGATGTCGGGCAGCATGAGATCGAGCACGATCAGGGCCGGCTGCACGTCCTCCGCCTTCGACAGCGCCTCCTCCCCGTTTGAGGCGACGTGCACGTCGTAGCCCGCGTTCTTCAGGTAGAGCGAGACGAACGACGCAATGGACGCCTCGTCCTCGACGACCAGTACAGGCTGCGGTTTGTGAATCGGCATCTTCCTAAGAGGATGCCAGACGCGTCCGTCAGCCCCGCTCTCGAGGCGGCCCGACAAGGTCGAACCCCGTGAGCTCGTCCGGCAGCGAGTGGTAGTCCTCGTCGTTCAGCGACCACACGCCGTCGAAGAAGATGCCCGTCGACAGATCGCCGGCGCCGTCCAGGAGCCCGGTGCCTCGTCCGACCGCGCTCAGGTGGATGCCGCGGCCGTTGAACCGCACGTTGGCTCGACCGCCCGTGATGCGCAGCCGGATGTCCTGGCCGGAATAAACCGTCGTCTTCCGGTTGCGAGAGGTGACACGTTTCTCCGCGCCGAGGACGATCGCGCGGCGATTGTCGTAGGGGTTCGAATCGATGACGGTGAGCTTGCCACTGGCGATGCGACCGATCATCGTCCCGCGCGAGCTGAGCTGGACCATGCCCCTGGCGTCGCGGACGGAAAGCGTTCCGGCACCGGGCGCGGCCGCCTCAGCAGGCGCAGCCCCGAGAGCGACCAGGAAGCAGAGCAGGGTAAGGATCCGGCGGATTCGCACAACCTCAGTATGCCCCGTTACCTTGTGGCTCCAATGAGGGAGTTGTAAGGAAAGCTTTAAGGCCCCAGGCCTCCTCCCAGTAGATTTGGCCTGTGGACGAGCTAGCCGACTTCGGGGCGGTCGTGCTCGTCGTTGCGGGTGGCGTCCTGCTCGCGCTCGTCGCCAGCAAGCTCAGCGACCGGTTTCCAATCCCGGCGCCCGCGCTCTTCCTGCTCGCGGCTGCGGCGACCCCGGTCGTGCTCCCCGATGTGCGCACCGTCGAGCGAATCGGTGTCGTCGCGCTGATCGTCATCCTCTTCGACGGCGGGATGCACATTGGCTGGCGGCGGTTCCGCCGTGCCGCCCTGCCGATCGCCTCACTCGGGATCCTGGGCACGTTCGCCACAGCCGCCGTCATGGCGGTCTGTGCCCACTTTCTCTTCGGCTTCGATTGGACGACGGCCTGGATCATCGGCGCCGCGCTCTCGCCCACCGATCCCGCCGTCATGTTCTCGATCCTCGGCAACAAGTCGATCCGTGGGCGCACGGGGACGATCCTCGAAGGCGAATCCGGGATGAACGACCCGGTCAGCATCGCCCTGATGATCGGCATCCTCGAGTTTGCGACCGAAGACGGCGGCTCGGTCTTGACGATCTTCACCAACTTCGTCGTGGAGATGGCCGTCGGGCTTGCGATCGGCATCGCCGGGGCCGGCGCGCTCCTGATCTTCATGCGCCGCGTCCAGTTGCCGAGCGAGGGGCTGTACCCGCTGCGAACACTCGCCGCCGCGGGGGTCATCTACGGTCTCGCGTCCGTCTCGCACGGGTCCGGGTTCCTCGCCGTCTTCATTGCCGGCATCGCTCTGGGTGACCTCGACGCCCCGTACAAGTCGCAGATCCGGCGGTTCCAGGTGGCACTGGCAAGCCTCGCCGAGATCGTCGTCTTCGTCGCTCTCGGGCTGACCGTCGACCTGAGGGAACTGCTGGAGAACGGGGTCTGGCTCGACGGCCTTCTGCTCGCGATCATTCTCGCCTTCGTCGCGCGGCCGCTCGCGCTCGCGCCGCTCCTGCTGCCGTTGCGGCTGCGCATGGGCGAGCGGCTCTTCGTCGCCTGGAGCGGACTGAAGGGCGCGGTGCCGATCCTGCTCGCCGCGTTTGCGATTCTCGCTGAGGTCGAGGACGCGCGGCGCGTGTACGAGATCGTGTTCGTCGTCGTCGCGTTCTCCGTTGTCGTGCAGGGCTCGAGCATTCCCTTCGCAGCGCGCCGACTGGGTGTTCGCATGAGACAGGCGTGATCCGACTCGCGCTTCTCTTGCTCCTCGGCCGGGGGCCGGCGCTGCATGACCTCCGCGTCGAGAGCCGACCCCCGTTCGCCGGCGACCGCCGGCTGCTGGCCACCATCAGCTCGAACGGCGACGGCGTGCGCGACCGCGCGATCGTCGGTTTCCGCCTGAGCCGGGCCGCGACGGTGCACCTGGACGTCGTTCGCACCGACACGCTCCGACCGGAGCGTCCACAGAAAACCGTCTTCTCCGTTCAGCGGCGGATGCTCGCTGGAGCCCGGCAGCTCGTCTGGCGGCCGGCGCGCAGCATCGAGCCGCGCACGTACCTCCTGAGGCTCACGGTGGATGGGCGGGTCTACACGAACGTCCCGGGGCGACGTGCGGTCGCGCCGGTCGTACGCGTGCTGGGGATCGAGGCGGAGTTCCCGAAGCGGAGCTATGCGCCTGGAGACCAAGCCAACCTCCGGATCGCCACCGACGCGCGCGACCTGCGCCTGCAGGTCATCCAGTACACGAGCCAGGTCGGGCCTCGCGGGGGTGACTTCAAGGTCGCCGGCACAGCGATGACCGCGCCGGTTCGGGTCGACTGGAGCGCGCACCGGCACCGCCCGGCTCCGCTCCGGTTCATTCGGGCGGGCGATTGGCCAAGCGGGCTCTACTTCCTGCGGTTGAGCGCTCAGGACGGTCGGGTCGGCTACGCCCCATTCGTCGTCCGCACGCGTACGCCGCGCGCACGCGTCGCGCTCGTCCTCTCGACCAACACCTGGCAGGCCTACAACTTCTGGGACGCCGACGGGGACGGCTGGGGCGACAGCTGGTACGTGAGCGGCAAGAACCGCTCCGTCGATCTGACGCGGCCGTACCTCGACTTCGGCGTGCCGTTTCGCTTCCGCGATTGGGACCTCGACTTCATCGCGTGGTTGAACCGGACCGGCAAGCGCGTCGATTTCCTCTCGGACGACGATGTCGAGCGCTTCGGCTCGGCGCGGGAGCTCGCCGCCGCGTACGACCTGCTCGTCTTCCCCGGCCATGCCGAGTACGTCACCGAGCGCGCGTACGACCTCGTGGCGCGCTACCGAGACCTCGGGGGGAACCTCATGTTCCTGGCCGCGAACAACTTCTTCTGGAAGGTGCGTCGTGACGGGCAGCTGCTCTCGCGCGTGCGGCTCTGGCGGTCGCTCGGCCGGCCCGAGGCGGGGCTCGTCGGCGTGCAGTACGTGGCCAGCGACTATGGCGCGCACCAGGCGGGGTACCGGGTGGGCGCGGCCGAGCCGTGGGCGTTCGCGGGCACGGGGCTGGGTGCAGGCAGCGTCTTCGGCCGCTACGGGATCGAGATCGACGCGCGGAGCGCCGCCTCGCCGCCGCAAACGCGCGTGCTGGCGACGATCCCCGACGTGATGGGCCCGGGCCGCTCGGCCGAGATGACCTACTACGAGACGCCGGCGGGCGCCAAGGTGTTCGCGGCGGGCTCGCTCAACTTCGCCGCGTCGATCGGCGAGCCGGCGGTCGCCCGACTAGTCGAAAATCTCTGGGCCCGCCTGTCGCGTCCGTAGGGCCAACGCCGGAACGTTTGCCCGCCGCTAGCCGTAGCTGAAGAAGCCTTGGCCGCTCTTCCGGCCAAGGTGGCCTGCGGCGGCCATCTCCCGCAGCCGCTCCGGTGGTGCCATCCGCTCCTCGCCCAGCGCGCTGTGGAGCGCCTCTGAGGCGTGGATGTGAATGTCGATGCCGACCAGGTCGACGAGCGCACACGGCCCCATCGGCCAGCCCGCCCCGTTCGTCATCGCCTTGTCGAGATCCTCCGGGCTCACCCCCGCCTCGTCCAGCACGCGCACACAATCGTTGAGGAGCGGGATCAGGATCCGGTTGACGATGAAGCCCGGCGTGTCGTTGCAGCGGACGGGCTCCTTCCCCGCGCGCTCTGCCCACTCATAGGCCGTGTCGACGGCCTCGTCCGCCGAGCGCTCGGTGCGCACGATCTCGACGAGCGGCAGCAACGGCGCCGGGTTGAAGAAGTGCATGCCGATCACGCGCTCCGGCCGCTCGGTCGCCTCGGCGATGTCGGTCACGGAAAGCGCGGACGTGTTCGACGCCAGGATCGCCTCGGGCCGTGTGATGCGGTCGAGCTCGGCGAAGAGCTCCCGCTTCGCTCCGAGCTCCTCGACGATCGCCTCGATCACGAGGTCACAGTCCGCCAGGTCGGCGACGTCGGTCGTCAGCTGGAGCCGCGCAAGCGCAGCATTTCGATCTGCGGGCGACATGCGATTCTTCTCGACCGCACGGCCCAGGTAGTGCCCGATCTGCTTCCTCGCTCGCTCGCCGAGCTCCTCGGTGACCTCTCGGCCGATCACCTCATGGCCAGACTGGACGGCGATCTGAGCGATCCCCGCGCCCATCGTCCCCAGGCCTACGACCCCTACGCGACGAATTTCCACGCCCGCGATGCTAACCGGGAAGAAGCCGGGCCCGATCGCCGTCCTGTGAGCACATGACGCGGCAACTCCTCATCGCACTCGTCCTCACTGGCCTGGTCATGCTCGCATTCGGCGGGGCTCTAGTCCAGATCGCGAGAGGGAGGCGACCGGCGCTCTTGTCGCGCCGAGCCCCCGCGTTCGCATAGCCCTAGGGTCGCCGCCACGCCGCGGCAAGCGCGGCGGCGACCAAAGGGTCTCACGGTTTGCAGGCCAGGATCCACTGGAAAGAGGCCTCGCCCTCGGGCTCGACGATCACCGACACCTCGTCGCGGAGCACAGCAAAGCCGGCCTGAACAACAAAGGAGCAATTCGCGCCGGTCGAATGACCGGCGAAGAACATCGGCACCCCGAGCCAGTCGTCCTGCACCCCCTCCGAGTCCGACACGCCGAAGGTCGCCAGCAGATATCCGTCCGGCTTCAGCCACCCCCCGATGCGTTTGATCAGTTTCGGCAGCTCGGCACGCGGGACGTGATTGAAGGCGTAGAGGGAGACGACCGCGTCGAACGACTCCGGATCCAGCTCGACCGTCGTCATGTCGCCGACAACGAAGTTGGCGCCGGGGCACCCTTCCTGCGCAAGCCTGAGCTGATGTTCGGAGATGTCAATCCCCGTCAGGTGTCCGGCAGCGGCGAGGCGACGTGTGGGTTCGGCTGCACCGCCGCAGCCCAGTTCGAGCACATGGGGCTGTTCGGGAAGCCGGCCGAGAAGATCCTCGACCCATTCGAGCTCGGGGGATCCCGTGCACTCGGCGCGCCAGTCTGCATATCGCGCGGCTATGCGGTCGTATCCGCGCGCGACGAGCTGCTTGGGATCGTCCGTCAGACCCGCTCAATGACCCCGGCGAGCGCCTGGCCGAAGCCGATGCACATCGTCGCCACGCCGTAGCGCGCCTCACGACGCTCCAGCTCGTTGACGAGCGTCGCCGTCATCCGCGCGCCCGTCGCGCCGAGCGGGTGGCCGAGCGAGATGCCGCCACCGTTGGGATTGACGTCGTCCATGCGCTCGGTCAAGCCCGCGTCGAGCGCGAACTGGAGCACGACCGATGCGAACGCCTCGTTGACCTCGATCACGGACACGTCGTCCCAGCCGATCCCGGCCCGCTCGAGGGCGCGCTCGCAAGCCTGCGGGTTGCCGTGCAGCATCCGGTACGGGTCGACGCCGGCGAGCCCGAACGAGACGAACCGCGCGCGCGGCTTCAGCCCGAGCTCGGACGCTTTGCGCTCGCTCGCGATCAGCACCGCGGCGGCGCCGTCGCAGATCTGGCTCGAGTTTCCGGCCGTGATCTTGCCTTCGGGCAGGAAGGCCGGCTTCAGGCCGGCCAGCGCTTCGGCGGAGGTCTCCCGGCGCGGCGTCTCGTCGACTCCAAAGACCGTCCCGACGTGCGGGTTCTCAACCTCCACGGGAACGATCTCGTTCTCGAAGCGGCCTTCGTCGACGGCCGCGACTGCGCGCCGGTGCGACTCGAGCGAGACCGCATCGAGCTCCTCTCGCGACAGCCCCCACTCGTCGGCGACCGCCTCTGCCGAGATCCCCTGCGGAACGATCTGCCAGCGCTCGAGCAACTTGTCGGAGAGGTCGCCGCCGTTCGACCCCATCGGCACGCGGGACATCATCTCGACGCCCCCCGAGACGACGAGATCGAGCTGCCCGGACCAGATCGCCGTCGCCGCGTTGAAATTGGTCTGCATCGACGAGCCGCACTGGCGATCCACCGTCGTCCCGCAAACGGTCTCCGGCCAGCCGGCGACCATCGGCACCATGCGGCCGATGTTCCAGCCCTGCTCGCCGATCTGCGTCACGCAGCCGAACTGGACGTCCTCCACCTCACCGGGGTCGACGTCATTCCGCGAGACGAGGCCGTTCAGAACCTGGCCTGCAAGCTCATCGCCGCGAACTGACGAGAGCGTGCCGTTCCGCCTGCCGATCGGCGAGCGGACCGCGTCGACGATCAGCGCGTCAGAGGTCCACGTAGCCATCGTGAGCGAGTCTAGCTCCGGCGCCTAGACTTGCCTCATGGCCGCCACAGCGACTGAACGGAAGCTGCTGATCGGCGGCGAGTGGGTCGAGACCGGGGACTGGCTCGAGGTGCGCTCGCCGTACTCCAACGACGTCGTCGGGCACGTCGCCAAGGCAGGCGCGAAAGACGCCAAGCTGGCCGTCGCCGCCGCTGAGCGCGCGATGCGCGACCCGTTGCCGGCGCACAAGCGCGCCGAGATCCTCGTCAAGGTCGCCGGTCTCCTGGGCCGCCGTCACGACGAGATCGCCCGCGTCATCTCAGAGGAGGCCGGCAAGCCGCTCAAGCAGGCGAAGATCGAGGTCAGCCGAGCCATGTCGACCTTCACCTTCGCGGCCGTCGAAGCCCGCAAGCTCGCGGGCGAGATGGTGCCGATGGACGCGTCGCAGGCCGGCGAAGGCAAGCTCGCGTTCACGCTCCTGCAGCCGGTCGGCATCGTCGGCGCGATCAGCCCCTTCAACTTCCCGCTCAACCTCGTCGCGCACAAGCTCGCGCCTTCGCTGGCCGCCGGCTGCGCCGTCGTCCTCAAACCGGCGAGCCAGACCCCGCTGTCGGCGCTGCTTCTGGCCGAGCTCGAGACCGAAGCCGGCCTACCGCCCGGATGGCTGAACGTCATCGTCGGGCCCGCCTCGGAGATCGGCGACGTGCTGGTCGAGGACGATCGTGTCAAGGCGATCAGCTTCACGGGGTCCAGCGACGTGGGCTGGAGGCTGAGGGAGCGGGCGCCGCGGAAGAAGGTCCTCCTCGAGCTCGGTAACTCGACGCCTGTGATCGTGCAGGGGGACGCCGACCTCGATGTGGCCGCCGAGAAGCTCGCGCTGAACTCCTTCTCGTTTGCCGGGCAGAGCTGCATCTCGACGCAGCGCATCTACTTGCAGAAGTGGATCGCCGACGATTTCCTCGAACGGTTCATGCCCAAGGTCGAAGCGCTCGTGGTCGGCGATCCCACCGACGAGGCGACGGACGTTGGCCCGGTCGTCGACGACGGCGCCAGAGATCGAATCATCTCGTGGATCGACGAGGCGACGGAGGACGGCGCAACCATCCTCACGGGAGGCTCGGTGCTCGAGGGGCGTCTGATCGCACCAACCGTGCTCGCGAACGTCGACCTGGGCATGAAGGTCTGCCGCGAGGAGGTGTTCGGCCCGGTCGTGACGATCGACAGCTACGACACCCTCGACGACGCGATCCTGCTGGCCAACGGCACGCGCTACGGGCTACAGGCGGGGATCTTCACGGAGAGCCTGCCCTCGGCCCTGCGAGCGGCCCAGCGACTCCGGTTCGGCGGTGTGACCGTCAACGAGGCGCCGACCTTCCGCGCCGACCAGATGCCCTACGGAGGAGTCAAGGACTCGGGGAACACCCGCGAAGGACCTGCCTACACGGTGCGCGAGCTGAGCGAGGAACGCGTTGTCGTCATCGACCTCTGAGGTTGGCGCGCGCCGCAGGCGCCCAGCAGCGAGTCCCTAAGGGTTGCTGAGCGCACCGCTCGTATAGACTCGCGCCGCTTTCAATGGCTGGACCATCGCTGCTCGACCGTTTCCGCAGGCGGCCCGCGGATGCAGCCCCCCAGGCCGCAGCCCAACCGCCTGCAGTGCCCCAAGGCCGCCTCCCGGCGCCAGGCGCGCTTCGCCGAGAGCGTCGGACGCTCGTCCGGACACGCGAGGAGCGCATCCGCGACCTGGGCGGCCTGATGCTCGAGATGTACCGCCGCGATCAGTTTCGCCAGGACCTGCTCGTCGAGCAGTGTCTGGAGGTAGTGACGATCGAGGAGCGTCTGCGTGACATCGATTCGCTGCTCGAGGTAGCGCTCACGGCTCGCCGACAGGGCCTCGGCGTTCGCTGCGAATGCGGCGCGCCGATCCTGTGGGGGTCACACTTCTGCGCGAACTGCGGACGCCCGGTCGGCGAGGAGCCGATCGTCTCGTGCCCGAACTGCGGCAACGCGTTGGCTGCAGATGCCCGCTTCTGCCCGAGCTGCGGCGCCGCTGCGCCCGAAGAGCCCCAGGCCGGCAACGGCACTCCTGCGGACGAGAGTCAGGGCGAGGGCAAGGCCCAACGCTCGGGCGATTCCTGGGAGCAGTAGCTCTTGACGACAATGCCGCCTGAGCCTCCGGACGAAGCGCCCGTACCACCGCCTCAGCCTCCCCTCGATGCGGGCGGAACGTGCCCGCGGTGCGGAACGCCGTACGAACCCCATCAGGAGTACTGCCTGGAATGCGGCCTGCGACTTCCATCCTCGGGGGGCATGGTCTCCGTGCTCGCCCATCATTGGCGGCGACGGCTACCCTGGTATCCGGGCGACTGGATCTGGCCCGTGCTCCTCGGGCTCGTCATCGCGGCTCTCGCCGCGGCGGGCGCGATCCTCGCAACGCGCCACGATGACAACTCTCCTTCCGCCACGAAGGTCGCGACCGGGCCGGCCACGGTCCCCGGCGAGACGGTGCCGAGCGAGACGCTGCCGACCGGGACGGGCGCGGAACCGCCTCCACCGACCGGAACCGAGACAGAGCCGGTCGAGCCAGAGCCGCCGCCGCCACCGACCGGCCCCGGCGGGCTCGTCGAGTGGCCACCCGGCCAGACCGGGTACACGATCGTGCTCGCCTCATTACCCGAGAGCGCCGGTCGCTCTGCGGCCATCCGAGCCGGCCAGAAGGCGGCACAGGCGGGACTGAGCGACGTCGGCGTGCTGAACTCGTCGGACTACTCGAGCCTGCACCCCGGCTACTGGGTCATCTTCACCGGGATCTATGACACGCTCGACGAGGCGAAGAGCGCCCTCGACACTGCGCGGGCGACCTACCCACAGGCGTATACCCGCCAGATAGCCCAGTAACTAAGCGGCGACGCGGCTGCGTTCCAAGTGCTGGTGCGACGGGCAGTAGTCGCGCTCCGGCAACGGCGTGCGCTGGCACGGCTTGCCCTTGCGGGTAGTCGCATGACAGCGCGGCACACCGCCGTCGAACGCGCCGGCCTCGATCTGCTCTTCGATGAAGGACACCGCCGCGTTGACGCCCTGATCGACCGCCCAGGCGACCTGCGCCTGCGCCGTGATCGGGAAGTAGCGCCTGATGTCCTGGAAAAGCGACCGCTCGGGCTTGGCGAAGTAGTGCGGTTCGCGGGCGAGCCGCTCCATCGTCTGTTCGCACGCCTCGAGGACCGCTCGCCGGTACTCGACCTGGGTGCTCGGCGTCACGTACGGGTCGACGAGATCTTTGATCGAGCGATAAATAGCTCTGGAGTATTGATACATGCTGTTCTGAATGAGAAGGGTTCGTTCGTCCATCTCAAGTGTGCCGGTCATGGTGTTAATCCCCCGCAAAGCTCTGTTAACTGCGGATTAATCCGCGCTCTCGCAAGCAATTCCGGCTGAAATATATCTCCTGAGAGGCGCTGTTACAAACTCGCCGCCCCGGTTGACTCTCCTGGCAACAGAAAGGGGCCCGCCCCCCAGGGCGGGGTCGATACGCGACAATGGGCGAGGCCGTGTCGCACGACACCGACAAGCTCATCCGCCAGCTCTCACTCGTCGCGTACCTGATGGCGGAGAGGCGGCCGCTGACCGCGCGCGACGTCAAGCAGAACGTCGAGGGCTACTCCGAGATGTCCGACGAGGCGTTCGCCCGGCGCTTCTATTCCGACCGCGCCGAGCTCCTCGGTCTCGGGGTCCCGCTGGACTCCGCGCGAGACGAGTTCACCGGCGAAGAGCTCTATAACCTGCGTTCCGAGCGGTACTTCCTCCCGCCGCTCGAGCTGACCGACGAGGAGCTTGCGGCACTGCAGACGTGCCTCTACCTCCTAGAGGGGCAGTTCGCTTACGCAGAGCCACTCCGGCTGGCGCTGCAGAACCTCGCGCTCGGACGCCCGGGGTTCGCGGAGGCGCCGACTCAGGTCGCACGGGCCGTCGAGCTCCACGATCCCGGCTACTCGCCGGAGCTTCCGGGCCGGCTGGCCAAGCTCGAGGGTGCGATCTCGAAGAACCGCACCGTCAAGTTCACGTACTGGTCGATCCAGCGCGACGAGGAGAAGGAGCGGACGGTCAACCCGTACTCGCTGCTGTTCCACAGCGGCCAGTGGTACGTGATCGGGCACGACCTCGACCGCGACAAGGTGCTGACGTTCCGCGTCTCGCGAATCCGTGGCGACATCCGCCTCGCGAGCCGTCGCGAACGCGATTTCCGGTTACCTGAAGACTTCGACGCCGACGAGTACCGCCTGCCGCCCGCCTGGCAGGTCGGCGAAACGCAGGGCGATGCTCGGGTCGAGGTCGGCGGCGACACCGCATGGTGGGTCGAGCGCATCTACGGCCGTCACGGGAAGCTCGACGACGGCGCCTTCGTCACGCCGTACTCGAGCCTCGCGCTCCTGGCCTCGTGGATCTTGCGCCAGGAGGGCCGGGCGGTTCCGGTCTCGCCGCCGGAGCTCCGCCGGGAGGTCCAGGCCGGGTTGAAACTCGTCCAAGAGCGGCACGAAGGCGATCTGCCAAAAGTCGCCGCCGACGCGATCGTCCCGGACACCGAACTAGACGAGCGGCCCGCCAGCCCGGTGCCGCCGGAGCGATTCGGCCTGCTGCAAGCGCTTCTCGCCTACTTGCTCGACGCCTGCGGCGAGGACAGCTCCGCCATCATTCGGTCAGCCGACCTCATCGAGCGCTTCAACATCCCTGAGGAGTCACTGGACGAGCACCTCCAGCTCCTGAACCTCGTCAATTTCGGAGGCGGCTGCTACGCGGTCTACGCCGAGCTGCACGGCGACGAGATCCACGTCGACAAGGAGCTCTTCGGAGACACCTTCCGCTCGCCGCCGCGGCTGACGCCGCTCGAGGCCCGCGCGATCCGGCTCGCACTCGAGTTCGTGGGCCCGATGATCGCCGCCGATGCGCACACGCCACTCGACCGCGTCCGTCGCAAGCTGGAGGAGACCTTCGGCCAGGTGGATCTCTCCCAGACCGCGGAGCCGCAGGTCGATCGCGCCGAGGAGCGGCTCGTCGGCACGCTGTCCGAGGGAATTCGCCAGCGCAGGCTGGTCGAGATCGAGTACCAGAAAGAGGAGGAAGAGACGCTCTCGACGCGGATCGTGGAGCCCTACGTCCTCGAGCGCCGACTACCTCATTGGTACGTCCACACGTGGGATCACGGCCCCGACGCTCAGCGCTCCTTCCGCCTCGACCGCATGCGCAGCGCACGGCTGCAGCGCGAGAAGTTCGAGCCTCGCGAGGAGTTCGAGATCAAGGAGCTCTCAGGAGTGATCGCGCGGATCTGGTACTCGCCGAAGATCGCTCGCTGGAAGGTCGAGGAGGGAGCGAAGCCGCTGCAGGACGGCGCCGCGTTGAGCGAGCGGCCGGTCGGCAGCGAGGAGTGGCTGATCGGCGAGATCCTGTCCGATCGCGGCGAGTCCGTGGTCCTGGAGCCGGAGGATCTGCGCGCGCGAGTCGCGCGCCGTGCGCGCGAGCTGGCCAAGGAGATGAAAGTCAGCCACGTGGCTGTAAAGACCTAACCTTCCACTTCCAGTGCCAGGCACGTGCCAGGCACAGTCGAAACGAGTACTAGACTCGGCGCGGCCAGTGGGCAGGATTTGGGATTTCCTCACCCAGGACGCGAATGCGGCGATGGATCGCGTAATGAAGCCCTATGCGGACTTCGTTCTTTCACACCCACTCGTGATGCACGTCACCTATGGGGCTATGGTCGCGGTCGTCTGGATAGTCCTGTCCAGGATATTGGCGCTTCTCTTGATTGCACTCTGGGTCGTGCCGACCCTCATCGGGTTTGCCGCAGTCCTGTGGAGGAAGCGGGGCGGCTAAGCCGCGAGCGGAACGGCCCGTGCCCTGCCAACGCCTGCGGGACGATGGTGTCAGGTCTTGCAATGCCGCATTTCCGGGGCGGCGCTAGTCGACCGGCAGCGCGAGGGTGAACGTTGCGCCCTGTCCGTCGCCCGAAGCTACCTCAAGCGTGCCGCCGTGGGCCTCCGCGATCGAGCGGGCGATGAAGAGGCCCAGCCCGGTCCCCGGTTTGGCGTGCTCGCCGCTCACGCGGCCGAACTTTTCGAAGATGAGCGTCTTGTGCTCGCTCAAGATGCCGGGGCCCCGGTCGCGCACTGCAACCGTGATCAGCCCGTTGTTGGCGAATGCCCGGACATCGACCTCCGCCCCGGCCGGTGAGTACTTCACCGCGTTGTCGATCAGATTGGTGACCACCTGCCGGAGTCGCTCGCGGTCGCCGCGCAGAGTCGGAAGCGGAGCGGTCACGTCGGCGCGCACGGCGACCTCGTCCTGGCTGCTCTGCGCCGCCGCGGCCGACTCGCGAACGATCTCACCGATATCTAGATCACTGAACGTGTAGCTAAAGGTCCCGGACTCGATCCGCGAGGTGTCGAGCACGTCGCCGACCAGCTCGGCGAGCCGGTTCGTCTCATGGTCGATCAGCGCCAGGAAGGAGTCGCGTTGCTCCGGCGTCAGGTCGCGCCAGCGCACGCGCAGCGTCTTCGCCGAGCCGATCACGGACGCCATCGGGCTCCGCAGCTCGTGCGAGACGAGCGAGACGAAGTCGGCGCGCAGGGCCGAGAGCCGCCGCAGCTCCTCGACGGTCGTCTTCTTCGCCTCGTACGCGCGGATGTTCTGAACGGTCGCGCCAAGGAAGCGTCCGAGAAGGGACACGAGCTCGATCTCCTCCTCGCTGAAGGAGTCGGGCTCGACGCGGACGATCGAGATCATCCCGATCGCGCGGGCGCCGACGAGGAGCGGAGCAGCGAGGCGGCAGCGTAGGCCGAGCTCGCGGAACGCCTGCTCTTCGGGGTACGTCGGGTCTTGCATGTCGCGCCGGTAGACGGGTAGCGCCCCTCTCAGCACATCCTCGAGGACGGACCCGGCGACGTCTCGCCGCGTCCCGATCGGGAAGACGGTGTCGGCGCCGGCGCCCGCAGCCGCCATCACCCGCGCCGTGCCGTCGTCGGCGAGAACGATCGCGGTCCGGTCGAAGCCGAGCAGTCCGCGCAGCTCTCGGATGAAGGCCGCGAAGGCCTGATCGAGGTCGAGCGACGACCCGAGGGCCCGCGCGCACCGGTTGGCCGCGTCCAGAACGTCCACGCGCCGGCCGAGCTCGTCGCGCAAGCCTTCGGCCTCACCGACCCGCCGTACTGCGAGCGCGGTCTCACGGGCCAGCCGGTTGACGAGCCAGCCGACGATCAGGCCCATCAGGAGCTGGAGCCCGAGCGGGAACGTGATGTGATCGGTCGTGAACTCGGGCGGCGCGAACCGGTCGGCGCGCAGGAGCTCGGTTCCGACAAGGACGGGGAGCTGGGCGAACGGCATCGCGACTCCGCCGACGAGGCCGTAGCGAAGTGCGGCCTCGATCACCGCGAAGTAGAGGAGCTGACGGATCGGCGTCCCCGGCTCGAACGCGAAGACGAAGCAGTACGCCCAGATGACGAGCGTGTTGAACGACAGCGAGGCGAAGCAGACGATCCGTTGGCCCCGCTCGCCGAACGGCCGCCGGTCGACGAAGAAGAAGGCGACGGCGCCGACCGCCAGAGCAGCCGTGGTCAGCGACGCCGCGAGCTCGTAGCCCGCAGGGTAGTCCTCGCTGAAGACTCCCACCTCGAGGACTGCCCAGGGGACCGCGGCCAGCCGGACCAAGGAGATCCAGCGCTCGAGCTGCCACCGGCGGCGCAACT
>Ga0210378_10000623_pt1 | contig 18270 bp, 15 predicted proteins | sample PLM1_60_b1redo_FD_155465 | JGI IMG/M metagenome (GOLD analysis project Ga0210378, IMG submission 155465) | Groundwater sediment microbial communities from an aquifer in East River, Colorado, USA - PLM1_60_b1 redo | ecosystem: Environmental > Terrestrial > Soil > Riparian zone | place: USA: East...
TGGAGAACACTCCCCCGCCGGTGTCGAGCAGCTCCAGCCCCCGCAGGGCGAGCACCCGCTGGCCGGCCGGCAGGCCCTGGATTCGGAAGCTGACCGAGGCGATCGTCTCCCGGTCGTTGGTCGAGAGGCGGCTGGCCGCGACGGCCGCGATCGTGAGCTTCCCGTCACGGGCGGCCCAGCCGAGGTCGCGGGCGTCGGCGCCCGGTTCGGGGGCGGTGGTCGGCGTCGCCGGGTCGGCGGTGGCCGCCGGGGCGGCCGGGGTGGCGGGGTGGGCGACGCTGCGGCCGGCCACGAAGGCAAGCCCGGCCACCACCAGGGTGGCCGCGGTCAGGGCGATCCGGAGCCGGGACGGCGCCGGCGGGGGGATCGGCGCCTCCGGGTCCGGCGGCAGGTCGGGCTCCCGGCCGGCCTCGACCGAGTCCTCCAGGGTGGCCAGCGGCGTCGCGCAGGTCGGGCAGACGGTCTCGCCTGGCCGCACGGCGTCGCAGCGAGGGCACCAGGCTCTCATGGCAGGCCGCCCGGCTGGCCGATCGTCCAGGCGCCCTGGACGGTCTCCTCGGCTTGGGCCCGGACGACGACCTCGAACGACAACGGGTCGCCGCCGGGGGCGTCCGATCCGGCGGCCGCCAGCTGATCGGCCCCGACCGAGATCACCGCGGTGCCGTCGGACCCGTCGATCCAGGCCGACAGCTCGGAGATGCCGGCCTCGTCGGTGACGATCACCCGCCGCCTCGACGGGTTGAGGACCGACCGCTCCAGCCGGCCGACCGCCTGCAGCACGACCATGATCAGGCCGCGGCGGTAGGCCGACCCGGCAACCCGCACGGTGCGGCAGTCCTGGCAGGCCAGGCGCAGCCGGCAGTCAGGGCAGTCCCGGCGCGCGGACAGCCACTGGGAGTTCTGGAGGTTGTCCCCCAGCCTCCCCTGCAGCTCCCGGTCGACCAGGGTGCCGGACACCCGCTCCTCGACCCGCCTGGCCACGATCAGCCCGCGCAGCTCCACGGTGGCCACGGCCTGCTCGTCGAGAGTCCGGTCGAGCACCACCTCGGTGTCGATGCCGCCCTGGGACGCCGGCCGGCTGCCGGCGGTGGAGATGCTGGCGATCTCCCCGCCGGGCAGCAGGTCCCTGCCGGCGCCGTCGCGGACCCGCAGACCTTCAAGGGCGCTGATCTCGCGACCGCGGGTCACCCCCGTGACGTGCAGCTCCAGCCGGCTGAAGCCGGTGCCGACGGTGATGCTGCGCAGCGTGACGGTGAGCCCGCCGCCCTGCGCCGGCCAGTTGAAGTCGCGCCGGCCGGTGCTCGGCCCTTGGTCGATGAAGCCGGGGACGGTGGTTGCCGTCGCGGCCGCCGGGGCCGACGGGGTGGTCCGGCTCAGCCGTCCCGCCGCGAAGGCGCTGGCCACGGCGGCGACGACCAGCAGGCCGACCCCGAAGACGCCGGCCGCCGGCAGCAGCGCCCGCAGCCTGCGGCCGGCCCGGTCGACCCGCCCGAGCTCCGGCTGCCCAGGACGGGCCGGCGGCACGGTCAGCAGCCGCCGGCCGCACACCGGGCAGGCCGCTCCCGGCCTGGCCGCCCGCAGCTCGTCGCAGCGTGGGCACCATGCCTGCCTGCCCCCGGTCATGGCCGTCTAGCCGCGCACCACCCGCAGATCGCGGGTGGTGGTGTTCAGTCGCGTCCTGCCCGATTCGGTGCAGACGACGATGTCCTCGATCCGCGCCCCGAAGCGGCCGGGCAGGTAGATGCCCGGCTCGACCGAGAAGGCCATGCCAGGCTCCAGCGGCTGGTCGTTGCCGGCGACGATGTAGGGGTCCTCGTGCTCCTCCAGGCCGATGCCGTGCCCGGTGCGGTGCAGGAAGTGCTCGCCGTGGCCGGCGGCGCGGATCGGTTCGCGGCAGGCGGCGTCGACCGCCGCCGCCGTGACCCCGGGCCTGACGGCGGCGCAGCCGGCGAGCTGGGCGGCGTACAGCAGCGCGTACAGCTCCTGGAAGCCGTCCGGCGGCTCGCTGACCACCAGGGTGCGGGTGGTGTCCGAGCAGTAGCCGTCGAGCCGGCCGCCGATGTCGACCACCACCGGATCGCCGGACCGGATGACCCGCCCGGTGGCCAGGTGGTGCGGGCTGGCCCCGTTCGGTCCCGAGGCGACGATGGCGAAGCAGAGCTCGTCGTGGGTCTCGCGGATCGCCCGCTCGATGTCCCGGGCCAGCTCCTGCTCGCTGCGGCCGGCCCAGCGCAGCTCGCCCAGACCCTCGACCACCCGGTCGATCGCCGCCGCCACCCGAGCCAGCGCCTGCACCTCCGCTGGGTCCTTGCGCATGCGCAGCTGCCTGGTCACCGTCGACGCCACGGTGAAGCCCGCCCCGGGCAGGGCGTCCTGGAGCCGCAGCAGGAACGCGCTCCACAGCCGGTCGCCGACCCCCAGCCGGCCACCGGCCGCCCCGGCGCCCTCCAGCGCCTGCCTGACCAGCTGCACCGGGTCGTCGGTCTCCCGCCAGGCGACCACCTCGACCTCGAGGTCGCCCAGGTGGTCGCGGGCCAGCGGCGCCTCAAGGGCGGGCACGACCAGCCGGCCCTCGCCGGCCGCGGGCAGCACCAGCAGGGTCAGCCGCTCCAGGGCCGGCGGCCGGTAGCCGGTCAGGTATTCCAGGTCGGCCGACGGCCCCAGCAGCAGCGCGTCCACCCCACGCTCGGCCTGCTCCTTGCGCGCCCTGGCCAGCCGTTCGGCCCGCGCTGCGGCGGTTGTCGTCATGGGGGAGATCCTACCTCCCGTCAGACCTTGATCCGCAGTGCCTGTTCCAGCACGTCGATGCCGACCGGCGGGCCGCCGGCGACCCGCCAGCCGTCGAGGGCGAGGGCCAGCGGCTCGGCGGTCTCCACGGCGACCCGGCGGGACTGGTACTCGCGGATCGAGGGGTGGGGCACGTGGTCGCCGTAGTAGACGTTCTTGGAGCGGGCGTAGATGCCGAGCGGCTCGCCCTGGAAGGCGATCACCGACATGCGGCCGTCGTCGGGCAGGGCCCGCGGGGCGACCTTCATGCGTCCCATGGAGAACTGGCCGTTGGCGACGACCAGGCCGGCCAGGCGCAGCTCGACCGCGGTGTGGTCGACCTCCAGCCGGGCCGGGGTGGAGCGGCTGACCCGCAGGCTGCCGAGGGCCGCGGCCAGCCGGCCGACCCGCCCGGCCGCGGCCACCGCCGGGGTTCGGGCCGACACCTCGGCCGGGTAGCCGAGCTCGGCCGCGTTGGCGAACACCCCGACCCGCTGCGTCCCGTCGGGCCCGCGCCAGCGGGCCCGGCCGACGTCGGCCAGGAAGAGGTTGGGACCCAGCAGGTGGCGGGCCAGCTTGTGCGGCTCGTCGGGCAGCCCGAAGGTGGCCGACAGGTCCTGGCGGCCGAGCCCGGCCAGGCCAAGGACCGCGTCCGGCCAGCGCGGCCCCGTCGGGTGGACCAGGACCCGCAGCAGGGCGTGGGCCAGCCGGTCGGAGCCGACCGCGACCAGGAAGCGGTGGCCGTCCTCCAGCGCCCTGGCCGCGATCGCCCCGGCCCGCTCGACCGGCCTGGCCACCGCCGCCTCGGCCACCACCCCCGACCCGGCAAGGGCCCGGCGCAGCAAGGTCAGGTCCCGGCGGGCGGCCGTCGGGTCGCCGATCAGGAACGGCGGCCCGTAGGGCAGCGGGCCGGGTCGGGCCGGGTCGGCGGCTGGCCTTGGCGAGGTCACGGAGTGCTCCTGGACGGCGTGGGCGTGGCGGGATCGGCCCCCCCGGGGGGCACGCGGCTCATCCTAGCCCGCGGCCCGCCGGCTTGCGGCAGGCCGAGGGCTTGCCTGGTGCGGGTTCGCCGAGCCGGCCCTGCGGGCGTTGGCTACAGCAGGCTGGAGTAGGCGACCACGCCCCGCTGGCAGGCGTCGACCGCGGCCCGGGCGTTCGCCTGGACGGCCGGGTCGTCGGCGACCAGGGCGACCTGCCGGAGCAGGTCGATCAGCTGCTTGGTGACCCGGACGAAGTCGCCAGGGGTGATGTCCTCCTCGGCGAGCACGTCCTCCAGGGCCTCGCCCTTGGCCCAGCGGTAGGCGAGGTCGGCGAAGCCCGGGTCGAGCGGCCGGGTCAGGGTCAGGCCCTCGGCCTGCTCGTGGGCGTGGACCTCCTCCTGCAGCTCGGCCAGGGCGTCGAGCGCCGCCCGGACCGCCGGGGTGGGCGTCGGCGGCGGGTCGGCCGGCGGCCCTTCCGACCCGCGGGTCTCGTAGACCAGGCAGGAGGCGCAGGCGGCCAGCTCGGCCGGGTCGAGCGGGCGCCACACCCCCCGGTGCAGGGCCTCCACCACCACCAGGTCGGTCTCGGCGTAGACCCGGCGCAGGGTCTCGCCCTTGCCGGTGAGGGCGAAGCCCTTCACGTAGCCGAGGCTGCCGAGCACGTCGAGGACCCGGTCGAAGGTCCGGACCAGCGACCCGGTGCGGCGGCGGACCCGCTCGGCCAGGGCGTGCTGCTCCTTCTGGAGCTGGTCGTGGCGGTGCAGCCACCTCTCGTGGTCCGGCAGGTCGGGGCAACCGTGCACCGGGTGGGCGCGCAGCTCGGCCCGCAGCGCCGCCAGCTCCGGGTCGCCGGCGGCGGCGCGGCGCCGGCGGCGGGGGTGCGGCTGTGTGCCCGGGTCCAGCTCGGCCAGCGCCCTGGCGACGTAGGCCTTGAACCGGGGGCTCTTGGGGCTGAGGGTGCGGGGCATGGCCACCTTGCCGACCCGCACCGGGGCGCCGCCCAGGTCGCGCACGGCGACCCGGCGGACCCGCCGGTCCTCGGTCAGCACCAGCACCCCGGTGGCGCCGTCGCGGCCGCCGGCCGGGCCGATCACCGCGGCCAGCCCGCGGCGGCGCCCACCCGGCAGCCAGATGACCGTGCCGCTGGCCAGCGAGCGCAGCACCTCGGCCGCCTCCTGGGTCTCGGCCCGGCGCTCGGCGTCGGCCAGGGCGCTCTCGCGGGCCCGCAGCCGGCGGCGCAGCCCCCAGTACTCGGCGACGTCGCCCCGGACGCAGGCGGCCGACTCCAGATAGCCGGCCAGGAAGCGGGCGTTGCGGGCCAGGGTCTGCTCGGCCCCGTGCACCGTCCGGTCGGCCAGGAACTGGGCGAACGAGGAGGCCAGCAGCCGCTCGGCCTGCTTGCGCTCGTAGTTGGCGACCAGGTTGACGGCCATGTTGTAGGACGGCCGGAACGAGGAGGTGAGCGGGTAGGTGCGGTTGGAGGCCAGCCCGGTGATCCGCTCGAAGGGGATGAACGGCTGGTGGAGCACGACCGCGGCGCCGCGGCTGTCGATCCCGCGCCGGCCGGCCCGCCCGGTGAGCTGGGTGTACTCGCCCGGGGTGAGCAGCTCGTGGCGTTTCCCCTGCCATTTGGTGAGCCGCTCGATGGCCACCGTGCGCGCCGGCATGTTGATGCCGAGCGACAGCGTCTCGGTGGCGAACACCACCTTGACCAGGCCCTGGGCGAACAGCTCCTCGACCGCCTCCTTGAACAGGGGCAGCATGCCGGCGTGGTGGCTGGCCACCCCGCGGCCCAGCGACTCGGCCAGGTCGGCGTAGCCGAGCGCGTCCAGGTCGGCCGGGTCGATCGGGGCCACCTTGAGGTCGAGGAACTCGAGGATCTCGGCCCGCTCGGCCTGTCTGGTCAGCCGGATGTTGCCGGCCCGGCACTGCTCCAGCGCCTGGTCGCAGCCGGCCCTGGAGAAGATGAAGTAGATGGCCGGCAGCAGCCGCTCGGCCTCCAGCAGGTCGACCACCTCGACCCGGGACGGCACCCAGCCCCGCCCGACCGCGCGGAGGCCGTCCCGGCCTTTGGTGTCGCGGCCGGGTCGCCACTCGCGCTCGCCCCGGCGGGCGAGGGCAGGGTTGGGAACCACGTCGTCGCCCCTGGTCACGAACAGCGGGTGCAGCTCGCGGCCGATCAGGTAGTGGTTGTCCAGCGGGACCGGGCGGCGCTCCTCGATCACCACCTCGGTGGCGCCCCGGGTCGCCTCCAGCCACTCGCCGAACTCCTCGGCGTTGGACACGGTGGCCGAGAGGCTGGCCACCCGCACCTCGACCGGGAGGTTGATCAGCACCTCCTCCCAGACCGCCCCCCTGACCCGGTCCTGGAGGTAGTGGACCTCGTCCATGACCACGTAGCGAAGCCCGCCGAGGGTCGGACTGCCCTCGTAGAGCATGTTGCGCAGCACCTCGGTGGTCATCACCACCACCGGGGCCTCGCCGTTGATGGAGTTGTCGCCGGTGAGCAGGCCGACCTTTGCCGCCCCGTGGCGGGCCACGAAATCGCCGAACTTCTGGTTGGACAGCGCCTTCAGGGGGGTGGTGTAGAACGCCTTGCCGCCCGACCGCAGGGCCAGCCAGACCGCGAACTCCCCCACCACCGTCTTGCCGGCCCCGGTGGGCGCCGCGACCAGGGCACCCTGGCCGCCGGCGAGGGCCAGGCAGCCGCGCCGCTGGAAGTCGTCGAGCTCGAAGCTGTAGCCGCCCGCGAACTGGTCGACCAGCGCCTGGGGGTCAAGGGGGCTCATGGGTGGGCCCCCGGTGCACAGGGGTCGGCAGGATCCTGGATCATGGGGCTCATGCTGCCAGCCGGCAGCCCCCGGCGCTCGCCGGCTACCGGCCGGGGAAGCCGGGGGCGTCGTCGGCGGCCAGGACGGTGATCGCGGCCCGCCGGACCTGGAAGGTGGCGGGCAGGGTCCCGGCCGGCTCGCCGTCAGCGTAGACGGCCAGCGGCCGGTCGGCGTCCAGCTCGACCCGGCCGGCCCGGTGGACGCTGACCGCCGGGTGCTCGACGTGCCGGCCCGAGAACACCTTGGGGAAGGTCTTCAGGAACTCGAGCTTGCCGATGTCGTGGATGACGACCACGTCCAACAGGCCGTCCTGGAGGCTGGCGGCCGGGGCGACGCGCATGCCGCCGCCGTAGCTCGGGCCGTTGGCCACCGCCACCAGCCAGCCCCGGTGCCGGCTGGCCTGGTCGTCCAGGACCAGCTCGAAGCTGGCCCTGCGGCCGACGACCAGCTCGGCCAGGAGGGCGCCGACGTAGCGGGGTCGGCCCTTGGCCCACCCCAGCCGCTGGTTGGCGACCCGGTTGACCTCGGAGTCGAAGCCGGCCCCGGCGACGTTCAGGTAGGCCCGTCCGGCCACCGTGGCCAGGTCGGCCGGTCGTCGCTGCAGCCGCGGCAGCAGCCCGGCCGCGGCCAGCGGGTCGCCGGCGGGCAGGCCGAAGCTACGGGCGGCGTCGTTGCCGCCCCCGGCCGGGACCACCCCGAGGGCGGCCCGTGCCCCTGGGCCGGCGTCGGCCAGCCCGGCCGCGCACGCGCCGACGGTGCCGTCGCCCCCGACGGCCACCACCGCGTCGAACGCCGCCGCGGCCTCGCAGGCGGCCACCCGCCCATCCTCCAGCGACCTGGTCCGGTGCTGCTCGACCTCGACCCCGGCGTCGCGCAGCCGCGCCAGCACCGCCGGCACCAGCCGCCCGGCCCGCCCACCCCCGGCCGTGGGGTTGTGCACCATCAGCGCGCGCACGTGCTCAGACCACCCTGCCCGGAGGCCGCCAACCCGCAGCCCCCGATCCGGGTGCGGGGAGCCCGTCCACGGCGGCCACGCAGATCCCTCGAACCCGGATGCCTGGCCGGGGTGCTAGTTCGGTGGCAGGACGTTGGTGGGGGACGCGCCCGACTGGTAGCGGGCGCCGAAGGCCTCGGTGGACTCGCCGGGCATCTGCCTGGTCAGGTCGAGGTCGTAGCGGGCGTGCAGGCGGGCCAGGGTGCCGGCGGCGGCGTCCATCGCCCGCCCGGCCGTGGCGGCGGTCCCGGCGCCCTGCTGGAGCAGGGCCTCGGCCGTCTTGCTCTTGGCCGGGGCCTCGCCGGCCTGCTGGTAGATGGTGGCCGCGTTCACGTACACGCCGAGGGCGGCGACGTAGGCGTCGCGGACGCTCGACAGCATGGCCACCCGGCCGCCGACGGCGTTGGCCGGCTCGCCGTCGCCCCCGGGATCGGCCGGGGGCTGGCCGACGGTGATCGACTCCACCTGACCCTGGATCTGGCCGAGCTTGGCCGACCAGCCGCTGGCCCGGACGGCCAGCTGCTTGGGCGTGAGCGTGCCCTTGGTGAGGTCCTGGGCGCTGGGGAACCCCGGCAGCTCCCTGGTGCCGGTGCCGAGGACCGACGGGAGCTGGTCGGTCTGGGTGCGCAGGGCGGAGGTGAAGCGGCGCACGTCGTCGCGGGCCCAGCCTTCCTGGACCCGGTTGCCGGCGGCGACCAGGGTGCCGAGCAGGGCGATCACGGCCAGCGTGACCGGGAACGCGGGCGCCCGGTACCAGGGCAGGCGCCGTTCGACGGTCTGGATCCGCGGCCCGGTGGCCGGCCGCCGCACCGGCCGTCCCTGGCTGCGCTTGCTCTTCCCCTTGATGGCCACCCTGGCTACCCCGCTCCCGCCGTGCTCGCCGTTGTCGGTCGGCCTACGCGCCCGATCCGAGCAAGGGTACCGCCAGGTGCCGCTTTCCCGGGCCGCGATGGCCGCGGAATTGTCTGCCGGGCCACCGGCCGCGGTCAACGACCCCCGGCCGGTGACCGGGACGACGACGGCGACGATGACGCCGGGGGCCTGCGCCGCCTGCGGTCGCGGGACGGCTAGCCGACCAGCTGCTGGCGTCTGGCCCGGCGCGGCTCGATGATGTAGCGGGCCACGGCGGCGGCCGCGAAGTAGAAGCACCACATGGGCACGGCCATGGCGAACAGGCTGATCGGGTCCTGGCTGGGGGTGACCACGGCGGCGACGACGATGATCACGGCCGCGGCCGGCCGCCAGGCCCGGAGCATGGCCGCCGACGACAGCACCCCCACCATCGACAGGAAGACCAGCACCAGGGGGAACTCGAAGGTGACCCCGAAGGCCAGGCCCATGAACAGCACGAAGCGAAGGTAGCGGTCGGCCTGGAAGAAGCTGGCGATGCCGCTGCCGCCCATGGTGACCAGGAAGCTGATCGCCTTGGGCAGGGTGTAGAACGCCAACGCCACCCCGGCAACGAACAGCAGCGTGCTGGCCAGCGCGAACGGGATCGCGAAGCGCTTCTCGCTCTGCCTGAGCCCTGGGGTGATGAACCGCCACAGCTGGTAGGCGAGAAACGGCATGGCCAGCAGCAGGCCGACGGTGAGGGAGACCCGGATGCGGATGGAGAGCGGCTCCAGCGGGCTCAGGGCGGCCAGCCGGCAGCCGCCGTCCCCGGCGACGGTGCCGATGCGGACGCTGGCCGGCAGGGCGCAGTAGGAGCGGAGCAGGAACTGGATGACCGGCTCGTACAGGAACGCGAAGGCCACGGTGGTGGCCACCACCAGGGCAACGCAGCTCTTGAGCAGCCGGCTTCGCAGCTCTCCGATGTGCTCGAGGATCGACATCTCGCCCGACGGGTTGGCCCGTGGGCGGCGCGACAGTCGCACGGTGGCTCCGGGGAGGATGGCGGGTGGCTAGGGGGTCGTGCCCCGCTCGCGCTCGTCGGCCGGCGCCGGCCTGCCGCTCTCGTCCTTGTCGTTACGGGAACCCTCGGTGACGCCCTTCTTGAACTCCTTGATGCCGAGGCCGACGTTGCGGCCCATGGCCGGCAGCCGGCTGGCACCGAACAGGACGACGATCACGACGATGACCCAGATCCACTCCGGCCCTGGCATTGCTCGACTCCTTCGCGTCGTGACCGTTGGCGCACGCTCGGTCCGAGTCTACCGCTCCCTGGCCGCTCTGGCTCCCCGCTCCGACAGCCGGGCCGCGTGCTCGGCGGTCTCCTGGCTGGCGGTGCTGAGCTGGTCGAGGACCGGGGTGAGCCGCTCCCCCAGCTCCTGCACCGACGCGGCGATCGCCTTGAGGTTGGCCACCATGCGCCAGACGGTGAAGGCGACGGTGACGAGCACGGCGAGCCAGAACACGCCGAGCAGGATGGCGAGCCAGAGCGGCAGCGTGACCTCCGGGCGGAATGGGTGTCGGCGCCGAATGCTACCCGGTCGACCGGCTCAGCGGCACGCCGCCTCGAACCGGGCCCACCAGTCGGGCGACTCCAGCTCCAGGTGCAGGTCGAGCAGATCGTCCCAGGTGAGCCTTGGGCCGGTGCGCGCCTCCAGGATCTCCCCTGGCGGGTCCCACGGCTGGGCCGGGACCCCGCCCGAGGTCAGCAGCCGCACCACCCGCTGGTCGGCCGGCTTGGTCACGGTCTGGTAGCACTCCGGGCAGACGAACGCGTAGAAGCTGTGCTCCTCTTCCCGGCACACCCGCAGCTCGACGTCGGGCGGGGTCAGCTCGACCTCGCCGCAGCCCGGGCAGGTGGCTCGGATCCTGGTCGGCGGCATCGAATCGTGGCTCATGCCCCGGGGTATCGGCCCCGACCCCGGTTGGCTTGAGCCGCGCTAGGAGGCGTAGGCGGCCAGGGCGCTGCGGGTGGCCTCGGCGACGGCGTTGCGCAGCTCGGGCGGCGAAACCGGCTCGGCGTCGGGGGCCAGGCGCAGGACCAGCCGGACCAGCCAGGAGAGCTGGTGGGTGGCCAGGCGGACCCGCAGGCGGCCGTCGGGGCGGCGCTGGCTGGCCAGGATCGGGAAGTAGTCGGCCACCCACTCGACGGTGTGGCCGAGGTCCAGCTCGCACTGCAGGCCGCCGGCGAACAGCTCCAGGCCCGGCGGCTCGCCGTGGGCGGCCGGGTCGAAGCCGGCCGGGCGTTCGAACGGCTCGTCGGTCGGCCGCACCGAGACCACCCGGTCGACGCGGAACAGCCGCTCCCCGACCGCCTTGTGGCACCAGCCGGACAGGTACCAGTGGCCGGAGGCGCTGAACACCATCCACGGGTCGACCTTGCGTCTGGTCAGCTCGCCGCGGGAGCCCGACCAGTACTCGATCTCGACCCGGCGGCCGCTGGCGGCGGCCCGGGCCAGCTCGGTGCGGTGGGTGGTCTCGGCCGGGTCGCCCTCCAGGTCGACCGAGACCTTGCCGGCCAGCTCATGGACCCGGTCCAGCTGGTCGGCCGGGAGCACCGCCTCCAGCTTGGCCAGGGCCCGGGCCAGCGCCCCCTGCTCGGCCACCTCGGGCAGGGCGTCAAGGGCGCGGCCGGCCAGGTACAGGCCGGCCGCCTCCCGCCAGGTCAGCCGGGGGGCGCGGGCGAACCAGTCGGCAAAGCCGATGTGGACCTTGTCGCCGTCGACCCAGGCCTCCATCAGGTCGCCCGGGCCGTATGGCGGCACCCCGGTGACGTACAGCAGCTCCAGGTCGGCGATCAGTGTCTCCCTGGTCATGTCGAAGCGCTCGCAGACCTCGTCGACGGTCGCCCCCGGATGGTCGAGCACCCACGGGACCAGCGCCAGCAGCCGCTGCAGCCGCCCGGCGGCGCTGGTGTCGGGACCCCGTTGCGGACTCACGGCTCCACCACCGCCCGCAGGCCGGCCAGGCGGCGCCGCGCCTCCGCGCGCAGGTCGGCCGGCTCGACGATCTCCACGCTGTTGCCAAGGGCCCAGCCGAGCAGGCCGTCGCGGTCGCCGACGGGCAGGCGCAGGGTGACCAGGCCGTCGGGGCGGGGTGGCCCGGCCGGGGCGGCCCCGCGCAGCTCGGCCAGTCGTGACGCCGCCCTTGGCGCCCTGACCAGCGCCATCGGAGCCCCCTCGGGCTCACCGGCGGTCGGCAGCAGTTTGCCCGGGTCGAACCCGGCCGGGACCTCGAAGTCGGCGCCGCGGCTGGTCGGACGGAGCTTGCGGATGTCGGACTCGATCCGGGACACGCGGAAGGACCGCAGCGCGTCGCGGTCGCTGTCATGGCCGACCACATACCAGGTGCCCCGCCGGTTGACCAGGGCGTAGGGGTCCAGCCGGCGCTCGGTGGCGGTCCTGCCGGGCGGGCGGTAGGTGAACACGATCCGCTTACGGCCCGACACGGCCTCCAGCAGGCCGGCCAGCAGCGGGCTGGCCCCGTCCAGGTTGGCCCGGAGCGCGTCCGGCCCGGCGCCCGGGTCGAGGTCCAGCTTGGCCAGGCCGGCCACCGCCGCCGGGTCGCGGGTCGCCCCCGACCAGGCCCGCGCGGCCAGGGCAAGGGCCGCCCGCTCGTCGGGGGCCAGGTCAAGCTCGGGCATGCCGTAGGCCTCGGGGTCGATGAAATAGCCTTCCTCGCTGCCCCAGGCGTCGATCGGCGCCCGCTCGACCGGGACGCCGAGGCTGCGCAGCTCCTCCTTGTCCCGCTCGAACATGCGGCGCAGGCTCTCCCCGCTGGCCTCGTACCCCGGCACCAGCTCCGCCACCTGATCCAGGGTGAGGGGCCTCCGGGTGTCAAGCAGCAGGGCGATCAGATTGACCAGCCGCTCCACCTTGCGCATGCCCCGATGCTAGTGGAAACCTCCGCCGCCTGGGGTGGGGTCGTTGCTCTGGTGGGAACGACGGCGCTAGCCTGGGCCGATGAGCGAGCCAGCTGGAAACGCGCCCACCCGACGCGCGGTCCTCGACCTCCTCAAGCGCAACGGGCCGCAGACGGTCGCGCAGCTCGGGGCCGCCCTCAGCCTGTCCGGGGTGGCGGTGCGCCGGCACCTGGAGACGCTGGAGCACGTCGGGCTGGTCCAGCAGACGACCCGGCCCCAGGCCCGCGGCCGTCCGGCCTACGTGTACGCGCTCACCGAGCTGGGCCACGACCTGTTCCCCCGCAACTACCACCAGCTGGTCGGCCAGCTGCTGGAGGCCGCGACCAGCCAGCTCGGCCCCGAGGCGGTGGAGCGGCTGTTCGACCACCGGCAGCGGGAGCTGGCCGAGCTCTACGCCGGCCGCACCCAGGGCCGCCCCCTGCCCGAGCTGGCCAGCGCCCTGGCCGCGATCCAGGACGAGAACGGCTACATGGCCGACTGCTCCGGCATGCAGGACGGCCGCTGGCTGGTCAGCGAGCACAACTGCGCCATCGCCAGGGTGGCCGGCGCCTGGCCGACCGCCTGCGCCCACGAGCTGGCCCTGTTCCGGCAGCTGGCCGGGCCGGGCGTCGACGTCGAGCGGGTCTCCCACATCCAGGCCGGTGACCCCGTCTGCGCCTATGTGCTGCGGGCGGCCGAACGGGACGGCCAAGCTCAGCCCGGACACTGAGCCGCCAGTGGTCCGCATCCGCAACGGGCGGGTCATGGAGATCGGCGACCGCCGGCCGGGCGCGACCGAGCTGCGGGTCCAGATCGACGGCGAGAGCGCCGCGGCCACCGCGATCAACTACGACCAGGTCACCGGGCCGGTCGAGGTCGGCGACCGGGTGGTGCTGAACACCACCGCGGTCGAGCTCGGGCTCGGCACCGGCGGCTTCCACGTGGTCATGGCCCGGGTCGGCGGGCCGGTCGACGCCACCGGTCCCGGCCATGTCATGAAGGCCCGCTACACCCCGGCCCAGGTCAGGGTGCTGGCCGTCGAGGAGGAGGCCAGCCCCCACCGGGCCGCGGTGGCCGCCTGTACCGACCTCGGCGGCCTGCCGGTGGTCTGCGCCGAGCTGCACTCGATGGTGCCGGTGGTGGCGGCGGCGGCGAGGTCGGTGGGCGACCACCTGGTCGTCGCCTACGTCATGACCGACGGAGGGGCGCTGCCGCTGGCGTTCTCGCGGCTGGCCGCCGAGCTGCGCGCCGGGGGCCTGGTCGCCGGGATCGTCACCGCCGGCCAGGCGTTCGGCGGCGACCTGGAGGCGATCTCGCTGTACTCCGGCCTGGCCGCGGCCAAGGCGGTGCTCGGCGCCGACCTGGTCGTGGTCGCCCAGGGTCCTGGTGGGATGGGCTCGGGCACCGCCTTCGGGTTCTCCGGCACCCAGGTCGCCGAGGCGGTCAACGCGACCGCCGCGCTCGGCGGCCGGCCGGTGGCCTGCCTGCGGCTGTCGGGCGCCGACCTGCGCCCGCGGCACCGCGGGGTCAGCCACCACAGCCTGACCGCCCTTGGCCGGCTGGCCCTTGCCAGGTCGACGGTGGCCGTGCCCGAGCTGGCCGACCCCGAGCTGCGGGCCCTGGTCGACCGCCAGCTCGCCGACGCCGGTGTCGCCGGCCGCCACGACCTGGTCAGGGTGGCCACCCCCGAGCCGGCCAAGCTGCTGGCCGCCTGGGACCTCGAGGTGACCTCGATGGGCCGGGGACCCGACCAGGACCCGCTGTTCTTCGCCGGTGCGGCCGCCGCCGGGTCCCTGGCCGGCCGCCTGGCCGCGGGTGGCCGGGCGGCCCGATGAGGACCCTGGGGCGGCTGTCCGACCGGGCGGTGTTCCTGGCCTGCCTGGCCGGGCTGGTCGCCGGGGTCGGGCTGTTCCTGGTTTTGCCCCTGGCGCCCAGGTTCCTGGAGCTGCACCGGCTGCCCACCAACCGCGACTTCGACGTCGAGCTGCGTCCCCAGGGGCAGGTGACGGCGTTCTGGGTCGTCTCCATGGCCTGTTTCGCCCTGGCCGTCTGGCAGTGGCGCCGGGGCCGGCGCCCCAGCTGGGCGCTGCTGCTGGCCGGGATCGCCGTGCTCCACCTGCTCGCCCTGCTGGTCCCGCCGGTCGCCTCCAAGGACGTCTACGCCTACTCGTTCTACGGCAAGGTCCAGACCGAGTACGGCGCCAACCCCTACCTGTCGTTCCCCGACCAGCACCCGACCGACCCGTGGCACAAGTTCTGGTCGTGGCGGCTGTTCGGTCCCGTCTATGGGCCGCCGTTCCTGCTGCTGCTTCGGCTGCTGGCCATGGCGGCCGGGCCGAGCCTGCTCAGCTGGGTGGTCCTGACCAAGCTGGTGCTGGTCGCGGCCGAGCTGGCCGCCATCTGGCTGCTGGTCGGTGCCCTGCGGGCCGACCCTGGGCTTGGCGAGGACCCGCGCTGGCCGCTGCTGCTGATCGGCTGGAACCCGATGGTGCTGCAGTCGATCGGGATGTCGGCCCATGTCGACGCCCTGCTGCTGCTGGTGCTGGCCGGGGCCCTGCTCGCCCACCGCAGGGGCCGCCACCTGCTGGCCTTCCTGTTGCTGGTCGGCTGCTTCCTGGTCAAGGTCTACATGGGGCCGCTGGCCGCCCTGTACGCGATCTGGCTGGCCGCGGGCCGGCCGAGTCCACGGGCCAAGGTGGCGACCGTCGCCGGGCTGGGGCTGCTCGGCGCCCTGCTGACCGCGCTCGTCTACCTGCCCTACGCCAGCGCCGGCGGCAAGCTGCTCACCAGCGCCGTCGACGTGAGCGGCCACTTCTCCAGCGGCAGCCCGCCCAACCTGGTCCGGCGGCTGCTGGCCGCGGTGCTGCCGGTGTTCGGCCTGTCCGACCCGGCGGCGGCCGCCGTGGGGGCGCGGCTGGGACGGCAGCTGGCCATCGCCGGCATCCTGGTCGCGTTCGTGCTGGTCGCGCGGAAGCTACGGGCCGGTGTCGACCCGTGGCCGCGGATCGCCACCTTCTTCCTGGCCTACCTGCTGCTGACTCCCTGGGTCTTCTACTGGCACGAGGTGCCGTTGCTCGGCATCGTGGCCGCGATCCCGTGGGGCCTGACCAGCCTGGTCGCGGTCGCCCTCTCGATCACCCTTGTGCCGCTGGCCCCGGCCGGCCCCCCGGCGGTCGGCACCGGCGCCCGCGGGTCGCCGGCCGGCGACCTGGTCGACACCCTGGCCGGGTTCGCCAGCCGCTACGGCGGCGCGTTGTTGGTCCTGTGGCTGGGCTGGCGGGCCCGCCGCCGTGTGGTGAAGGGCGGCGGTACGGCGGCACCGGCGGCTCCGGACGCGGAGCGCAGCCCGGCCCCCCACTGAGCCCCGCGGGTCAGCTGGGCCGGTAGTAGCGTGTGAAGCAAGAGGAAGGCCAGGGCGGTCTCCATGGAGGCGGCGGTGAAGACCCAATGTCGACCGCGATCTTGATCTCGGGTCTGGTGAAGACCTTCGGTGCGACTCGGGCGTTGGATGGGTTGGATCTGCGGGTTGGGACCGGGGAGGTGCACGGCTTTCTTGGTCCTAACGGCGCCGGGAAGACCACCACCATCCGGGTCCTGCTGGGGCTGCTGCGCGCCGACGCCGGCCAGGTCCGGCTGCTGGACGGCGACCCCTGGGCCGATGCGGTCGCCCTGCACCGGCGGCTGGCCTACGTGCCCGGCGACGTCACCCTGTGGCCGAACCTGTCGGGCGGCGAGGTGATCGACCTGCTCGGACGGTTGCGCGGCGGGCTGGACCCCAAGCGCAAGGCGAGCCTGCTGGAGCGGTTCGACCTGGACCCCCGCAAGAAGGCGCGCAGCTACTCCAAGGGCAACCGGCAGAAGGTCGCGCTGGTCGCCGCGCTGGCCTCCGACGTGGAGCTGCTGTTGCTGGACGAGCCCACCTCCGGGCTGGACCCGCTGATGGAGGCGGTGTTCCGCGACTGGATCAACGAGGAGGAACGAACCCGCGGACGGACCGTGCTGCTGTCCAGCCACATCCTGGCCGAGGTGGAGGCGCTGGCCGACCGGGTCAGCCTCATCCGCGGCGGCCGGATCGTGGAGTCGGGCACGCTGGCCGAGCTGCGCCATCTGACCCGCACCTCGATCTCGGCCGAGCTGGCCGGCCCGCCGTCCGGGCTGGACCGGCTGCCGGGCGTGCACGACCTCCAGGTCAACGGCACCCGGGTGCGCCTGCAGGTCGACACCGCCGGGCTGGACGGGGTGCTGCGCCACCTCACCGCCGTCGGCGTGCGCAGCCTGGTCAGCCAGCCGCCGACCCTCGAGGAGCTGTTCCTGCGCCACTACCAGACCGGGTTGCCCTCCGCACAGGAGGTGTCGTGATGGACAGCCTGGCTGGGACGCGCGGGCTGGTCCGGCTGATCCTGCGGCGCGACCGGTTCCTGCTGCCCCTGTGGATCGTGCTGTTCGCCCTGCTTCCGGTCCAGTACGCGGTGGCCACCGACCAGCTGTTCCCGACCGTCGCGGCGCGCCAGGAGTACCTCGACTCGATCGTCGCCAACCCGGCGCTGCTGGGGCTGCTGGGGCCGGTGTTCAACGCCAGCCTGGGTGCGCTGGTCACCTGGCGGATCGGCGCGCTGCTCGCGATCGTCGGGCTGGTGAGCCTGCTCACCGTCATCCGGCACACCCGCACCGAGGAGGAAGCGGGACGCCGCGAGCTGCTCGGCGCCACCGTGGTCGGCCGGCATGCCCCGCTGGCGGCGGCGCTGGGGGTCACCATCGGCGCCAACCTGCTGCTGGGTGCCCTGCTGGCGGCCGGGATGACCGGCCTGGACCTCCCGGGCACCGGCTCGGTCGCGCTGGGGCTGTCGATGGCGGCCGCCGGGTGCATGTTCGCCGCGGTCGGCGCGGTGGCCGCCCAGTTGACCCAGAGTGCCGGTGGCGCCAGAGGCGTCGCCATCGGCGCGCTCGGCGGGGCCTTCCTGCTGCGCGCCGCCGGCGACTCCGGCGGCCCCGACAGTCGGCTGGGGTGGCTGTCGTGGCTGTCGCCGCTGGGTTGGGTGCAGCAGGCCCGACCCTATGCCGGCGAACGCTGGTGGGTGTACGGGCTCGCGCTCGGCCTGGTGGTGGCGCTGGCCGCGGTGGCGTTCGCGTTGCTGTCGCGCCGCGACATCGGCGCCGGGATCCTGCCCGCACGGCTGGGTCCGGCCACCGCCTCGCCCATGCTGCGCAGCCCGCTGGCCCTGGCCTGGCGGCTGCACCGGGGCATGCTGGTCGGCTGGACCACCGGGTTCGCCGTGGCCGGCGCGGTGATCGGCAGCGTCGCCCAGACCACCACCGACATGGCGGCCGACAACGCCCAGCTCCGGGACATCCTCGAACAGCTGGGCGGCCAGACGGCGCTGGCCGACGCCTACCTGGCCGGGACCATGGGCTTCCTGGCCCTGGCCGCCGCCGGCTACGCGGTCCAGGCCACGCTGCGCCTGCGAACCGAGGAGGAGGGGTTGCGCGCCGAGCCGGTGCTGGCTGCCGCGGTGGGCCGGCTTCGGTGGGCGGCAAGCCACCTTGCCTTCGGGTTGCTCGGCCCGGCGGTCGCGCTGGTGGCGTTCGGCCTTGCCGCCGGGCTGGCCTACGGGCTGACCACCGCGGACGTGGCCGGCCAGCTGCCACGCGTGCTCGCCGGCGCGCTGGTGCAGCTGCCCGCCGTCTGGGTCCTGTCCGGGATCGCTGCGGCGCTGTTCGGCCTGCTGCCCCGGCTGGCGGCCGCAAGCTGGGCCGCGCTGGCGGTGTTCGCGCTGCTGGTGCTGTTGGGTCCGCTGATGGAGCTGCGCCAGTGGATGCTGGACCTCTCGCCGTTCACCCACACTCCCAAGGTGCCCGGCGGCGAGGTCGCCGCGACCCCGCTGGTCTGGCTGCTTGGCGTGGCCGCCGTGC
>Ga0210378_10000624_pt1 | contig 18251 bp, 17 predicted proteins | sample PLM1_60_b1redo_FD_155465 | JGI IMG/M metagenome (GOLD analysis project Ga0210378, IMG submission 155465) | Groundwater sediment microbial communities from an aquifer in East River, Colorado, USA - PLM1_60_b1 redo | ecosystem: Environmental > Terrestrial > Soil > Riparian zone | place: USA: East...
CCGCGCCCTTCCCGCTCTTCTGGGCCGCCGCGCCGAGCAGCTCGCTGATGTTGAAGTTGAACTTCGCCAGCACCAGGACGGTCATCAGCGCTGCACCGGTCATCAGCAGGCCGGCCTTGATGATCTGCACCCAGGTGGTGCCCTTCATGCCGCCGACCGTGACGTACACGATCATCAGGACGCCGACGAACACGATCGTCGCGATCTTCGCCTCACTGGCGTTCATACCCAGGAAGGTCTGGCCTTCCTTGATGCCAAGCAGCAGCGCGACGAGCGCACCGGCGCCGACCATCTGGGCCAACAGGTAGAAGATCGAGACGGTGATCGTCGAGACCGCGGCGGCCGTCCGAACCGGGCGCTGCTTCATCCGGTACGACAGCACGTCGGCCATCGTGTACTTGCCGGAGTTCCGCATCAGCTCGGCGACCAGCAGAAGCGCCACCAGCCAGGCGACGAGGAAGCCGATCGAGTAGAGGAAGCCGTCGTACCCGTAGAGGGCGATGATGCCGGCGATACCGAGGAAGCTCGCGGCCGACATGTAGTCGCCGCCGATCGCCAGCCCGTTCTGGAAGCCGGAGAAGCTACGCCCGCCCGCGTAGTAGTCCGCGGCCGTCTTGGTGTGCCGGCTCGCCCAGACGGTGACGCCCAGGGTCGCCGCGACGAACGTGAGGAACAGCACGATCGTCAAGGTGCGGGTGCTGCTGCTGGTGGCTGCGGCGAGGATGCTGCTGGCGGTGTTCATCGGCCGGCTCCCGACTCGAGGTCACGACGGATCTTCGTGGCGATCGGGTCGAGCTTCCGGTTCGCGTATCGCGAGTAGAGGATCGCGATGCCGAAGGTCGAGACGAATTGAAGAATTCCGAAAACGAAGGCGACGTTGATGTTGCCTACGAGCTTGGTGCCCATGAAGTCACGGGCATACGCCGAGAGCACGACGTACAGGAGGTACCAGGTGAGGAAGGCCGCCGTCATCGGGAACACGAAGGAGCGCAGTGCCTTGCGTAGGCCACCGAACTCCTCGCTGGCCTGGACGGCGACGTAACGGTCGGCGTCGATGATGGGCGGTCCGCCACCAGTGTCAGGCTTGAAATCGGTAGCCATCGGGGATCACCTCTTCGCAGGGCGGGTCAAGGGTGGCTGCACGTTAGGAGAACCTGTTCCCCCGTTAACAGGGACCAATCGGGACATGGCCACCGGCTGCGACGAACGGCGTCCCTGGTGCGCCGAGTGACCCGCCTCACAGCGCCCAGCGGTCCGGGGCCGGTCCGTTGAACGGAACGGCATCCGGACATACCGGAGCCCCGGGGGTCAGGCGTCACCCCGGGGCTCCGGTGGTCCTTGTGGGTACTGCTGGCACGCTAGAACGTGAATCTGATTCCGAAAATACCAGCTGGTAGGTGCCCGCAGGGCTGAGTCGCCGAAGTGGTTGCGCGGGCCGGCGGGCGGGAAGGGCAGAGCGTGCGCGCGCCGCGGTGGGTCCGCAGCGCCGGATCGGGCAGAGTGGTGCCCCGCAGACGAGGAGGACTGATGAGCCAGGCCACAGAGAAACTGCTACTGAAGATCGTCGGCGGTGTGGCGGTAGGCGCGGCCACGATAATCACGAAGAAGGTGCTCGACGGCAGCTGGAAGGCCGCGACCGGCAACCAGCCGCCGACACACGCCGAAGACCCCGACCTGACCTGGCGCGAGGCCATCGCCTGGGCGCTGCTCAGCGGTGCGGTCATCGGCGTGGCGCAGCTCGTGGCCGCGCGCGGCGCTCGGCAGTTGGTGCAGCGCAACACCGCGTGACCGGTCGCGGCGCGTTTACCCTGGGCCGCCGCAACGCGCCGTGACCGGATGAGAGCGGCGTCACGTTACTGGTGAGTTACATCGGAAGTAGGCTCACCGCACGAGCTGGGTGTGGTTCCCGCATGTCACGCCCGAACAGGAGGACCGCTCCGCATGGACGCCGTGCAGATCGTCACCACCATCGTCTCCTTCGCCGTGACGCTGGTCGCCGCCGCGCTCGGCGCGCGGACCGTCGCCCGCATGGTCAAGGTCGTGCGCCTCGGCGCCCCCGACCCGACCCGGGTGGACGCCAAGGGCACCCGGTTCGTGACGATGATCCGCGAGACGCTCGGCCACACGAAGATGCTCAAGTGGACGACCGTCGGCATCGCGCACTGGTTCGTGATGATCGGCTTCATCACGCTGTCGACGCTGGTCCTGGGCGCCTACTTCGAGGTCGTCGACCCGCACGCCGAGCTGCCGATCATCGGCCACTGGACGGTGTTCGGCCTCCTCACCGAGATCATCGGCATCCTCGGTATCCCGGCGATCCTGTGGCTGATGGCGATCCGGCTGGCGAACCGGCCGTCGGGTAACCCAGCCCGCAAGTCCCGGTTCACAGGCTCCACGATGTGGCAGGGCTACTTCGTCGAGTGGGTCATCGTGCTCGTCCTGGTGCTCGGCTTCCTGATCCGGGGCTTCAAGGCCGCCAACGGCGAGCTGCCCTACCCGACCTGGGCGGCGCCGGTCAGCCACGCGCTCGGCAACGTGCTGCCGGCGAACGAGGACGCGATCAGCAGCGTCGCGATGGTGAAGATCGTCGTCTCGATGACCTGGCTCATCGTCATCGCGCTCAACATCACGATGGGCGTCGCCTGGCACCGCTTCACCGCGTTCTTCAACATCTTCTTCAAGCGCAACGCCGCTGGAGCGGCCTCCCTTGGCGCGCTGCGCCCGATGATGAGCGACGGCAAGCCGCTCGACTTCGAGCAGGCCGACCCGGAGAAGGACACGTTCGGCGTCAGCCAGGCCGAGCACTTCTCCTGGAAGGGCGTGCTCGACTTCACCACGTGTACCGAGTGCGGCCGCTGCCAGAGCCAGTGCCCCGCGTGGAACACCGCCAAGCCGCTGTCGCCGAAGCTGCTGATCCTGAGCCTGCGCGACCACTACTACGCCAAAGCGCCCTACCTGCTCGCCGGCGGCGGCAAGAACATGATGGGCGAGGAGCAGGCCACGCCGGAGCAGCTGGCTGGGGTTCCCGCCGCTGCCCTGGCCGAGGCCGAGCGTCCGCTGGTGGGCGGCCCCGAGGTCAACGGCGTCATCGACCCGGACGTGCTGTGGTCGTGCACCACCTGCGGCGCCTGCGTCGAGCAGTGCCCGGTCGACATCGAGCACATCGACCACATCGTCGACATGCGCCGGTACCAGGTGCTGATCGAGTCCTCGTTCCCCTCCGAGGCCGGGGTGATGCTGCGGAACCTGGAGAACAAGGGCAACCCGTGGGGCCAGAACCCGAACGACCGGGAGGACTGGACCAAGGGGCTGGGCTTCGAGGTCCGACGCGTTGCGGGTGAGATCCCAGCGGACGTCGAGTACCTGTTCTGGGTCGGCTGCGCGGGCGCCCTGGAGGATCGGGCCAAGAAGGTCACCAAGGCCGTCGCCGAGCTGCTGCACACCGCCGGCGTCGAGTTCGCGATCCTCGGCACGGGCGAGACCTGCACCGGCGATCCGGCCCGACGCATCGGCAACGAGTTCGTCTTCCAGATGCTCGCCCAGCAGAACGTCGAGACGCTGAACGCCGCGTTCGGCTCACGGCCGAGCAAGAAGATCGTGGCCACCTGCGCGCACTGCTTCAACACGATCAGCAACGAATACCCGCAGCTCGGCGGCGAGTACGAGGTGATCCACCACACCCAGCTGCTCTCCTCTCTGGTGAGTGACGGGAAGCTCATCCCGGTCACGCCACTGGAGGCCAACCTCACGTACCACGACCCGTGCTACCTCGGCCGGCACAACCGCGTCTTCACGCCGCCGCGTGAGGTGCTCAAGGAGCTGCCCGGCACCACGTACACCGAGATGCCGCGCTTCGCCGAGCGCTCGTTCTGCTGCGGCGCTGGCGGCGCACGGATGTACATGGAGGAGCGGATAGGCAAGCGGATCAACGTCGAGCGCACCGACGAGGCGCTGGCCACCAAGCCGGACATCGTCGCGATCGGCTGCCCGTTCTGCCTCACGATGCTCTCCGACGGCGTCACCACGCGTAAGGCGAGCGGCGATGCTCCGGAGTCCGTCGAGGTCCTGGATGTGTCGCAGGTGCTGCTGCGGTCGGTAAAGCCCGCGGAGTGACGGCGACCAGCCGGAGCGCGCTGCGGCTCGGGCGCGCGCCGGTGTGACGCCGCCCCGTACCATTACCCGTTGTGAAGTACCGACATAGTGGCTCCACTGTCGTTGACGGTGGAGGTGACAGGTCATCGACGTCTGGCTACCGCTGATCGTGTTCGTCCTGCTCACCGCAGGGAACGCGTTCTTCGTCGCGGCCGAGTTCTCGCTCGTGACCGTCGACCGGGCACTGGTCGAGGAGCAGGCCACCGCCGGTGACCGGAAGGCCCGCAGCGTGCTAGCCGCCCTACGGTCGCTGTCGTTCCAGCTCTCCGGCGCGCAGTTCGGTATCACGGTGACCGCGCTGCTCACCGGCTACATCGCCGAACCCGCTATCGCCGATCTGCTGCACCCGGCGCTGCACGCCGTGCCGGCGCTCGACCCGTACTCCAACGGGATCTCGCTGGCTGTCGCGCTCACCATCGCCACGCTGCTTTCGATGCTCTTCGGCGAGCTGCTGCCGAAGAACGCGGCGCTCGCCCGGCCGATGCCGATCGCCCGGTTCACGGCACCGATCCAGCGCGGGTTCTCCACCTCCTTCCGGCCGATCATCGTGGCACTCAACGGCAGCGCGAACTGGGTGGTCCGCCGGCTCGGGATCGAGCCGCAGGAGGAGCTGGCCTCGGCGCGGTCGCCGGAGGAGCTGGGCCTGCTGGCGGCGATCTCCGCTCGGGCCGGCGCGCTCCCCGCCGAGACCGCCAAGCTGCTGCAACGCACGATCCGGTTCGGCGAGAAGCGCGCGGCCGAGGCCATGACCCCCCGCGTCGATGTGGTCGCGCTCGACGCCACCGCCACCGTCGCCGACCTGCTGCGGCTCGCGCACGAGACCGGTCACACCCGGTTTCCGATCTACCTCGACACGCTCGACCAGATCATCGGCGTCGTCAGCGTGACGGACGCGCTGGGCGTTCCGGCGGCCGAGCGGGAGGCCACGCTCGGCCGTACGGTCGCGCGCGAGCCGGTGCTCGTCCCGGAGAGCCTCGATCTCGACGCAGTGCTCGACGCGCTGCACGAATTCCGGTCCGAGCTGGCAATCGTCGTCGACGAGTACGGCGGCACCGACGGCATCGTCACCCTCGAGGACCTGGCGGAAGAGCTGGTCGGCGAGATCGACGACGAGTACGACCCACCCCGCGATACCACCGCAGGGGCGACCGTCACCGCGCCCACGAGCGACCTCGTCCGCACCGTCTCCGGGATGCTCCGCGAGGACGAGCTGGTCGACCAGACCGGCTTCCGCATGCCGGAGGGCCCCTACGAGACGCTCGCCGGGTTCCTCATGGCGCAGCTCGGCCACATCCCCACCCAAGGCGAGGTGGTCGAGTACCACGGCTGGCGGTTCACCGTGACGGCGGTCGAGCGGCGCCGGGTGGAACAGGTGGAGGTGCGACCGCCTGAGGAGTGGTCGCCGCAGGCCTTCGTGGACGAGGCTGTGGCCGAATGACCGCACTCTCGCTAGTGGCCACCGTCCTGCTGCTGCTCGGCAACGGGTTCTTCGTCGGCGCCGAGTTCTCGCTCATCGCCGCCCGGCGTACCCAGCTCGAACCGCTCGCGCAGGAGGGATCCCGCCGCGCGGCCACGGCGCTCCGCGCGATGGCGCAGATCCCGCTGATGATCGCCGGCGCGCAGCTCGGGATCACGGTCTGCTCGCTGCTGCTCGGTGCGATTGCCGAGCCCACCCTCGCGCACCTGTTGGAAGGGCCGTTCCGCGCTCTAGCGCTTCCCGACGAGTTGCTCCACCCCGTGGCCTTTGTGCTCGCCCTGGGCATTGTCGTGTTCCTGCACACCGTCGTCGGCGAGATGGTGCCCAAGAACATCGCCCTGGCCGGACCCGAACGCGCGGTGCTGTGGCTCGGCCCGCCGATGCTGTGGTTCTCGCAGGCGACGAAGCCGCTGCTCGTCGCCTTGAAGTGGATGTCCCGGCACCTGCTGCAAATCGTCCACATCGAGTCCGCGGACGCCGTCAAGACGGTGTACACCGCCGAGGAGCTGGCCAGCCTCGTCGCCGAATCACGGACCGAGGGGCTGCTCGACGCGGAGGACCACCAACGGATCACCGGCGCACTCACCCTCACCGAGCGCACCGCCGGCTCGATCCAGGTGCCCTGGACGCACGTCCACACCGTCACCGACGACATCACCCCCGAAGCGCTCGAACAGCTCGCCACGCGTACCAGCCATGCCCGGTTCCCGGTCGTCGACCGGCGCAGCCGCGCGATCCTGGGCTTCGTCCACGTCAAGGACTTCCTCGGCGCCCCGGACGAGGAACGCCACGCGCCGCTGCCCCGCTCGGCAGTACGGCCGCTAGCCGTCGTCGGGCCGGATACGTCGCTCGCGGACCTGTTGCTGCTCATGCGGCGGGACCGGTCGCACTTCGTGCTGGTCAGCGATGGGGCTAGTCCGCTTGGCGCGGTGACGCTGGACGACGTGCTGACCGCGGTGGTGGGAAGCCCTCGCGGGGTGGCATCGGGGTCCGCTGGGGCTGGCACCGCTGGGGCTGGCACTGTCGGGGCTGGCACTGTCGGGGCTGGTGCTTCCGGGGCTGGTGCTTCCGGGGCGGGTTCCATCGGGGCGGGCGCCTGAACGCTCGGGGCGCGCGGGTATCGCTCGCGGTCAGTCAGTGTCAGTTGACCAGGTGTTCCAGCTCTGCCAGGAGCGGCTCGGCGTCGGACCGCGCTGGCCCTGGTAACGCGAACCGTAGACAGATGAGCCGTACGGGTGCGTCGCCGGTGAGGACAGCTGGAACAGGCAGAGCTGGCCGATCTTCATACCTGGCCACAGCGTGATCGGCAGGTTCGCCACGTTGGACAACTCCAGCGTCACGTGGCCGGAGAAGCCCGGGTCGATGAACCCCGCCGTCGAGTGGGTGAGCAGCCCGAGGCGGCCGAGGCTCGACTTGCCCTCCAACCGGCCGGCCAGATCGTCCGGCAGCGTCACCACTTCGAGCGTCGAGCCCAGCACGAACTCGCCCGGGTGCAGCACGAACGGTTCGCCGTCGGGGGCCTCGACCAGGCTGGTCAGGTCGTCCTGCTGCTTCGACGGGTCGATGTGGGTGTACTTGGTGTTGTTGAACACCCGGAACCAGCGGTCCAGGCGAACGTCGATACTCGACGGCTGAACCAGCGATGGCTCGAACGGCTCGAGCGCGAGCCGGCCAGCCTTGATCTCTGCGATAAGGTCACGGTCGCTCAACAGCATGGTGCGAACCTAGTAGAGTGTTGCCGAGCGTCGCGCCCCAGGGCCGACGTACGCGGGTGTAGTTCAATGGCAGAACATCAGCTTCCCAAGCTGACAGTGCGGGTTCGATTCCCGTCACCCGCTCTCCGCAGTGGCCCCTACTACCGCCCTGATGACACCTGTCCGGAAGGACTGTCTGGCCGGTGGTCACGCAGACCGCTAAACCGCTGGTCGCGCCGGGGGCACCCTGGCTAGTGTCGCCTGCATGCCCGAACTGATTACTCCCACCACACGGCTGCACCGCGCCTGGCTCGCTGCCCGCGACGATTGGGGGCGCGGCGTGCACCAGGGCGGTTCCGGGCTGCGCACCGACGACGACGTCGACACGTCGGAGGGCTTCGCCGCCTGGATGGCCCGGCTGCGCCGCCAGTCCGACCCCACCGTGCCGCCCGAGCCGGGCTGGGTGCACTGCAGCTACTGGTGGATCGTCGAGGACGACGCGATGCTCGGCGCGATCGCGCTGCGCCACGAACTCAACGACTTCCTGCTTCGCGCCGGTGGGCACATCGGCTACGGGGTGCGGCCCGCCGCCCGGCGCCGCGGGCTCGCCACGTTCGCGCTCGGCGACGTGCTGCCGCACGCCAGGGACCGCGGGCTCGACCGGGTGCTCATCACCTGTGACGACACCAATGCGGCGTCCCGCCGCACCATCGAGGGGCAGGGCGGCATGCTGGAGGACATCCGGAAAACCGACCTCGGCCTGACCCGCCGGTACTGGATCACCCTCTACTAGCGCAGTTTCGCCGCCGCGAAGGACGGCACGGTGCCCATCCTGGTGATTCGGCGGGCTCCCCTGCCGCAAGACCGTGCCATTAGCGTGCCATTACGGCAGGCCAACAGGGGTCACTCCAGGCCACTCGGTGCCGCTCCGAGCTGGGGCGGAGCCCGCGCAGCAGCAGCTTTGGTGCGATTCCCAAGCTGACAGTGCGGGTTCGATTCCCGTCACCCGCTCCAGCGAAACGCCAGGTCAAGGCTGGTGTAGGCCGGGAGTTTGTACGCCTCACAGGACTCATCAGCTCCCCGCGCGCCATTAGCCCCAGGTCGGAGAACTCGTCAGCTCTCGGCGCCCCGGCCATCTCGGCCGGGCAACCCTGCACGGTGGCTGTGGCCGCCAGTCCCAGCGCCTGTCACGGGACGTCATGACCACTCGGTCGTGCGTGCTGCATGTGCGACGATGACATCGTGACCTTCGAGCGGATCACCACAGATCCCGACCTCATGGCCGGAGCGCCATGCATCCGTGGGCTGCGGATACCCGTGGCGACCGTCGTCGCCATGGTGGCGGACGGGATGTCGGTCGAGGAGATCGTGGCAGAACTCCCTGACCTGGTGGCCGAGGATGTGACCGAGGCACTTCGATACGCGGCTGAGGCGGTTCGGGAGCGGGAGCTGCCGCTCAGACACACCGCATGAGATTTCTGGTTGACAACAACCTCTCCCCGCTCGTCGCTACCTATCTCAACGACGCCGGTCATGAGGCCGTGCACGTACGCGACTACGACATGCGCGCGGCATCGGACACGATCGTGCTCGCCCGTGCCGATGCCGAAAATCGGGTATTGCTCTCTGCGGACACTGACTTCGGGGGACTACTGGCTCAGCAGCGCGCCGAAAAGCCGTCGGTCCTGCTGATCCGCCGCCTCGCAGGACGCCGCGCCACCGCACAGGTCTCGATAGTCCTCGACAACCTGGCCGCCGTCACCGCCGACTTGGAGGCCGGAGCGATCGTTGTCCTCACAGACACCGCGATCCGGATCCGCCGTCTTCCGGTGCTACCTCGATGAGCGAGTCGGGCCATTGCCGGAGGCCAGCAGAGGTCACTTCGGGCATCTAGAGAGTCACCGTTCCCGTCGCGTGCCCGATCCCCCTCAAGCGCCCGTGCCTTCGGTGGGCATCGGCGGCGCCGTGCCAGGGGCGGCGAAATACTCGCCTGCTGTCTTCGCGTGCAACCGCACAATGGTCGAATGCACGAAATTCGGTGGGACGACGTCAAGGATTGGTTCAACCCGCACGAGAACGGCAGCATGCCCGATGTGCTCGTACCCGACGCAACCATGGCCACCTGGGATGCGCTGCTTGCGCTGATCCGATCCCAGGCTTGGCGGTACGAGTACGACTTCCGGGAGCGACGGCATCCTCTGCCGATCTCGGCGACCGAGCTGTTTCCGCCTGACTCACAGGGCGGGGTGCGTACCCTGCGGGTCTGGCCCGATCCGAGCATCGAGTGGATCGTGCGGCCATGGAGCCCCGACGAGATCGTCAGTGACGTCAGCCTGCACGAGATTCAGGGACAAGAACGACTCGATGCCTTCTGCACGTTCCTGCGGACGCTCGGCGCCGCCGTAGCCAAGCGCGTCCTCGTCTACGCCGAGGGTGGCAACGACTACCCACCGATGATGGCGTACGAGGTAGCCGACGATCGGGTGGTCTTCCTCGCCGGTCCTTGGCGGTAACGATGCAGCCCATCGGCCGGGCCACCCGCGGGCCAGAAGCACAGGCCAGATGGGGTCGCTCCAGGCCACTCGGGACCATGCTGAGCTGGCCTAGAGCCCAGTCAGCAGCAGCTTTCGTACGATTCCCAAGCTGACAGTGCGGGTTCGATTCCCATCACCCGCTCAGAACGCCAAAGGCGCAGGTCAGGGACACACTTCCCAGCCCGGGCCTTCTGCGTCCATGGACCGAATTCCGGGCTCCGTGCCCGTTGCGTGCCCGATCCGCTCACGCCTTCTTGCCCTTCCGTTCGGACTCGACCAGCGCCCCCAGCGCGTCGGCCACCACCCGATCCCGAGCGGACGTGGTGTGGAGGTAGATCCGCGCCGCCCGCGTAGTCTCGTGCCCCATCCGAGCCATGCGGTCGGAGAGCGTCGCGCCCGCGTGCGCCGTCAATGTGTTGCCGGTGTGGCGCAGATCGTGAAAATGCACGCTCGGCACGCTGGGCCGCGCCGAGCGCGTTGCGCCAGTGCTTCTGGAAGTTGCTTCGCCTCAGCGGCGCGCCCTTCGGTCCAGCGAACACCAGCGCAGTCGGCGCGGCTCTGACGAACTCCGCCAGGTGCTCGCGAACGTCGGGCAAGACCACTGCCGGAAGCGAGACAACGCGGCGGCCGGCGGCCGACTTCGGCGGGCCGACCACGATCAAGCGGGCCGCCTGCGGCGACCCGAAACCCGCCGCGCCGCCATTAGGTCTTGTGAACGCGCCCCCGGCCCCGCGGGCACGGCACTGCGGCCTGGGGGCCGGTCACCGCGCCCGCGCGGCCGGGCGCGAACGCAGCACGGCGCGCACGGGGCGGGCCGCCGTCGGCACGTGACCGTGGCCATCGGCGCGGCGGCTGAGGTTCGTTGTCGGTTCTTTCGGTCAACTAGGACGCCACAATGGGAACCACCGAACCTGCGCCCGGCGCAAGGGCCCGGAGCTGGAGGAGTGGATCACGACCGAGCTGGCCGCACTGCAGCTCGTAGTCTTGGGTCGGCGGACCTACGAAGCCCTCGCCGGGCTCCCGGGCGAGGCGCGGGATGAGTCCTGGCGTCGGATGACCGAGCTGGACAAGGTCGTGTTCTCCCGCACGTTGGAGCAGGCGGCATGGCCCAACACACGGATCTGCCGTCAGGAGCTCGTCGCTGAGATCGAGAGGATGAAGACCGAAGGCGACGTTCCCTTGAGCACCGTGGGAAGCCTCTCCCTGGCTCGTCAGCTCACCGGTGGCGGCTTGGTGGACCGGCTGAGGTTGATGACCTTTCCCCTGATCGCCGGGGATTCAGGGCGTGAGCCGTTCTTCGCGAATATGGCCTCCGCCGAGCTCGAGTTGGTCGATCACCGAACACTCGAGGGCCGAGTGCTCCTCGTGGAGTACCGCCCGACCGGACGTGACATCCCACGGGCTTGAGTCCAGCCGCTCCCGCGCGGCCACCACGACCATCCGCGGCTAATTGCGGATGGGTGCGGAACCGTGGCGGAGCGCGGCCTTGTCGGTGCGTTCGGCTAGACCTGAGGTTCGTCCCCGAGAGTGGGAGACCTCTTCATGGACAATCGTACTCGTCGCCGAACTCCACAAGGTCGCCGTGCTGTTGAACGGCACATGGCCGCGCCTGGACTCTCTCGTGGATGTTCGCCGCAGGCTGCGGCCAGCGAAAGCCAAGGCGACGGACGCGACCAGATGACCCACGGTCACTCAGAGCCGGTCACGTCGTGCATCACCGCTGGAGCATGGAACCGCAGGTCAGGCCGGGTGCACCCGGAGAGGCTTTCCAAGCTGACAGTGCGGGTTCGATCCCGTCACCCGCTCCACAACGAAACGGCTGGTCAGGGCACATGCCCCTGGTTGTGGGTCAGTAGCCGCCGAGCTGGAAATGCCAGATGATCGCGGCAGGGTTGTCGCGGTAGGCGGCATTCGTGGCAGCCGGGCACCAGGAATGCAGTGACCAGATGTCGGGTGGTTGGTTAGCAGCGACGGGGTCGGCAGGAGGTCTCACGTTCGGGTCGATCAGAGGGTAGGGGCGGCGGGGCTCGGCGCAGCGGCGGACCTGGAGGCCCAGGGGGAGGGCGGCGACTAGGTAGTCGCTGGTGAGGCGGTTCCAGTGCGGGAGGTAGCCGAAGCTACCGTCAGGATCGGCTTTGATCACGGGCGAGCCGATGTAGCCGAGCAGGCCGCGAGAGTCGGAGATCACCAAATGACCGCCGGGCCGCAGGACACGGACGAACTCGGTTAGTACCGGAGCTAGCTCGGGGACGTGGGTGAGCGCGAGGGCGCAGACCACGACATCGACATGCTGGTCGGGCACGGGCAAATCGTGCAGGTCGCCTTCGCGAAACTCGCCGCCGGGGATCTTTGCCCGAGCTATGGCGAGCATCTCGGGGGAGCTGTCAACGCCGATTACGGTGTGGCCGAGGGAGCCCAGGTACTCGGCGTGGCGACCGGTGCCGCAGGCGGCGTCCAGCGCGGTGCCGGGCGGCAGGCCGCCCAGGATCTCCCAGACGATGGGCTGTTCCAGGTCAATGAGCTGGTTCCCTGGCTGATCATAGGTTTGTGCCCAGGCGCGATCCCTCCAAGGTAGGGATCGGGCGAGTTGCAGCCCCGTCGCCGAGCTGGTCCGCCGAGTCCAGCAGCGCCCGGATCTCAGACAGGCGGGCGTCGGTGAAATCGCGGTCGTAGTCCCCGGCGAACGCGCGGAGCAGGGCTACGCCTTCGATTCCAAGCACATACGCCAGCGGGTGCTGATCGAGGTAGGGGTCAGTCACAGCCCGATGATTCCATTCCGATCTCCTGAGCGCAGGCGTCAGCGGCTCCTGGCGAGGCGTGCCCGCCACCCGCCCCGCCGGCAAAACGGGTGGTCAGCGCCCTTGCTCCGGCCTGGGGTTAGGGTTTCCGATGCCGGCGCTGTAGGTCGTGACGATCAACTAGCGAGCAGGCTTTTGCTGGCACGGAAGGCGGTGGACAATTTCGCCATGCCGAGAGAGATATGGGCTGCCGGCGAACTGTACGAACCATACGTCGGCCGTTGGAGCCGGCGCGTAGCGACGGCGTTCATCGATTGGTTGATGCCCAGCGATGGCGGACGGTGGCTCGACGTCGGGTGCGGAACGGGCGCTCTCACCACCGCGATCGTTGCCCGTGCCAACCCGGCGCGCGTCGCCGCCGTCGATCCGTCACTGCCGTACGTCAGCTATGCGCGGTCGGCTCTGCCGGACGAGCCTGTCGTGTTCGCCGTAGCGAACGCAATGGCACTGCCGATGGACGGGAACGTGCTCGATCATATTGTCTCCGGGCTGATGCTGAACTTCGTTGCCGATCCGCCGATGGCAATACAGGAGATGCGCCGCGTCGCAGTGGCCGGCGGCACCGTCGCGGCCTACGTCTGGGACTACGCCGGCCGGATGCAGTTGATGCGCTACTTCTGGGACGCCGCTGTCGCCCTCGATCCGACGGCCGAAGAGTTGGACGAGGGCCACCGGTTCACGATGTGCCAACCGGATCGGCTTGAAGCGCTATTCCGGTCGGCCGGTCTGTCCAATGTGGCGGTCCACCCCATCGAGGTTCCGACGATGTTCACGGACTTCGATGACTACTGGACTCCGTTCCTCGGTGGTCAGGCGCCCGCGCCGAGCTACGCAATGGCCCTCGCAGACGACCGCCGTACCTTGCTTCGCGAGCGACTCCGCGCCGTTCTACCGACGTCCTCCGACGGATCGATCTCCCTCGTTGCGCGGGCCTGGGCAGTGCGTGGACGGGCATAGTGCCGGCTGGCGATTGCTCGGCCTGTGCAGCCCGCGGACGGGTCACGCGGCTGCGATTGCCTCGATCTCCAGCAACCAAGCCTCGTCGTAAATCCCGGTGATGATGATCGTCAGCGCCGGGCTGTGGTCGCCGAGTACCTCGTGCCGAATCCGCGTTGGCCTCTCGGTCGCGCCGGTCGGCCAGAAAGACGGTGACCTTGACGAGGTTTCGCTCGCTCATACCCGCGTCCTTGAGAACCGTCAGGACGTTGCGCCACGCCAGGCGGCATTGGGCTTCGAAATCTCCGGGCACGGTCCCGTCGGGCGTTTCGGGAACCTGACCGCTGATGAACAGGATTCGCCTGGCGTTGCTGATTTGCACAGCAAGCACGGTAGGTGCTGCCGTGGCTACAGGTCGAGCCGATTGGCGCGACGAGCGGCCATGCGCCCGGTCAAGGAATCAGCTGGTTAGGGCCACCAGGCCCTCGGGATGGCCCTCTGTACGGAACGGGGATGTACTCCACGGCAGGCCGGCGACCCCGGGACTGCGGGTACAGCCGGATCAACTCGCGCACCTCTTTGGACAGGGTGGTCGCAACCGGCAGGCCGAGTTCCTTTGCGACTTCCGCGGTGATCGGGTAGTCGTGGGTCCAGCGGCCCTCGGACAGGGTACGGGCGAGCTTGTCGGCGGAGTCGGAGTCCCGGCCGTTGCCCACGAGTAGAGCGACGACGGCATCATGGACTTGGCTAATGGCCTTGCGGGAAACGTCGGCGAGAATGAGCGTCTTGTCGTCGATTTCGTTGACGTCTTTGCGTCCAACGGCGGCCAGGATCGATGCCGCGGCATATTCGCCGAGCTGCGGGTCAACGGGTCCAAGGACCGCGGACGGGGCAACCAGGATCTCATCGGCGGCTAGCGCGATCAGCGTTCCGCCGCTCATCGCATAATGCGGCACCATCACGGTGACCTTGGCCGGGTGCTTCTGCAGGGCGTACGCGATCTGTTCTGCTGCGAGCACCAGCCCGCCGGGAGTGTGCAACACCATGTCGATCGGCATCTGCGGATCCGTTAGATCGATCGCGCGTAGCACTTCCTCGGAGTCATCGATGTCGATGTACCGGGCGAAAGGTAGGCCGAAGAAAGACAGGCTCTCCTGACGGTGGATAAGGGTGATCACGCGGCTTCCCCGGGGTCTCGTTCCACCACACGCGGAGCGACCTGCTCGAGCATCGCGGCCGCGGCGACGGCCACCTCGACGGCCGTGTCGGTCCGGCCATCCGCAAGGAGCGACTCGATCTGCGTAGCCAGGCTCGCGAGAGTGGTGCTGTTCGTGTCCGGCACGAGATAGCCGGCGAGAGCCGGCGGGTCGGGAGCCTGCGCGCGTAGTTCCGCCAACGCAGTCACGACCGCCGGATCATCGCTGAACCGGTCGAGCAGGCCGATGAGGACGTACAGCCGCGCCAGCAATCGCGGTGTGCCGGGGTGCTGATCCAGCCACCCGAGCAACTCATGTTCACCACCAAGGTGGGTGACGACCCGCGACATCGCCGCGGCGATCGGGTTGGGCAACCTCCAGTGGAACGGCATCAAGCCCGCCACTTGCGCAGCGAGCTCCGCCTCCCCGTCCCTATCCAGCGTGCCGGCGACGAAGCCGTCGACCAACGCGGGATCTAGCTCGCCTGGATGCCGGACCGGGTCTTGTCATCGCGACGCCCCAACGGCCCGCTCGGCGAGGTCGATCGCGTTGCGGAACAGCATGGCGACGGTCGTCGGCCCGACCCCGCCGACGCGCGGCGTGATGGCCGCGGCGACATCGGCACACGCTTCGTCGACGTCGGGCAGGAGCCGCCGGCCCTCGTAGCGCACGCCCCCACCGATGACCACCGCACCGGGCCGGATGTGCGTGGGACGCAGGATGCCCGGCACGCCAACGGCGGCTATGACGATGTCGGCGCGGCGGGTGTGCTCCTGCCAGTCCGGTACGCCGCTGTGGACGACGGTGACGGCGGCATCGGCCGTGGGCCGCTTCTGGCTGAGGAGCAGCGCGAGCGGACGGCCGAGCGTCGTGCCGCGACCGAGGATCACGACATCACGACCGGCAACCGGGATCTGGTAGTACGCGAGCAGCGCCTCGATGCCGGCGGGAGTGCATGGCACCGGTCCGAGTAGCCCGGCGGCGAGCCGTCCAAGGTTGAGCGGGTGAAGTCCGTCGACGTCCTTGTCGGGATCGATCGTCAGGATGGCGTCGGCATAGTTGATCTGTGGCGGCGCCGGGTGCTGCACGAGCATCGCGTGGACGGCGGGATCACGGTTGAATGCGTCGATGGCCACGACGAGATCGGCTTGCGTGGCGTCCGCCGGCAGGTGGATGTGCGGGGACGCAAAGCCGAGTTCGGTGGCGCGTTGCTGCTTCATCCGGATGTAGCCGGCGCTGGCCGAGTCGTCACCGACCAGGATTGTCGCCAGGCCAGGCACTGTGCCCGCCGCGCGAAGGGCACGTACGCGGTCGGCGACTTCAGCAGAGACCGCATCGGCCACGGGAGTGCCGGGCAGGAGTCGGGCAGTCGTCGTCTCGTTGCGCATAGGGCTTCTACCTCTCAGCGAAGAAGCCCGGCGCCCAGGCGGACGGCGACGGAGTGGTTCGTTGCGGGCGCTCCCCGGTGGTACTCCACCCAACGCCAGTCACGCGCCGCATGACCAGACTATCCGCGCGTCGGAGCCGGCGCAGACGACGGCGGGTCTTGCGTGCTCGAGCACGCAAGACCCGCCGCAGTCAGAATGACGTGGGTGACCCGTGGCCCGGGCGCGCGCCCATGCGCCCAGCCATCGGGTCAGGACAGTTCGGTACTACGGGCAACGCTTCCAGGCGAAGTGGTAGATGGTGTTGATGGCGGCATCGGTGGAGTCCATGGTGATGAAGCTGGTCGCACTCGCCGGCGACGATCCCCGGTTCACGCGCAGTTCGGTGTTGATGTTGAAGAGGCGCTCTTCACCACACGGTGCGTACACCAGTGCGGGCACCTCGACGGAGTCGGTCGTCTGCCAGTCGTTGCTGTACGGGCCGCGGAACGGGTGGGTCGAGTAGACCGTCTGCGAGTGGCCCTGGAAGTAGTAGTTCGCTCGCTGCTGGCCGGTGGAGCCCCGCTCCAGGTGAGCGAAACCGCGGAAGTCAGCCTGGGCGATCGCGTACGTGAAGCCGTGCGGCACGTGGACTCGAAGGTTCAGCTGGCAGTTCTTGCGGAAATCGGTCGGCTTGGCGTTCGGGCCGACCTCCGCGAGGTATTCGCTGTACGTGACTGTGAAGGCGGTGTTGTCCGGCGAGACGGCCACCGCGGCCGAACCTGGCCGGCAGCCAGATCCGTTGATGGTCACGATGTCGATGACGATCCGATCGGGCGGCGGCGGAGCGGGCCAGAACCCGCTGCCTGCCTGCGCTGGTGCGGCGGTGACGAAGGCCGAAACTACAGCTAGAACAACGATTGTTGCTCGCCTAGCGCCCTTAAGGCTGAGCCTCATGAGATACCTCCCCAGGTAGCGTGAGAATTGCCTGCCCCCGTGTCCCCGTACTCCCTGTGACATTGCCCAGATTGGCGCAGCTCCGTCCCAGGACGTCTGTAGCAAGTGGACTTTGAGATCGATCTCGGGCGAGATGTTAGCGACGCCACAGCGGGCAGTACAAGCTTTTTCCATATTTTTCGGACTAAATAGTTTTCTACCCCTTAAGCGTTATTCGCCCGAGCAATCGGGGACGGCATGGAAGTGCCTGTTAGTCGTTTTTAGGCGATACGCCAGGCCAGCATCCACTTGGTCGTTTTAGCCCTTCCCCGTGCAGCGGCTACGGCACGTCCGTACCGAGCCCATGGAGGAACCGGTCGAGCAAGACGGTCTGGCGGGCGGGCACGCGTTCGGATCGAACAGTGCCTGGACCACGAGCCCGTGGGTGAATGCCGCCGCGAGGGCACGACGGGGAGGTGTGGTCACTCCTCGCCTACAAGTGGCGCGGACAGCCGAAGGGCGTCTGACCTGAGCCAGGTCAGACGCCCTTCGTACCCCCGTTCCTGAGCCCGCCCCCGAGCCGCCCGCGAGTTGAGCGCGTCAACTTGAACGCGTCAACGCCGCCGGCAGGGCTGCGTGCAAAGCCTAGGAAGCGGCAAGCCTTCGGACATGCGGGCACGCCCCCCACATTTCGTCGGCACGCCACCTGCTCGGCGGTCACCGTCCGTGCAGCTAACCAGACGTTATGCACATGGTTCGGATGGTCTATACCGCACGGCGGGAAAACAGCCAGTTTGTCGCGCCGCGGCGTTGACCCCGACCGGACCCGGTGATGCCATGACCCGGCGCCGCGCCCATTTCGAGCTCGCGGCGTCCGACGCCGGTCCGGCAGCCACGCCTCCGATCAGCCGCCACCGCGTTTCAGCAGCGAGACGCGTTGCTCCAGGCGGAAGCGCTGGGCACGCCGGCGTCCGACCACACGGCCGGGCCGCCCACCCGGTGCGCGCCGCCGCCTGTGCGGCTCCGCGCGCCGTGCCCGAAAGACATCCCAGGAGCTTGAGTGTCAAGCAGCAGCCTCGGTGAGGTGATGCGACCAGGCCGTCGCCTCGTTGTAGGGCGTGCCGGTTTTGAGGCATCCGTGCAGGATGCCAACGAGCCGGTTGG
>Ga0210378_10000625_pt1 | contig 18246 bp, 17 predicted proteins | sample PLM1_60_b1redo_FD_155465 | JGI IMG/M metagenome (GOLD analysis project Ga0210378, IMG submission 155465) | Groundwater sediment microbial communities from an aquifer in East River, Colorado, USA - PLM1_60_b1 redo | ecosystem: Environmental > Terrestrial > Soil > Riparian zone | place: USA: East...
TCCTGTCCCTTCCCGCATCGCCGCCTCGAGATCGGAGCGACATGTCCGACGAGGCGTACATGGAGCGGGCGATCGAGCTCGCGCGGCGGGGCAGAGGCCTGGTGTCCCCCAACCCCATGGTCGGTTCCATCGTGGTCTCCAACGGCTCGATCGTCGGCGAGGGTTTCCACGAAGGCCCGGGCCTGCCGCACGCCGAGGTCGTGGCGCTCGACCAGGCGGCCGCGCGCGCTCGTGGCGCCACGCTCTTCACCTCGCTCGAACCCTGCGACCATTACGGCCGTACGCCACCGTGCACGGAGGCGATCGTGCGCTCCGGCATCGCGCGGGTGGTCTCCGCCGCTCGGGACCCGAACCCGGTCGTCGACGGGCAGGGGGTGCGGAGTCTCCGCGCCCGCGGCGTCGAGGTCCTCGAGGGGATCCTCGAAGCCGAGGCGCAGCGGCTCAACGCGGGGTTCGCCAAGCACGTCCGCACCGGGATGCCGTTCGTGATCTGGAAGGCCGCCGCGTCGCTGGACGGCAAGGTGGCGGCGCGCGACGGCTCCTCGCGGTGGATCACCGGCGACGCCGCACGGGCCGACGTGCATCGCCTCCGAGCGTGGGCGGACGCGATCGTGGTGGGTGCGGGCACGGCGCTCGCCGACGACCCCGAGCTCACGGTCCGCGACCCCGACTACCGGGGGAGACCGCCGATCCGGGTCCTGGTGGACGCGCGGGGGCGGGTGGGCCCGTCGGGGGACCTGTTCGACGACCAGGCGCCCACCCTCGTCGCGACGACCGAGCTCGCGCCCGCGAAGGCGCGTGACGCATGGCGGGATGCCGGTGCGGAGGTCTTGGTGGTGGAGACCGACGGCGAGGGCGTGGGGCTCACCGCGCTCATGTGCGATCTCGGCAAGCGCGACGTCCAGGGGGTGCTCCTGGAAGGCGGCCCGACCCTGGCCTGGTCGGCGGTCGAGGAGCGCCTGGTCGACACGATCGTCCTGTACCTCTCGCCGAAGCTGCTCGGCGGGAGGGACGCCCCGACCGTGTTGGAGGGACGTGGTTTCGCGCCGATCGGGCAGGCGCTGCCGCTACGGATCCGCTCGGTCGAGCGGGTCGGCGAGGACCTGAGGGTGGAGGCGGATGTTCACGGGGATCGTTGAGGAGCGCGGCGTGGTCCGCGAGGTGGGGACGACGCGTCTGTCCATCGGCTGCCGAACGGTCACCTCCGACGCGACCGAGGGCGCGTCGATCGCGGTGAACGGCGCCTGCCTCACGGTCGTCGAGCGCTCGGACGAGCATCTGGCGTTCGACGTGTCCGAGGAGACGCTCCGGCGCACGAGCTTCTCGCGTCTGCGGGCGGGCGACCCGGTGAACCTCGAGCGGCCGCTCACGCTGTCGAGCAGGCTCGGCGGTCATCTCGTGCAGGGACACGTCGATGGCGTAGGCGAGGTCGTCGCGATGGATCTCGCCGACGACGGGAGCGCGTGGATCACCATTCGCGCCCCCGACCGGGTGGCGCGATACCTCGTGGACAAGGGCTCGGTGTGCGTCGACGGGGTCAGCCTGACGGTCGCCTCCCGGGACGGGGAGACGTTCGGCGTGGCGCTGATCCCGCACACGCTCGAGGTGACGACGCTCGGCACCGCCGAGGTGGGAGACCCATTGAACCTGGAGGTCGATGTGATCGCGAAGTACGTGGAAGCGCTCCTCGACCCGATCGAGGGCCAGATGGAGGGAAAGACACCATGACCCAGGAGACCGGACCCACGTTCGCGACGATCGACGAGGCCCTCGCCGACATCCGCGCCGGGAGGATGGTGATCGTCGTGGACGACGCCGATCGCGAGAACGAGGGCGACTTCATCATGGCCGCAGAGAAGGCGACGCCCGAGAACCTGAACTTCATGGTCACGCACGGCCGGGGCATCGTCTGCGTGCCGATGACGGCGCAACGCCTCGACGAGCTTCGGATCCCGCTGATGGTCTCGAAGAACAACGAGAGCCACGGCACCGCGTTCGCGGTCTCGATCGACATCGAGGGGCGGACGACGACCGGGACGAGCGCGTTCGACCGCGCGGCCACGGTGCGGGCGATCACCGACCCTTCCTTGCGGCCGGAGGACATCCGGATGCCCGGCCACGTCTTCCCGCTCATGGCGCAGCAGGGGGGCGTTCTCAAGCGGGCCGGCCATACCGAGGCGACCGTCGACCTCGCGCGGCTCGCCGGCCTGTACCCGGCCGGGGTGCTGTGTGAGGTCCTGCATCCCGACGGCTCGATGGCGCGAGCTCCGGAGCTCGCGCGGGTGGCGAAGGAGCACGGCCTCAAGATCATCTCGATCGCGGATCTGATCGAGTACCGCCGCCATCGCGAGCATCTGGTGGCGCGGACGGCCTCGGCGCAGATCCCGACCGAGCACGGCGAGTTCACCGCGCACACCTACGAGAGCTCCGTCGACGGGATGGTGCATGTCGCGCTCGTGTTGGGCGAGGTCGGCGACGGCGAGCAGATCCTGGTGCGCGTGCACTCGGAGTGCCTGACCGGCGACGTGTTCGGCTCGATGCGGTGCGACTGCGGCGACCAGCTGCACGGTGCGCTTGCCCAGGTCGGCAAGGAGGGCCGCGGCGTGGTCCTGTATATCCGGGGCCACGAGGGGCGTGCGATCGGGCTGACGCACAAGCTCCGCGCCTACCGCCTCCAGGAGGAGGGACGGGACACCGTCGAGGCCAACATCGAGCTCGGGTTCGCGGCGGACCCGCGCGACTACGGGATCGGCGCCCAGATCCTGGTGGACCTCGGCGTGCGCTCCATGCGGCTGCTCACCAACAACCCCGCGAAACGGGCAGGGCTCGAGGGCTATGGGCTGTCGATCTCCGAGCGCGTGCCGCTCGAGACGCGCCCCACCCCGGAGAACATCGGCTACCTGCGCACCAAGCGCGAGAAGCTGGGCCACCTGCTCGACAACCTTGAGCCCGAGGCTGCGCCGTGAGCGAGCTCCGGGGTGACCTGCACGCACGTGGTCGCCGCTTCGCGATCGCGGTGGCGAGGTTCAACGAGCTCGTCACGCGCAAACTGCTCGAGGGCGCGCTCGCCGGTCTCCACGCGAACGGGGTGGCCGAGGAAGACGTCGACGTGGTGTGGGTGCCGGGGGCGTTCGAGCTGCCCCTGGTGGCGCGGCGGCTCGCGCGGTCGCGGACGTTCGACGCCGTGATCTGCCTCGGCGCCGTGATCCGGGGCGAGACCGCACACTTCGAGCTCATCGCGGGGCAGGCGGCGGCCGGGATCCGCGAGGCCGCCGAGGCGACCGGCGTCCCGGTCACGTTCGGGGTCCTGACGACGGAGACGCTGGAGCAGGCCCTGGATCGCGCGGGCGGCAAGCACGGGAACAAGGGATGGGACGCGGCGACGGCGGCGATCGAGATGGCGTCGCTCCTCGAACAGCTGCCCAAGGAGGCCGAACCGTGATCGTCGACAAGCCCTGGGGCAAGGTCGTGACCTACGCGCTCAACCAGCCGAGCTCGGTCCGCGTGATCACCGTCGAGCCCGGCCAGGAGACGAGCGTCCACTACCACCAGATGCGGGACGAGGTGTGGGTCGTGCTCGACCCGGGGTTGTCCGTGCAGATCGGCAACCGTCAGGTCGACGCGTCCTCGGGGGAGGAGTTCATGGTGAGCGCCGAGACGACGCATCGGATCGCGAACCCCGGGACCACGCGCGGCCGGGTGCTCGAGATCGCCTACGGCTACACGACCGAGGACGACACGCTCCGCCTCCAGGACGACTACGGCCGCCCGCTCGAACCCGACTGGTGAGCCTCCGGCCACATGGGTTCGTGGCCCCGTCCTGCGCGTTGAGTGCCGCGCGCGGCCCGTGCTACGCTCCGCGCGCTCCAGGCACAGGAGGGCACGTTGGCAGAGCAGGGCACCGTGAAGTGGTTCAGCAACGAGAAGGGCTTCGGGTTCATCTCGCGCGAGGGGGAGGACGACGTGTTCGTCCACTTCTCGGCGATCGAAGGCGAGGGGTACAAGTCCCTCACGGAGGGCCAGGCGGTCGAGTTCGACGTCGTCGACGGCCCGAAGGGCAAGCAGGCGGCCAACGTCCGACCCGTCTGACCGAGCTCGGCCGGGGTCTGCCCCGAGCGTCGACAGCCTCCCCGAGCGGCACCTATACTCTGCGGGTTGTGTTCACCGTGTTCGATCGGCACCGGCGAACGGCCGGTGCCTTCTCATCGGTAGGAGGTGATGCGGGGTCTCGGCTGATCCGCGCATAAACGACCGCATCCGCTCGGCCCAGGTGCGCCTTGTGGGTGCAGACGGGTCGCAGATCGGGATCGTTTCGACCCAGGACGCGCTCCGTCAGGCACAGGATCTGGATCTCGATCTCGTGGAGGTGGCGCCGCAGGCGAACCACCCCGTGGCCAGGATCATGGATTACGGGAAGTTCAAGTACGAGCGCGACATCCGGCAGAAGGAAGCGCGCAAGAAGCAGGCCCGGATCGAGGTCAAGGAGATCAAGTTCCGCCCGAAGATCGATCCGCACGACTACGCCACCAAGAAGGGCCACGTCGAGCGGTTCCTCCGGACGGGCGCGCGGGTCAAAGTGACCATCATGTTCCGGGGTCGCGAGATGGCCCGGACCGAGCTCGGCCGCAAGATCTTGGATCGGCTGGTGGCTGACCTCGCGGATCAGGCGGTCGTCGAGGCCCATCCCAAGCAGGACGGACGGAACATGGTGATGGTCCTGGCGCCCTCGAAGAGGCCCCCCGAACCGAAGAGCGCCGAGCCGAGGAACCGGCGGGAGCCGGAGGCCGCCGTTGCCCGGGCCGCGGCGGAGCCCGTTCCGGAGCAGGCGCCGGACGAGGTGGTCGCGGCCCCGGCGGAAGCCCCCCCGGAGACCTAAGAGGAGTCGGACGCGGCAGACGTTCGACCAGAGGAAGAAGAGCGATGCCCAAACAGAAGACGCACCGAGCAACGGCCAAGCGGTTCCGCATCACGCGGACCGGCAAGATCCTCCATCGCAAGGCGACCGGCAACCATTTCCTGCGGAAGAAGAGCGGGAGCCGTCGACGCCGCGTGGAGGGCATGACGCCGGTCACGGCCGAGCGCACCAACATCCGTCGACTCCTCGGGAAGTAGCGAAGATGGCACGGGTCAAACGATCGGTCCACGCGAAGAAGAAGCGCCGTGAGGTGCTCCGCAAGGCGAAGGGGTACTTCGGATCGCGATCGAAGCGCTACCGCGTGGCCAAGGAACAGCTCCTCCACTCGGGACAGTACGCCTACCGTGACCGACGAGACCGCAAGGCGCAGTTCCGCCGCCTGTGGATCGCCCGGATCGGGGCGGGCGCTCGCCAGCACGGCCTGTCCTATTCGAGGTTCGTGCACGGCCTGAGCAAGGCCGGGATCGAGGTCGACCGCAAGATGCTGGCCGACATGGCCGTGCACGATCCGGCCGCGTTCGGCCAGCTCGTCGAGGCCGCCAAGGACGCGCTCGCGGCCTAGCCTCGGAGGCTGGGAGGGCGCGTGATCACCTCCGTCCGGAACCCGAAGGTCGCCGCGGCGCTCAAGCTCCACAAGCGGGCGTTCCGCGAACGCGAACGTGCCTTCCTGGTCGAGGGGGTGCAGGCACTTGGCGAGGCGCTCTCGATGCCCGGCGGCGGGATCTCGACCCTGTTCCACACGGAGCCCTCGCATCCCCTGGTCGAACGCGCGCGCGCCGGGGGCGTCGCCACGACGCACGTGAGCGTTGACGTGATGGCCCGCCTCGCCGGCACGGTGACCCCGCAGGGGTTCGTCGGGGTCGCGGCGTTCCTCGACGTCCCGTTCGACGACCTGCCCGATGCGCCGGTCGGGGTGGCGCTGCTGCACGAGGTCCGAGATCCGGGGAACGCCGGGACGGTGCTCCGATCCGCCGACGCCGTCGGTGCCGACGCCGTCGTCTTCTCCTCATCCTCGGTCGACGTGTACAACGCGAAGACCGTGCGGGCCTCGGCGGGCTCGCTGTTCCACCTGCCGGTCGTGCGGGGCCCCGACACCGCGTCGGCGATCGAGGCGCTGCGGGCGCGGGGGATGCGGATCCTCGCGATGGACGCCGACGGCGAGGGCGACCTCTACGAGCAGGACCTGTCCGATCCGGTCGTGTTCGTGTTCGGCAACGAGGCGTGGGGTCTGCCCAAGGAGATCGCGACCCTCGCCGACGCGACCGTGCGGGTGCCGATCACGGGTCGAGCCGAGTCCCTGAACCTCGCGGCGGCCGCGACCGTCTGCCTGTTCGAGTGGGAGCGCCAGCGTCGCGAGGGCAGGCGGGCGGTGCTCGAGACGATCATCGCCGCCGCCGCTCACGACATCCGCTCGCCGCTCACCGCGTTGAAGGGGATCGGGCACGCCCTCGCCACCCGGTGGGAGCAGATCACGCCCGAAGACCGCGAGCTGATGCTGCGAGGGATCCAGTTCGACACCGATCGCTTGAACGCGATCCTGCGTCAGCTCGTGGACGCCGCCAGGGTCGCCGCCGGTGCGCTCGACCTGTTCCCGCAACGGACCGCCGTCGCGCGGGTGGTCGAGGAGATCGCGACGTCCCTGGCCCGCGACCCCGATCACGTTCGCGTCGAGTGGGCAGGGAGCGACGAGCTGAACGTGTTCGTCGACCCCGAGCGCCTCCAACTCGTGCTCGAGGCGTTCGTCGAGTCCCTCGTCTGGTGGGCGAGCGACGGTCCGGTGCGCGTCGAGGGACGCGTTCGGGACGGCCGGCTCTCCGTCGAGGCCCGCCGCGCCGAGACCGAGCTCACGCAGGAGCAAGCCGAGCGCCTGTTCCGTCCCCGCGCGCCGGGGACCGGTTCCGGGAGCAAGATCGGGTTGTTCGTGGCGCTCGGCGTGGCCGAGGCCCAGGGGGGCAGCGTGTCGGCCCGCGTTGCCGACGGCGCGCTCACCTTCACGCTCGACCTCCCCGTCCCGTCCGGGCCGGACGCCTGACTCGCGGGCCGGCGCCGCGGAAGGCCGGAAAAGGCCCTTGCTAGACTCGCCGCACCATGGACCCGACCGAGGCCACGCGCATCCTCGAGCAGGAGCTCGAGCGTGGGCGCGCGCTGATCGCGGCGGCGCGATCGGTCGAGGATCTCGACGAGGCGAAGACCGCGGTCCTTGGGCGCAAGGCGCCGATCGCGAGCGTCCAGAGCTCGATCGGGTCGCTGCCCGGCGACGCGCGCCGCGACCTCGGCCGGCGGACCAACGAGGCGTTCGCGGAGCTGCGGTCCGAACTCGACGCGCGCCGAGCCGAGCTCGAGGAGGGCGCGGAGGACGAGCTGCTCCGGGCCGACGCGGTCGACGTCACCCTGCCCGGCCGGCGCCCGCGTCCGAGCTCGCTCCACCCGCTCAGCCTCGTGCAGGACCGGATCGTCGAGATCTTCACGCGGATGGGGTACCGGGTGGCCGTGGGACCCGAGATCGAGGACGAGTGGCACAACTTCGAGGCGCTCAACATCCCCCCCGACCATCCCGCGAGGACGATGAAGGACTCCCTGTACGTCGACGCGGAGGGGCTCCTGCTCCGCACCGAGACCAGCTCGGTCCAGATCCGGACGATGGAGTCGCAGGAGCCGCCGATCTCGGTCGTCGTCCCGGGGCGCACCTACCGGCGCGAGGCCGTCGACGCGACACACCTGTCGGTCTTCCATCAGGTCGAGGGGCTCGCGGTCGATGAGGGGATCTCGTTCGCCGACCTCCGCGGCACGCTGGAGGCCTTCGCCCGCGAGATGTTCGGCGAGGACGTGCGGGTGCGGCTCACGCCCGACTACTTCCCCTTCGTCGAGCCCGGTTGCCAGGCGGCGGTGTCGTGCTTCGTCTGCGGTGGTGTCGGATGCCGGGTCTGCGGGAACGGGTGGCTCGAGCTGCTCGGCGCCGGGATGGTCCACCCGAAGGTGCTCGAGAACTGCGGGATCGACTCCGAGCGGTACACGGGGTTCGCGTTCGGCATGGGGATCGAGCGCGTCGCGATGGTCAGGTACGGCGTCAACGACATGCGGCTGTTCGTCGAGGGTGACGTTCGCTTCCTCGAACGGTTCGAGGGCGCGGCGTGAAGGTCGTCCTTTCCTGGCTCCGCGAGCTGTGTCCGACCGAACGGTCCGCCGAGGACCTCGCCGAGCTGCTGACCGGCAAGGGCGCCGAGGTCGAGGCGATCGAGCACCCGTGGGAGCGGGTCTCCGGCGTCGTGGTCGCCAAGGTCCTCGAGGTCCGCGACCACCCGAACAGCGACACCCTGTGCCTCGCCCGAGTGCAGACCGGTTCGGGCGAGCTCGAGGTGGTCGTCGGTGTCCGGAACATGGCTCCCGGCGACCTCGTGCCGTTGGCGCCGCCCGGCGCGAGTGTGGTCACGCTGCCCGAACCCATGGGGGCCCGCGAGATCCGCGGCGTCGTCTCCAACGGCATGCTCTGTGCGCCCGACGAGCTCGGCATCTCGGCGTCGCACGACGGGATCCTCCTGCTGCCGGGGGACCTGGAGCCGGGCACGGACGTCGCCGAGGCGTTCGGGCTGACCGACGCGGTCCTCGACATCGAGGTCACGCCGAACCGCCCCGACTTCCTCTCGGTGCTCGGGATCGCACGCGAGGTGGCGGCCGCGACGGGCACACCGCTGTCGCCCCCCGACACCCCGGTCGAGGAGGACGCGGAGCACGCAGAGGACGTCGCGACGCTGGAGGTCGCGGATCTCGAACGCTGCCCCCGATACCTCGCCAGGATCGTCCGTGACGTGGTGGACGTGCCCTCGCCGATCGCGATCCGGGCACGTCTGTTCGCGGCCGGGATGCGGCCGATCTCCGCGGTGGTCGACGCGACGAACTACGCGATGCTCGAGATCGGGCAGCCGCTCCACCCGTTCGACCTCGCGCTCCTGAAGGGTCCCGGCATCGTGGTCCGCCGCGCCGAACCCGGCGAGACGCTCGTGACGCTCGACGGGATCGAGCGGGCGTTCACCGAGGACGACCTGTTGATCTGCGACGCCGAGCGCCCGGTCGCCGTGGCCGGCGTGATGGGCGGCGAGCTCGCCGAGGTCTCCGAGCAGACGGGCGACGTGCTGCTCGAGGCGGCGTGGTTCGAACGCGGCGGCGTCCAACGCACGCGCCGGCGGATCGGCCTGTCGACGGAGGCGTCGACGAGGTTCGAGCGTGGCGTCGATCCCGAGGCCGCGCCGACCGGCGCCGACCGGGCGTGCCGGTTGATGTCCGAGTGGTGCGGTGCGCGCGTGCTCCGCGGCGTCGTCGAGGTGGGCGGGCCCCCGCCACGGCGCCGGATCGAGCTGCGGGCGCCGCGAGCGTCGGCGCTGATCGGGTACCCGGTGACGAGCGTGGACGCGGTGGAGGTATTCGAGCGGCTGGGGATCGAGACCGAGACCGTCGACGAGGACACGATCCGCGTCGAGGTCCCTGGTTACCGCGTCGACCTCGAGCGCGAGGTGGACCTGATCGAGGAGGTCGTGCGTGTGCAGGGGTACGAGCGCGTCGGCTCCACGCTCCCGCCGATCGCGCGGCCGGGCGGGCTGCCCGCCGCGTACGGGTTCCGGACCCGTGTCCGTGACGCGTTGCGACGGGCCGGCCTGCGCGAGGTTCGGCAGATCCCGTTCGTCTCCGAGGCCGACCTCCGGATGGTGGGGGACGACGACGCGATACGGGTCACCAACCCGCTCCAGGCGGACGACGGATGGCTTCGGACGCGCCTGACCCCAGGACTGCTGAAGGTCGTCCGGCACAACGCTCATCGCCACGTCAGATCGGTCGCCGTCTTCGAGGTCGACACGGTCTTCCGGATGCGCGACGAGCGGCCCGAGGAACGCCCCAAGGCCGCCTTCGCGCTGAACGGGAACGCCGACCCCGGGTGGGCGCGCGACGACCGCCCGTTCGACGTGTTCGACGCGAAGGGCATCGTCGAGGCCGTGATGGCCGAACTCGGGATCGCGTGGACGCTTGGGGACCCGATCGGCCGGCCCTTCCACCCCGGCAGGTCGGGCGCGATCGTGGTCGGCGAGGAGCGGATCGGCGTCCTCGGCGAGATCCACCCCCGCGTCGCCGATCGGTTCGACCTCACCGGGCGGGTCGCCGTGGCCGAGTTCGAGATCGAGGCCCTGATGCGCCTCGCGCGGCCGGTGTCGGGTGTGGAGGACGTGCCGCGCTTCCCGCCGGTCCGCCGCGACCTGGCCTTCATCGTCGACGCGTCGATCCCGGCCGGACGCGTCCGTTCGGCGCTCGTGGACGCGGCGGGCGAGATCCTCGGCTCGGTGCTCCTGTTCGACGTGTTCGAGGGCCCGCCGCTGCCCGAGGGAACGAAGAGCCTCGCCTACTCGGTCGATTTCCGCGCCGCCGACCGGACGTTGACCGATCAGGAGGCCGACGGCGCGGTGGAGGCGATCGTCGAACGGCTGTCGCGCGACGTCGGCGCCCGGCTCCGGTCGGGCTGAACCCGCCGGGCTCGCTCCGGATCGCGGCCGACGTCCTCACGGCCTGCGAGCGGCGGGTCGGACCCGCGGTCTAGACTCGGACGATGGACCGCGACCTGCTGTCGATCGACGACCTCTCGCCGAGGGAGCTCGGCCAGCTGCTCGAGCTGTCCGCCAAGGTCAAGGCGCAGCCGGGGGACTACGCCGATCGCCTCGCGGGGCGTTCGGTCGCGATGATCTTCGAGAAGCCCTCGACCCGGACCCGGGTCTCCTTCGAGATCGCGGTCGCCTCGACCGGCGGCCATCCGGTGGCGCTCTCCTCCGCGGATCTCCAGCTCGGGCGGGGCGAGACGATCGAGGACACCGGGCGGGTCCTGTCGAGGTACGTCCAGGCGATCGTGCTGCGGACCTTCGAACAGGAACGACTCGAGGTGCTCGCCTCGGCGGCCTCGGTCCCGGTGGTGAACGCCCTGTCCGATTTCGAGCACCCGTGCCAGTGCCTGGCCGACCTGTTGACGATCAAGGAGGTGAAGGGAGAGCTCGCGGGCACGATCGTCACGTACCTGGGGGACGGCAACAACGTGACGCACTCGTTGCTGTTCGGCGGCGCCAAGGCGGGGATGCACGTGCGTGCCGGGACGCCGCCCGGTTTCGAGCCGATCCCGCAGGTCGTGCAGCGGGCATCCGACATCGCCGCGGAGAGCGGCGGGAGCGTGACCATCACGCACGACCCGATCGAGGCGTCGCGCGGCGCGGACGTCCTGTACACCGACGTGTGGGCGAGCATGGGGCAGGAGGCCGAGGCCGACGAGCGCGCCCTCGTCTTCCCGGCGTACGCGCTGGACGCGGAGAAGGTGGCCGTCGCCGCCCCGGACGTCACCGTGATGCACTGCCTGCCGGCCCACCGGGGGCAGGAGATCGCCGCCGACGTGATCGACGGGCCGCATTCGGTCGTGTGGGACCAGGCCGAGAACAGGATGCACGCGCAGAAGGCCCTCATGCTGTGGCTCATCGGTCTCGCCTGAGCCCGATCCGGGAGGACCCGTCGTGGCGCGTCTGAACGACACCGTCGAGGCCGCGCTGATCGAATACGCCGACCTCCTGTCGATCCTGACCGACGACCCCTACAAGCCGCGCTCGTACGAGAAGGCCGCTCGGGCTGTGGGTGGTTACCCGAGCGACCTGGCCACGATGGACCTGACGCAGATCCTGAAGATCCCGAGCGTGGGCAAGTCGATCGGCGAGAAGATCGACGAGTTCGTCCGGACGGGCTCGTTCGAGGCGCTCGACGAGCTACGCGCGCAGATCCCGCCGGGGGTTCGCGAGATGACGGCGATCCCGGGCCTGGGTCCGAAGAAGGCGATCCTCCTCTACCGCGACCTCGGGATCGCGGACGTCGAGCAGCTCGCTCAGGCGGTGGAGCAGGGCCGCCTGGCCGAGGTCAAGGGGTTCGGCGCCAAGACCGAGGAGAACATCCGCCGCGGCATCGAGCGCATGAGCCAGTCGACGGGTCGGGTGCTCCTTTCCGTCGCCATGGACCTCGCGGACCACTTCATCGAGCGGCTCGGTTCCCGCGAGGACGTGCGCCGGATCGAGTTCGCGGGCTCACTCCGGCGGATGGCCGAGACGATCGGCGACCTCGACCTCCTCGTCGCGAGCGACGACGCGGCGGGGGTGATGGAGGCGTTCACGACGGTCGGGATGACCGAACGCGTGCTCGCGAGGGGCGACACGAAGTCGTCGATCCTGACACGCAAGGGCCTCCAGGTCGACCTCCGCGTCGTCCCGCTCGAGGCGTGGGGGGCCGCGATGATCTACTTCACCGGCTCGAAGGCCCACAACATCCGGATCCGCGAGATGGCCGTCCGCAAGGGCCTCAAGCTCAACGAGTACGGCCTGTACCGGGCGAAGTCGGGCAAGCTCATCGTCGCGGAGACCGAGGAGGAGGTCTACGAGAAGCTCTCGCTCCCGTGGATCCCGCCCACGCTCCGCGAGGATCGCGGCGAGGTCGAGGCGGCGCTGGAGGGCACGCTCCCCGACGTCCTCGTCCGCACACAGCTGCGGGGCGACCTGCACACGCACACCAACCTCACCGACGGCCTGGCCTCGCTCGACCAGATGCTCGCGGCAGCCTCCGAGCTGAGGTACGCGTACTACGCGGTGACGGACCACGCGCCGAACCTGTTCATGCAGCGGATGACGGACGAGAAGATGCTCGCGCAGCGGGAGCAGCTCCGGTCGCTGCAGTCCTCGTACCCGAAGATGACCCTGCTGCACGGCACCGAGCTCAACATCGACGCCGAGGGCAACGTGGACTGGGACGCCGACTTCCTCGAGGGGTTCGACGTCTGCGTCGCGTCGGTGCACTCGCTCTTCAACCAGCCGAAGGACGAGATGACCCGGCGGATCGTGCGAGCGATGGAGAACCCCCACGTGCACGTGATCGGTCACCCCACCGGCCGGATCATCAACAAACGCCAGCCGGTCGAGGTGGACCTCGAAGAGGTGTTCAAGGCCGCGGCGCGCACGGGGACGGCCCTCGAGGTCAACGGCTACCCCGACCGGCTCGATCTGCGGGACGAGCACATCCTGTGGGCGCGACGCCACGGCGTGAAGTTCTCGGTCGACACCGACTCACATGCCACCACGCACCTCGAGCACATGCGCTACGGCGTCGCGACCGCGCAACGAGGGTGGCTCACGAAGGACGACGTGATCAACGCGTGGCCGCTCGCCAAGCTCAAGGCTTTCCTGCGGAAGGGCCGGTGAGCGGGAAGCCGCACGGCGCGGCGGGCCTCGGCCGCCGGCTGCCCCGCTCGTTCTTCGCGAGGCCGTCCACCGTCGTCGCCCCCGAGCTGCTCGGCCGCGTCGTGGTGAGGATCCTGCCCGACGGCACGCGGCTGGCCGGCCGGCTCGTCGAGGTCGAGGCGTACGAGCAGGGCGACCCGGCGAGCCACTCGTTCCGCGGTCGCCCCACGCCCCGGACCGAGGTGATGTTCGGCCCCCCGGGGCGGCTGTACGTGTATTTCACCTACGGGCAGCACTTCTGCTCGAACGTGGTGACCGGCCCCGAAGGGTACGGGAGCGCGGTCCTGCTCCGGGCCGCCGAACCGCTGGACGGGTTCGAGACGATGGCGGCGAACCGAGGCACGGACGCGGTCCGGCTCCTGTGTTCGGGCCCGGCGCGGCTGACCCGGGCGCTCGAGATCGATCGCGCCGACAACGGGACGGACCTGGTGAAGGATCCCTCGTTGTTCCTGCTCGCCGGGTCGCCGGTCGGCCCGCGCGCGACCGGCAGGAGCACCAGGGTGGGCGTCAAGGTCGGGGTCGAGCACCGGTGGCGCTTCTTCGAACGGGGGAGCGCGTTCATCTCCCCGGGCAAGCCGTCCGTTCCCCACGTCGACCGGGCGGAACGGAGGGCTACGGGTTCACGACGATCGTGACCGTCGACCCCTGCTCCCGCTGCTCTCCGGCGTCCGGCGACTGCGACCAGACGACGCCCGGCCGGTAGTCGCACGAGGGGTCGTCCGGGTCGCACTCCTCGGCGTAGGACACCGACGCGACGTACCCGGCCTGCTGGATCGCCGCCTCGGCGGCCCCGCGCTGCATGCCGACCACGGTGGGTACCGTGGCGAGGTCGGGCGCCGGGGACGGTTCGGGCGCGCCTTCGGCCACGGTGATCGTCACCGTGCCGTTCTGGATCAAGCGCGAGCCGCCCCCTGGGTCCTGCGCGATTACGGTGCCCGGCTGCCGGTCCGACGGGGCGCCCACCACCGCGACGGAGAACCCCGCGTTGTGCAGCGCCGAGATGGCCGCCTGGCGCTCGAGGCCGATCAGCGACGGCACCACCAGCAACTGGTAGGAGGACGGCTCGGTGCAGACCTCGAGGGTGGGCTCGGCGCCGGCGGGGTACTGGAGCACGTCGATATCGCCCAGAGGCGTGTAGGGGTTCGCCAGGCATCCCTGCGTGACGTCCACCCGCAGCGTCACGTAGCCGACGTTCGGGGCCGTGCCGAACTCCTTCACGGGAAGCCCCTCGGTCGCGGCGAGCATGAAGGCTCGCCAGATCGAGGCCGGCCACGTCCCACCGTAGACGATCGAGATCCGCACGTTGCCGCAGCACATCGGGATCTGCCCCTGCGGGAACCCCACCCACACCGCGGTGACCATCTGGGGGATCGCGCCCACGAACCACGCGTCGCTCGCGTTCTGCGCGGTGCCGGTCTTGCCGAACTGGGGCCGCCCGATGTTCGCGCCGACGCCGGTGCCCGACGACACCACCCCCTTCAGGATGTCGACCGCCTCGGCCGCGATCGCGGGCTCGACGGCCTGCGAGACGCGCGGGCGAGCCTGGTACAGCACCTCCCCGTCGGACGTGGTCACCGAGATCACGGGCGTCGGCTGCACGTGACCGCCGAGATCCGCGAGCGTGCCGAACGCGGAGGCCATCTCGAGCGTGCTCACCTCGTTCACGCCCAGGACGGCGGAGGGCACGGCCGCGAGCGGGCCGTTCGGCTCGGTGGTGCGGGGGCAGCACCGGATGCCCATCCGCACGGCGGCCTCGACGAGCGCGGCGGCGCCCGCGTAGGGATCGCCGTCCCCGATCAGCGAGAGCAGGTTCGCGTACGCGACGTTGACCGAGTTGACGGTGGCGCTCTCCAGCGAGATCGTTCCGTAGCCGCCCCCCTCGGCGTTGTGCGGCTCCCAGTACGTCCCGTCCTGCAGCAGGATGTGCGCGGTGGAGCCGTTCAGCGGCTGCGTCCTCGGGATCCCGTGTTCGAGCGCCGCGACGAGCGCGAACGGCTTGAACGCCGACCCGGCCTGGCGGCCCGTGACGCCGCCGGTCGCGAGGTTGATGCGCGCGAAGTCGTCGTCCTCGTTCCAGTAGTCGCGGCCGCCGACCATCGCCCGCACGTACCCGGTCCTGGGGTCGATCGCCGTCAAGGCCCCGTAGGGGTCGCCCGGTTCGGTGAGCACCGACCCGATCGCCCTCTCGGCTGCGCGCTGCAGGCTCAGGTCGACCGTGGTGACGATCTTCAGCCCCCCCTCGAACAGGAGGTCGTAGCGATCCTGAGGCGTCTCGCCGAAGTGCGGGTTCGACAGGAACCACTCCTTCACGTAGTCGACGAACCAGGGCGCGGCGTAGTGCGTCTCGTCCTCCGGGGTGAGGTCGAGGGCGGTCGGCGAGCCGCTCGCCTTCTCGAACTCCGCCTCGTCGATCATGTCGAGGCCGAGCATCAGCGCGAGCACGTGGTTGCGGCGTCGCTCGGACCGTCCCGGGTGACGGACGGGGTCGTAGTCGACCGGCGCGGCGATCAGACCGGCGAGCGTGGCCGCCTGCGACAGGGTGAGCTCGAGCGGCTCGATGCCGAAGTAGGTCTCGGAGGCGGCCAGGATCCCGTACGCGCCGTTGCCGAAGTACACGGTGTTGAGGTACCGGGTCAGGATCCGGTCCTTGCTCATCCGCTGCTCGAGCTGCCACGCGAGGTACGCCTCGCGGATCTTGCGCCCGACCGTCTGCTCGTCACCGACGTAGAGCTTCTTCACGAGCTGCTGGGTGATCGTCGAGCCGCCCTCGACGACCTCGCCGGTGGTGGCGTCGACGTACGCCGCCCGAAGCAGCGCCCGCACGTCCAGCCCCGCGTGGTCGTAGAAGCGTTGATCCTCGATGGCGATCACCGCGTCGCGCACGACGTCGGGGATCTTCCGGGAACGGACGACCACGCGGTTCTCGCCCGCGTGCAGGGCCGTGATGAACTTCCCGTCCGCAGAGTAGATGAAGGAGGTCTCCGGGAGGGCGGCCGCGCTCTCGCGCGCCTCGTGCAGGGAGGGGAGGTCGCACGCGGATGCTGCGAGGGCGAACACGAACGCGCCGACCACGAGGGTCCGCGAGCGAGGGGCCATGGTTCCATCATCTTGCCACGGGTGGAACGTGCCCACTGCTAGCCTTCGCGCCATGGGACCTGAAGACCTGCCGAGCCTGCTCGCCGGTTCCGCCGAGGTGGTGCCGGCGGAGGAGCTGGAGCGCAAGCTGAGCCTGGGCCGCCCCCTGCGCGTCAAGCTCGGATTGGACCCGACCGCGCCGGTCGTCACGCTCGGATGGGCCGTGGTGCTCCACAAGCTGCGGCAGTTCCAGGACGCGGGGCACACGGCAGTCCTGATCGTGGGTGACTTCACCGCGCAGGTCGGCGACCCCTCGGGCAAGACGGAGACACGGCCGCGCCTGTCCGAGGAGGAGGTGCGCGGGTACGCCGAGCGGCTGCTCGATCAGTTCTGGAAGATCCTCGATCCCGAGCGCACCGAGGTCCGGTACAACGCCGAATGGCTCGAGCCGATGGGCATGGAGGCGATCCTGCGCCTCACGGCCTCGACCACCGTCGCCCGGATGCTCGAGCGCGACGACTTCGCCAAGCGCTACGCGCAGGGCAAGCCGATCTCGATCATGGAGTTCCTCTACCCGTTGCTCCAGGGGATGGACTCGGTCGCTGTCGAGGCGGACGTCGAGCTCGGCGGCAGGGACCAGACGTTCAACCTGCTGGTCGGTCGCGATCTGCAACGCGCGTACGAGCAGGAACCGCAGGTGGCGCTGACCACGCCGTTGCTGGTCGGCACCGACGGCGTGCAGAAGATGAGCCAGTCGGTCGGCAACTACGTCGGGATCACCGATCCGCCGGACGAGATGTTCGGCAAGCTCGCGCGGGTGCCCGATGAACTGATCGGCGACTATCGGCTCCTCACGCTCGACTTCTTCCGAGATCCCGCCGAGGCGGAACGGGTCGTCAAGGGGCTCGCCGACGGCTCGCTCGACCCGTGGGCGGAGAAGCGACGGCTCGCCCGCGAGGTCGTCGACCTGTACCAGGGGGACGGCGCGGGCGCGGCCGCCGAGGCGAGGTTCGACCGCGTCCACCGCGAGCGCGAGCTCCCCGAGGAGATCCCGGAGGTCGCGATCCCCCCGGACGTGATCGTGGGGGGGAGCGTCTACCTCCCCGCGCTCCTCGCGCTCCTCGGCCTCGCCGATTCGAACTCCCACGCCCGGAGGCTGATCGAGCAGGGTGGGGTACGTCTCGGAGGGGAACCGGTGAGCGGCGATGCGCTCGAGCTCCCCGTCGCCGAGCTCCGTGGCCTCGTGCTCCAGGTGGGCCGGCGAGGGTTCGCGCGGCTCGAGTAGCGGGAGGGGCGGGCTCGGCGCCCGCCCCTCCCTCGTGTTCGGCTCGTCTACGGTTCGTCGGTCAGGTTCGACCAGAACGCCGCCTGGCCGATGAGCGCCCACTCCCGTTCGGCGTCGCCGGCGATGATCACGGCGGCTGCTGGGGGTGGGCCGGGCGTCGCCCCCTGTTGCTCGACCATATACCGGCCTCGGCGGCCCCGCCGGGCCGGGGAGATGCCGATCCTTGGCGCGACGCGCGGGCCGGCCGATCGACGGTCGCCGACCGGGAGCGGGGCGGTCCGCGCCCGTCGTCGTGCCTGGTCGAGTCGTTCGGGGCGGCGTGGCGGCTCTTCGGTTGACGCCCCACGCGTACGTGCCTACCATGGTGGGTCGCGCGACCTCATTCCTTGGAGTCCCTTCCTTCGGGTCGGCGCTCGCACCTTGAGAACTGAACAGTGTGCCAAAAGCCAGTGCGTTTACCCCGTTGATCTCGGGAGGTGCGGTTCGCCGTGCCTGCCGGCTCGACGGTCGTACGAAACTGCACCACAGGAAGGCCGATCCGGGTGTGCTGCTCGGGGAGGCCGACTTTCCAACAACGAACCCGAAACCGGCCTTCACGGCCGGGTCCAACGGTTCTCTACGGAGAGTTTGATCCTGGCTCAGGACGAACGCTGGCGGCGTGCCTAACACATGCAAGT
>Ga0210378_10000626_pt1 | contig 18230 bp, 22 predicted proteins | sample PLM1_60_b1redo_FD_155465 | JGI IMG/M metagenome (GOLD analysis project Ga0210378, IMG submission 155465) | Groundwater sediment microbial communities from an aquifer in East River, Colorado, USA - PLM1_60_b1 redo | ecosystem: Environmental > Terrestrial > Soil > Riparian zone | place: USA: East...
AGAGGCGCAGCCCGCCGAGTCGCACGTCGAGGAAGCGGACGACGAGCAGATCGCCGCGTAGGCCTCAACGGCCTGACCGGCTCAGCAATCCTCTTCGCTCTCGTCGTCGACTGCGGGCTCGCGGCCGTCGAGATGCGCTCCTGTGCGGAAGAGCAGCTGCAGGAGCTGTTCGCGTTCGGACGGCTCGAGCCCGGCGAAGTAGGCGTCCTCGGCGGCTACTTGCTCGCGCTCGATCTCGGCGATCCGCTCCTGGCCGGCGGGCGTGAGCAGGATGTTGTGGCGGCGGCGGTCGGTGTTGTCGCGCTGACGTGAGATGAGGCCTTCTTCCTCGAGGGGGTTGAGCACCCCGACGAGGATGCTGGGGTCGACGGCCATGACCTCGCCGAGCTCGCGCTGGGTCATGCCGCCGCTCTCGGCGAGGTGGAGGATGGCGTGCACCTGGCGTGGCTTGAGGCCGGCGCGGGCGTGAGCCGCAGCGAGTGAACGTAGGGCGCTCTGACCGCGTAGTGCGAGCAGGACGGCGGGGGTCGCGAGCCGCTGCGGGAACCGGCGGGGGTCAACGCTTCTCGAGGCCATCACGGCTCACTCTAGCTCGCGCTTGGGCCAACGGAATAATCGATGGCGATCAATGGTTATGTATAGGAGACCATTCTTTTGACCCAACCGAGGAGGCCCCACAGAGTGAGCGCGACCGACACTCCCCCGCTTCACCGAACTGCCTGACGACCAGACGCTCGCGGCGACCGTCATCGGACTCGAGGAGCACGGATTCAGCGTCGACGTCGTCGACGACCTCGACGCCGCCCGCGAAGCTGTTCTCGCACTCATCCCCGAGGGCTCGACCGTGATGACCAACACGTCGGTGACTCTGGAGGAGACCGGCATCGCGGCCGCGATCAACGACGGCGGGCCGTACGACGCGGCGCGCAACAAGTTCATGGCGCTCGACTTCGCCACCCAGTTGCCGGAGATGAAGGCCCTCGGCGGCCAGCCCGAGTACGCGCTCGGCAGCGTCCACGCGATCACCCGCGACGGAACCCTCGTCATCGCCTCGGCCTCCGGCAGCCAGCTCGCCTCCTACGCCTGGGGCGCCGCCAACGTCATCTTCGTCGTCGGCGCGCAGAAGCTCGTCCCCGACTTGGAAGCGGCCCGCGAGCGGATCAGCGAGCACAGCCTGAAGCTCGAGGACGCTCGCGCCTACGCGGCCTACGGGCAGAACAGCTACGTCGGAAAGATCCTCGAGATCCACCAGGAGTGGCCCGACCGCATCCACGTCGTACTCATCCGGCAGTCGGTCGGGTTCTGAGAGAAGCCCACACCAAATCGCTCTGAAAGGAGCTGCCATGTCCAGTGCTGCGACAGTCCGATCGAACACCCAGGGCATCCGTGAGTACACACAACGGGTCTTCAACGAACACAATCCCGACCTGGCGTCCGAGTACATGACGCCCGAGGTGACGTGGCACGGGGGCCTGCTCGGGACAGTCGAGGGCGTCGCCAACGTCACGGAGATGCTGCGCAGCTTCATCGGTGCGCTGCCCGACCTCCACGCGGCGGAGCAGGACGTATTCGCCGCGGACGACTCGGTCGCCGTCCGCTACGTCGTCGAGGCGACGCACGAGGGGAACCTTCTCGGGATCCCGCCGACCGGTCGGCGGGTGCGCTGGGACGCTGTCGACATCTACCGCCTTGCCGACGGGAGGATCGTCGAGGAGTGGGCCGCCGACGACTTGGCGGCGATCCTGTATCAAGTCGGTGCGTACACGCCGCCGTGGCTCTCGGACTCGTCGTCGTGAGCCAGCCAACAGATTCCTGCTAGCTGCCACGACGCCGGAGATCTCGTCTGGCATCCTGTTGGAAATGGCTCTGCGCTGTTTACTGGTGGACGATTCCACGCACTTTCTCGAGGCTGCCTCAAAGCTCCTCGAGGGTCAGGGGCTCACGGTCGTTGGTGTGGCATCCACCGTTTCCGAAGCTTTGGCTCGCGTTCGGGAGCTTGAGCCGGACGTAACGATCGTCGACATCAATCTGAACGACGAGAGCGGCTTCGACCTGGCGTGGCAGATCGCCGCGGCTTCGAACGGGACTTCGACGAGAACGATCCTGACCTCGACGCGCAGCGAGTCGGACTTCGCCGAGCTCGTGGCCGTCACCCCCGTGCTCGGCTTCATCTCCAAGAGCGATCTGTCAGCCGGCGCCATCTACGACTTCCTCGCCGACCGCGGCCACGGAGCCGGTTGTAGACACGAAGCCCTCGTCTACTCGTCGACAGACGAGCTCGGAGCGGGAACGGCGCCGTTCTTGCGACAGGGTGTTGCGCGTGGCGAGCACCTGCTCGTCGTGTTGAGAGACGAGAGTCGGACCGTGCTTCAGGAGGCGCTCGGAGGAGACTCAGCCCAGGTCGAGTTCGCTGACGCCGTTGCCTGGTATCAGAGCCCTGAGGACGCGTTCCAGCGGTATCGCAGCTACTTCGACGACCACATCGGGCGCGGAGCTTCTCGCGTGCGGGTCGTCGCCGAGGTGATCTGGCCCCGGAGCTCGGCAACTGCCAGTGTTGCCGGCTGGAAGCGCTACGAAGCCGGGATCAGCGTTGCCATGGCCTCGATCCCCGTGTCGTTCATCTGCACCTATGACACCCGGGAGCTGGACGCTGGAATCATCGCGGATGCTCGGCGGACGCATCCCGTCTTGCGGACCGCGGAGGGCGCGCGGCCTAGCGCGCAGTATGTGCAGCCGGGCGCGTTCGTCCGCGGCCTGGAGCGCGACGTGCCTGAGTTGGCCCGCTAGGGCCGTTTGCGGAGGATGCGCGCGAACGGATCCGAGTAGCCGCGAAACGGGCGCGGAAAGGTCGCGGTCGCGCGACCGACATTGGACTTGGTCACAACCGCGATCGGGGCGTCGACTCTCGCCGGCAGCCGAGCGCCACGCGCCGCCGCGACGCAAGCCTCGACGGCCATCTTTCCCATGACGTACGGGTATTGGGAAACGGTCGCGCTGATCGACCCCGTGCGAACGGCGTCGAGCGCCTCGGCGATTCCGTCTAGGCCGATGATCGCGACGTCACCGGTCTTTCCCGCGGACCGGACTGCGGCGGCCACGCCGAGCGCCATCTCGTCGTTCACCGCGAAGAAGCCGGAGAGACGTGGATGCGCGTGGAGGATTCGCTCCGCGGCGACCTCAGCTCTCGTGCGCTCGTAGTCGGCGTTGACCCGAGCGACCACCCGTACGCGCGTTCCCTGGATGCCACGCCCGAAACCACTCAAGCGGAGCGTGCTGTTGACGCTGCCGGCGAAGCCCCCGAGGAGCGCAACGGTCCCTCCGCGCGAAAGCAGAGAAGCCATTTTGGCGCCCGCCAGCCGCCCGGCTGCGAAGTCGTCGGTTCCGATGTAGGTGCGGACGCGCACGCCGGCGCGCGTGGCAGCTGCGCGGTCGATCGGGCTGTCGACGTTGATGATGGGACGCCTTGCACCGCGCAGAGCGTCGACGAGATTCGTCGCGTTGATCGGGTTGACCACGTAGCAGTCCTTTCTGGCGGCAATGAGCGCTCGGACCTGAGCAGCCTGCTCGGCAAGGTGGGCGTTGCTCCTCGCGGCTCGGATGGAGGCATGTGCTCCGCGTCGCCTCGTCTCCACCCTGACTCCTTCGAAGATTGCGACGAAGAACGGGTTGTCGAGAGGCTTCAGAACGACGCCCATTCGCACAGGAGCGGGTTCCGCTCCGGCGACACTCCCGGCGAGGAGCAGCGCCGAGACGGCCGCAATCGCGATTGGCCAAACCTTCACCACGCGCCTCCCGAACGACTACCCGTGACGCTACTGGATCGAGCGACGACGACGAAACCGTGCTAACCGGTTGCATAGGGCGCAGAATGTCGTGAGCTTCCCAATGATCTCTCGATTGCGCCAGCTAGCTCCGGTCGTGCTCGTGCTCGGGTTGACGGTCGCCGGCTTCTTCGTCACTCGCGCTCTCGGCGAGCGGGATGCTCAACGGGATTCGACGCATGACGCCGAGATCGCGGCCACGCAGGTGCGGGCCCGTATGGAGCAGGCCACGACCCTGGTGGATGGTGTACGGCGGTTCCTGGTGGGCCACGTCAGTTCCGGGGTGACGACAGAGCAGTTCGCGGATGTCGGGTCGCGCTGGCTCGGCCCGGCCGGTCTACCGGCGGTTGCCTGGGTCGAGCCCGTATCTGCAGCCGAGCGCCTGCTCTATGAACGGAGAACCGGACACAGCATCGTCGCGCCGACACGCTCGGGTGAACTGACCCGGGTTGGACCGCAGAAGAGCTATCTGCCGGCAAGTCTCGTGACTAACACCCCTCCTATGACCGCCCCGGGCATCGACCTCGCCAGCGCGCCGGGCATCGCGGCAGCCATAGCTCGGCCGCAGACGGCTTTTCGTGCCACCGCGACACCTCTGGAGCAACTTGACGACGGAACGACCGGCCTCTTTCTCGTCCAATCGGCCCAACGTCTCACCAACGGGGTCGTCGAGCCCGGGTTCGTCGTCGTATTCCTTCCGGCGTCTTGGCTGCTTGCGGCCGCGGAAGACACGTTCGGGACGGATCCGAAGTCCAGCCCGATGCTGCAGGTCACAGTAGGTGGAAAGTCAGCCGGAGACTCGGGCGGTGGTGGAACGGCGCGAACTACGTTCGCGGCAGCTGGGCAGCCGTTCGAGGTGTTGGTGCCGCGCACCCAAGTCCACGGCGCAGCCGAGGTGCTGCCCTGGGCCGTTCTCGTCGGTGGCCTCCTGCTGGCCGCGCTGGTCGGCGCCCTCGAGGTGATCGGTGCCCGACGGGCCAAAGCGCGAGCCGAGGTCGACCGCCTCTTCACCATCTCTCCCGACCTGATCGTCGTCGCAGGCTTCGACGGCTACTACAAGCGTGTCAATCCGGCCTTTGAGGCAAGCATTGGTTACACCGAGCAGGAGGCGCTGTCGCGACCCTACGTCGAGTTCGTCCATCCCGCCGACCGAGAGCGCACACTCGCGAGGGCGAAGGAGCTCCGTGAGGGCGGTGAAATGGCCGATTCGTTCGAGAACCGGTACGTGTGCAAGGACGGCTCGCACAGATCGATCGAGTGGACGGCAGTCCCCGTGCTCAAAGAGGAGCTGACCTACGCGGTGGGGCGCGACGTGACCGAGCGCCGGCAGGCCGAGACCGACCTGCGCGAGGCTGAGGAGCGCAACCGGCCCCTGGCCGAGGAGCAGGCGGCCTTGCGCCGGGTTGCGACGCTGGTAGCCCGTGGCGTGCCGCCGGAGGAGCTGTTCGCGGCGGTCACCGAGGAGGTTGGACAGCTGCTTCCGGTCGGTAGCGCGGCCATGGGCCGTAACGAGCCAGACGGCATGTTCACCACCGTCGCTGCGTGGAGCACGGGAGCGACCGCCTTTCCCGCGGGAAAGCGATGGGTCCCTGGGGGAAGGAACGTCCTGACCATCGTGCTCGAAACGGGCCGTCCCGCCCGGCTCGACAACTTTGCCGATGCCTCCGGCCCGATCGGTGTCGCCGCCCGCAAGGCGGGTTATCGGTCGGCGGTTGGGACGCCAATCACTGTCGAGGGCCGCCTGTGGGGCGTCATGACCGCCGCCTCCTCCGCGGAGCAGCCGTTGCCATCGGACACCGAGGCGCGCCTTGCCTCGTTCACCGAGCTTGTCGCGACGGCAATCGCGAACACCGAGTCACGTGCCGGGCTGGGGCGCTTGGCGGAGCAACAGGCCGCCTTGCGGCGAGTGGCGACTCTCGTGGCGGAAGGTGTGCCGCCGGCGGAGGTCTTCTCGGCCCTTGGCGACGAGGTGAATCGGCTCCTCGACGCCCAAACCTCGGCCATCGCCCGGCTCGAGGCGAATGGGGAGGTCACGATTGTCGCCACCTGCGGCATCGACACCGAGGACCTCGCGTTGGGCACCCGGTTGAAGCCGCAGCCCGGCTGGGTGCTTACGGCCGTCATTCAAACGGGCCGCCCGGCTCGTAAGGACGACTACGACAAGGTTACGGAAGGGGTGCCGGGAGTTATCCGCGACGGGGGTATCCGCTCGTCGGTGGCGGCCCCGATCGTCGTCGAAGGGGCACTGTGGGGCGTCATCATCGTCGCTACGGCGCGCGAGCATTTCCCGGACGAGACCGAGCCGCGTCTGGAGGAGTTCACCGAGCTCGCCGCAACCGCGATTGCGAACGCCGATAGCCGGTCTGAGCTCGCGGCGTCGCGGGCGCGGATCGTCGCCGCTACGGACGAGACGCGCCGTCGGATCGAGCGTGACCTCCACGACGGCACGCAGCAGCGCCTCGTTTCGCTCGGTCTCAACTTGCGCCTGGCCGAGACGAACGTGCCACCGGACTTCAGCGAGCCCCGCCGCACGATCGGCCGGGTGGCGGACGAGCTCGACGGAGTCATCGAAGAGTTGCGAGAGATCTCGCGCGGGATCCATCCGGCGATCCTCTCCGAAGGAGGGCTCGGACCGGCCTTGCGGACGCTCGCTCGACGTTCCGCGATTCAGGTCGAGCTTCATAGCGTCATCGACGATCGGTTGCCGGAGCCGATCGAGGTCGCGGCGTACTACGTCGTTTCGGAAGCGCTCACGAACGCGACCAAGCACGCGAACGCCTCCCGCGTTGACGTCGAGGCCGTGCGAGACGGTGGCTTACGGCTCTCGATTCGCGACGACGGCGTGGGCGGCGCGGATCCTGCCGGGGGCTCGGGCCTGGTCGGACTTCGCGACCGAGTCGAGGCGTTGGGCGGAGCGATCGAAATCAGCAGTCCGCCGGGCCAGGGAACGCACGTCGTCGTTCAGCTTCCCCTGGAGCTCGACCTGACCGAGGACGCGCCTGAAGCCAGCCGGTCTGACCGAGTTCCCGCAGGTAGCTAGCGCCAGAGCACTAGGGGAGTAATGTCCTTCCCCCGCTAAACCTAGATAATTCCCCGCCGCATAGTACGCTCGCGCTTGGGGGAGAAAGGGGGTTTCGACCGATGCTAAAGCGAATCCTCGTCTGCTGTGTCGCTGCCCTTGGTGCTCTGACGCTGGCCGCCGCTACGGCCCCGGCGACCTTCGAAGGCGAGCATGCGGGAGCGAATTACAAGATCGTCGTGCCGGACGCCGGCTGGAACGGGACGCTCGTGGTCCTCGCCCACGGATACCGCGACTAGGCGGACCATGCGGGCGAGGTGGACGACCGGTCCGCGATGGATCCGGGCTTTACGGCGCTCGCGAACGGACTCGCGGCACAGGGATACGCGGTCGCGGCCACGTCGTACCGCGACAACGGCTGGGCCGTGAAGGAATCGATCCACGACCTCACCAGGCTTCGCGGATTGTTCAACGGGCTCGTAGGCCAGCCGGAGACGGCGCTGCTGGCGGGCTTCTCGCTCGGCTCGTTGGCGACGGCGGAGCTGGCCGAGCGGGCCGGCGGGCTGTTCGACGGCTATGAGGACGCCAAGGCCCACCTGTCCCAACGGTTAAACCCGGGCCACGGAGTCCCAGGCTGCGGCTACGTTCCGAGAGCGTTTTCTTCCGGCTAGCCGGAATCCAGGACTCCGGCTAGCACCCATGACGTCGCGTCGCGGCTGCGAGACGGTGCCGCCAGTGGTGTAACGAAGACCGTCATGACGGTGTGACTAATGGCGGAAATGCAGTGCGCCGGCGGCATCAACCCGCCGACCCGGAAAGGAACATGGAATGGGGAAGCGAAGCCTTGACGGGAGGCGGCCTGCGCGAGATCCTCGCTCCTGCATGGCCGACCGTCGGCCTGAGCAAGCGTCCCGCCGCCAACCGGGATTCCCTGGGGCCTGATGAGCGCACGCGCGCAGCGGACTCTCGGGGTCGCGGTGCTGGCCGTCGCCTTCTGCGGTCTCCTCGCCTTCTATGTCAGCGCGCTCGTGAGCTCACCGCCCGCCGCAGCCCGCTCGGTGGACCTGACCCTGCAGACGGTCGGCGCGCTCGGTCCGAAGTACGACCATCCGAACTGGGTCTCGTACCTCGTCAAGGACCGGGACGGCAAGTGGCTCCACAGCACGAGCCTCGAGGTCCCGGCGAACTCGCTCGTGCGGGTGACGATTCTTCAATACGACTCCGCGACGGGACTCCGGAATCCCTTCTTCGCTCGGCCGCAGGGAACGACCGGCAACGTCATCCAGATTGACGGGAAGACCGTCAACGTCATCGATCCCACTCTCACGTCGCACACGTTCGCGATTCCGCAGCTCGGCGTCTTCGTCCCGCTCCCGGGCGTCGCGGACAACGCCAAGAATCAGTGTGGCGCCGCACCGTGCACGTCGGCCCAGGCCCACAGGACGATCACCTTCACGTTCCGAACCGGGCGAAAGGGACGCTACCGCTGGCAGTGCTTCGTCCCCTGCGCCGCGGGCTTCCTGACCGGCTTCGGCGGCCCGATGCAGCGGTTCGGCTACATGACGGGCTACCTGAACGTCGTCTGAGATGCGGCCATCTCGCGACTTCGCCCGGGTGCTCCTGATCTGGGTCGTCGCGAGCGCGATCGCGACGCCGGCCGTCGTGATCTTCCTCACGCCCGATCTCCCTCCCGGAGTCGAGTCCGACGAAGCGGCCGGGCAGCAGGTCGACAATGAGGTCTTGACCGCCGTCGCGACGCCGGTGCTGCTCCTGATCGTGATCTTCCTCGCGTACGTCCTCATCGTCTTCCGGCAGAAGGGGCCGGCGATCGAGGAGGGCCCGCGGATCTACGGGCACGCCGGCGCTCAGACGGCGTGGATCGTGGCCTCGACCGCGATCGTCGCCTCGCTCTTCGCCTTCGGCACCTGGCGGCTCCTCGACGCCGGTGCCGCGGGCGGAGGTCAGGGGCCCTCGCCGCTCTCGCCGCTGCGCGCTTCCGGCGGAGAGACGCTGCTGCCCGTGCAGGTGATCGGCCAGCAATGGCAGTTCACGTACCGCTACCCGACCTACGGCGGGCTTCAGACCCCGCACCTCGTCCTCCCCGTCGGGCGGCCGGTCGAGTTCCACGTCACCTCGCTCGACGTCGTCCACTCCTTCTGGGCATTCGAGCTGGGCGTCAAGGCGGACGCCAACCCCGGAGTGGACAACGTCGCCTACGTCACGCCCAAGCGCGTCGGGAAGTTCGAGGTTCGCTGCGCGGAGCTGTGCGGAATCTGGCACGGGTACATGTTCGACACCGGGCGAGTGGTCGACGAGCGCGGTTTCGAGACCTGGATCAGGAAACAGCAACGACTCTTCGCCCCCGTCCAGCGCTACTTGACGCCCTACAGCCGCACGTATCTTCCCGACCCGCAGGGGCGCGCAGGATGACCAGCCTCGCGCGCCGTCTCGTCGGCTTCAATCTCCTCACCGCGATCGTGCTCGCCGGTGCGGGCTACCTCCTCGGAGGCTGGCTCGGGGATCGAATCGCCGCTGCGCCGAGCCTTGCCTACATCGCCGACACCGGCGAGAACGATGTCTCGCTCGCGCTCGGCTACCTCTTGGGCGTGGTCGGCTTCCTGGTCGGCCTCGGCGCCGCCAACTACCCAGCCCGGCGCGTGCTCGGGCACCCGCCTTCGCTTCCGCAGCCCGAGACGGATGGGATCGGCCGCTACTTCCGGTTCCAGCCGGACCACAAGGTCGTGGGGGTTCAGTACCTCGTGGGAATCGGCCTCTTCTTCTTCATCGCGGGCGTCAACGCCATGCTCATCCGGCTCGAACTGCTCACTGCCGAGGAGAGCATCTTCCCGCCTGACAGGTACCTCACGGTCGTCGGCCTGCACGGCACGATGATGATGGGAGTTATGACGAGCGCGGTCCTCGGCCCGTTCGGCAACTACCTCGTGCCCCTGATGATCGGCGCCCGGCGCTCGGCCTTCCCGAGGATCGAAGCGCTCTCGTTCTGGCTGCTCGTTGTCGCCGACGTCATCCTGCTGACCGCGGTCGCGCTCGGTGGCTTTCAGACCGGCTGGACCGGATACGCGCCGCTGAGCGGGCAGAGCTCGTACGGGATCGACGCCTATCTCTGCTTCTTCGTGCTGATCGGCTTGTCCATGACCCTGGTCGGGCTCAACATGACGGCGACGGTGCTCACGATGCGTGCCCCTGGGCTCACCTGGGGCCGGCTCCCGATCTTCGTCTGGGGCGTCGTCACGACCGCGGCGATGATGGTGCTCGCGGCCCCGGTGCTGATCGTGGCGCTCCTGCTGGTGCTCCTCGACCGGACCGCGCAGACCTCGTTCTTCGTCCAGGGGGCGGGGGGGAGCTCCTATCTGTTCGAGAACCTCTTCTGGTTCTTCGGCCATCCAGAGGTCTATCTCCTCGCGCTGCCGGGAATGGGCATCCTCCTGCAGCTCCTCCCCGTCTTCACGCGCAAGCCGCTGTGGGGGTACCGGCTGGCGGTCACCGGGATGCTCGGGATCGCGCTTGTCAGCTTCACGGTCTGGCAGCACCATCTGTTCGTGAGCGGCCTGGCCGCCGACCTGAGGCCGTTCTACATGCTCTCGACCGAGCTGATCTCGATTCCGACCGGCTTCGTGTTCGTCGCCGCGCTCGGCACACTTTGGCGCGGCCGGATCCGGCTGACGGTGCCGATGCTGTTCTGCCTCGCCTGGATCTTCAACTTCCTGATCGGCGGTCTCACCGGGATTTTCCAGGCGGATGCGCCGAGTGATGTCACGGCTCACGGCAGCTTCTTCGTGCTAGCTCATTTCCACTACACGATCATGGGCGGGCTGATCTTCACCTTCTTTGCGGCCCTCTACTACTGGCTGCCGAAGATGACCGGCTACGCGTTGAACGAGCGCTTGGGGAAGGTGCATTTCTGGCTGATGTTCCTCGGCTTCAACTCGACCTTCCTCCCGCTCTTCGCGGTCGGGCTCCTGGGGATGCCGCGTCGAGTGGTCGTCTATCCGGAGCGCTTCGAGTTCCTGAACGCGTGGGCATCCGTCTCGGCGTTCGTCCTCGGATTCTCGATGCTCGTCTTCCTCGCCAACCTCGTCTACTCGCTTCTGATCGCGCGCACGACGGCGGAGCCGAACCCGTGGCACTCGACTTCCGTGGAGTGGCAGACGACGTCACCGCCGCCGGCGCACAATTTCGACCGGATCCCAGCGATCGGTGATCCGCACGACTACGGCGTTGCGCCGGCCGGGGGCCGACCGTGACGACCATCGAACCCGAGTCTCCGGCGCTCGTTTCGCGGAACCTGGCCGCCGGCGTCCGGCTGTGGGCGGGCGCCACGACGTTTTTCTTCTTTTGTCCCTTCTTCGCGTACTTCTACCTGCGCTCCCTGGACAGCGCGGGCCTCTGGCGTCCGGCCGGCGTCGACCCGCCGCAGGGCTCCGGGGCGGCAGTGATGGTGGTAGTCGTCCTTTCCAGCGTCGTGCTCCTCCTCGCTGCGCGGCCGGAGTGGGAGTCCGCTTGGCGGCTGTTGGTCGCGCTCTCGCTCGTCCTCGGGCTCGCGGCGGTTGTCCTTCAGTGCGTGGCCTACGCGCGTCTTGGCTTCGGCCCGACCGACGGTGGCTACGCGAGTGTCTTCGCCGCCTGGACCGGCCTCAACGCCCTCTTTGGGCTCGGGACGATGATCTGGCTCGAGACGCTGCTCGCGTACGGGCTGCGGACCCGCGACAGCCTTCCCCTCGTCAGGCCGAGGCTCGGTGCGCTCGCGTTCTACTGGACATATCTAGCCGGCCTCGGCGTCGTTATGTGGGTCGTCCTGTACCTGACATGAGGACCGACCTATTGCCGCTCGCCGCAGTCGTACCGGCGGCTCTCATGTACTACGTCGGTCTGCACAGGCGCGTCGGTCGGCGGCGGGCCGGCATGGATGCTTTTCTCTTCGCAGCCGGTCTCGGCGCTCTCGTCATCGCGCTCGTGTCGCCGCTCGCGTCGCTCGACCAGGAGCTCTTCTGGGCCCACATGTCCCAGCATGTACTCCTCCTCGCGGTTGCACCGCCGCTCATCCTGCTCGGGCGGCCGTGGTCGACGATCTCACGGGCTCTGCCCACCGGACTTCGCCGCGCGACGGCCCGGGCCGTCCTCCGTCGCTCCTGGATGTCGCCGCCGATCGCACTTGTCCTGTTCTGCGGAGCCGTGGTCGCGTGGCACATTCCCGCTCTTTATAACGCGACGCTCGCATCGTCCGGCGTCCATGTGTTCGAGCACGCTCTCTTCCTCGCGACTGGGGTGCTCTTCTGGTCCCAGCTGATCGACTCACCGCCCTTTCGAAGCCGTCTGGACGCTCCCAGGCGCGCTCTCTACGGCGCGGTCGGCATGGCGGTCGGCTCGGCCGTGGGTCTCGTGCTGGCGGTCGCGTCGACGCCGCTGTATGAGGCTTATGCCGACCTTCCGGTTCGGCCCGGAGGGATCTCCGCGCTCGCCGACCAGCACCTGGCTGCCGGAATCATGTGGGTGCCCGGGTCGATCCCCTTCGCGGCGGCGTTCGTCGTGTTCGTCTACCGCTGGCTCGACGAGGAGTCGTGAGCCTCATTCCCCTCGCCGACTTCGAGACCGGCGCGTTGCTCTCGTTGGTGCTCCCGCTCGCGACCCTGCTCTGCGTCGTGCTCTGGCTGTTTGCGTCGCTGGGGCGCGGAGCGAAGTGAGTCGGGCGCGGCTCGGAGCGCTCACGATCGCCCTCGCGGCCCTGAGCGGGGCGGGTATCGGGCTCGTCGCCCACGTCGCACTGGGCTCGGCGGAACGCGAGCTCACGCTGCCGCAGATGCACGGGCAGGCGAGCTGGCCCGCGGGCGAGCGACGTGCGCCCCCGTTCGAGCTCCGCGACCAGAACGGCCGCGCTGTCTCGCTCCCGGACCTACGGGACCGGCCCTTGCTCATTACGTTCCTCGACTCGCGCTGCGTCGAGCAGTGCCCGATCGCGGGCCGGCAGCTCGGGATGATGCTCAGAGGGATGGCGCCCGCCGACCGGCCGGCGCTTCTGATCGTCAGCGTCGACCCGGCCGGAGACACGCCGGCGAGCATCCGGCACGCGATGACGATGTGGGGGCTCGCGGGCCCGTACCGCTGGCACTGGTTGCGCGGCTCGAAGAGTGAGCTCGCAGCGGTCTGGCGCGCATACGGGATCACAGAAGAGCCGGCGAGCCTCCCTCTCTACCTGATCGACCGCAGGGGTTTCGAGCGCACGGGCTATCTCTTCCCGTTTCTCCCGAACTTCGTCGCTCTCGATCTGCAAACGCTCGCCCGAGAGCGGGTGTGACCGCCGGGAACCACTGGCCCCGGCTCCTAGCGCGGTTTCGGCTTTCCGACCCCGGGCTGGCGGCGCTGAGGAGCGCCGCGCGTGCGGCGATCGTCATGCCCGTCGTGTTCGCGTTTGCGGACAAGGTGATCGGAGACCCCAATACGGCGCTCTTCGCCGCCTTCGGGTCCCTCGCGATGTTGGTGTTCGCCGACTTCACCGGGCCGCGCCGGAGCCGATTCGTCGCCTATTTGGCCCTTGCCGGTGCGGGCGCCGCCAACATCGTGCTCGGAACCTTGTGCTCGCAGGACACCTGGCTCGCCGTGGCTGCCATGGCCGTGGTCGGGTTCACGATTCTCATGTCGGGGGCGATCAACGGCTACTTCGCCGCCGCTTCGACCTCGGCGCTGCTGACCTTCGTCCTACCGGTGACGATTGCGGCGCCGCCCTCGGCCATTCCGGCCCGCCTCGAAGGATGGACGTTGGCAGCCGCAGCGGGAATCCTTGCGCACATGCTGCTTTGGCCCGCGCGGCCACGCGACACGCTCCGCGTTGATGCCGCTCGGGCCTGCGCCGCTCTCGCCGACCTTGTGGACTCCAGGCTCGCCGGCGACCGATCAGTCATCACGGCCCGTTCCAGTAGCGCCCGCGACGCCGTCGACGGCCTTCGCACCCGCTTCCTCGCCGCCCCTCACCGGCCGACTGGGCCGACGGGCCGGACAGCTGCCCTGGCCTCGCTCGTCGACGAGCTCGACTGGCTCCTCTCGTTGCTCGAGCCTCCGGCCGATCCGCCCCCGCTCGAGCTGTGCCGCAAGGAAAACGCCGAGGCGATGGCGGCCACTGTCGCCGTCCTGCGTGTCAGCGCCGCGCGATTGGACGGTCGGGACGAGCGTCCCGATCTCGCGCGACTCGACGAGGCGCAGGAGGCTGTGACGCAGGCGCTAGCCGGGCAAATTCCGGAACTGAAGCCCCTTCAGGACGGGCAGGCACTGCAATCCGCGCTGGAGCCGGCGTTCCGGGTCCGTTCGATCTCGGATGCGGTCCGACAGATCGGGGGCTACGCGCTCGCAGCCGCCGGGGCCGCTCCGGAGCTCGATGAATCCCAGATGGCGCGCTCCCCGTTCCAGGTGGCCAAGGAGTTCGCCGTCGAGCACATCAGCGCGCAGTCGGTGTGGTTTCGAAACAGCATCCGGGGCGCCGCAGCATTGGCGGTCGCCGTCTACATCGCCCAGCGGACCGGCCTTCAGCACGACTTTTGGATCGTCCTCGGAACGCTGTCCGTGCTTCGCTCCAACGCGCTCGGCACCGGCTCGTCGATTGTGAACGCGCTTGCGGGGACCGCTGTCGGGATTCTCATCGGCGCGGCCGTCGTCATTGCCATCGGGACGCATCAAGCGGTGCTCTGGGTCGTCCTGCCGGTGGCGATACTGCTCGCTGCCTACGCTCCCCGGGCGATCTCGTTTGCCGCCGGTCAGGCGGGCTTCACCGTTGTCCTCTTCGTGCTGTTCAACCTCATTCAGCCCAGCGGCTGGGAAGTGGGTCTCGTTCGGATCGAGGACGTGGCGATTGGCTTTGCGATCAGCCTCGGCGTCGGCCTGCTCTTCTGGCCGCGCGGAGCGGCCGCACTCCTGCGGGAGAACCTGGGCGCTGCGTACGCGCGGAGCGCCGACTACGTCGCCGCCGCGGCTCGGCAGTTGATCGGTGGAGACGACGCGGCTCGGTCAGCAGGCGCCGCACTGGTTGCCGACGCCGCCATCCACCGCCTCGACGACTCCTTTCGCCAGTCCCTCGCCGAGCGGTCGGCGCGGCGCGTGAAAGTGGAGGACGTCGGGACGCTGGTCGCAGGCGCGGCACGCGTACGGCGCGCCGGACAATCACTGGCCGCGCTCAGCCGGATGACGGATGGCGACGCGATCCTCGCGCGTTGCGGTGCGAACCTCGATGCCGAGGTTCATGCGCTGCGCTCCTGGTTCATCGCCCTCGGCGACTCCCTCGTCCACGCCGAGGCGGCTCCGCCGTCGCACATCCGCGATGGGGATGGCCGCAGGCGCTTGCTCGATTGTGTGCACGACGCTGTGACCGGCGGCGACAAGACAAAGCTCCACCCGGCCCTCGTCCTGTTGTGGGCGACCCAGCAGCTCGACAACCTTTGGCGCCTCGAGTCGCATCTTGTCCAAAACACGGGAGGGGTGTAACCCCTCCCGCTACCAAGACCGGGGCGCCTACCCGAGGGCGCCGGTGACCTCGAACTCCTCGCTGACGAAGACGTGGTGCGGCCAACTGATCTTGATGTATTTGACTGCGTACGAGCCGTCGCTGAACTTCAGTACGCGGTTGACGGTGCCGCCCGGATACTCAGCGAGCGCGACGGCCTTGGCCTCGTCCGCTGCCGCTCCCGTGATGATCGTTCCCGTCCCGGGACGCCAGTTCTCCGGGATCTGACCGACGACTTGCTGACCGTCGACTTGCTGACTCTGGCCCGGTTGCGCAAACGTCGCCGCGTTCCCGGTATCTGACGCGCCGTCGCTGGAACTCGGGCTGACGATCGCGTAGCCGGCACCGATCGCGACCGCAAGGGCCGCGGTGCCGATAGCGATGGACCTGGTGAGCTTTTTGGAAAACATCGAGAGACTCCATTTGACGGTGGGTTGATGGTTGATCCCACTATGCGCCGTGCGGGTAAGAAGAACCTGTGATCGACCTAAGAGGTTCGTATGAATGTGCGCCTGCCGGGCCGCGTCGTCGCGCGAGACTGGGCTCCTGTGGACGGCAGCCAATACTCGGCTCACGCGACCTCAGGTGAACGGAGACCGGACCTGCAACAACTAGAGTCGAAGCTGGCCGCGCCCAAGGAGGTTGACTTCGAGATGACGAACACGACCGTCGACCATCGTCCAGCGCCGCTGCCGCCCGGGACCAGCGCACCTGAGTTTGGGCTTCAGTCGACGCCCGACCAGACCGTGTCGCTCGCCGAGTTTCGGGGCCAGCCCGTGATCCTTGCCTTCTATCCGGAGGACTGGAGCCCGGTCTGCTCCGATCAGCTGGCCCTGTACCAGGAGGTGCTCCCCGAGTTCCAGAAGTTCAACGCAGAGCTCTTGGCCATCTCGGTGGACGGGGTCTGGAGCCATCTGGCCTTCGCCAAGGATCGGAACCTGCACTTCCCCTTGCTCGCAGACTTCGAGCCCAAGGGCGAGGTGGCTCGGGCGTACCAGGTCTATCGGGCCACCGAGGGCACGAGCGAGCGGGCCCTGTACGTGATCGACGCCAACGGGATCGTGCGGTGGAGCTACGTCTCTCCCGTCGGCGTGAACCCCGGCGCCGAGGGGATCCTCCGCGCGCTCGAGAGCCTCGGGGAGGAGGGTGGGTCATGAGCACAACTGAGTGGGGGGCCGTACTGACGATGCCCGTCGCCGACGACCGGGACCACGTCCAGGGGCCGGCGGAGGCGGCGGTGACGCTCGTCGAGTACGGCGACTACGAGTGTCCGTACTGCGGTGCCGCGTATCCGATCATCAAAGAGGTGCAGGCACGGATGGGTGAGCGGCTCCGATTCGTGTTCCGCAACTTCCCGATCTCGACCTCGCACCCCCACGCCGAACAGGCAGCGGAGGCCGCCGAGGCCGCGGCGATCCGGGGCAGCTTCTGGCAGATGCATGACCTTCTCTACGAGAACCAGAGGCGCCTGCGCGACCAAGACCTCCGCGGCTACGCCGAGCAGCTCGGGCTCGACGTCGAGCCGTTCGGCAAAGAGCTGGACGAGCACGTCCACGCCGCGCGGGTCCACGAAGACTTCATGAGCGGCGTGCGGAGCGGCGTGAACGGCACGCCGACCTTCTACATCAACGGTGCGAGGCATGACGACTCGTACGACATCGAGACCTTGCTCGCCGCCCTGGAGCGAGCTGCGGCATCGTCATGAGATCGATCGACAGAGACGAGGTTCGCCGGCTGATCGCCGACGAGGACGCGCAGTTGGTCGAGGTGCTGCCCGCGGAGGATTTCGAGGAGGAGCATATCGTCGGGGCGATCAATATCCCGCTCAAGGAGCTCGACGAGCGCGCGCCGCGCGAGCTCGAGCGCGAGCGGCCGGTGATCGTCTACTGCAACGACTACCAGTGAGACCTCAGCCCACGAGCCGCGTGGCGGCTCGACGCGATGGGGTTCCTCCGCGTGAACGACTACGTGGCCGGCAAAAAGGACTGGGGCTCGTACGGGCTGCCGCACGAAGGGACGAAGGTTCCTGAGCGGTTGGCCGAAGATGTCGCGCACAAAGACGTGCCCACCTGCGTTCTAGACGAGCGGCTTGCGGACGTGCAGGAGCGCGTTCGCGCGGCACACTGGGACGCCTGCATCGTCGTCAACGAGGGGCGGGTCGTCCTCGGGCGCTTGGACCGCAAGGCGCTCGGCTCCGACGCCGATGTCTCCGTCGAGGAGGCGATGACGCCGGGCCCGAGCACCGTCCGCCCGAGCATCGGTACCGAGGACCTGCTCAAGCGCATGCGCGAGCGGAAACTGTCCAGCTACGTCGTCACAACGCCGGATGGGCGGCTGGTCGGCCACATCCTCCGGGACGAGCTCGAATAGACGTCGTTCAGCCCGGTGAGCACGAGTCGTCGCCTTCGGCGACGCCCGGAAGCTTGCCCAGAATCTCGGCGATTACGTCGATCTCGTCGTGCGCGAAGTGCTCTTCGAACAGCGCACGGATCGAGGCGATGTGGCCGTCCGACGCTGCCTCGAGCTTGTCGCGGCCGGCGTTCGTGAGCTGCGCGTAGGTCACGCGGAGGTCGGTCGCGCAGGACGCTCGCTCGACGAGCCCCGCATCCTCGAGCCCCTGGAGGAGGCGTGTGACGCCCGACGGCGTCAGCATCAAGCTCCGCGCGAGCTCCACGCGCTTCAGTCGGCCGTCCTCGGCGCGGGAGAGCACGAGCAGCGCCTCGTAGTCGTTGATCGTCAGGCCGTGCCCCTCCTGGAGCTCTGCGCTCAGCAACCTCGTCGTCGAGACGTAGGCGCGCAGCAGCCTCGTCCACGCCCGGACGGCCGGCTCAATCGCTTGCTCTGTCAATATTTGCGTCATCAAGGAATAATGGTACAGTTACTT
>Ga0210378_10000627_pt1 | contig 18222 bp, 17 predicted proteins | sample PLM1_60_b1redo_FD_155465 | JGI IMG/M metagenome (GOLD analysis project Ga0210378, IMG submission 155465) | Groundwater sediment microbial communities from an aquifer in East River, Colorado, USA - PLM1_60_b1 redo | ecosystem: Environmental > Terrestrial > Soil > Riparian zone | place: USA: East...
GCAGGTCGCGCGCGTCGTCGACGCCGCCGTGCGAGGCCGCGTCGATCTCGATCACGTCGAGGCTGCCGGGCCCGTCCGGCGCCAGCGCCACGCACGAGTCGCACTTGCCGCACGGGTCGGGCGTCGGCCCCCGCGTCTCGCAGTTGAGCGAGCGGGCCAGGATGCGGGCGCTGGAGGTCTTGCCGCAGCCACGGGGGCCGGAGAAGAGGTACGCGTGGTTGATCCGGCCGCTGGACAGCGCCTGCATCAGCGGCTCGGTGACGTGCTCCTGACCGACCACCTCGGCGAAGGTGGCCGGGCGGTGCTTCCGGTAGAGCGCGAGAGCCACGGGGCGACCCTAGTCCTCCGGTGCGACAGGACCGGCCGCGTCCGGCCGGGTCAGCGGAGGACCCCCCGCGCACCCGTCAGAGCTCGCTTATCCTTGCTGCCTTCCGGCCCTGGGGAGGTTCACGAGGTGGACGCCGCACGAGGGGTCTGCAGCCAGTCTACCCGGGCCGGCCGGACCGCCCGGCCCGGTAGACTCCACGCCGGAGGATTCGCCTAGTGGCCTAGGGCGCACGCTTGGAAAGCGTGTTGGGGGCAACCCCTCGAGAGTTCGAATCTCTCATCCTCCGCTCCCCTGACCAGCCCGAAGGCGGCCGACCGTGCGGGACATACCCGCTGCGCGGCGCGTCGCGCGCACGCGCGTGACGGACGGCCGGCGACATGCCGCTGGCTCTCCGTGAGGGATTGACGCTGAGGCCGACGAGTGCCTCGCGGAGGCGCGAGGCGGTCGGGCCGGGTGGCATACTCCCGTCACCAATCGGACGGGGAGACCTTTGACGGAAGAAGGTTCCAATGTCGGAACAAGACGCCAAGGCGAACCCCCGCCGGATCGCTTACCGGAGACGTGGATGGGTGGTGGCCGTCCTCGCCCTCCTGTCGAGCCTGGTTCCGATGCTTGCGGCAGGGAAGGCGTCAGCTGAGGTGACTGCCGAGGCCGACCTGCACATCGAGGTCAGCGACGTTCCGGACCCGGTGTTCACCAACGCCAGCCTCACATACCACCTGTGGGTGGGGAACGCCGGGCCGAGCAGGGCGACCGCCGTCGGGGTGACAACGCAGCTCCCGTCCGGCGTGCGCTTCGAACCCGGACAGTCGGACTCGATCTGTTCGGCAGCAGGCGACCTCGTCGCTTGTTCGCTCTCTTTCGTGGACGCCAGCGCGATCGGGGTCGTCTCTCTCACCGTGACCCCCACGACGGCCGGCAGCCTCCAGCTCGGCTTCACGGTGATCGGGGCCGAGCCCGACCCGGACCTGTCGAACAACTCGGAGGCAGAGACGACCCAGGTCGTGCAGCCGACGGAGGCGGACCTCTCGATCGCCATCCCCTCCGTCGTCCGGCTGTACGCCGGCGAGTCCACCTTCTACGCGTTCTCCGTGGACAACGCCGGTCCGGCGACGGCCACCGGCCTCACCGTGACTCTCGAGTTCCCGCTGGGCCTGCGCCTCGGCACCCCGGCATCCTGCGTCGACTCCGCCACTGGCGTGACCTGCACACTGGCATTCGGGGATCTGCCCGCGGACCGGGGATACGGCGTGCCGGTGCTGCTCACGGCCTCCGCCGCCGGCTCGTACCCGGTGCAGGCGCGGGTGAGGGCGGACCAGCCCGACCCCAACCTGCTGAACAACGTGGACTCGGGACTCGTCGAGGTGCTGCCCGCCGCTTACCTGTCCGTTCGCATCGCCGAGTCGGCCGATCCGAGCCTGCCGGGTCAGCCCCTGACCTACACAGTCACCGTTACCAACCTGGGTCCCTCGCCGGCCCCGGGGGTCACCCTGGTCGACACGTGGAGCACGACTGCGGCAGGCGGCGTGGAGCTGCTGTCCTTCACCGTCACTTCCGGCCAGTGTCTGGTCACCGCGGCGCAGACGATCGAGTGCGCGCTCGGCGAGCTGGACAGCGGTGCCACTGCGACGGCGACCCTTCGGCTGAGGCCGCGTGGACCGGGCGCGGTCACCGATCAGGCCCAGGTTTCCGCCGAGCTCGACCGGAACCCCACCAACAACGCGGCGAGCGAGACGACCACCGTCAGGCCGAGGTCCTGACCGGCTCCCGTCAGGGTCTCGACCGGTCGAAGCGCCAGCGTGTCGCACCGGACGGCTCCGCGGTGGCGACCCCGAAGGCGGTGTGGAACGCGAAGCGGTACAGGTGCCAGGGCGGCGGCCCGGCGCTCGGGGCGCTGAACGGACCCGTGAACGCGTCGCCTTCCACCTCGGCCGGCCACCCGCCCTCGCGGTACAGGCCGGCCACCTGCTCCAGTGTCGGCCGATCGGCGACCCTGGTCGCTTCGCCCTCGAGGACGAGGTCGATACCGTCCAGCCTGACGGAGATCGTGGAGGCCGGGTTCACCGCCAGGTTGCGAGCCTTGCGGGTCCCGGGCCCGCTCGTGAAGTAGAGGTCGCCGTCGAGCCAGAGGGCGCCGATCCCCGCGGCGTGGGGGCGGCCGTCCGGCCGGGACGTTCCGAGGAGGTACGGGGTGTCCGGCTGCGGCGGGCCGGCTGCGAGGAGGTCGCGTGGCCTGCTCCAGGGCAGCGGCGGGAATCCGTAGCGGTCGAGATTGGTCACCTCGACTGGCTCCAGATCGGTCATCTCTCACCTCCGGGTCTTCCGGCTCGGACGTCGGAGGATCGGCGTCTGCGGCGCGCTCGCGGGCGAGTCGTTCGCTGCTCGCCTGCTCCGGCGACGTCCCGCCGGTCTGTCGGCCTTGGTGGTTAGACGGCTTCCCGGGCACGGACTCATCGGAACCTCCGGTAAGGCTCTCAGCTGTCGGCCCATGGCGTCGCGCGTGCGGAGCAATCGGCGCCGAGGGATGCGTGCCGCCGAGGACTAGCACGCAGGGTGCTAGATAAATAGCACTCTGCGTGCTAGGGCGTGGCTGGTGGGTCCTTGGCGGCGCGAGACCTGCCTCGGCGATCAGGAGACCAGCAGGGTCCTGCCGGCTGACGCCGATGAGGACGAGCTCGACAGCCTCGTCCATGCATGGCGGCCGCCCCTCGCCGCCGCCGGCACCGACGAGGACGACTGATCAGAACGCGTCGGCCTCGACGACGGAGGACTGCGGGAAGGCCCGGTCGGCCATCTCCCCGTCGAGCCGGCGGTAGCGGGCGAGCACCGCACCGTCGTCGGTGCTGCCGATCACGATCGCCGGCTGCCAGGTGCCGAGCACCCAGACCCAGACCGCTTCGCCAGGCTGGTACGCCGAGACCGGAGGGACGGGGTCGGGATGGTCGTCCTCGGGCATGGCAGCGCTCCTCGTCTAGGAGGCTAGACGCACGGCAGCCGAATCGGTCACCGTCGTCGTCGGGGAGTGCACGAAGCGTAAAGACCCTGCCGAGAGACCGTCAAGCCCCCTAGACTGGTGAACGGTGCCGGCGGACGACGACGGGTTCGAAACGGTGCGGCGGGAGCGCGATCCCCGCCGCCAGGGCCGGCGCGCCACCGAACTGCTCGCGACGTACCAGCAGCGCACCATCGAGCTGGCCCGCCTGCGCCGGGAGGCGATGCGCCGGCTGCAGGAGGACGAGGGCCTCAGCTACGCCGCCGTGGCCGCGGAGTTCGGGCTGTCGAAGGGCCGCATCGGCCAGATCACCCAGTCCGCTCCCCCGGCCGAGCGAGGCCTGTTCGGCGTCGGCCCGATCACCGTCGCGGTGCCGCTGCGACCCGGCCAGGGCCGCGCGCTGCCGGTCATCGCGTCCGAGGACGCCCTCGCGTACGAGCGGCTGGCGGAGTACCTGCGGGATCTCCTCTTCCCGGTCGAGCAGCACCGGATCCCGGTCGGCGGCGACTGGCGGCCGGCCGGGGACGTAATCGCGGTCTGCGGGCCGAAGTCGTCTCCGGTGAGCGCCGCCGCCCTCGCCGCCGACCCGGTGCTCGACTACCGCGAGCGGGACGGCCGGTGGGTGATCGTGGACCGGGAGACCGGCGAGACGTACGCGTCGCCGCTCGACGACGACCCTCTGTCCACATGCGACATCGCGTACCTGGGCCGGCTGCCGGTCCCGGGCGGCTCGATGCTGCTGATCGCCGGGGTGCACGCGCTCGGCTCGGTCGGCGCGGTCGACTACCTGGTCGGGCACGCTGCCGAGCTCTACCGCCGGGTCGGCGACCGTCCCTTCTCGATGGTCACCGCCAGCCGGCACGACGGGGAACGGGTCGACGGAAGTGAGGCACTGTGCCCGCCACGCCCGCACGGATAGCGCGGGTCAGCACCGCGGAGCGGGCCGCGGGCGCCCAACCGAGCCAGGACCGCGTCGTCGTCCTGGCGCGCGCCGTCGCGGTGCTCGACGGTGCCTCCGCGCCCGATCCGTCCGAACGGGACGGTGGCTGGTACGCCGGGCAGCTGGCCGCCGAGCTCGCCCACCGGCTGGAGGATCCCGCTCTCGACCTCGCCACGATCCTCGCCGACGCGATCGCCGCCGTCGCGACCGGCCACCGGCTCACCGCGGGCGACTCGCCGTCCAGCACCGTGACGATCCTGCGCTGGACCGACGGCCGGGTCGACGGACTCGTCCTCGGCGACAGTCCACTGGTGACGGTCTACGCCGATGGCCGCGTCGAGGATGTCGTCGACGACCGGCTCGCCTCCGTCGCTCCCCGGCAGCGGGTGGCGTACCACGACCGGCTGGCCGCCGGCGGCGGCTACGACGACACGCACCGGCGGCTGCTGCGCGAGCTGGTGGGCGAGCAGCGCCGGCGCCGCAACCGGCCGGACGGCTACTGGATCGCCGAGGCGGACGCCGGCGCCGCCCGTCATGCGATCGTCCGCAGCTGGCCGGCCGCCGCCGTCAGCGCGGCCCTCCTCGCCACCGACGGCGTCTCCCGCGGCATCGGGGGCGCGGCGGGCATGGCGCTGCCAGACTGGCGGTCCGCGTACGACCTCGCCATGAGCGCGGGGCCGCGGGCGGTGCTCGACGCCGTACGCACGCCGGAGGAGGAGGATCCGGACGGGCGGCGATGGCCGCGCAGCAAGCGGCACGACGACCAGGCGCTGGTCCTGGTGGTCTGGAAGCCCGAGTAGTGGGAGGAGCAGCGGTCATGGTCTTCAAGGTCGACGTGCCGGCCCATCTCGTCCGGGGCGACGTGGACGCCGGCTACGGCCCGGTCGCCGACGCCTTCCGGCGCAACTTCGCCGAACGCGGGGAGATCGGCGCCGCGTGTGCCGTCTACAAGGACGGGGTGAAGGTCGTCGATCTCTGGGGCGGCTACCAGGACGGCCGCCGGCGGTTGCCGTGGCGGCCCGACACCCTGGTGCCGGTCATGTCCACGACGAAGGGAGTCGCGTCGCTGGCGATGGCCGTCGCGCACTCGCATGGCCTGCTGGACTACGACGAGCGGGTCGCCACCTACTGGCCTGAGTTCGCGCAGAACGGCAAGGCCGACGTGACCGTGCGCCAGATGCTGTCGCACCAGGCCGGTCTGCCGGCGATCGACCGTCCACTGTCGATAGAGGATCTGGCTGACCTGGACCTGCTGGCCGACGCTCTCGCCGAGCAGGCGCCGGCGTGGAAGCCCGGCACCCGGCACGGCTACCACGCCATGTCGCTGGGCTGGTACGAGGGCGAGCTGGTGCGCCGGGTCGACCCGGCGCACCGCACGCTCGGCCGGTTCTTCGCCGAGGAGATCGCCGCGCCGCTGAACATCGAGTTCTACATCGGACTGCCGGACTCGGTGGACCCGGGCCGGCTCGCGTTCATCCACGGATACAAGCCCGCCGAGACGCCGCTGCACCTGCACCAGATGCCGCCGCGCTTCGTGGCCGGCTTCCTCAACCCACGGAGCTTGACGTTCCGCTCGTTCGCGAACCCGAAGGTCCTGCGGGAGACCAGCAACTACAACCGGATGGACGTGCTGCGGCTGGAGGTGCCCGCCGCCAACGGCACCGGTGAGGCCAGGGCGATCGCCAAGGCGTACGGGTCGATGGCGGCGGGCGGTGCCGACCTCCGCGTCGCATCGGCCACCGTTGATGCCCTGGTGCAGCCGGCCCGGCCACCGAGCGGTGGGCTCAGGGACGTCGTGATCGGGGTGGACACGCTCTTCTCGCTCGGTTACGTCAAGCCGTTCCCGCGGTTCCGCTTCGGCACCTCGGCGGGCAAGGCCTTCGGTACGCCGGGCGGGGGCGGGTCCTTCGGCTTCGCCGACCCGGACGCGGGCATCGGCTTCGCCTACGCCATGAACCGCACCGGCTTCCGCCTCTGGGACGACCCGCGCGAGGTCGCCCTCCGCGACGCCCTCTACCGCAATGTCCTCCACGAGGCCCACCAGCGCCCCGACTAAGCTCGCCGGCGTGGCTGGGGAAGCGGCGTACGACGTGGTGGTCGTCGGCGGGGGGATCGTCGGGCTGGCCACGGCGCACCAGCTGACCCGCCGGCGGCCCGGGGTCCGGCTGCTGGTGCTGGAGAAGGAGCCCCGGCTGGCCGGACACCAGACCGGACACAACAGCGGCGTCATCCACAGTGGCCTCTACTACCCGCCGGGCAGCCGGAAGGCGCGTTACGCGGTCGAGGGCGCCCGCCGGATGGTCGACTTCTGCCGGGAACACGGGCTGCCGGTCGAGGTGACCGGCAAGGTCGTCGTCGCCGCCTCCGCCGAGGAGGTACCCCGCCTGGACAGCCTGTACGAGCGCGGCGTCGCGAACGGCGTCCGGGTCACCCGCCTCGGTCCGGACGGGATCCGCGAGCACGAGCCGCACGTCCGCGGGGTGGCCGGGTTGCACGTCGCCGACACCGGCATCTGCGACTTCGTCGCGGTGGCCAGGGCGTACGGGGAGCTGGCCGAGGCGGCCGGGGCGGAGATCCGCACCGGCACCGCGGTGACCGGGATCCGCCCCGTACCCGACGGGCTGACCGTCCACACCGACCACGGGGACGTCCACACGCGACAGCTGGTCAACTGTGCCGGCCTGCACTCGGACCGGGTCGCCCGGCTCGCCGGCGTCCGCCCACCGGCCCGGATCCTGCCCTTCCGCGGGGAGTACCACGAGCTGACACCCGGCCGCCGGCACCTGGTCCGCACCCTGGTCTACCCGGTGCCCAACCCGGACTTCCCGTTCCTCGGCGTGCACCTGACCCGCGGTGTGGACGGATCCGTCCACGTCGGACCGAACGCGGTGCCGGCGCTCCGGCGGGAGGGCTACCGGTGGCGGCAGGTCAGCGCGCGCGATCTCGCCGGCACCCTGTCGTACCCGGGTTTCTGGCGGCTGGCCCGGGCCAACTGGCGGGAGGGCGCGATGGAGGTGCGCCGGTCGCTGTCCCGCCGGTTGTTCGCGGAGGCCGCGCGACGGCTGGTGCCGGAGGTGCGCGAAGACGACCTGCGCCGGGCCGGGGCGGGCGTCCGCGCCCAGGCGGTCGCCGCCGACGGCCGGCTCGTCGACGACTTCCTCGTCGTCGAGACACCCACCGCGCTGCACGTGCTGAACGCCCCGTCCCCGGCTGCCACCGCCTCGCTGCCGATCGGCGCGGAGCTGGCGGACCGGGTCGTCACCCGCCTCGACGACGCGCGCGCCCGCATCCGCTGACTTCCGCGATCTCGGTCCGCAGCTGCCGGCGGGCCGATGAGCTGGCACCACGCTCTCAGCGGTCGAGGTGCGCCCACCGTACGACGGTCCACCCGCCGGAGTGGCGCCACCTCGCGCTCCGTCCTGACTCACCTTGTCACAGATTGTGAGATAGTGAGCACACATTGTGACCACACCCAGGTGCGGTGTCGAGGAGGCCGCTGTGACGACAAGTCGTGCGCCCGCCGCCGCGGACCGGGACGGCTGGGCCGGCCGTGGTGTTGCTCGTCATCAGGCGTTCTGGATTGCCGCGGCACTTACGCTGGGCGTCGCGGCGGTCGCTGTAACTGTGTTGTTCCAGCGGGTGAATGCGGATGCGCTGGTGGCCCAGAAGCATCTCGCGTCCGTCGAGCAGCAGCTGAACAGGCAGGACGCTCTGGAGTGGCGCGCCATCAGCGGTCTCGTCTCGTTGAGCGAACTCCGCGTGGCCTTGTCGGAGTCGCGTGAGGAGGCCAGGAGCTCCCTCACCCAGGCTCAGGATCTCGGGCTGACGCCCCGAAGTGCTGTTGCCCTGCGTCGGCTGCAGGAGGAGTACTCGACCGCCGTGGACGCTGAGTTGACCCTCCTCGCCCGCGGGCAGCGGGACGAGGGGATCGAGTTCGACGAGACGACTGTCGACCCTGCCTTCGAAGCCATCCGCCCCGCTCTCCGGGCTGCGGATGAGGAACTGGCGGACGCGGCGAGGCGGGCGGGCCACGTCAGTACCGCCGGCGTGGTGGGCACGGTGGTCCTGGCCCTTGTCGGTGTCGGGCTCGTCGAGCGGCACCGGCAGGAGGCCCGCCGGCGCATCGAACGGCGCAGTGGAGCGCGCTACCGGGCTCTGGTGGACAGATCCCATGATCTCGTGCTGGTCCTGGGACCGCAGCAGCAACTGCTGTACGCCAGCCCCGCCGCAGAACGGGCGCTCGGGCTCGACCCACCATCCGTGCAACTGCTGGACCTGATGCACCCCGACGATCGAGACATGGCTGCTCAGCTGCTCCACCGCGAGAAGGCGGGAGACCACGACACGGTCGAGCTGGCCCAGCTGCGGTTGTGGCACGTCGAGCTGGGCTGGCGCATATGCGAGGTCTCCGTCACCGACCTTCGCGGAGACGGGACCGAAGAGTTCATGGTCGTGGTCCACGACGTGACCGACCGGGCCCGGGCGGAGGAGGCCGTGGCCGAAGCCCGCGACCAGGCGCTGCAGGCCTCCAGACAGAAGTCCGAGTTCCTGGCCACCATGAGCCACGAGATCCGCACGCCGATGAACGGCGTCATCGGCCTCACCGGCCTGCTGCTCGACACCGGGCTCGAGGATCGACAACGCCAGTACGCCGAGGGCATCAGGGGCGCGGGCGAGGCTCTGCTCGCGATCATCAACGACATCCTCGACTTCTCGAAGATCGAGGCCGGGAAGCTGGAGCTGGAGGTGGTCGACTTCGACCTCGTCCAGGTGGTGGAGGAAGCCGCCGGGTTGGTGGCCCAGACGGCGCAGCGCAAGGGCCTGGAGCTGGTGGCCTACTGCTACCCCGGGCTGGCCGCCGAGCTGCGGGGTGACCCTGCCCGGATCCGTCAGGTGCTGCTCAACCTCGCCTCCAACGCGGTGAAGTTCACCGAGAGCGGCGAGGTGGTTGTCCGCGCCCGGTCGGTCGAGGAGTCCGACGGGGCCGTTCTCGTGCGTTTCGAAGTCGCCGACACCGGTATCGGCATCGCCGAGGCCGACCACCACCGCCTCTTCGAACCGTTCTCCCAGGCCGATGCCTCCACCACCCGCCGCTTCGGCGGGACGGGGCTCGGCCTCGCGATCTCCCGCCAGCTGGTAGCCGCCATGGGGGGTGAGCTCGGCCTGGACAGCGGGTCGGGGCGCGGCAGCACGTTCTGGTTCACCCTGCCGCTGGCCCGCACGACCGCAGCCGCCGTGGCTGGGTCCAGACCGTTCCGTCACCTGATCGAAGGGCTGCAGGTGCTGGTGGTCGATGACAACGACACCAACCGATTGATTCTGCGGGAGCAGCTGACCGCGTGGGATGTGTGTGCCGAGCTCGCCGAAGACGGCCCCACGGCCCTGGATCGGCTGCGGCAGGCGGCAGAGCAGGACCGGCCTTATGACCTCGCCCTGCTCGACATGTGCATGGCCGGCATGGACGGCCTCGAGCTGGCCCGGCGGATCTCCGCCGACCCGGCACTGGCGACGACCCGTCTGGTGCTCTTGACCTCGGCCGCCGACGTCGGCGCCGAGGAGGCCCGGCACGCGGGCATCGTCGCCTGCTTGACCAAGCCCGTGCGCGCGTCCGAGCTCTATGACTGCCTGGTGCGGCTGACCGCTCCCACCGCTGGCGCCGGACCGGAAGCCACCACCGTGGCCACGGCGCCGAGGCCGAGCATCCGGGGGCACGTCCTGGTCGTGGAGGACAACACCACCAACCAGATGGTCGCTCTGGGGATCGTCGGCCAACTCGGCTACCGCGCCGACGTTGCCGCCAACGGCCTCGAGGCGCTGGAGGCGCTGGCTCGCACCCGGTACGCAGCGGTACTGATGGACTGCCAGATGCCCGAGATGGACGGCTACTCCGCAACGGGGGAGATCCGGCGCCGGGAGGGCCACGCCCGCCACACCCCCATCATCGCCATGACCGCCGGCGCCATGGACGGCGACCGGGAACGGTGCCTGGCCGCGGGGATGGATGACTACATCTCCAAGCCGGTCAAGCCGCAGGACATCGCGGCGGCCCTCGCCAGATGGACAGCAGGAGCCCAGCAGTCGACCGGGCAGGAGCAGGATGGCACCCCGGTGACATCGGTCGGGACGATCGACACCGACCGCCTCGAGATGCTGCGCCGCCTGAAACCCGGGGACCCGTCGCTGCTACCCAGGCTGGTGGAGGCGTTCCTCGCCGACGTACCCGCCATCCTGATCGCGCTGCGCACCGCTGCCGACGCTCGCGACAGTACGGAACTCGCCAGCAGTGCCCACCGCCTGAAGGGGGCGGCGCTCAACCTCGGAGTCACAGCCGTGGGCGCACTGTGCGAGCAACTCGAGACCATGGGAGCCGCCGGGCAGGTCGACGGCGCACCTCAGCTGCTCGACCGCCTCGAAACCGCGCTCGACCCGGTCGCTGACACCCTGCATGCGATCGCCGGGCCTGTACCCCGGTAGGGGCGCTCAGCCGCCGGCCGACCGCCGTCCGCGCGGCGGCCGGTCCCGGACCGTGCGTCCCGATGAGGACGCGGATGATGCCTCCAGGTATCAGGAGCAGGCCACGGGGTCTCCATGTCGGTTAAGGCGCGGAAAACACCGGATGGCCGGGGGGCGATGGTGCCGCGCGACAGGGGGCTCGGCGATGAACGGGAAGTATGTCGGGTACGTCGCGGTGCACGACCCGGTCCACGACTTCCTCAGCAGGATCATCCGCGACCGTCTCGCGGTGCGCGGACCGCGGCCGGCGTTCCGCGTCTTCCGCCTGTCCGGCAGCAACGAGGTCTACGGGTACGAGGAGAAGTTCAGCAAGACCAGGATCATCTGCAAGTTCTACGGCCCACGATTCGGCTGGGACCGGGACAAGGCGGCGCGGATGGCGCGCCAGGAGTACGAGGGGCTCGAGACGCTGCGCCGGTACGACCTGATCGGGTCGCCACACCACGTGATCCGCCCGTTGGGGTTCAGTCGTGAGATCAACGGCGTGCTCGCCGTCGAGTACTACTCCGGCGAGGAGTTCAGCCACGCGATCATGCGCGCGACGCGGCTGCGGGACGACCCGCACCTCTACTGGCGGCTGAAGGCGCTCGCGTACTTCCTCGCCACCCAGCACAACCGGACGGCCAACGGGGCGACCGTCGATTTCGATCCCGACTGCCGGTACTTCGACACCGTCGTCGGCCGGCTCGTGAAGGCCGACCGCATCGGGCAGTGGGACGTCGACGAGCTCTCCTGGCTACGCGACCTGTGGCGGGAGCGCCCGAGGATGTGGCAGGACAAGCAGGTCTGGCTGCACGGCGACGCGACTCCGGCGAACTTCCTGTTCGGTCACGGCATGGACGTCGCGGCGATCGACCTGGAGCGCATGAAGCGCGGGGACCGGGTGTTCGACGTCGGGCGCGTCGCCGGCGAGCTCCAGCACGCGTTCATGACCGCGGTCGGCGACTGGCGCCGCGCGGAGCCGTTCATCGGGCACTTCCTCTGGGAGTACAGCTGCCACTTCCCGGACCGCGAGCGGGCGTTCGACTCGATCACCGCGCGCGTGCCGTACTACATGGCGCTGAACCTGCTGCGGATCGCGCGGAACGACTACATCGACCCCGACTACGGCGGCCGGCTGGTGGCGCGGGCGAAGACGCTGCTGCACGCCGCCTGAGCGGGCCCGTGGCTGGGGGCCCGCACCGCGTGGCCGCCGCGCCGCTCTGCTCGCGGGACGCGGCGCGTCCGCGGCCGGCGCCGGGTCCCTGGTGGGTGACGCGCTGGAGTGCGCCCGCGACCCGTGCCGCCGCTCCGTATCATGGGCCTGCCCGTGTTCCCGGGACGCCACGCGACCGGCGCCGACGAGGTCGCGGTTCGCCCTGTCGAGCAAGGAGTGCTGACAGCAGAGGATGGACGTCCGAGCGATCGTCTTCGACGTGAACGGCACCCTGGTCCGGATCGTGACTGAGGACGGCATGGACCAGGTCTTCCGGGCCGCGGGGCACTTCCTCACGTACCAGGGCGTAGACCTGCGCCGGCACGAGGTCCGGGACCTCTACTTCGCGCTCATGAAGGAGCAGCTTCAGGCCAGCCCGGAGGCGTATCCGGAGTTCGACGCGGTCGCCATCTGGGGCCGCATCATCGCGGAGCACGCGACGGACTTCACCCGCGCCCTGCCGGCCGAGAAGCTCGAGCAGATGCCGCTCTTCCTGGCCGAGATGTCCCGCGGGATCTCGCGCCGTCGGCTGGGTCTCTACCCGCACGTGCGCGGGGTGCTCGGCGTGCTCCGCGAACGCTTCCCGCTCGCGGTGGTCACCGACGCGCAGAGCGCGTACGCGCGCGGCGAGCTGCACAAGGTCGGCCTGCTCGACTACTTCGACCCGATCGTCGTCTCCGGCGACCACGGGTACCGCAAGCCCGACCAGCGGCTCTTCCGGCTCGCGCTCGACCGGATGGGAGTGGCGGCCGGGGAGGCACTGTACGTCGGCAACGACATGCGCTGCGACATCTTCGGCGCCCAGCAGGTCGGCATGCCGACCGTGATGGTCGATTCGGACCAGGGCTCGAAGGTCCACCACGACTGCGTGCCCGACCACACGATCACGGACTTCCGTGAACTTCTGAAGATCCTCGACGTGCCCTGACCCGGCGGCGGAGACGAGGAACGATACCAGAGCGGGACCACCCAGCCCGCTCCGTCTCGGTCGGCGTGCTCCCCGCGGCTCGCAGCCGCCTTCGTCCGATGCGCTGGCCGCGTCCGGCCTGGTCAGGATGGCGGTGGAGGTGGGATTTGAACCCACGGAGGCTTGCACCTCACACGCTTTCGAGGCGTGCGCCCTCGGCCACTAGGCGACTCCACCGCCGGCCAGTGTACGGGGAGGCGGGTCACCCTCCGCGGTGGGTGGCGAAGAAGCCGCGCAGCAGCGCGGCGGACTCCTCGGCGAGGACGCCGCCGACCACCTCCGGGCGCGAGTTGAGCCGGCGGTCCCGGACGACGTCCCAGAGCGACCCGACCGCGCCCGCCTTCGGGTCGTCCGCGCCGTAGACGAGCCGGGAGACCCGGGCGAGCACGAGCGCGCCGGCGCACATCGTGCACGGCTCGAGCGTGACCACCAGCGTGCAGCCGTCGAGACGCCACTCCCCCCGCGCGGCGGCCGCGGCTCGCAGAGCCAGCACCTCGGCGTGCGCGGTCGGGTCGCGGTCCCGCTCACGGGCGTTCGGCGCCTCGGCGATCACTTCACCGGCAGGAGAGACCACGAGCGCGCCGACCGGGACGTCGCCGGTCTCGGCGGCAGCCTCGGCGACGGACAGGGCCCGCCGCATCAGCGGCTGGTACGGGCTCACGCGCCGCGCAGCGTCTCGAGCTCGTCGAGGCAACCGGCCCGCTCGCACACCTCGCTGATCACGTCCGCCGGCAGCGTGCCCTCGTGGGTGACCAGCGCGATCAGCGCGCCGCGCGGCGTGCCGAAGTCGGCGAGCAGGTCCGCGTCCCCGAGCGGCTCGGAGTCGTGCCCGGGCGGCTCCTCCGCGAGGTCCCCGGCCGGTTCCTCGACCTCCTCGATCGCCTCTGCGAACAGCCCGGCGACCGGGTAGGTGTCCGCCGCGTGCGCGTCCGAGACGAAGACGCGCGGCTCGTCGGCCTCGGCATCGACCCGCAGGATCGCCACGTACTCGTCGTCCTCCTCCACGAACAGCAGCGCCGTCTCGGCGTCGCTGTCCAGGTCGCGGACACGGTCGGCCAGCTCGTCCACATCGACCGCGCCGTCGATGTCGAGTTCGCGGGCGGTCCAGCCGTCGGGCGTGTGAGCCAGGGCGGCGGCGAAGTACGACACGTCGTCCTCCGGGCGGACGGTCGGTGTGCGGTCAGGGGTAGGGCTCGGTCGGGGTCGAGGTAAAGGTGGCGGGGTCAGGATCGCGGTGCGGCGGGCGGGTCGTCCAGGGAGTCGAGCACGCGGCCGAACGGCTCGCCGACCCCGATCCGGGCGGCGACCGCGGCGAGCATCTCGTCCGCCCACAGGTCCACGTCGTCCAGGATCGCGCCGAGCTCCCGTTCGTCCAGTCCGAGATCGCGGAAGATGCCCAGGTCTCCGGCCGGCCACACCTCCTCGGGGTCGTCCGGCGCGTCCGCCTCGCCGCGGCCGTCGGCGGACCGGTCGAGCAGGTCGAGCGCCTGCCGGGCCAGCTCCCACTCCTCGGCGGCGGTCACGTCCGACAAGAGCACCCGGATGTCCCCGGACGGCGCCAGCCGCAGCACGACGAAGAACTCGTCGGCGATGTCCACCAGCGCCACCGGCCCGCCCTCGGCCGGCTGCTGCCGGAGCGCGGCCATGCAGGCGTCGAGGCTGTCCAGCACCGCGGGTGGCAGCAGGGCGCACTCCCAGCGCCCACCTTCGCGGTACACCGCCACCGCGAAGCCGTCCTCCGCCACTCCCGGCCTCCTCGCCGTCCCCGTTCCCGCCGGATCGTGGCAGACACCGCCTCCCCGACGGAAGCCCGGCAGCCGCGCCGAGGCGCGCGGCGTGTCAACCCACTGGTCCGGTTGTCGTGCCAGATGGCGGCGTGAGGTCGTCGGCTGTAGACGCCCACAGCCGGGCAGCGCATCCTGTCGGCATGGGTGAGGTCCGGCCGATCCCGACGCTGGGTGGTGTGTTCCGCGATCTTCGCGGTCGCGGGCGCACGCTGCGGGTGAGCTGGCACGCCGAGGACGGGCTCGTGGTCCTGTCGCTGTGGGACGGTCCCCGCTGCACCGGCAGCGTCCGCCTCGCCGCTCAGGACGTCCCCGACCTCCTCGACGCCCTCGCCTCCGGCCTCGTCCCCGACGCCGACGCGCCCGCCCCGCCGGCTCCACCGGAGCCGTCACAATAGCCGGATGCGGATCTGGGCAGACGGCAGGGTGACGATCCCGGCCCGGCTTCGTCGGGAGACGGGCTTGCTCCCCGGCGTCGAGGTCACGGTCGAACTGGACGGCGACAGCGTCGTGGTCAGGCCGCGTCACGACCACCGCGAGGCCGACGGTGCCGGATCCGAGCGGCGGCCGAGCGCGTGAGCAGCAGCCGACCGACGCCACCACCGCGGGTGGGCATCGTGGGGTTGGGGTTGATCGGGGGGTCGGTGGCGCGGCGGCTGGCGCCGGCGCACGACGTGGTGGGGTGGGACGCGGACCCGCGGACCCGCGAGTTGGCGGTCCGGGCCGGGCTCCGGGTCGCCGGCTCGGTGCAGGAGGCGGCGGCCGGTGCGGATGTCGCGATCGTCGCCACGCCACTGGGCGCGGTCGCGACCGTCCTGACCGCACTGTCCACTAGCGACTGTCGCGTGGTGACGGACGTCGGCTCGGTCAAGGGGCCGGTGCTGGCGGCCGCCCGTGCCGCCGGGCTCGGCGACCGCTTCGTCGGCGGCCACCCGATGGCCGGCACCGAGCAGGCCGGCTTCACCGCCGCCGACCCGGCGCTGCTCGACGGCGCGGCCTGGGTGCTCTGCCTCGAGGACGACACCGACCTGGCCGCCTGGCTGACCGTCGCCGCGCTGGCCACCGGGGCCGGCTGCCGTGTCGTCCCCTGCTCGGCGGCCGCGCACGACGAGGCGCAGGCCCGGGTGAGCGGCCTGCCGCACCTGCTGGCCGTCGCCCTCGCCACAGCCGGTGCCGAGGGTGGGCCGCTGGCCGCCGCCCTCGCGGCCGGCTCGTTCCGGGACGGCACCCGCGTCGCCGGCACCCGACCCGAGCTGATCGCCGCGCTCTGCGACGGCAACCGCACCGCCCTCGCCACCGTGCTCGACACGACGCTGGCCAGGCTGGCCGACGCCCGCGACGCGCTGCGCGACGGCCGCTCGGTGATGCCGCTGGCCACCGCCGGCCACCGGGCACGCCGCGACTGGGCCGATCCCCGACCCACCGTCGCCGAGCACCTCGACCCGCGGGCATCGAGCTTCCGGGACGACCTGCTCGACCTCGGCGCCGCCGGTGGCTCCGTGCACGCCGTACGCCCGGACGGCACCCTGCACTGCCAGCGCCCCGACCTCGCCGACCGGCCCGAGCCCGACGAGCTGCTGCCCGGGTGAGGGGCCGGCTGGTGTCGGCGAAGGCGGCAGCGGGAACGTCCCGGGCGTGACGTTCAACGACGACGCCAGCCTCGACACCTCCCAGGTCGGCGACCAACGCGGCGGAGGCGGCGGCTTCCCGGGCGGCGGCATCGCCATCGGCGGCGGCGGACTCGGCATCGTCGGGCTGATCATCTACCTGATCGTCAGCGCGCTCGGCGGCAGCGAGGGCGGCGGCGGCGTGCAGAGCCCGCTGCAACCGGGCCAGACCGGCGCCGTGCCCGCCGAGGAGCTCACCTCCAGCTGCCGCACCGGCGCGGACGCCAACGCCCGGGACGACTGCCGGATCGTCGGTTACGTCAACAGTGTCCAGGACTACTGGGAGCGTGCGTTCGGCTCGTCCAACGGCGGCTACACGCCGGCGCAGACGATCATCTTCTCCGGCGGCGTGCGGACCGGCTGCGGCAACGCGACGTCCGCGGTCGGCCCGTTCTACTGCCCGACGGACGGCCGGGTCTACATGGACCTCGGCTTCTTCGATGAGCTCAGCACCCGCTTCGGGGCGCGGGGCGGCCCGCTGGCGCAGGCGTACGTCGTCGCGCACGAGTACGGCCACCACGTGCAGAACCTGCTCGGCACCTCGGACCGGGTCGGCCGCGCCGGCGGGCAGAGCGGCCCGGACAGCCCGTCCGTGCGGCTGGAGCTGCAGGCCGACTGCTACGCCGGCGTGTGGGCGAAGAACGCCACCGGGACGACCGACGCGCAGGGCCGCCCGTTGTTCCGGTCGATCACGGAGGAGGACATCAAGGTGGCGCTCGACGCGGCCGCCGCGGTCGGCGACGACCGCATCCAGGAGCGCTCGCAGGGCCGGGTCGACCCGGAGTCCTGGACGCACGGCTCCGCGGCGCAGCGGCAGAAGTGGTTCACCACCGGCTTCCAGTCCGGCAGCCCGCGCTCCTGCGACACGTTCAGCAGCGACATCTGAGTGGGGTCTGACGACCTGCATGGATCGGGCCAGTGAGCCTCTGACCTGCACCTTAGCCGTTGGCTACCGTTGGCCAGGGTTGGCCGTTGACGGGTGTCTCACGGACCAGGGACGGACCAGGGTGTCCCGTGTGGACAGTCAGCGAAGACAGCCCTTCCCTCGCCTGGCTCTCTGCTGTAGACGTGATGCGACAGGCGGGACCGCCCGGGTGTGCAACCACCCGAACGGCCCCTTGATCACGACCTGCAACGGAGGCAGGCAGTGACCCATGGTGAGAGTAACGCGCCCGACTACGCCGATGATCTCGTCCTGCTCAGCGTAGAGGGACCGACCGCGAGTAACCCGCTCGTCCGGGTGCGCGCGGCCGGCTCAGGCGTCGGCGTGGTGCTGGACCTGAGCGCGACCGGAGCGAGCCGACTGGCGACCATGCTGACGACTGCGACCGTGAACGCCGCTGCGCGCGGGCTTGAGAATGAGACCGACGAGTGATCAGGGGACCGAGCTAGACCGCAGGCGGCACCCAGCCAGTAAGGTCTCGACGCACTACTTTGCCGTCCCTAATCTCAAGCCGATCTGCGACGCGTGGCATGGGCTCACCGATCCGCGTGCAGCCAGCGGCGAACTGCCACAGTAGGTCATGAAGTCTCGCCGCCTGATGAGGTCCTTGAACGTAAATTTGGTGTCTCTTCTCGCCATCCCCTCTCTGTACGAAAGCCTAACGTAAGCTAAGAAAGGCTCGTCCCACCGAACTGACTCGTCCCCAGTCTTACTTGCGAGTAGCCACACACCATGGACAACTTCGTTGCGCTTCTCAATCAGCGCTAGACACTCCTTGTAAAGGGAGCCGCGTATCTTCTTCTCGCCATCATCCAACTCTCGCGTTGCCGAGGAAACTCCGAAGAACAAATCGAGCAGCCTGCGTGCCCTCTATGCCCGCCAGGCCGGTCTGC
>Ga0210378_10000629_pt1 | contig 18177 bp, 11 predicted proteins | sample PLM1_60_b1redo_FD_155465 | JGI IMG/M metagenome (GOLD analysis project Ga0210378, IMG submission 155465) | Groundwater sediment microbial communities from an aquifer in East River, Colorado, USA - PLM1_60_b1 redo | ecosystem: Environmental > Terrestrial > Soil > Riparian zone | place: USA: East...
TATTCGGACGCCGACATGCTTCGCCCGCTCAGCCACGTTCTCGGTCGAGCTGAGCAACTGGACGGGCCTCCCAGAGCCAGGGAGCACCGGCACCGGTGGAGCTGACGCGGCGCGGGCCATCTCAGCCACCGACTTGCTGGCGGTACATAGGAAGGCAGAGCGATGTGCTTGGCGGCGGCGAATGGACGTGACGATCTTCACTGAGGCCGAGCTGTGTGCTCGTGCAGGCTCCGCATGATGACCCTCCGCGCGCTGCCGGCGTACCAGATTCCTACGAGCGCCGTCTGGCTGCTGAGCGACATCGCGGAACACAAGGGCCGCCATCAACTCTTTGCTCGGCAGTCGCCCCAGGCCCTGAAGGCGTTGCTTCAGATGGCCCTCGTGCAGAGTGCGGAATCGTCGAACCGCATCGAAGGTGTCACGGTGGATCCCGCGCGCCTGCGCCCGCTCGTCCTCGGCGACGCGAAGCCGCGCGACCGTTCCGAGCAGAAGGTCCGAGGTTACAGGCGAGCGCTCGAGCTGATCCACGGCAGATGGCACAAGTCCGACGTCAGCGTCGAGATGGTGCGGCGCCTCCACGCGCTCGCCCAGGATGGGTCCGGCGACGCGGGTACGTGGAAAAGGATCAACAACGAGATCGTCGAACTTCAACCTGGCAAGCCGCCGGTGATTCGATTCCGGCCGGTCTCCGCCGAAGAGACGCCAAAGGCCATGGAGGAGGTCTGTCTCAGCTATCGCGCCGCGATCGACCAGGCGGTCGTCCCGCCCATGGTCACTGCGGCGGCGTTGGTCCTGGACTTTCTCTGCATTCACCCGTTCCGCGACGGCAATGGGCGCGTTTCGAGGCTGCTGACGCTGCTCGCGCTCTACCAGCATGGGCACGAGGTGGGCCGCTACGTCAGCACCGAACGCCTCGTCGAGGATTCCAAGGAGGAGTACTACGAGGCGCTTCGTCGCAGCTCGCAGGGTTGGCACGAGGGAAAACACGAGTTCGCTCCGTGGCTCGGGTTTTTCCTCTCGATCGTGCGGCGCGCCTACGTGGAGTTCGAAGAGCGGGCCGGGAGCATGCGGGCGCCGCGTGGCGCGAAGACGCAGCTCGTCGAGGCGGCGGTCGCGGGTTTCGACGGCGACTTCAGCCTCGCGGACTTGGAGCGGAAGTGCCCGGGCGTGAGCCGCGACATGGTGCGACGCGTTCTCCGCGATCTGCGCCTGAAAGGGCAGATCGCTTGCCACGGACGGGGCCCGGGTGCCCTCTGGCGAAGAAGCGGTAATACCTCCTAGAGAGGGTAGGAATGAGGGTAACGCTAGTCGCCGTCGGCGAGGTTGATCTGGGACGAGGCTCTTCGCCGCCGAGCACTCGTTGGCTACCCCTAGGTCGGTCGACGCGCGTCGTGTCGCTAACGGCGATGCGCTTGTCGCGTCGCGCAGGGTCGTGATGATCGCGCCGCTCGCCGCGCTGCCTGTCTCTGCTCTGCTGGAGAACGACCGCGCGTGTGGTCAGCATGCCAGCCAAACGATCGCCCGGTCCTCTCCGCGGGGGGTTTATCGGCCGGGAAAGTACTTTCGCCCGCGGCGCGCCGGTGCGCAGGCGCAACCCCGGTGAACCCCCACCGATGCGCATGGCAGATAAGGTATTGACCTGCCTCAAGGAAGAAGCTGACTATGAATCTGTAGGTCGGGCGTTCGAATCGCCCGGGGCGCACCAACTTTCACTCGTATTCAGGTCTTTCGGCGCCCGGAACCCCCGACGAAGCCCCCGGGTAATGTCAGTCCGTGGCCTTGGCCCGTTCCTGGCAAGCGAGCGACCGCTTAGGACCGACGAGCCAGAAGCATCTCCTTTTCTCGACGGCGAAGGCGCTTGATCCGTTGCTCCTCTCGCAACGCGTCGCCCCAGTTGGTGAGCTCGCGCCACCATACGAGAGTCACGGGAAGACGGGCGCGTGTGTAGCGGGACGCCCGGCCGGCCTCATGCTGGCGGAGGCGAGCGGCGACGTCCTTGGCGATCCCGGTGTAGAGGGAACCATCGCCGCATCGGAGGATATAAACGAACGACACTCCCGGATTATGGCCGAGTGGGCGGGTGCTAGAATCCGCCGACCAACCACGCGCGAGGCGGCCGATGGTGGAATCTCCCGCGACTCCACGGCTTGTCCGGTTCGGCGTGTTCGAGCTGGACCTGCGGACGGGTGAGCTCAGGAAGGCGGGCATTCGGATCAGCCTTCAGGAGCAGCCCCTGCAGGTCCTGACGATTCTTCTCGAACGGCCTCCTCTCGGGATCGCGCACGGGGTGCACGAGGCGCTGATCACCGACCTGGCCAAGCTGAGCGGTCTCAAGCGCGTGATCGCGCGAGCGTCCGTCATGCGTTACGAGAACACGGACCGGCCGCTGCGGGAGATTGCCCAGGAGCTCGGCGTGGACGCGCTGGTCACCGGCGCGGCGGTGCAGGCCGGCGGGCGGGTGCGGGTGACGGCGCAGGTCGTTCGGCGCTCCACGGAGGAGCTGCTCTGGACGGAGCGTTACGAGCGCGAATACAAGGACGTGATCGCACTCCAGGGCGAGATCGTCGAAGCGATCGCGCAAGAGAGCCGCCACCATCTGAACCAGCACCCTCACAATCACTACGAGAAACCCGTCGATAGCTTCGAGCAGGCGCGCGCACGGGATCCAGGCTACGCGCCGGCTCATGCGTCCCTGGCCTACGCGTACGGCCTGCTCGGGGGATGGGGCAATTTCGCTCCTCGCGATTGGCTCCCCAAAGCAAAGGTGTCAGCCCTGAAGGCGATCGAGCTCGACGACAGGCTCGCCGAAGCCCATGTGTCGCTGGCGTGGGTGACGGCGTACTACGACTGGGATTGGCGGGCCGCAGAGCGCGAATTCACCCTCGAACTGGCGGAAAGGGCCGCCAGTCTCTCCTCCGACCACGGCCACGTCGGGATCGTTTACGGATTGGCCGGCCGCCGACAGCGTGCCTTGCAGCTTCTCAACCATCTGCTGGAGCGCCGGAAGCGGGCGTATGTGCCGCCCATCGACATCGCGCAGCTTTACATAATCCACTGCGATCTCAAGCCGGCGAACGTCAAGGTGACGCCCGAAGGCCGGGTGAAGGTACTCGACTTCGGTCTGGCTTTTGCGGGGGGCAATCGATCGGAGTCAGATCCGATGGAGTCGCCGACCATCAGCAAGGTGGCGTCCCCCGGCGGAGTTGCCGGCACGCCCGCGTACATGAGCCCCGAACAGGCCCGGGGGCAAGCGCTGGATAAGCGGACGGACATCTGGTCTTTCGGATGCCTTCTCTATGAGACGCTCACGGCGCATCGGGCCTTCCCCGACAACACGACCTCGGACACGCTCGTCGCCGTCCTGGAACGCGAGCCGGACTGGGGAGCGCTGCCCGGGTCGACGCCGGCGAAGATCCGCGCGCTCATTGAACGGTGTACGCGGAAGGACAGGGGCCAACGTCTCCACGACATAGCTGACGCACGGATCGAGCTGCAGGAAGCCCTGGCCGATCCCGTCCCAGGCACGTTGGCCGGTGTCGAGGGGCTGGCAAGGCCTCGCCGTCGGCGGTGGCTGGCCGCCGGGCTGGCCGCCGGGCTGGCCGCCATCCTCCTTTTGGTGGGTGCCGGCTATCTTCTCCGCGCGCGGCACTGGTCGCGTCCGCAGGACTCGCGTGCACCGGTCAGTCTGGCGGTTCTCCCCTTCCACGTGGTGACCGCGGCCGCGTCGGATCAGGAGCTCGGCGTTGGCCTCGCGGACGACATCATCACGCACCTTGCCAACATCCAGGACCTGCGCGTCCGGCCGACTCAGTCGGTGGTCGCCTATCAAGGCTCTGCCCTGGACGTGCAACAGGCGGGGCAGGCGCTCAAGGCGGACGCGCTTGCCTACGCGGGGCTGTCCATGGCCAGCGCCGAGATGCATCTTCGCTTCGCGCCGGCGGCGGAGGTCCAGGCCTGGGGCGAGCGCGCCAAGCGGGAGGGCCAGCGCGCCGTGAGCCTCGATGCGAACGTGGCCGAGACGCACCTGGGCCTGGCGGCGGTCTACGGCAAAGCCGAGTTCGAGTGGGACAAGGTCATCGAGGAGAGCCGTCGCGCCCTCGAGCTCAACCCAAGGCTCCAGCGCGCCTACGCGGAAATCGCGCGGGCGTTCCATCACCTGGGCCTGCTGGAAGCGGCCGACAAGAACGTCCGCCAAGCGCTGGCGCTCGATCCCGAGAATCGCTCCGAGGCTGTGCGGAGCCAGGGCGTCACGGCTATCTTTGCCGGAAGGTTCACAGAAGCGGTGACGCTCCTGGAGGAAGTGCAGAGGATCAGCGGCCGGCCACTTACCGATACCTATCTGGCGCAGGCCTACTACTACAGCGGTGAGACGATCCGAGGCGAGACGGCCCTCGCGCGGCTCAGCCGCGCCACATCGGCGGCGGGCGCGACACGCGCCCGCGCGACCCTCGCCAGCTTCCTCGCCGCCAGAGGCGAGCGGTCCGAGGCGGAGAGTCTGGTGGGCGAAGTGACGGCAGGCAGCTACACAGATCACCACGTGGCCTACAGCCTGAGTGCCGCGTATGCTCAACTGGGGCACGCTGAAGAGGCCGTCAGATGGCTCCGACGAGCAGCGGAAACCGGTTTCCCGTGTCATCCCTGTACGCGCGGGATCGCCTCCTTGCACCGCTGCGCGGTGACCCGGAGTTCCAGCGTCTCATCCAAGAACTCCTGGAAGCCCAGCGGATGACCGCGTTCGGCGCGCTGACGGCGGCCGTTCTCATTGCAGGGTGCGACCGTGGGGCGGCGACGGAAGCGGGCCACGTCGAGAGGCCGTCACCCTCGCCGTCCGCCTCGGTGTCGCCGGACCGCTCGGCCTTCAGCGCCGCGGTTGACGCGCTCGCCGCCGAAGCGCTGCAGCGCGGGCCGATCGCGGGCCTGTCGATCGCGGTCTTCGAGCGCGGGAAGGCGGTCCTCGCGAAGGGTTATGGCTCCGCCGACCTGGAGGCGGGAGTCGCGGCCACGGCCGACACCTCGTACCCCATCGCGTCGGTCACGAAGCACTTCACCGCGGGTGCGGTCCTGCGCCTGGCCGACCAGGGCAAATTGAGCCTGGACGATCCGCTGAGCCGTTTCTTTCCCGCCGCGCGGCCGAAGATCGGCGCCCTGACCATCCGGCACCTCCTCGATCACACCTCGGGCCTGACGCGTGGCGGACCGGCGCCGCGCGCGGCCACCCTCAGCGTGATCAGACGGGGTGGCACCGCGCGCGCGCAGGGGGAGGATTGGGACTACAGCAACTACAACTTCTCGCTCCTCGGCCTCGTCATCGAGCAGGCTTCGGGGCGGGACTACGCGCGGTACGTGCACGAGGAGCTCGCCGTGCCGCTCGACCTCACCGGAACGGGATATTGCGAGGACGGGAGCGCGACGGCGGGCCGGGGACGCGACTACCTCGCCGGCGCCAAGACCGTCTCGCCCACCCCCTATTGGACCGAAGCCCGCTTCTTTGCCGCCGGCGGCCTGTGCTCGACCGTGCTGGACCTCGTTCGCTGGGAGAAGGCCCTGGAGGACGGCCGCGTCATCAGCCCCCGCATGCTGCAGGTCATGCGGAGTCCCGCGCGCCTGCCCGACGGGTTGGAGGCCGACTACGGTTACGGGACACGACTGGGCTACACCGGCCGCCATCGCAAGCTCGGCCACACCGGCGGGGGGCAGAGCAACAAGGCCGTGCTCGCCCGTTACTCCGACGACGACGTCACCGTTGCCGTCCTGCTCAACACCGAGCGCAGCAACATCCCCGTGACGGCGAACGACCTCGAGGAGCGTATCGCGCGGTTGCTTTTCGGTCTTGGCGAGCCCTCATCGCCGAGCGCGCCGGTTTCCGAGCAGGATCTGCGCCCTTACGCCGGACTGTACCTTGACGGCCCTCGGCGGGTGCGCGTAGCGGCGCAGAGCGGGACGCTCACCTTGAATCCCGGCCTGGGCAATTCGCGCGACTCGCGGCTCGTGCCCGGGGGTGACGTTTTCCTCGATACGGAAGATCTGTCCATCGAGCTTCGCTTCCAGATGCGAGACGGCCATGTGCACGGGTACGGCCGCTACCACAACGGCTGGTTCGTGGGTCTGGGCATGCGTTCCCCCGGCGGCCGGCCCGCGTCGCCGTAGTCCGGGGGCCCGTTGAGGTCCTCGCCGGCATTCGTGCTCGTCCCCCGAAGCATCGGAAGGGTTCAGGCCGCCGTCCGCGTCTCGACCGTGAGCTGCCCCTCCGCAGCCCAGGCGTCCAGCGCTTCCGGGCTCGGCTTACCCGCCGGCATGACCTCTCCGGTGAGGCCAGGCCGACCCATGCGTTGCGTCCATGCCGTTTCGCCGCGTAAGCGGCATGGTCCGCGACCGCGACGATCTGCTCCCAGCCGAGCGCCTCCGGTTCCCGCCGCGCGAACGGGAAGGCCGCGAAGCCAATGGACAGAGTATCAGGCCGCGGTCAGGGCTCCGCTCCGATCAGAGCCACCGCGCCGAGACGGAACCCCGAGTTCACGCATAGAATCACCGTGCCGAGGGGGCTCGAATGGGTCTGAAGTCTCTCGCTTTCCCGGTGATCCTGCTCGTCACCTTCGGTGCGACGCCTGCGGTGGAGGGGGGCGAAGGCGCCGCCAAATCCCGAAAGGTGATCCTCGACACCGATCCCGGGATCGACGACGCGATGGCGATCCTGTTCGCCCTGCGCTCTCCGGCCCTGGAAGTCCTGGGGATCACCACGGTGTTCGGCAACGCGGACACCGAGGTGGGGACGGCGAACGCACTGTGCCTGGTCGAGCTCGCGGGGCGTGAGGTACCAGTGGCGCGCGGGGCGGAGCACCCCTGGGTGGTGCCGAAGGCGTCGCCCCCCGACTTCGTCCATGGCGCGGACGGTCTCGGCAACGTCGGCGCTCCCACTCCGGCGGGAAAGGCAATCGAAATGAGCGCGGCCGAGTTCATCGTGGCGACGGCGCGCAAGTACCCCGGAGAAGTGACGCTGATCGCGGTGGGCCGCCTGACGAACCTCGCCCTGGCCCTGGCGCTGGAGCCGCGGTTGCCGACCCTCGTGAAAGAGGTCGTGCTCATGGGGGGCTCGGCGTCCGCGCGCGGCAACGTCTCGCCGGTGGCCGAGGCCAACGTCTGGGGCGACCCTCATGCCGCGGACATCGTCTTCACCGCCCCGTGGGGAGTGACGATGGTCGGCCTCGATGTGACCACCCGCGTGCGCATGCAGGACGAGCTGCTCTTGCGCATGGCCGGGAAGAACGAGCGTGTGGGGGGCTTCCTGTACCGGATCAGTCGCTTCTATCGGCGGTTCCACGACTCGACGGGCGTCACGGGAGGGTTCTACGTCCACGATCCCTCGGCGGTGGCCTACGCCATCGATCCCAGCCTCTTTTCCACCGAGAAGGCGCGCGTTCGGGTCGTCACGGAGGGCCTCGCCGTCGGTCAGACCATCGCCGTTGTCGGGCCGGTGACCGAGCGGTGGGAGCCTTGGCGCGGGCGGCCCGAGGTGAAGGTCTGTCGCGAGGTGGACGCGGAGCGGCTCCTGCGGCTGTTCGAGACGACGATCGCGCCCTGAGTGCGCCCAGGCGCCCCCCGCATCATCAGGCGGCGTTCGGCGCGGTCGACGCCGGGGCCGTCTTTCGAGCGAGTAGCGGCACCGCGCCCCCGATCAAACCCGCGGCCAGGGCGGCCAGGCCCCAGATCTCGCCGGATAGGGAGATCCCGAGCGCCCGATCGAGCGAGAGCGCACCGGGCCCGGTGAACCCCAACGCGACGGCCGCTCCGCCGAGGACCAGCGTGTACTCGTATCCGCCGCTCTGCGCGAAGAAGCCGCTCTTGATGTGGACACTCACCGCCGCCACCAGCATCACGGCCACGAGCGTGGCGACGGCCGCGGGCGTCAGAAAGCCGGCCGCCAGGAAAAGACCGCCCACGACCTCAGCGATTCCCGCCTGCGTGGCGTGCCGCCGGCCGGGACGGAAGCCCAACTGCTCCAGGAACTGGCCGGTGCCCGCAATACCGTAGCCCCCGAACCAGCCGAACAGCTTCTGCGCGCCGTGCGCGGCGAGGCTCAGCCCGACCACCAGACGCAAGATCAAGAGTCCGACGCTCATGCTCAACCTCCTGTGCCCCAAGGCTTTCTCGGGGGCAGTTACTTCCTTGCAGATACCAATATAGAGAGTAAGGTATCGCGTGTCAAGTAGCTTTCCTATGGAAAGTCATCTGCGATACAATGCAGGGCAGGATGAGCAAGCGGGTCGATCCCCACTGCCGTGCCTTCCAGAACGCCGTGGAGCTGCTCGCGCGCCCCTGGACCGGACTGATCCTGAGCCTGCTCCAGAACGGGCCGTTGCGCTTCAGCGAGCTCGAAGAGCGCACGCACGGCGTCGGGGCCAAGACCCTGTCCGCGCGTCTCAAGGAGCTGGAGGCGCGGCGGCTCGTCGCGCGTGACGTCCAGGTTGGCCCTCCCGTACGCGTGCAGTACACGCTGACCTCCAAGGGCCGCGCCTTCGAGCAAGTGGCGGCTGCGATCGAGCGCTGGGGCCGGGAGCTGGTCGCGGACGATTAGCGGGCGCGCGTTCTGACGCTCAAGCCCAACGGCGTAAGATACAGGCAAGACCCAGCTCTCGATGTTCGCATCTGACGGGCTATGCGCTGCTCAAACAACTTTCTCCTGCGAGCGTGCGGCGGTTCGGTGGCCTGCTCGCTCGTCGCCGGGACGCTGTGCGCGCAGCCCGCGGGCACGGCCGTGGTGCGCGTGGACGCAGGCAGGGTGGAGAACCGGATCAGCCCCACGTTGTACGGCCACTTCGTCGAGTTCATGTTCGAAGGGGTCAAGTTCGGGCTCCACGCCGAGTTGCTGCGAAACCGGGGCTTCGAGGAGCCGGCCAACGACGTCGGTCTGCCCCGGCACTGGGAGCGGGAGCCCGACGAGCGCAACGACAGCGACATTCACTTCCGCTGGGACGACTCGGTGTCCTACCCGCTCGGCCGGAAGCTCGCCCCCGAGGGCCCCGAGCACTCGCTGGGCCTCGACCTGCGCGGCAACGCCTGGGGGCCCCGCGGCCTGAGCCAGGCGCGCCTCCCGATACGGCAAGGTGTCGAGTATCGGGGGTCGATCTGGATCAAGAACCAGACCTTCGAGGGACAGATGCGCGTGGTCCTGGAACAGGATCGCTCCGGCGGGCAGTCGTACGCCATGACGGAGGTGCCGGTGGCCGCCGACGAGAGTTGGCGGCGGTACGCGTTCGCGCTGACTCCCTCGCGCGGCGATCCCCTTGGGAAGCTGTCCGTTCTCTTCGATGGGCAGGGCCGTTTGTGGCTCGATCAGGCATCGCTGATGCCGGGCGACGCCGTGGAGGGCATCCGCCGGGACGTGTTCGAGAAGGTGAAGCCGCTGCGGCCGGCGTTCATCCGGTGGCCCGGCGGCAACGTGGCCCAGGACTATCACTGGGGCTGGGGCATCGGTCCTCGTGATGAGCGGCCGAGCTGGAGCAACCTGTCATGGGCCAACGAGCTGGAGCCGAGCGACTTCGGCACGGACGAGTACGTCCGGTTCTGCCGGAGCGTCGGCGCCGAGCCCACGCTCGTGGTCAACGTGGAGGGGCGAGGGGCGACGGCCGAGGAGGCGGCGGCCTGGGTCGAGTACGCCAACGGTCCGCCCACCTCCACCGGGGGCGCGCGGCGCGCCGCGCTGGGCCACCCGGCGCCCTTCGGCGTGCGGTTCTGGGAGCTTGGCAACGAGATCTGGGGAGACTGGGTGCGCGGCCACACCGACGCCGAGGCCTACGCGCGCAATTACCTCCGCTATCAGGCCGCCATGAAGGCGGTCGATCCTTCCATCGAGCTCCTCGCCGTCGGCGACAACGACATGGATTGGAACCGTACGGTGCTGAAGCTCGCCGGGCCGCACATCGATTACCTTGCGATCCATCACTACTACGGGCTCCGCGAGATGCAGGGCGACGCGCTCAACCTCATGGCTCGGCCACTCTTCTACGAGCGGTTCTACCAGCAGGTCGCCGCCCTGCTGCGCGAGCTGGTGCCGGGCCGCGAGGTCAAGCTCGCCATCAACGAGTGGAACACGTCGTTGCCCGTGCCCCGCCAGCACTCGATGGAGTCGGCGCTCTATGCCGCGCGGCTGATGAACGTGTTCGAGCGCTCGGGAGAGCTGGTGCAGATGACCGCCGTTTCCGATCTCGTCAACGGCTGGTCCGGTGGTGTCATCCAGGCCAGCCGCCACGGCGTCTTCGTTACGCCCACCTACCTGGCCGTCAAGCTCTACAACGACCATCTCGGAGCCGAGCGCGTGGCGGCCGAGGTCACGGGGCCAACCTTCGACACCTCGCGCGAAGGGCGCGGCGTCCCTTACCTCGACGTGGCCGCCAGCCGATCGAGCGACGGACGGCAGGTGTACGTCAAGGCCGTAAACACCAGCCCACGGGAGCCGCTGCGAACGACGATCACGGTGACCGGCGTACCTGTACAGCCCCGCGGCACGATCGAGACGCTCACCGCCGCGTCCCTGCAAGCGGCCAACAGCTTCTCCAACCCTGAGGCGGTGAAGGTCACTGCCGCCGACGTCACGGCGGGGCCGAGCTTCACGGTCGACCTGCCGGCGCACTCGGTGTCGGTCATCACGCTCACCGTAGGTAGCGTGTCGCCCGTGCGGACCACGAACTAACAGCGGGCGTCAACGGCCGGGACCGCTGGCCGGCGCGCGATAGAGCCGGACGCGATTGCGTGCGACTTCCTCCGTCCGTTCCGTTTCCAGGAGCTTCTTGAGCTGGGCGGCCACGGCGGCCGCGTCTTCTTGCCGGCCCAGCCGGCGGTAGGCCAGCACCAATTGGTTCAGCGCCATTCGATCGTTCGGATCGAGCCTCACCGCGGCCCGCAGCTCGTCCACCGCGCTCGCCACTTCATCCGACCGCAGCTGCATTCTGCCGAGGGTGGCATGCGCCTTGGCGAAATCCGGCCTGGCTTGCAGCGCGCGTTGCAGCGCCGTCCGCGCCTCGGCCGACTCGGGCGAGGCCGGATCGGGATCGGTCCGCAGCAGTACATCGGCCAGCAGGTAGTTGAGCGTGGCATCACGCGGCTGCCGGGCCAGCTTCCGCCGAAGCACGGCGATCGCCTCGGGCAGGCGATCCGCTTGGCGGAGAACGAGGCTCAAGCCGACCGATCCGTACAGCTCGTCGGGGCTGAGCGCGCTGGCCCGCTCGAAGTCACGCATGGCCTCGTCGACTTCCGAGCGCTCCGCTCGAATCGCGCCGCGCATCGTATAGAGCCTGGACGACCCGGGGATGTTCGCGAGCCCGGTGTTCACCACCTCGAGGGCCAGGTCGAACGCGTCGTGCTCGGCGCAGAGGGCGGCGAGATCGACGTAATGACGCTCGTCCGCCGGCGCGACCTCGGTCGCCTTGCGCAAAGCGGCGATGGCCGGCTCGAGCTGGCCAGCGGCCGCGCTGGCCGCGCCGAAGAGGCTCAGCAGCTCCGGGTCCGCGGGGCTCAGGGCCAGACCCGCGCGGGCCGCGGCGGCCGCCTCCTGGGCCTGGCCCGCCTCGAGCCGACACACGGCCAGGTTGTAACGCGCGGCCGGGTCGTCTGGCGATGCCTCCACCAGCCGCTGGAAGATGTCTCCCGCCTCTCGCGGCCGTTTCAGCCGCAGCAGGCAACCCGCATACTGCGCGAGGGCGAGGTGGTTCCCCCGAAGCGCGGCGCCGCTCCGGGCGAAATGCGCGACCGCGTCGGAGCACGAGTCCGCCTCCACCGCCAGGGCCCCGGCCATGGCGTGCGCCGTTTCGTCGCCCGGCTCGCGCGCGAGCACGCGCTGCACGAAGCGTGCGGCCTTGGGGCTTTGCGTGCGATAGGCCACCTCGGTCGCGCCCTTCAACGCGGCGAGCGAGTCCGGGTCGAGCGTGAGCGCACGCTCGAAGCTCACCAGGCTCTGCGGGAGGCGCCCGAGCCTTGCCAGCGCGATGGCGCGGATGGTCCAGAGCCGGGCATCGCGGGGCTGTGACTTCAGCCTGGCGTCGGCCAGGCGGCGCGCTTCGGCGAAGCGTCCGGCCTCCAGCGCGTCCGAGAGGTCGTCGGCGTGCGCTGTGCCGGCAGCGGCCACCAGCAGCGCCGCCGCCAGGATCCGCATAAATCCACGCGAGCCGGCGTGCGGCCGGTATTCTGCCGTTACTGCCGCGTCTCTATGCGTGGGAACGCGGTCACCCGCAGCTTGGCCGCGCCGTAGGGGACCAGGGTCAACGTCTCGTCGGGCGCGTTGCTGATGACGGGACTCTGCGGCAGGGGTCCCGCGGAGCCGTTCACCAGCGTCCACTCCGGCAAGCGTCGCCCCTTCACCGCAAGCTCCACCGGTGCGCCCTGGGGGCTGAACGGGTATTCTCCGATCGGCTTCTCGCGGACCTGCACCGCCGTCGTCACGTCCTGAGGGCTCACCAGCAATCCATAGTTCCACGGGGTCGTCGGGTGCACCTCCCAGTCGACGGCGGGGGGAGGCGCCGGCTTGCCCATCCCGCCCTCGACCTTCTTCCAATCCTCGCCCATGCGGAGCGCGAAAACGAGCGGCCCGCGCTCGATCGCCACGGAATCGTGGTACCAGGTCGAGACGCGCGGCAGCATGGATAAGGTGAGGACGACCTGGTCCCCGGCCTTCCAGGGCCGCTGCACGCGGACGAACTGTCCCGCGCGCACGCCTTCAACGGGCTGGCCGTTCACGCTCACCGAAGCGCGCTCCGCCCAGCCCGGGATACGGAGGAGGAGCGGGAACTCGACCGGGCGCTCGGGCGCCACCTTGAGCCGCACCTCGCCTCGGAACGGGTACTCGGTCTCCTCCGTGATCACGAGCCGCGTATCGCCGGCCACCGTCGTTCGGACTTCGCTCGGCGCGTAGGCCACGGCGGCCACGCCGCGATCGGGTGTGGCCATCCAGAGGCTCTGAACGAGCTTCGGCCATCCCTGGTGCAGGTTGGCCGTGCAGCAGCCGAAGTTTGGCTCGAGCCCGAAGAGGTTCGCTTCCGGACCGTTGCTGACCCAGGATCGCGGCCGCAGGCTGCAGAGCACCTGATTCGGCTGCTGGTCGTACTGATGCGCCCACATGTCGGCCGAGAACGTCGCCGGCATGGCGTTGAACGCGATCCGCTCGAGGCGGTCCGCGAGCGCTGGATCGCCGACCACCGTGAGGACGTGCTGCAAGGAGAAGAGCGCCTCCACCACCGCGCACAGCTCGATGCCCTGGGACGGATCGGGGCCCGCGTAGTGCTCGTCGCCGCTGAACATGCCATTGGGCAAGCCGTGATGCCGGTCGAGCACCTCCAGCGCGCGATAGATCGCGTCCCGATCGGAGCGTTCGCCCGAGACGAGCGACCACAACGCGCTCGTCTTCAGGGCCATCCCGTTGTTCACGCCGTGGGCGCGCATGGCCCGGTCGGGGTTGTTGACGCCGATCTTCAGCCCGAGTTGTTCGGGGCTCGTCTTGTCGGGGAACTCGAACTGCGCGAAGTGACGTTTCCAGTCGGTGCCCTGCGATTGCAGCTGGCGGGCCAGCTCGAGCAGCTTCGGATCGCCGGTTCGGTTGTACAGCCAGAGCACGCTCACCAGCTCGTCCGCCCATCGATACGACGCCCACTCATGCAGCGGGCGCCGAGTGCCCTCGGCCAGGTGATGAGCGAAGTAACGCTGCATCAGCGGAATCACCCGGGGGTCGCCCGTGGCCTCCTGGTACTGGGTGAGCGTCTTCAGCATCACGATGTTCGGCCACCAGTCTTTGTTCTTCGCCGGGCCGATCCAGCCCTCGGGCGACTGGTGGGTGAGCGTCCACTCGATCCACTTCTGCGCCTTGGCCGTGAGGCGCGCGTCGTCGAGCAGGTAGGCGAGCGGGACCAGCCCGTCGAGGAAATAGGGTCCCCGCTCCCAGCTCTCGCCGGTGCCACCGAGCCAGCCGCTGTTGGGACCGACGTCGGGCCAGAATTCGTCGAGGTGGCCGGTCAAGCCATCGGCCTGGATCCGCAACTGGCGCCGCAGCCACCCGGTGGGCCGCACGGATCCGAGCGGCAGCCGGGCCATGCTCCCGGCCTGCAGGGGCGCGCGATTCCAGACCGGCACGTCCGTGCGGGCCGTCGTCGGAGCTGCCGTGCGCGCGTCGCCCGGTTGCGCGGCGCCGAAGGCCAGAGGGAGGCAGAGAAGCAGGCAGGCTCGCATGGGCGCCCTCAGAACAGCACGCGCGCACCGAGCTGGATGATCCGCGGATCGAACGTCGACGTCGCGCGCCCGAACGTGCTGCTGGCCAGGTCGCCGTCGACCCCTCCGCCGACAACCCCGCCGGCACCCCTGAGGTTCACACGGTTGAGGACGTTGAACACCTCGAATCGGAGCTGAACGTTCACGCGGTCGCTGAAACGGTTGTTCTTGACCAGGCTCATGTCGATGTTGGCGAAATTCGGGCTGCGGAAGGCGCTGCGCTTCAGGTTCCCTTCCTGCCCAGGCGCGGGTAACGGAAACGCCGAGGCCAGGAACACGCCGTTCACGTACTGGTCCCGGTTGAACGAGTCGGGGATCTGACCGGTCGGGGCATTGGGGAAATCGAAGTTCACCCCGTCGCCGTTGTAGTCGCCGCTGTTGGGCTGCAACCCGATCACCCGCCCGTTCGCATCGAGGATCGGACGGAAGGGCGCGCTGGAGAACACCGTGAACGGCAAGCCGCTCTGCAGGATGCCCGTGCCGGTGACCTGCCAGCCGCCCAGCAACCGCTTCAGCAAGCCCGAGCCGCGCGGATCGGGCAGCAGGTAGCTTCCCGCGAAGGCGAAGCGGTGCCGCGCGTCCCAGTCCGCGGCCGCCCGGTACTGCGACAGGTCGTACTGGGTCGGCGTGGCGTATCCGGGATCGCGGTTGACGCGCGTGCCCGCCTGGCCGTAATCCTCCACCTTCGACAGGGTGTAGGTGGCCTGGAAGCTGCTGCGCGCTCCCACCTGCCGCAGCGAGAACAGCAGTGCGTTGTAGATGATCTTGTTCGCATTGAGCTCGTAGTAAATCGTACCGAAGCTGGGGTTGAGGCGGTCGAGCCGGCCGTCGAGCAGGTCGCCGGGGAAGCGGTTGAAGTCGGATCCGAACAGGCCGTTCCAGGTGTAGGAGCCGCTGTAGGCGGCGCCGGCCACGATGCCCTTCGGGAGCTGCCGCTCGAAGCCGAGGTTGTAGATGAGCGTGCTGTCCGCCCTGATGTCCCGGTCGATTCCGCCCGCGCCCGGCCGCGCGCCCACGATGCCCCCCCGCGCGTCGAGCTGTCCCGCGGGAATCACGGGATAGTTGAAGCCGAACGGCGGACGATCGCTGGTGCCGATCGAGAGGAGTGGCTGGATGACGTCGCCGATGCGGAAGGTGGGCGTGACCAGCCCCGGCGGGTTCTGCCGGACGCGGTTGGCCTCGCCGAGCGGGATCCAGTTGTGATAGAGACCGACGCCGCCGCGGACCAGCCACTCGGAGCGCGCACCCGGCGACCACGCCGCTCCGAACCGCGGGCTGAAGTTCTTGTTCAACCGGCCGGCGTATACCGCGTCCACCTGCCGGACCGTCGCGTTGGCGAACTGCTCGTTGAGCGAGCTACCGGCCCCACGGAACACGTTGCCCATCCTCGTGTTCTCGTCGCCGTGGGGATTGCCGTAGTCGTCCCAGCGCAGGCCCAGCGTCAGGGTGAGGTTGGGCCGCGCCTTCCACTCGTCCTGCACGAACGCACCGAACGTGTTGAGCAGGTGACGATACGCGCCGTTGGCCACCTGCCCCGTGATCGGGTCGTAGTTCACCCCGCTCTGCTCATAGGGACGATCGCGCACCAGATCGAGCAGGTTGTTGAACTGGAAGCTCGGCCGCTCGTACGGCGCGCGGAAGCGGGCGTCATCGTCGCCCTTCCAGAACTCCGCCCCCATCTTCAACGAATGGGAGCCGCGGACCCAGGTCACCACGTCTCGCCAGTTGTAGTTGTGCTGGATGAAGGTGGCCGGTCCCCAGCCGGCGTTCACGCCCGTGTTCTGGTACGCGATGTTGATGTCGGGGATACGGAAGGGAATGCCTTCCGAGTCGCCGACGCTGCCCTGCACCCGGATCTGCCCGTAGCTGAGCTCGTTCAGGAGTTTCGGCGTGAAGATGTGCGTCCAGCCGGCCTGGTAGGCGCCGGTGTTGTTGTTGTCAACCCCGTAGAAGCCCTGGCGGCGGCCGATCTGCTCCGTGTCGAGGTCCACCCGGTAGAAGTTGAAGTACAGGCGGTCCTTGTTGTCCCGCATGTAGTGGTCCGCTCGGAAGCTGTATTGGATGGCGTTGCGGAAGGGGCTCGGCTTGAAGCGACCTTCCGCCACCACGGGGAGGTCGCAGGGGATGTTGCCGGCGGCTGGCGTGCCGCAGTCGTTGCCGAAGATCTGCCGCGCGGTCTGGGCGACCCCCGTGGTCTCCACGTTGGCCATCGGGTAGTCGGTCAGGATCTTGGTGCCGAGAGAGTTCGGGAAGTTGCGCCGCGCGAAGTCCACGAACTCCGGGGTCTCGAAGGTGATCACCGACGTGGCCTGCGACACGCGCGAACGGAGCACTTGGACCGACCCGAAGACGAACGTCTTGTTCTTCCGGACCGGCCCGCCGAAGGTGGCAGACATGTCGTGCCGGCTGAACGGCTCGTAGCTCTTGGTGAAGAAGGTCTTCGCGCGCAGGCTCTGGTTGGTGAAGAAGTAGCTGGCGGTGCCCCGGAACTCGTTGGTGCCCGACTTAGTCGTGATGGCCACCTGGACCGAGCTGCCGCGCCCGTTCTCGACGCCGAAGGTGTTGGTCTGCACCGAGATCTCCTGCACCGAGTCGGGGTTCGGCGACAGGTTGGCTACGCCCTGAAGGATATTGCTCGTCACGTTGAGGCCGTCGAGCGTGAACTGGTTTCCGCTGTAGTTGCGGCCGTTACCGCTGGCCTCCACCGTCTTCTCCGTCGAGAAGTTGTCCGGCGCGTCGGCGGGCGTGCCGCTGCTGGCGCCGGTCGCACCGCGGCCCGTAATGCCCGGCGCGAGGGCGACCAGTCCCAGGAAGTTGCGTCCCTGCAGCGGCAGGTCCTGGAGGGTCTCGGTGCGGATCGTGGTTTGGATGCGCGTCTCGGCCGGGTTGAAGACGGTGGCTTCGCCCGTGACCGACACCTGCTCCGCCGTTCCCGCCACCGACAGCGTGAGGTTGACGCCCGCGGTCTGCGCCGTCTCCAGACGGATCTCGGATTTCACCGGCTGGAAGCCGCTGGCCTCAGCCACGATCTCGTAGCGGCCGGGAGCCAGGCTGCTGGATCGGTAGACGCCGGCGGCGTTCGTTTTCGTGGTCGACGTGACCTGGGTGTCGAGGTTGCGCAACGTCACCGTTGCGTCCGGCACGACCGCGCCGCTCTGGTCCTGCACCACCCCCTGGACGCTGCTGCTGAACTGGGCCAGAGCAGGGGTGCTGGCGACCAGCCCCAGCGCCAGGGAGAGCAAAAGGGCCGCCAATGATCGCTGCATGTTGCCTCCTGTCCCGCCGACCCACTGCCGTCGAGCGTGTACGGTACCGTCTTGACCGTGTAGGTTAACGGAACCATAATCACCGCACCGTCAGGCTGTCAAGGGATTTTTTCGTGAGAGGAGTCCGCATGGGTCGCAAGGGCGGGTCGCGCTCGCGGAAGCGACCGGCGGGAATCCGCGAGATCGCCCAGGCGCTCGGCGTCTCCATCGGGACGGTGGACCGCGCTCTGCATGACCGGCCGGGCATCAAACCGAAGACGCGCACGAGTGTCCTGGAGCTGGCGAAGGAGCTCGGATATCGGCCCAACCTGGCCGCGCGGTTTCTCTCCTCACGGAAGCACCTCCGCATCGGCGTCAATCTCCCGCGCGAGATCGCGTCTTTCTGGGACCTCATCCGGGATGGCATCACGGATGTCGCCCGATCGTTCGAAAACAGCGGCGTAAGGATCGTTCATCGCTCCTATCCGCGGCTGGGTCAGGGAGAGGCCGAAGCGCTCGAGGAGGCGCTGAAAGACGACGTCCAGGGGCTGGTGATCGCGCCCGGGCGGGCGAGGGATCTGGCTCCGCTGATGCGCAGGGCGGCCGGGCAAGGCATACCCGTCGTCTGCGTGAACACCGATGCGCCCAAGGCACCGCATCTCGCCACCGTGTGCGTCGACTCGGC
>Ga0210378_10000630_pt1 | contig 18167 bp, 19 predicted proteins | sample PLM1_60_b1redo_FD_155465 | JGI IMG/M metagenome (GOLD analysis project Ga0210378, IMG submission 155465) | Groundwater sediment microbial communities from an aquifer in East River, Colorado, USA - PLM1_60_b1 redo | ecosystem: Environmental > Terrestrial > Soil > Riparian zone | place: USA: East...
CAACCCGCGATAGACTAACTTCAGCGGCGGCGCCGTATAGCCGAGACCAACGATGAAGCCGACGACCCCGATCGCCAGCAGGGCCGGCGACCCGCGGAGAACCAACAGCAAGATGCCGATCGCGCCCGCCGCGAGATAGAACCCGGCGGCCAGACCGGCCATGCGCCGGAACGACACCAGGCCGTACTGGATGACGCGCGACCCGCCCGAGTACTTGGTCGGTGTGACATTGGCGTCGTCGGCGCCCTGCGCAGTGTCGAAAACGTCGTTGGAGACGTTGATCGCGAGCTGCACGAAGGACGCGCCGATGACCGTGAGGACCGCCGTAAGCAGGTCGAACGCCCCGTGCCGTGCCGCGATCAGGATTCCCAGGAGTACCGGCACGATCGTCGCGCTGAGGAACGGCAGCCGGGTCGTCCGCAACACGAGCCAGCCAAACGAGAGACGCGGCTTGACCGGCGTGCCCCGCTCGAGCGAGAGGGCGTCGAAGTACTTCCGGGACTGGCCGACGGACCGCTCGGAGTACTCGAAGAACGGCACCTCGGCTTCGTCCCAGCCCCACGCGCGAGCAGCGGCGATCGAGACTGACCGGCCGTCCGACGACACGATCGCAGACCCCCACACGGTGACGTGGCGGCGTTCGTCGTAGCCGTAACCGGGCTGCGGCCGGATGTGGGACCCGGTGAGGCTGATATCGGCGTCGGTGGGGATCGAGAGGCCCGCCGGAGCCGCGAACGACGCGGATGCCGCGCCCGGATCGACGGTCGCGTTGACCGCGACACTCACCGGATAGCCATCGGCATCGACGAACGTGAGGATTGCGTAGGGATAAGTTGCGAGCTTCTCGAGGCCCTCGCGAACGGCGACGGCCGGGGTCCGCGCTTCCGTCCCCCGCGCGGCGGGCGCTGGGGTCGCGGTGCTGGTGGAGCCGCCCATCACGCCGCCTCCCGTCCGACGTCGGTCGCCTGCGGCGCCGTCCCGGCGTCGCCATCGGCCCAGTAGAGGACACGTCGCGGCGTGATCTCGATGAGCGAGCGTTCGAAGAAGAGCGGCAGCGCGACGCGCTGCTTCAGAAAGAACACGATCGACGGTTCCTTCTTCTCCCAGATCGGCAGCAGGCGTTCCCAGCCGCCATGAGGATCCTCATCGATGACTCGGGCGTCGCCCTGGATCGTGGCCCGATCGCTCCGCCCGCCGACGGCAATCGGGTCGGTCAGCGACACGGACACCTTCGGGTTGGCCTTGATGTGCTCGAGCTTCCGGCTGAAGAGCGTCGAGGACGTGAGGTACACGCGCTCGCCGTCGTAGAGCGGAATGAGTGGATAGGTCACCGGACGTCCGGTGGCGTCGACGACACTCAGTTCGCCGACAAGGGCCGCGTCGAGCAGCGCCTCGACGGGTTCGGGAAGGATGCCCATGGTAGGCTCCGTGTTCGGGTTATCTGCTCCTGAAATGTAGCACGTTTGTGGGATCGTGCACAAGCGATGTTGCGGCGGCGCCGACGCTGCCGCCAGAATGGGCCAGGGACGTACAGCGGGGAGGGCCGTCATCGCATGCTCGAGGACGCGATCCTGCGCGTCGTGACATTCGAGGCCCAGGTCCCTGAACCGGTCCTGGACGCCGCTCTCCGTAACGAGATCATTCCTGAGCTGAGTCAGATGCCGGAAATCCGCCATTGCTTCGCAGCGCGGCGTGGTCTCGCCGGCGATGAGCTCCGGGTGATCGCCAGCGTGTGGGGATCCGGAGGTCCCGTGCCCGAGTCGCCGGAGGCGCAGCCCGTCGGCCGCGCCACCCGCGACGTTCGTCCGCTCCTCGAGCACGCTCTGGTCGAGGTGTTCCCGATCGAGGTCCAGGCTCGCTTCGCCCGGCCCGAGGAGGCCCGGATCCTCCGTGTGTTCCGGGGTCACGTGGTCGCGCGCGAGATGGACGCATATCTTGTCGAAGCGCGAAGCGGCATGCTTGCCGACGCCTCGATCAACTCCGGACTGACCGCCTTTTACCTCGGCACCCGACGGCCCGACGACTTCATGACCGTGTCCGCCTGGACCAGCTGGTCGGCGATTGAGCAGGCGACGGGCGGGGATGTTCGACGCCCGTTCGTGACACGGAACTCGGCTCGGTTGGCGAGCCACGAGGTCGTCCATTTCGAGATCGTCGGCGAGGGGGTTGGGCCCGCCGCCACCGATCCAGAGGATTCGTAGCAAACCTGATTCCTGACAGCCTCTGTCACGCGCGCTGCGGTACCATGGCCCGCCCATGCCGCCGAGCCCCGACTCCTCGCTCATCCACGCCCGCGGGCTGACGAAACGCTTCGGCGACTTCGTCGCTGTCGATGCCATCGACTTCGACGTCGCGAAGGGCGAGTCCTTCGGATTCCTCGGACCGAACGGTGCCGGCAAGACATCGACCATGCGGATGATCGGCTGCGTCTCGCCGATCTCCGACGGCGAGCTCCGGGTGCTCGACCACGACCCCGGGACCGAAGGACCGACCATCCGCGCCCGAATCGGGGTCGTGCCGCAGCAGGATACGCTCGACACGGAGCTGACGGTTCGCGAGAACCTCGTCCTGTACGGCCGATACTTCGGCCTGTCCCGGGCTGAGTGCGGTCGACGCGCCGACGAGCTCCTCGACTTCGCCCAGCTCACCGACCGCCAGAACGACGAGGTCGAGCCGCTGTCGGGCGGCATGAAGCGGCGGCTGACGATCGCCCGGGCGCTCATCAACGAGCCGGATCTCCTCCTTCTCGACGAGCCGACGACGGGCCTCGACCCGCAGGCCCGCCACCTGCTCTGGGATCGCCTCTACCGGCTCAAACAGCGCGGCGTCACCCTGGTGCTGACGACCCACTACATGGACGAGGCCGAGCAGCTCTGCGATCGGCTCGTCGTGATGGACAAGGCGAAGATCGTCGCCGAGGGCTCACCCCGGCAGCTGATCGATCGCTACTCGACCAAGGAGGTCACGGAGCTGCGTTTCCCGGCCGGCGTCCAGGAGACGCTCGACGGCAAGCTCGATGGGCTGGCCGAGCGGATCGAGCGCCTCGCCGACCGGGTGCTGCTGTATGCCGACGATGGCGAGGCGGTTGCGGTCGCGGCTCACGAACGCGGACTCGAGCCGGAAACCGTGCTTGTCCGGCGTTCGACGCTCGAGGACGTCTTCTTGCGGCTGACCGGCCGCTCTCTGATCGAGTAGCACATGACCGGCCTCACCCGGGTCATCGAGCATCGCGCGGTCCAGTATCGACGGACCTATCGCTCGTCGGTCTTCACGTCGTTCCTCAGCCCCGTCCTCTTCCTGACGGCGATGGGAATCGGGCTGGGTGGCTACGTCGATCGCTCCGGCGGGGCGGCCCTCGGCGGCCTGACCTATCTCCAGTTCCTGGCCCCGGGCCTTCTTGCTGCGACCGTCATGCAGTCGGCGGCGTTCGAGGCGACCTTTCCGATCATCGGTGGGCTGAACTGGCAGCGAACGTTCCACGCGATGTACGCCACGCCACTGTCACCACGCGACATCGCACTTGGCAATCTCGTCTGGATGGCGATCCGGGTCGCGATGATCGCGAGCGTGTTCACGATCGTCATCGTCGCATTCGGTGCGGCCCACTCGCCCCTTGTGGTGCTGGGAATCCCCGTCGCCGTCCTGACCGGGATGGCCTTCGCCGGCCCGATCGCGGCATTTTCCGCGACGCAGCGGACGCCGAACCGCTTCAACGTCATCTTCCGGTTTGGCATCACGCCGCTGTTCCTCTTCTCGGGCACGTTCTTCCCGATCGAGTCGCTGCCGAGCTTCCTGCAGCCGATCGCCTGGGTTTCGCCGCTCTGGCACGGCGTCGACCTCACGAGAGGCCTGGTCCTTGGGACGGTCGCCCAGAATCCAGGGTTGATGTTCGCCCACCTCGCGATCCTCGTCACGATCGTGGCGGCGTCGACCTGGGCCACGGTTCAGACGATCGAACGACGGCTGGTCCGCGGATGACGCCGCCGACCCTGCCGCTCCGCGTCGCCCCGCCGATCATGTTCGGGAGCCGCCGTGCGCTGCGCCTGATCGAACGGAACCTCTACGTCTATCGCCACGGCTGGATCGTCATCGTGTCGGGCTTCTTCGAGCCCTTGTTCTACCTTCTGAGCATCGGGTTCGGTTTGGGCGCGCTCGTCGGGAATGTGCCCGGACCCGGCGGCCGTGAGATCCCGTACCAGCTCTTCATCGCCCCGGCGCTGCTCGCGAGCTCATCTATGAACGGCGCCATCTTCGAGGCGACGCTGAACTTCTTCTTCAAGCTGAAGTACCAGAAGACCTTCGACGCCATCCTGTCGACTCCGCTCTCGGTGGCCGACATCGCCCTCGGCGAGCTTGGCTGGGGGTTGATCCGTGGTGCCCTATACGCGCTCGGCTTCCTCGGGGTGATGGTCGTCCTCGGCATCGGCGTTTCGCCCTGGTTGATCCTGACGGTCCCGGCGGCCCTGTTGATCAGCTTCGCGTTCGGGGCCGTTGGCATGGCGGCGACCTCGTTCATGCGAACCTGGCAGGACTTCGACCTGGTCCAATTGCTAGTCCTGCCGATGTTCCTGTTCTCCGGCACGTTCTATCCAATCGAGGCCTACCCGGAGGGACTGCGGCTCATCGTCCAGCTCACGCCGCTCTACCAGGGCGTCGACCTGCTGCGCTCGATCGCGGTCGGCGTGGTCGGGCCGAGCGCGCTCGTCAACGTCCTGTACCTCGCGCTGATGGGCGTTGCGGGGCTCGTGGTCGTGTCGCGGCGGCTCGACAAGCTCCTGCTGAAGTAGGGTGACGGCTCGCGACCGGCGAGCGGCCCTCTCTGAGCTGACCGCCGAGATCGTCGCCTGCCGCCGTTGCCCGAGGCTCGTCGAATGGCGAGAGCGGGTCGCGCGGGACAAGGTCGCCCGGTTTCGCGACGAGCCGTACTGGGGCCGGCCCGTACCCGGGTTCGGCGATCCGGGGGCGCGGATCCTGATCGTAGGGCTGGCGCCCGCGGCCCACGGCGGCAACCGGACGGGTCGCGTCTTCACGGGTGATGCCTCCGGCGACTTCCTGTTCGCCGCGATGTACGAGGTGGGCCTCGCCAACCAGCCGACCGGACGACGGGCCGACGACGGGCTAGAGCTGCGTGGCGCCTACATCGCGGCCGCGGTCCGCTGTGCGCCGCCGGCGAACAAGCCGCTCCCCTCGGAACGCGACACCTGTGCGCCGTTCCTCCATCGCGAGCTCGCACTACTCGAGGATGTCCGGGTCGTCGTTCCGCTCGGCGCGTACGGATGGGAAGCGGCGCTGGGTGCGATCGCGGCAATCAGCGGGGCCGACCCGCGGCCGCGGCCGAAGTTCGGTCACGGGGCGGAGGCGCGGGTCGGGCCGTATGCCGTTATCGGGTCCTACCACCCGAGCCAGCAGAACACGTTCACCCGCCGTCTGACGTCAGAAATGCTCGGTAGTGTTCTTGATAGAGCGCGCGACCTTGCTGGATGGTCCGAACGGACCGGGTAGTCCGATATCGAACGTCGCGCCAAATCACCTGGATCCCGTGCGCTCCTCCGAAAGCGGAATCCGAAATCGGAGGAACGCGCCTGGCGAGAGTGACTTCCGGCGACGTGCGATTTCGGACGATCGAGGAGGCTCCGGCCGAAAATCGACGCCGGCGAGCCTAACCCTCACCTGCCGGCGTCGCGGCTACGGTGGCAGGCTCCGCGTCGGCGCTCCTGGCGCCCAGCATCCGCCGGTAGAGCGCTTCGTAACCATCGGCCATTCGGCCGGCCGAGAACCGCTCGATGACCGACGTCCGGATCGCGCGCCGATCAAGTGTCTCGATATCCGGGACGCGGAACGCAAGTTCCGTGACGTCGTCGCCGAAGAAGCCGTCGACGCCGTCGCGGATGATCTCCGGCAGAGCGCCAACTCGTCGGGCGAGGACCGGCGTCCCGGTGGCAAGGGCCTCGATTGCGGTGAGGCCGAAGGGCTCGGGCCACGAACCCGGCATGAGCGCCGCGTAGCTCTCGGCGAATAGCTGGTCGCGCTCGGGAGCGGCCAACTCGCCCATGAACTCGACCGACGATCCCGCGGCGTTGAGTGCCGGCAGGAAGACGTTCTCGTAGAAGTCGTGCTCTTCGCCCGATGGCGCGATCTTGGCCGCCATCCGCAGCTGCCTGCCCGACAGCTTCGCGATCTCCATTGCTTCGACGATTCCCTTCTCCAGCGCCACGCGACCGACAAAGCAGAGCGCGTCCGACCGACGGCGATCGAATGGTTCACTCGCGAGAGTCAGGCCGTTGTAGACGATCGTCCAGTCGACGTCGGGATGAGGCGAAGCCTGGGAGTTGCTGATGGCCACGAGATGCGCCGACGTCGGCGAGCCCAGCAGCTCCCTCGCCCAGGGCAGGTCGAGTCGGCCATGGAACGTTGCGGCGAGCGGGATCCGCGACCCCCTGGCAAGAAGGAGACTCGTCCACTCGAGATGGCTGTGGATGAGGTCGAATTCGTCCTGGCGATCCAGCACAGCGAGGGCAGTCGTCAAGAAGTAGCCCATCGGGTCGCCCTTGAAGTCGGCCGGTCGCAACGCGACGGGGACCGTCGGGATGAGTCGCCCCGGTACCTCCGAGTCACCAGACGCGAACGTGGTGACGTCGTGGCCTCGCTTCACCAGCTCGACGATGAGCTCGTACATGACTCGCTCGGTTCCGCCGTAGCGCTCCGGTGGAACTTGCTCGAGTGGTGGTGCGACCTGGGCGATGCGAAGTGGGCGGTTCACCGGCGGGATCCTCCGATCGGCCGATTCTAGGCGAGTTGGACCGTCCGTGGACTTCCGGGCTCGGCCAGCACTGCCCTCTCAGCCGCCAGCGGCCCCAGCCACGTAGCGATCGAGCCGATCGAAGACGACCCCATCGAGCGCCTCGGCCGCGTCGATGAAGCGTTCCAGCATCGCCATCCGATGGCCGCGCCCAATGCATTCCGGGTGGACCGTCACGGTCAGGAGCCCTCCTGGCGCGTGCTCGTGGGCGTATCGCAACTCATCGGTCCAGATTTCCAGGACCTTCGACGGCGCCGACAGGCCGTCGCGACCCGGCCCGGGCTCGAAGTGCGGCCAGTCGTCGAGCGCCCAGTAGACGGGTACCTCGACGAGCCCGCTCTCCGGACCCCAGCGGGTGCCACCGGCGGTCGTGTGGCGGTCGCTGTGGCGGACGCGGTAGAGCGCGTAGTCATCGCCCATGAGCGACGAGTCGTAGCGGAAGCCGGCTTCCTCGACGAGCTCCAGCGTCCGCTCCCCGAGCGCCCAGTACGGCGCCCTCCAGCCCGCCGGTGGAACGCCCGCGACCCGCTCGAGCGCCTCGAAGGAGCGAGAAAGGATCGCCCGCTGTTCGTCATCGGTGAGCTCCGAGAAGTCCTCGTGGTACCAACCGTGCGAGGCGAGCTCGTGGCCACCCGCGGCGATCGTCGCCGTCGACTCGGGGAACGTCTCGAGCGTGTGGCCCGGCACGAACCAGGTCGACGCTATGCCCCGCCGCTCGAGGAGGGCGAGGATCCGAGGCGCCCCGACGCGTGGCCCGAACTCGCCGTGCGACAGCTTGACCGGCGGGTCGGCCCGCCGGACCGAGTCGGAGATTGCATCGTGATCGATGGTCAGGGCGACTGTAAGGCGGGGCACGTCCGGTGACGGAGGTTGAGTCGTCATCGGCCGATGGTAGACGGCTGGCCGCACCGACCGCCTACCTCCCGTAGACTTCGGCCGAATGGCCACCGAACGCGATCTTTATGCGGTCCTGGGCGTCGAGCGGAGCGCCTCGGACGCCGAAATCAAGCGCGCCTTCCGGCGTCTCGCCCAGCAGTGGCACCCCGACGTGAACCGTGACTCGGGCGCCGACCTGCGGTTCAAGGAGATCAACCAGGCCTATCAGGTCCTGTCCGACGCGCAGCGGCGCCAGGCTTATGACATGTTCGGGACGGTCGGCGATGGGGCGGATTCCGGGGACTTCAGTGGCGGCTTCGGCAGCTTCAGCGACATCTTCGACGCGTTCTTCGGCGGGACGCAGGCAGGGACGCGGCGGGGCCACCCGCTCGCCGGTGCGGACCTGCGCTACGACCTGCGGATCACGCTGGAGGAAGCCGTCAAGGGCGTCGAGAAGGAGATCGAGTTCTCGGTCCTGGGACGCTGCGAGACATGCTCCGGTAGCGGCGCGAAGTCCGGGTCCGAACCCGTCACCTGCGACCAATGCGGCGGACGCGGGGAGATCCGATCGACGCGGCGGACGATGCTCGGCCAGATGGTCAACGTCACGACATGCCCCAAGTGCCAGGGCGAAGGCAAGCTGATCACCGACCCGTGTGAGACGTGTCGCGGCGACGGCCGCACCGAACGGCGCAAGACGCTGCGTGTGACAATCCCGGCCGGCATCGACGAGGGCCACCAGATCCGGCTCTCGAATGAGGGCGAGGTCGGGCCGCGCGGTGGACCCGCGGGCAGCCTGTACGTCGCTGTCCACGTCACTCCCCATCCGGCACTTCGGCGCGAGGGAACGGAGCTCGCCTACGACGCCGACATCTCGATCGTCCAGGCCGCCCTCGGCACGCGGATCACCATCCCGACGATCGAAGGCGAGGAGGAGGTCGAGATCAAGTCGGGCACCCAGCCCGGCACGGAGATCCGGCTGCGCGGCCGCGGTGTGCCCCACCTTCGGCGCGCCGGGTCCCGCGGCGATCTCCATGTCTTCGTCAACGTCGTGGTCCCGGCGAAGCTCTCGAAGCGCCAGCGCGAGCTCCTGTCCGAGTATGCGGAGGAGACCGGCGAGTCGGTCGCGCCCAACAGCGGCGGATTGCGCGAGAAGCTCGGGCTCGGATGACGTCCCCGGCGAGCTCGGCCGGTGGCGCCCCCGCGGGTGCATGGCTGGAGCTATCGGTCGCGGCCGACATCGAGGCGGTCGAGGCGGTCGCGGAAATCCTCGGCCGGAGTGCGCCGGCCGGGACGAGCGTGGAGCCCGCCTTCGAGCTGACTGACGAAGGGCTCGGTGCCCGCGTCGATCCGAGCCGGCCCGCGATCGTCCGCGCCTACTTGCCCGCCGGCGACACTGCGTCGGCCGCGCGACTAGCCGCCGAGGCATCGGAGGCGCTCGGTCACCTCCAGGCATTCGGCCTCCGCCCGATCGGCGAGCTGACGACGCGTCTCGTCCACGAGGCCGACTGGGCCGAGGCGTGGAAAGCCCACTTCCCCGTCATCCGAGTCGGCCGGAGGCTCGTCATCCGACCGACCTGGCGTCGGCATCGCCGTTTGCCCGACGACGTCGTCCTCGCCCTCGATCCGGGGATGGCATTCGGGACCGGGCTCCACCCGACGACGCGCCTTTGCCTCGCGGGGGTGGAATCGCTCGCCGATCGCGGCCTCCTCGATGGGGCGCGCGTTCTCGACGTCGGTTGCGGATCGGGGATCCTCGCCATTGCCGCCGTCAAGCTTGGCGCGTCTCACGCCGTCGGGCTCGACACCGACCCGATCGCGGTCGAGGCGACGTCGGCCAACGCCGCCCGCAATCGGCTGGGGCGGCGGATCGACGCTCGACAAGGCAGCCTGCCGTCCGGCGATGGGCCGTTCGACGTCGCGCTGGCCAACCTGATCGCCAGCGTCCTCATCGATCTCAGCGCGCTGCTCCGAGACGAGCTCCGGCCCGGCGGCGTTCTCCTCGCGTCCGGAATCTTCGTCGACCGCGAAGCCGACGTTCGCGAGTCCTTCTCGAAGGTCGGCCTGGAAGTCGCCGACCGGTCGGAGGAAGGCGAGTGGGTCGCTCTCGAGGCGGTCAGGCCCTGAGACCCGGCGAAGATGGTCGAGGCGCCAGCCCGCCTACAATCGGTGCGATGCCCGCCCTGTTCCCGGTCCTTCTAGGCACGCACATCGTCCTTGCGGTAAGCCTCTTCCTGCCATCGATCCTGTTGCCGTTCACGCTCAGGACCCGCCGGGCGGCCACCGAGAGCCCCAATCGGTTCGTCCGGTTCCTGCTATGGATGCAGGCGCATGGCACCGTCATCATCGGGCTCGGCCTGGCGGCCACCGGGATCGCTCTCGTCACCGTCCTGGGCAGCTCCCTTCTCCGCCAGCCGTGGCTCCTGGTGGCCCTGGCGATCTACGCCGGGAACCTCGCCCTGGCGTTCTTCATCCAGCGCCCGAATCTCCGCCGGCTCATCGGCGTTCGCGCCACTTCGGACGACCGGGTCTGGCTGGCCCGCGCGAAGCGGCAGCGGTACGTCAGCTACGCGATGGCGGCGCTGGTCGGGACGATCGGATTCCTGATGAGCACGAAGCCGCAGCTGTGGTGACCAATGTCCAGACGGCCGCGATCGCGAACCTCGGCTGCAAGGTCAACCAGGCCGAGATGGAATCGGCCGCCCGGCTCCTCCGCGAGCGCGGCGTGCGGGTCGTCGATGGCGCCGCGCCAGCCGACCTCGTCGTGGTCAACACCTGCACCGTGACCTCGACCGCCGACCAGAAGTCGCGCCAAGCCGTGCGGCGCGCCCGTCGCGCCAACCCGGATGCGCAGATCGTCGTGACCGGTTGCTCCGTCCAGGTCGGACGCGAGGCGTTCACGGTGGCCGATCCCGCGGCGCTGCTCATCGACAATCGGATGAAGGACGGCCTCCTCGCCGAGCTGGCCGCGCTCGTTGGCGAGGCCAAGCACAGCAAACGCGACGGTCTCGATCGGGCGCTGCCGACGCTGTCGGGCGTCGAGATGGACGGCATCGCCGACGGCCGCGCGGCAGTCGAGCGGACGCGGGCGTTCATCAAGGTCCAGGACGGCTGCTCGTTCTTCTGCACGTACTGCATCATCCCGGCGGCGCGAGGGCCGGAGCGGAGCCTCTCCCCGGAGACCGTGCTGCAGGACGTCCGACGCGCGCTCCGCGCGGGCCATCGCGAGGTCGTCCTGACGGGGATCAACATCGGGACGTACGACGGCGGATGGTCCGAGCGGGGAAAGCGCGGCGCGCACACGCGATCGGCGCTGACGCTGGCGGGCCTCGTCGGGCGCCTCCTCGAGGAGACCGACGTCGAACGGATCCGGCTGTCATCGATCGAACCGCAGCACGTCGACGACGAGCTGCTCCGGGTCTGGACCGACGGCGCACCGCGGACGATGCCCCACCTCCACCTGCCGCTCCAGTCGGGCGACGACGGCGTCCTGCGGCGGATGGGCCGACGCTATCTGTCCGCGGACTACGCCGCGGTCGTCGGGCGAGTGCGTGACGCGGTGCCGGGAGTCGCGATCCACGGCGACGTGATCGTCGGCTTCCCGACCGAGGGCGACGCGGCGTGGGAACGGTCGCTCGCGTTCATCCGGTCGATCGACTTCGCCGGGCTCCACGTCTTCCGCTACTCGGCGCGGCCGGGGACCGCGGCCATCCGAATGGCAGGCCACGTCGACGAGCCGACGAAGAAGCGGCGCGCGGCCGCGCTCCTTGCGGTCGCCGCGGACGCGCGGGCACGCTGGGCAGCGCGCCACGTCGGCACCGAGTGCGACGTGCTCTTCGAGGAGGGGTTGGCCGACGGACGGTGGGTCGGCCACGCGACGGATCACACGCTCGTGGCCGCGCGCCCCGACGACGCCCTGCCCGTCGCAAACGGCATCGGCCGCGTCCTCGTCGAGTCGATCGACAGCGAAGCACCCGACCGCGTCGTCGGTCGCATCCTCGCGCTAGCCCGAGCCGTCGCGCCGCCTCGCGGGGCGGCGACCCCAGGAGTCATCCATGGCCGCTGATCCCGACTGCCTGTTCTGCCGGATCGTCGCCGGAACGTTGCCCTTGACGAAGGTCCACGAGGACGACGTCGTCGTCGCGTTCCGCGACATCGCGCCGCGAGCTCCGACGCACATCCTCGTCATTCCCCGCGACCACATCGCGTCCGCGGCCGACCTGACCGCGGAGCACGGGCCGCTGCTCGGGCGACTCTTCGCAACCGCCGCGGAGCTGGCGCGGAGTGAGGGGATCGCCGACGACGGCTACCGGCTCGTCTCGAACGTCGGCCGCTGGGGTGGCCAGACGGTCGACCATCTCCACTTCCACCTACTCGGCGGGCGCCCGTTCGAATGGCCACCCGGGTGAGGGTGGGCACCGTCGGCACCGTCGTGGTGCTGTTCCTGTTGATCGGCGGCTGCGGGATCGGAGCGCCCGGCAAGGTCGTGACGTTCCCGCCCTCGAGCATCGGTCCGGCGGCGACCGTCTCGCCGGCCGTCGCCCAGACGCGGGCGGCGATCGCCGCGGCCCTCGCGCCGTCCAGCCTCCAGCTCGAGGATGCCAAGCGGCCATTCCGGCCGCCGGAATCGGCCAGCCTTGCGGGCGCGCCCAGGGCCGTCTTCCAGGTCCTCCTTCCTGCCGATCCCGACGGCGGCAACATCATCGTCTACGAGTTCCGCGACTCGGCGGCCGCGGTCGACGCGGGCAATGAGATCGCGGGCTACATCGGGACCGGCGCCGGGCGGATCCAGTTCCCGCCCGACGCGCAGCACGCGATCCGCGAACTCGGCACGACGCTCATCGTCTACAGCTGGTCGACATCGAATTCGCCCGATCCGGGCTCGAAGGCGATCGCCGAGGCCCTCGGGACGATCGGGATCGGTTTCGCACCGCCGCGCTGACGTCCCTAGCCAGCGTCCTCGCGAACGGGCAATGGTTCCTCCTCGGCGGCCCAGCGGCGGACGACGTCGCGCTTGACCTTGAGCGTGTGCGTCCGCGGGAAGTCGTCTTCCGGCCAGACGCGGAACGCGGCCACTCGCTGGTGAACCGCGAGGGACGCGTTCGCGGCCTTGACCGATGCCTGGATCGGCTCCCGGACGGCGGCATCGTCGGACCTGGCGTCCCGCGGCGCCAGCACCACCGCCTCGATCCGCCCAGGCCGCGTCTCGACGACGACGGAATCCCGCACCCCGGCCACCCGAAGCGCGTTCTCGATGTCCTCGGGATACACGTTGAGCCCGTTCGGTAGCACGATGATGTCCTTAGTCCGGCCCATGAGGATCAGTCGTCCGGCGTCGTCCAACCGGCCGATGTCGCCGGTTCGGTACCAGCCGTCGTCGGTGAAGGCGGCGGTCGTCGTCTGCGGGTCGTGCCAGTAGCCCTTGAACAGGGTCGGGCCGCGGAATTGGACCTCGCCGTCGTCGGCGAGCCGCATCTCGACCGGCGGCATCGGCCGCCCGACCGTCCCGAGCCCGTGGTCCTCCCGTGTCGTGCAGGTCCCGAAGCCGGTCTCGGTCGCCCCGTAGCCCTGGACGACCACGACCCCCAAATCCTCCCAGGCCTGCTGGAGTGCCGGCGCCAGGAAGGCGCCCGAGCTCACGAAGAGCCGGAATCCGCCGCCGAGCCTCGCGTGGACCTGCCGGAACATGAGCCGACGCAGCGCGTAGGGCAGGTGTCGGGCAACTCGACGGAGGCGGCCGAATGACGCCGCCCGGCCGGACTTCTGGACCTCGCGTTCTACTGACGCCCAGAACAGCTCGAGGATCTGGGGGACTACGACCATCGAGGTCGTGCGGTGGCGCCGGATCGCCTCGAAGATCACGCGCGGGTTTCGGCTCCGGACGTAGAGGACGTCGGCGCCGACATCGAGGGCGTAGAACAGCGCCACGGCCTGCTCGAGGAGGTGCGACAGCGGCAGCAGCGAGACGACCCGATGCTCGATCGGCGGGACGACGCGATGCATCGCCCGGACCGAGGCGACGATGTTGTCGTGGGCGAGGATCACGCCCTTCGGCGTGCCGGTCGTGCCCGACGTGAAGATGAGCTCGACAACGTCGGTATCGGCCGGACGAGGCCAGCCGTCGAGCTGCTGCTCCCAGTCGGTCGGAAAGGTCTCGTCGGGCTCGGCGGTGAGGTCGTCGAGCCGGATCGTCGGGAAATCGGCGAGTCCCGCTTCAGCCGGGTCGGGCATGTCCGGGCCCTGCCCCGCGCCGAGGATCAGCCGCTTCGCCTCCGCCCGTGCGGCGATTCGCTCGATCGCGTCGGGCGCCATCCGCAGGTCGAGCGGGACGAGGATGAGCCCCGCCCGAATGGCGCCGTAGTACGCGGCGGGGAGTTGCGGCGTCGCCGGCGACCACGTGAGCACGCGGTCGCCAGGCTCGAGGCCGCCGGCATGGAGCCGCCACGCCGCGAGTCGACTCCGCCGTGCAAGCTCCCGATACGTCCAGCTGAAACCGGGTCTATCCCCGCCATCGAGCCCCAGAGCGGGCCGATCGCCAAACCGCCCAACCGCGGCGTCGAAGAGGTCCAGGAGAGTGCTCACCGAACGGATGGTAAGTGGCAGATGAGCACGGCGAGGGGTTTGACCCGGTTCGGGGGCTCGGCTACACTCCGCCAGCCCGTCGGCCGGGAGCGCGCGTGCGCAGGAAAACGGTCGGGGCAGCGTCGAGCCGGGTGGCCGCGAGCACGACGCAGGCAGACGAGACACACGGCCTGAGGAGGTGAACCGGGATTGGCAGAAGTCCGAGTGGGTGAGAACGAGACGTTCGAAAGCGCCCTGCGCCGCTTCAACAAGAAGATCCAGCAGAGCGGCATTCTCGCCGAGGCTCGCCGACGCGAGCACTATGAGAAGCCGAGCGTGAAGCGCAAGCGCAAGGAAGCAAAGCGCAAGAAGAACGCCCGAACGCAGGCCGGCTGAGCCACACAGCTCGCGAACGAGCAACGGCTCGCACTAGCCCAGCGTGCCCCCCAGGGCGTTCCTGACAGGTGGCCTCGCCACCCGTCCCGCCCGAGGTTAGCCATTCCGGTGTCCCTTCAAGATCGCGTCCAGTCCGACATCGCGGCCGCCATGCGGTCGGGTGACGCGCTGCGTCGTGACGTCCTGCGAATGGTCCAGCACGCCGCGTACAGCATCGAGAAGCGCGAGAAGCGGACACTCAGCGACGACGACTACGCCGCGGTCATCGCGCGGGAAGTCAAGACTCGGCGCGAGTCCGTCGAGGCGTTTCGCAAGGGCGCCCGCGAGGATCTCGCGGCGAAGGAAGAGGCGGAGATCGCCATCCTCGCCGAGTTCCAGCCCCAGCAACTGAGCGAGGCCGAGATCGAGGCGCTCGTCGGCGAAGCAATTGCCGCGACCGGCGCGTCATCGGCTCGTGACATGGGCAAGGTCATGGGTTGGCTCTCCCCGAAGACCCGCGGCCGCGCCGACGGGAAGCACGTGAGCGAGCTCGTCGCGCGGACCCTGGCGGCTGCAGATCTCGCGGTCCACGACACTGGCGGGCACACCACGTGATCCAACGCTCAACTGGGCCGACACCGTGCTGACCCGCCCAGCCGACCCGTCCGCGTCCTTCAGCAGGCGCGAGGTCCTTCGGCTCGGGATCGCCGCGATGGCCCTGATCGTCGTTCTCGCGACGATCCTCGGCGTCGACTTCGTCTCGGAACGTCTGGAGGTGGAGGTCGGGACTGTGGCCACGGCCGACATCGTCGCGCCGCGAGCCGATGAGCACGTCAGCACCGTCGAGACAGACCTGCGCAAGGAAGCGGCCCGGACCGGGGTCGACCCGGTCTATGACTTCACCACCGGCAAGGCAAGCGCCACCGCCGACAAGCAGCTTCGCGAGTTCGCCCTGCGCGTTCGCCCCGTCGACCAGGCGTTCGCCGAAGGCACGCCCGCGGATCAGAAAGAGACCTTGCTGGCATCGGCCCTCATGGACCTTCCGGAGCCCGTTCGAGCAACGCTCGGAGCGCTCACCCCGGAAAAGTGGGCGACCGTACGGGCAGAGTCGTCGCGAGTCCTCGAACTGACAGAGCGCGGAGAGCTCCGCGATTCGGATGTTGCCCCCGTCCAGGCGGCGCTATCGGGCCAGATGGCGGGCGGGCTCGAACCTGAAGAGCGGATGCTCGCTGCCGACATCATCTCGCCGCTGATCGTCCCGAACTCCTCCTATAGCTCGACTCTGACAGAGCAGGAACGCACGAAGCGGGCCGATGCCATCCCGCCGTTCAAGGTTTCGCTCGCCCAGAACGAGACGATCGTTCAACGCGGCGAGAAGATCACCGCCGCGCAGCTCGAGGCGATCGACCACTACGGCCTTCGGAATGCGCGGCCAGACGTCGCCCGGCTTGGCGGATGGTTCTTCCTCTCGATCCTCGTCGTCGGCCTCATCCTCGCCTGGATCTGGCGCTTCCGGCCGGAGTACTGGCACCGCAACAACGCGCTGCTGCTCATCGGCCTGATCCTCGTCGGGACGGCCATCGCCCTGAAGGCCACGTCCGGCCGCGCCGGACTGCCGTTCATCGTCCCGACCGCCGCCGCGGGCATCCTCCTCGCGATACTGCTCGACGCCGGCGTGGCCACGCTCGTCATGGTCGTCATCGCGTTGCTCGGCGGGGCGCTGAATCCGAGCGACAACTCATTGGAATATGCGGCCTACATCCTCGTCGGTGGCCTCGCCGGGATCATCACGATCCGACGGGGCGATCGGCTGCAGGTCTTCGTCCAGGCGGGCCTTGCAGTGGCGGTCGCGAATGTCCTCGTCGTCTCGACGTTTGCGCTGCTGGGACGCCACGACGCCCGAGGGCTCCTCGAGCTTGTCGGCGCGTCCGGCGTGTCCGCGGCTGGGGCGGCCGTTGCGGCCGTGGGCTCGTTTGCCGTCCTCGGCAGCCTGTTCGGGATCCTCACGGTCTTCCAGCTCCTCGAGCTCGCCAACCCCTCGCAGCCGCTCATGCGCCGGCTGCTGGTCGAGACACCCGGGACGTACCACCACTCGCTCATGGTCGGCAATCTCGGGGAACGGGCGGCGGAGGCGATCGGTGCCGACCCGCTCCTCACGCGCGTGGCGGCCTACTACCACGACATCGGCAAGCTGGCTAACCCGCTCGCGTTCATCGAGAACCAGGCCGGCGGCGAGAACATCCACGACGAGCTCGACCCGGAGGTCTCGGCCCAGGTCCTCAAGCAGCACGTTGCCGACGGCATCGACGCCGCCTACAAGAACAAGCTCCCGAAGGCGCTCATCGCCTTCATCCCGCAGCACCACGGGACGGCGATCATGAGCTACTTCTATGCACGAGCACGAGGCTTGGCGGCTGAGCCGTTCGGTGGGCCGATGACGCCGGAGGGTACCAAGGCGGCCGCGGCCATCGACGAGCGGAAGTTCCGCCACGCCGGGCCCAAGCCGCAATCGAAGGAAGCGGCGCTCATCATGCTCGCGGACGGCGTCGAGGCTTCAGTGCGCTCGCTGGCGTCACGCGACGAGGCGGCGATCCGGGCGATGGTCGCCCGGATCATCGACGAGCGTTTGTCGGACGGGCAGTTCGACGAATGCGACCTCACGCTCCGCGACATCGAGAAGATCCGGGAGGCGTTCGTCGGGCAGCTGCTCGGGATGTACCACCAGCGCATCGCCTACCCCCAGAACAAGGTGGTCGAGCTGGAGTCACGTCGAGGGACGGGCACCGGCACCGGGGCGTGACCGGGGCATGACCCCGAGCGTGACCGAGCGCGCGATCTACCTGTCGCCCTGGCGGATCGACGTCACGATCCGCGAGGGCATCGATCCGATCATCCGCGTCTCCCGCCTGGCCCGGGCGATGGCTTCGGCTCTCGACGCCGCGGGCGCCCCGTCGCCGGCATCGATCGGGCTCATCCTTGCCGATGACGCCGAGCTCGCCGAGCTGAACCGCGTCCACCTCGGCGGCGACGGACCAACCGACGTCCTGTCATTCCCCTTGCTGCCTCCGGGATCGTTCCCGGTCTCCCCTCTGGCGGCCGCCGCCTCGCCAGCGTTCGCCACGCCGCCGGGTCGCCGGCTGCACCTCGGCGACGTCGTCGTGTCGGTCGAGCGGGCGGCCGAGCAAGCCGCCGCCGGTCGGGGCGGCCAGACGGGCGACGTCCGCTGGTCCGTGGGCGACGAGCTCCGCCTCCTCATCACCCACGGCACGCTGCACGTCTGCGGCTGGGACCACGCCGAGCCAGCCGAGGAGGCCGCGATGCGCGCCCTGGAGCGCCGGCTCCTGGCCGGCTGAGAGGCACCGTGCCGCGGGCGGGTTTGCGCCCGCCCCCGCCCCGGCTCCGGCCAAAATAGTCCGATATCGAACGCCGCTGGAAATCACTTCCATGCCGCCCGATCCTCCGTTTCCGGAGTCAAGCTCCTATCTTGTCAAGCGGCTCGAGTGGCCTCGGCAGCACCCGCCTGAAGCAGATTGAAGACCGGTCGGACGAGCCGCCG
>Ga0210378_10000631_pt1 | contig 18153 bp, 16 predicted proteins | sample PLM1_60_b1redo_FD_155465 | JGI IMG/M metagenome (GOLD analysis project Ga0210378, IMG submission 155465) | Groundwater sediment microbial communities from an aquifer in East River, Colorado, USA - PLM1_60_b1 redo | ecosystem: Environmental > Terrestrial > Soil > Riparian zone | place: USA: East...
GAGCTCCCGCTCGTTCGGCAGGCGCGCGTCCGCCGAGCGGCCCCGGACGACGTGCTCCACGAGCGCGCGCTGCGCCTCGAACTTCTCCGTCGGGTCGGTGACCTCGCGCGCGCGTCCGTAGACCACGACCGAGCGGTAGTTCATCGAATGGTGGAACGCGCTCCTCGCCAGGACGAGCCCGTCGAGCAGCGTCACCTCCGCGGCGACCGGCGCGCCGCCCTTCGCCGACCGCAGCGTCCGGCTCGCGTTCGAGCCGTGGACGTAGAGGGTGTCGCCGACCCGAGCGTGGATCGTCGGGATGACCCGCGGCTCGCCGTCCTGGACGTAGGCGAGGTGGCAGATCAGGGCCTCGTCCAGGATCGCGTCGATCGCGTCGCGCTCGTACACGCCGCGCTCGGGCAGCCGGCGGACCCGGGTTCGCTCGGAGGGGGGTGCCGCGCGCGCGGTCGCGTGCGGTGCCGCCTCGCGGTCCTGGTCGATGTCCCGTTCGATCTCCGGGGTCCGCTCCGCCATGGCCCGGATGGTACCGGCCGCGTCCACCGGTGTCCGACCTGACGGTGGTTACGACATCGGTCCGCTCGAACCCCCGTCGCCGCGTTCCTGGAGGAACCGCTCGATCTCGCCCACGAGCTCGTCGCCGGTCGGCAGCTCCTGGTTGTCCACGACCGACTCCAGGCGCTCGACGTAGGTCCGCGAGTCGTCGTCCGCCTGAACGATCTGGTCCAGCCGCTGTCGCTGCGCCATCGCCTCGTCGGGCAGCCCGTCGAGCGGCGGCTCGACGCCGAGGTGCCGCCCGAGGTGTTCGAGGATCGCGATCGCCGCGGCCGCGTAGGGGCCGCCCACGTAGTGCGGCACCTGCGCGTAGAAGCCGACCGTCGGCAGGCCGTCGTCCGCGACGGCCTTCTCGATCGCCGACAACGCGGCGGAGGGCACCCGGAGCAGGCCGGCCGGCCCGACCTGCTCGTCCTCGTGCAGCAGCCCCTCGTCCGACGCGGTGGCCAGCACGGGGACCGGACGCGTGTGGGGCACCGCCGTCGGGATCGCGCCGAGGCTCACCCACTGCGTCACCCCGAGCCGCCGCGCGACCGAGAGCACGTCGCGCCCGAGCTCCTGCCACCGGAAGTCGGGCTCGGCGCCGGTGAGCACCAGGACGTCCCGGCTCCCGAGCCGCCGGTGACGCAGGGTCAGCTCCGGCCACGTGAGCTCGCTCAGCCTGCCGTCGACCACGTCGAGGACCGGCCTGCGCGAGCGGAAATCGAACAGCAGGTCGGCGTCGAACGTCGCGAGCGGCGCCGCACCGTCGGCGAGCCGCTCCGCCGCCGTCGTCGAGGCGCCCGCCGCGTCGATCCAGCCGTCGAGGGCCGCGACGATCGCGGGGGCGACGAGGGGCTCGGTCGGTTCGCTCAGCAGGTACAGCGGCACGGATCGAGGATAGTCCTCGGTCGCTTCAGGGACGGACGAGCAGCCCCTGGAGGCCGCGGATCACGTAGTTCGGCTTCCAGCGGGGCTCCTCGACGAGCTCCAGGTTCGGGAACCTGTCCATCAGCGTCGCGAACGAGACCTGGAGCTCCTGACGGCCGAGCGGGGCGCCGAGGCAGAAGTGGATGCCGGCCCCGAACGAGAGGTGCGGGTTCGGCTCGCGGGTCAGGTCGAGCTCGTCGGGGCGGTCGAAGACCGAGGGGTCGCGGTTCGCCGACCCGAACAGCAAACCGAGCTCCGCGCCGCGCGGGATCTCGACGCCGTGGATCTCGAAGGGTTCGAGCACCCACCGCTCGAACATCTGTAGCGGCGTGTCGAACCGCAGGAGCTCCTCGATCGAGTTCGGCAGCAGCGAGCGGTCGGCGCGGAGCTCGCGCAGGCGGTCGGGGTTGCGGAACAGCGACCACCACCCGAGCAGCGTGGAGTTGACGGTCGCCTCGTGCCCCGCGTTCAGCAGGAGCACGCACGTGCCCACCAGCTCGTCCTCGGTCAGCCGCTCGCCCTCGTCGACCGCGAGCGCGAGCTGCGAGATCAGGTCCTCGCCCGGGTCCCGCTTGCGTTCGCGCGCGAGCTCGCGCAGGTAGGCCGAGAACTCGTTGCTGGCGCGGACCGCGTCGTGCTGCATCTCGGTCGAGGGGCTCAGCTCGTACATCTTGCAGATGTCGGCGGACCACGGCCGCAGGTGATGGCGGTCGATCTCGGGGACCCCGAGCATCTCGGCGATCACCGTCACCGGGAGCGGCTCGGCGACCCGGAGCAGGTCGAACTCGCTCGCGCCGTCGAGCCCGTCGACGAGGCCGTCCATGATCGCCTGCACACGCGGTCGCAGCCCTTCCACGAACCGCGGGGTGAACGCCTTCGAGACGAGCCGCCGCACCCTGGTGTGGTTCGGCGGCTCCATGTCCAAGATCCCCGCGTTGATCAGGTCCCAGAACGGCGCGTGCCACTCGGGCGGATCCGCGTGGCCCATCTCGGCGTGCGAGGCCAGATGCCGGTAGGTGCGCCCGAACCGCCGATCGCGCAGCAAGGCGTTCACGTCCTCGTAGCGGGAGATCAGCCAGTGATCGGTTGCCTCGTCGTAGCGGACCGGTTCCCGCTCGCGCAGCTGGGCGTAGGCCGGGTACGGGTCGGCGATGAAGTCGAGCTCGGTGGGGGCGAAGTCCATCGTTCCGACTGTAGCGCCGTGCGCCACGGCCGTGACACGGGCGGACGATGGATGTCGCGCTGAGCTCAGGCGGTCGCGCTGGAGCCCGTGTCCCAGGTCGTCCCCTCGTCGCGCATCCGGCGGATGAGCGCGTAGACGCCGCCGCCGAGCGCGAGCAGGAAGAGCATCCATCGACCCTTGTGCGAGTGCTCCTTCTCGTCGTCGTGCTCCATGCGCTCCTCGAGCAGGTCGAGGATCCGGTGATGCTCGGTCCGTGACTCCTCCACCTCGTCGCGCAGCAGCTGGTTCTCGAGCCGGAGTCGCTCCGCCTCCAGGCTGGAGCGGTCCAGGCGCTTCTCGAGCATCCGATCCTTCATGCGGTGGCCGGCGGCCTCCGCCTTGAAGCGTGCCGCGGAGCCGTAGCCTCTCATCGTCCCGGTCATGCCCATCGTGCGTGCCCTCCTCGTGTCGGGGACACCGGATCGATACCCATCCGGGCCGAGCACGAACCTGCCCTCAGCCTGCCGGCGCGATGTTCTGGTTCGAGCGGAGCAGGTTGGTCGGGTCCCAGCGTGCCTTGAGCTCGGCCAGGCGCTCGTACTTCTCGGCGCCATACGCCGCGCGGACGCGGTCGGCGCCCTCGTCGCCGAGGAAGTTCACGTAGACGCCGCGCGCCATCGGCTCGAGCTCCCCGAACAGCGATCGTGTCCACGCCACGTGGTCGGGGGCGCCCTCGGCCTCCTCCGGGAGCCACACGCCGTTGATGTTCACGTCGAACGCCGGCGATCGCCCGGCGTAGGCGGTGTCCATCTCCCCGACCCGCGACATAGCGCCGCCGAGCTGGAACGCGACCGCGTACGAGCGCGGTGAGGTGATCCGCTCGGTGTGGTCGACGATCGCGGCGACCGCGGGCTCGGTCAGCTCGTCGAGCTCGACGGACTTCCAGTAGTAGTGCCACCCCGGCGTGACCGCGCCGTCGAACATCGCCTGGTGCTCGACGAAGGGCTTCGGCGCGCAGAGGTCGAGCATCGGCCGGAGGCCCCTGATCGGCGCGATCACGGCCTCCCCGGTCTCGATCGGACCGCACCAGCAGGCGACGACCATCCAGGTCGGCACGCCGTGGAGCGGCTCGGGGATCCACGGCGCCGCCGGAGCTCGGCGGACGTTCAGCACCGTCGTGAGCTCCTCGGGCGCTTCCGCCGCCCACCCGCGGTAGGTCTCCATCACCTCGGGACCGCGCTCGAGCGCGAAGAGCATCGGTCCGGCGAGCACCGTCGGCCCGATCGGGTGCGCTCGGAAGCGGAACGACGTGACCACCCCGAAGTTGCCGCCGCCGCCCCGGAGTCCCCAGAACAGATCGGGGTGGTCGTGCTCGCTCGCGGCGACGAGCTCCCCGTCCGCCGTGACGACGTCGGCCCCCACGAGGTTGTCGACGCTCAGGCCGTGCTTGCGGGTCAGCCACCCGATCCCGCCGCCGAGGGTGAGACCGGCGACGCCCGTGTGGGTCACGATCCCGGCCGGGACCGCCAACCCGAACGCCTGCGTTGCGCGATCGAGCTCGCCGAGGTTCACGCCGGCCCCGACCTCCGCGACGCGGTTCCCCTCGTCGACCCGGACGCCCTTCAACGCGGAGAGGTCAACGACCAGGCCGTCGTCGCAGAGCGCGAGGCCACCCACGCCGTGGCCGCCGCTCCGCACCGACATCCGCAGGTCGTGCTCGCGCGCGAATCGCACCGCGGTCCGGACGTCCGACGCATCCGCACACCGGGCGACGAGCCCCGGCCTCCGGTCGATCGCGCCGTTCCAGATCGAGCGCGCCTCGTCGTATCCCTCGTCCGCAGGGGAGATCAACCGGCCATGGAAGCGCTCGCCGAACGCTCGCAGCGCCGGCGCCGGCACCGATGCCACGGACGCGTCGTGGGCCCTCATCGTTCGGGATGGTCCGCCACGGAGCCGGTCGGCGTCCACCCCGGTCAGAGGGTCGGCTTGGTGACCATGAGGAACACGATGGCGACCACGTCGACCGCGAGCACGATCCCCACCGCCGTCCCGCGTTTCGCGAGCGCCCGGAACTCGGGTGAGCCGGCACCGGAGGACTCGAAGGCCGAGATCTGGGCCCGCAGGGTCGGGGTGTAGACGAACAGGCCGAGCCCCACGGCGACGACGTACAGCACCAGCGCCGTCAGGAGCCAGAACTGCGCAAGATCCAGGTCGCCGACCCACACCATCGACAGGCCCGTCACGAGCAGCAGGGCGTACGCCGGGTTCGCGATCCGATCGTCGAGGAACTTCACGCCGCGCAGGGCGAAGGCCTCGTGCTCGGGTTCCCTCGCGGCTCGAGCGAGCCAGACCGCGTAGGTCGCGTTGAACCCGACGGCGACGATCGCCAGGAGCACGTGGACGAACTTGAGGACCTCGTACGTCCCGATCGCGACCATCGATACCCTCCGTCCCTCGGTCCCGCCATCCTCCGGCGCCGCCGATCCGCCCGCAACCGACGTGCGAGACTCCCCGCGTGGACGAGGACCTCCCGGTCGGCGAGCCCGTGGACGCCCGCCTGGCTCGTCCGCCTCAACGCCGTGCGCTCGAGGGACGGTTCGTGCGGGTCCGTCCGCTCGACCCCGAGGCGGACGCAGACGCGCTGTGGGACGTCTCGCACGACGGGAGCGCGCAGGCGGATCGCCTGTGGACCTACATGTACGACCCGTTCGCCGACCGAGCCGCCATGCGGGCGTGGCTCGACGGGTGCGCCGCGTCGAGCGACCCGCTGTTCATGACCGTCGAGCCCCGCGGAGGCGGCCCGGTCGGCATGGCGGCGTTCATGAACATCGTGCCGGAGCATCGGCGGCTCGAGATCGGTCACATCTGGTACGCGCCGTCGGCGCAGCGGACCGAGGCGAACACCGAGGCCGCGTACCTGATGATCCGGGAGGCGTTCGACGGGCTCGGCAACCGGCGGGTCGAGTGGAAGTGCGACGCGCTCAACGAGCGATCGCGCGCCGCGGCGCTCCGGCTCGGGTTCACGTTCGAGGGCGTGTTCCGCAAGCACATGATCGTCCGGCGGCGGAACCGCGACAGCGCGTGGTTCTCGCTCCTCGACACGGAGTGGCCCGCCGCCAGGGACGCCCTCGAAGGCTGGCTGCACGCGGATCCGGGGCGGCGACCGCCGCTCGTAGCACTCCGAGGCGACGCCGACTGAGTCGAGGCTGCCCGGTCAGGGGTACGCGGGCTCGTTGCCCGCGCGCCACTTGATGCTGCAGCCGATGCTGGCGCGCTGGTCATCCGCCACGGGCTCGCCCGACAAGACCGCCTCGATCGCCGCGCGAAGGTCCTTGCCGGTGATGGGCAGGCCGTTCCTCGGCCTGCTGTCGTCCAGCTGGCCCCGGTACACGAGCGCGCGGTCCGCGTCGAACAGGAAGAAGTCCGGCGTGCACGCCGCCGTGTACGCCTTCGCGACCTCCTGCGTCTCGTCGAACAGGTAGGGGAAGGCGTACCCGGCTTCGCGAGCCTCCTCCGCCAGGCTCTTGGGCGCGTCCTCGGGGTACTCGGTGGGATCGTTCGAGCTGATCGCCACGATCGCGAGCTCCGAGTCCTCGAAGTCGCGCCCGAGCCGCGCGAGCTCGCTGCGGACGTGCCGCACGTACGGGCAGTGGCGACAGATGAACATGACAAGCAGCGCCTGTTTGCGGTCGAAGTCCCGGATGCTGACCGTCCGGCCGGTCAGGACGTCGGGCAGCTCGAAGTCCGGAGCCTTGGTCCCGAGCGCGAGCATGGTGGAGGGAACGGCCACGGGGTCATTCTCCCAGGAGCTCGGCGATCCGGGTTCGCGTGCGCGCCGCCGCCGGAACGGCCCCCTTGCGTTCGAACCGCTCCAGTGCGACTCCGTAGGCCGCGATCGCCTCGTCCGTTCGTCCCGCCGCGGCCAGGACCATGCCTCGAACCTCGTCGCTCTCGGCCTGCCACGTCAGGTAATCGGTTGTCGCGTTGATCGCGACGGCCTCGTCCGCCAGCGCGAGCGCCTCGTCGTGCTCCCCGCGATGCGACACCACCCGCGCCCGGGCCATCCGCCACGCGGCCTGGGAGGCGAAGTCGTCTTCGGCCGAGAGCTCGCGGCTCCGGGCCGCGTTCGCCTCTGCCTCCTCGAAACGGCCGAGGTCGCAGAGCACTGAGGCGAGCAGGGCGGTCATCGTCGAGTTGAATCCGGTCTCCCCAAGCGCGTCCCATTGCTCGACGCCCGCGCGGAACTGCTGTTCGGCTCGATCCGGGTGTCCGAGGAAGCGTTCGGCCTCACCTCTGCCCTGATACGTGTTGGTGAGCACCTCGGGCAGACCGATCTCGCCCATCAGCCGGTCGACCCGCTCCTGCTCCACGCGGTACTCATCCTCCCGTCCCTGCATGGCGAGGAGGGCCGCGCGGATCTCTCCGAGGAACGCTTGCCCGACGACGCTGTCCCCGACGATCCCGAGCGCCTGCTCGTGGATCCGCAGCGCCTCGTCCGCCGTCGCCGGACCGAAGTAGCCGCTCACGGCGCGGTTCAGCGCGAGGTTCCGGCGGGCGATGTACGGCAGTTCGGCCGCTCTGGTGAGGAGCCGGTCGGTGATCTCGAGGGAGCGCGTGCACTGTCCTTCATAGAAGGCCATCCGGCTGAGGGTGATCGTCGCCTGGACGATCCCTGGGCCGTCGCCGAGATCCTGCAGGCGCCGAAGCGCCTCCTCGGTCGCGGCCCGCGTCCGCTCCAGCGTGTGCGTGGGTTCGAGCTGCCCCAGGGCCTCGTTCAACAGCAGCGTCGCACGCTGCGCGAGTGCGAGATCCCCGCTCGTCTCCGCGGCATCGATCGTCGTTCGGGCCGTGTCGGCGCCCGCGGCGAAGTCGTTCTTCTCGAACCGTGTCTGGGTCAGGTCGAAGAGCGCCCTGGCTCGGATGGTCCCCTCCGAGATCTCGGCGGCCCCGTCCAGGAGCCGCTCCGCCACCGCGAAGTCCCCGCGTTCGCGCGCCCGTTCCGCCGAAGAGATCAGCCGGGTGGCCGCCGAGCGCCCGAGGTCCCTCATCGCCTCGTCCGACGGACCCAGCTCGGCCCGATACCGATAGGCCTGCTCCAGGTGATAGCCGAGGATCTCCTCGTATTCGGCCACGCGCTCGCCGGCCGCGCGCTCGAGCCATGCCGCGAACCGTTTGTGGAGATCTGCCCGTTGCTCCTTGGGCATCGCGCGGTACGCGGCGTCGCGGATCAGGAGGTGACGGAAGCGGAAGGCGTCCTCGCCGGCGAACTCCGCACGATCCGGGCGGATCAGCTCCTTCCGAGCGAGGGCGAGCAGGCGCGTGGGCACCTGCGGGCGGAGCGTCTCGGGCGTCAGCGTCGTCACGGCGCCCGCGTGGAAGACCTTGCCCTCGACCGCCCCCCGCTCGATCACGGCCCGTTCCTCAGCGTCCAGGCGATCCAGACGGGCGGCGAGTAGCAGCTGGATCGTCGGCGGCACCGTGACCTGCGCGAGATCCTCGACCGCGCGCCATGCGCCCTCCTCGAACCGGAGCAGCCCGTCGTCGATCAGCATGCCGAGCATCTCCTCGACGAAGAGCGGATTGCCCTCGGCGGCCTCCATGATCCTGGCCCGCGCGGCGGCGGGGATGTCCGCCCGACCGAGCAGGTTGTCGACCAGGTGGGAGACCTCGTCGCCGGCGAGCGGCTCGAGCAGGATCGTGCTGGCGTTCAGCTTCCCGCCCCCCCAGTTCTGGCGGAGCTCCAACAGTTCGGGGCGCGCGACGCAAACGAGCAGCAGCGCCGCGTCACGTGCCCAGTCCGCGAGGTGCTCGATCAGATCGAGGAAGGCGGGTTCCGCCCAATGGATGTCGTCGAACACGCAGACGAGCGGTCGGTCGCGCGCGAGGTGCTCGAGCAGCTTGCGGACGCCCCAGTGGCCATCCTCGGCGCCTACCGTTTCACCCCACGACAGCAGTCCGGCGACGAGGGAGACGATGCGATCCCGGTCCTCGGCGCCGTCGACGAGGTTCGTGAGTTTCGAACGCGCGGTGACGAGGTCGTCGGTTCGTTCCACGCCGGCGGCATCCCCCATGATCTCGACGAGCGGGAAGTAGGTGATGCCCTCCCCGTAGGACAGGCACCGGCCTCGGAGCACGCTCGCCTCGGTCTCCGAGCCCGCGACGAACTCCCCCACGAGCCTGGACTTCCCCACACCGGCCGGCCCCAGGAGCGTGAACAGGTGCGTCGTGCGCTCGGTCAGCACGCGATCCAGCGCGTGGTCGAGCATCTCGAGCTCCTTGTGGCGTCCGACCATCGCCGAATCCAGGTGGCGGGCGTGCCCGGCTGTGTCCTCGGAGACCGCCGCGAGCGAGAAGGCGGGTATCGGCTCGGACTTGCCCTTCAGGTCGAGCGGCTCGAGGCGCGTGACCTCGACGGCGTCCTTCACGAGCCGGTGCGTGCTCTCGCCCAGCAGGATCTGGCCCGGAGCCGCGGCCTGCTCCAGGCGGGCGGCGACGTTCACCGCGTCACCGGTCACCAGCCGCTGCCCGCTCGCCGGGTTGCCGGCGACCACCTCGCCGGTGTTCACGCCGATCCGCGCCGCCAGGCCCACGCCGTGGTCGCGTTCGAGGTCGTGGTTCAGCGCCCCCAGCGCCCGCCGCATGTCGTCCGCCGCCCGAACCGCTCGCAGCGCGTCGTCCTCGTGGAGCCGCGGGATCCCGAACACCGCCATCACGGCGTCGCCGATGAACTTCTCCACCGTCCCGCCGTGCCGCTCGATCACCGCGGCCATCTCGTCGAAGTACCGGCCCATGACGCGGCGCAGCGTCTCGGGGTCGAGACGTTCGCCGAGTGCGGTCGACCCCGTGACGTCGGCGAACACGACGGTGACGACCTTGCGAACCTCCGAGGTGCGTTCGGTCTCGGTCAGGGCCGTGGCGCAGTTCTGACAGAAACGCGCTCGGTCCGAGTTCTCCTCACCGCACGATGGGCAGATGCGCACGGCCGAATCCTAGGCCGACGCGGTTCGCTCGACGCGCACCTCGTACGTGGGCACCGGTGTGCGCTTGCCCTTCAGGTCGAGGTCGCCGAACGGTTCGGCCGCGACCTCGTCCCGGACGGCGTCGAACGTCGCCTGCCCGATCAGGATGCCTCCGGCGGGAGCCGCGGCCTGCAGCCGAGCCGCGACATTCGTGGTGTCGCCGATCGCCGTGAAGCTCCGATGCGCGCCGGCGCCGACGTTGCCGAGCGCCGCCGAGCCGGAGTTGATGCCGATCCGGAACCTCGGCCAGTCGGGGTGGTCGTTGGAGGTCTCGGCGATGGCCCGCTGCATCGAACGCGCCGCGCGCACGGCGCGAACCGCGTGATCGGGTTGATCCTCCATCGCGTTGAACACGACGAGGATCGCATCGCCGGCGAAGCGTTCGATCAGACCGCCCTCGCGCTCCGTGATGATCGGGACCGCGGTCGCCCAGTACGCGTTCAGCATCTCGACGACGTCCATCGGCGATTTCCCGTCGGAGAAGCTCGTGAAGCCCGCCAGGTCGGCGAACAGCACCGTCACCTCTGCCTCGCGTCCACCGAGCTCGGCCATCGACGGCTCGAGCTCGAGCCGGTCCGCGAGCGCGGGGCCGACGTACGGTCGGAACAGCTCATCGACCCGGACCATCTCGCGCGCGGCGCGTTCGAGGAGCACGACCTCCTCGGATCCGAACCCGTCGCGCCGGAGCAGTTCGAGCGCGGGGGCGAGCGCCTCCCGAGAGCGGACCGCGGGCATCAGCTGCGCGATCGCGCCGGACGAGCGCCGGTCGATGCGTTCGAGCGTCTGCTCGAGGTACAGGCCGCCGAAGGCGGCGGTGACCGAACCCTCGCGCCGGTACTCGGTGCGGACCGAGATGATCACGATCGCGAAGGCGACGGCCATCAGGACGTGCCACTCCCACCACGACGCGTGCCAGCTCCGCGCGAACGCGACGGCGATCAGGGCCTCGGCGAGCAGGAGGAAGGCGACCGCGACCGACAGCGGCAGCATCCGTCGCCGCGTCCGGAAGATCCGCAGGTAGCGCCACGCGGCGAACGCGTACAGCCCGATCCCGATCGGTGCGAGCAGCGGGAACGCGAGGGGAGCCTCCTCCTCGAGGGGCCGGTCGAGGAACGACACGCCCGCGACCGACGCGACCGCCCAGGCGATCAGCAGGAGCGCGAGACCGCCGCGGATCAGCGTTCGGTGTCGCAGGATCCTCGCCGCATCCGCGTTGCCGAGCTCGACGGCCGACGCGGCCGCGAACCCGGAGGCCAGGAGCAGACCGATCGGGGTCGCGATGACGAACCCGGAGTTCGGGTGGTCGAGCAGGACGCCCGGCGTCGCGAGCGCGTGCAATGCGAGGAACCCGGAGCTCGTGATCAGCGCGAGCGAGACCAGGAACAGACGCGCGTCCGCGCGCCGATGCGCGGCGTCGCTCGCGACGAGGGCGAGCGCCACGTTGATCAGCGCGACCGCGAGGACGAGCAGGAAGTGCGACGGATGGTGCTCCCACATGACGTCGACGCTCGGAACGGCGAGGAGCAGAACGAGCCCCAGGAGCGGCAGCGCGAGCAGCACGCCGAGGAGCCAGACCCGCGGGTGGTCCTGCACGTCCCCTCCATGGATCGACGCGGTGCGAGCTCGCGCTCGCGCGGTGGGCGCGCCGGAACCTCCGAGCGCACGTCCGCCCCCGGATAGTAGGCTATGGATCTCGGGCGCCGCCCGGGGATCCTCGACGAGCGATCGAACGGGCCTTGCCTGCGGACCGACTCGCCTCTCGCCTACGGATCGTTGGTTCGACGGACACGGAGGCGAGATGGCGCGAGGAAGCACCGACGTCCTGTTGGGAACCCCCGAGCGCGGGAAGCGTTCCGTCGCGCGCGAGGAGAAGGGTCGGCGTTGCGCCGCGCTCGGATGTGAGACGGTGCTGTCGACGTACAACCGCTCGGCGACGTGCTTCGTGCATACGTCCCCGACGCGGCGACCACCGCTCGAGGGGTCGTAGCGAGAGCCTCGGGGCGCGTGAACGCACGGCCGGTGAGCGCCACCCGAGGAGCATCGAGAACGGATCAGGAGGGACAGATGCCCGACAGCATGGGCAAGCGGAAGCGCCGGGACGTGACCGCGCGCAAGCACGCGGCTCGCGAAGAACGCCGGGTCGCCCGCGCGGGCAGGAAGAAGGATCGCGAGGCGGGACTCATCGAGCCCGGTCCTCCGATCGGCCCCGCCGAGCAGAGCGAGTTCCTCGTGGTCGAGCCCGAGGGGGACGGCGAGGCTGCCGAGGCCAAGGATGCCTCGGGGTCGAAGCCCTCGGAGCCGAAGGCGCCCGAGCCGGCGGGATCGGACGCTAGGAGCGAGGCCGAGGCGTGAGGTCGCCCGGCGTCCTCTCCTGAGCTTGCGAGGGCGGAACGCAGAGGACCCGACGCGGTGCGCCGGGTCCTCATCGTATTCGGTCCGAACTAGACGGCGCGAACGTTCGCGGCCTGCGGGCCCTTCTGGCCCTGGGTCACGTCGTACTCCACCTTCTGGTTCTCCTCCAGGTTACGGAAACCCTCACCGGCGATCGCGCTGAAATGCACGAACACGTCGGCGGTACCGTCGTCCGGAGTGATGAATCCGAAGCCCTTCTCGGGGCTGAACCACTTCACGGTTCCGATTGCCACGTGCGATCCCTCCTTCCTTTCGCCGTCCGGGCCTGGTTGCTGCCCTTCACGGCGCCGGCCGTAGCAGCCGGGTGAGGGAACTGCTCGTAGCTGGTAAACCGCGATCGTTGCCCTCGGGACAACGGTACCATTTCGTCCACAGCGGGCGACAACCGTTATCCGCGCGGTCGGCGCGCAGCGTGCCTGGTGGCATAGTCTCGGCGCGCGACGGGTAGGCTCCGTTCCGACACGGAGCGGTCGGAGGTCGAGGGGATGCGCGAGGACCGAGCACGATCGGCGCACCTGACGTTCCTCGCCGTGGCGCTCGTCGCGTGCGTACTCGGGATCGCTTCAGCGACCTCGGCGTTCGCGCAGGACGAGGGCACAACACCCGGCGACGACGATCAGGTCGTGCTGACGGGCCAGCTGCTCGTTCCCGAGGGAGCAACGGTCGGAACGGCCGTGATCTTCAACGGCAACGCGACGATCGACGGCACGGCCACCGAGAGCGTGGTGGCCTTCAACGGCGACGTCGAGATCACCGGGACGGTGGGTGACGACGTCGTTGCCTTCAGCGGACGCGTGATCGTCCGTTCCGGAGCCGAGGTGGACGGCGACATCGCCAGCCGACAAGACCCCCAGATCGAGGAGGGCGCGACGGTCGGGGGCGAGATCGAGGGGATCTCGAGCCGGTTCGACCTCGAGGGGCTCGGCTGGGTCGCACGCTACGTATGGTGGTTCGGCTACACGATCTCGACCCTCATCCTCGGGCTCGTGCTCCTCATGTTCCTCCCCGGCGTCGACGCTCCGCTCGCCGACGCGTTCCGCCGGCGTATGGGCGCCTCGTTCGGGTTCGGCGCGGCGATCTTCTTCCTGCTGCCGATTGCCGCTGTGCTGCTGCTCGTCGTGGTGGTCGCGATCCCGCTGGGCGTGTTCCTGCTGCTCGCGCTCGCCCTGCTGTACACGCTCGGCTACGTCGCGGGCGCGCACGTGCTCGGAAGGCGGCTGGTGAACCCGCCGGGCTCGCGGTTCGTGGCCTTCCTCGTCGGGTGGCTGATCCTTCGCGGGATCGGGTTGATCCCGTTCCTCGGTGGCCTGGTCTGGGTCCTGGCCTCGATCGCCGGTCTCGGTGCGCTCGTGATCGCCGCTCGCGGGTCGAAGCCGCCGGCGGTCCAGCCCGTACCGGCGGGCCCGATCCCCGCGCCGCCGCCGCCCGCCGTCTAAGCGCTCAGGCCCTCGGCTCGCGTGGCCGATCGCCACGCCTCCGCGAGCCGCTGCGCGAGCACCCGCATCACGCCGATCCCGATGTCGGGGCGGTCGTGGATCATGCTCTCGAACTCGCGGCGCCCGATGCGGATCGCGCGAACGTCCCCGTCGGCCACGAGCGATGCCATCCGCGGGTCGCGCGTGATCAGGGACATCTCGCCGACGACCTCGCCCGGGCCTCGTCGAGCGATCTCGGAGCCGCCGGCCTCCACGCGGACGATGCCGCTCGCGACGATCAGGAGCTCGTCGCCCAGCTCGCCCTCGGACGCGAGGAGCTCCCCGTCCGCGAACGATCGCTCCTGCGCCACCTCCGCGATCGCCCCGAGGTCCGCGGGTGACAGCTCGTCGAACAGCGGGACACGCCGCAGGAACAGCACGCGTTCGATCACGGGCATCGAGGCATCCGACCGAGCCATCGTGTCCCTTCCGTCACGTTGTGCGATCACGGCCCCGGCGCACGCCGCGACGAAGACATCATCGTCCGCCGACACCCGTTCGAGCCAATCGACCGGCACGTCCCGTCGCGGTCCTGCGCTCGGCTCCCACAGCGCCAGGATCGGCGCGGCCAGGGTGGCGTCGGTGGTCGCCTCGAGCGTCTCGAGCGCGTTCGCGGTCTGCGCGGGGTCCCTCGCGTCGAGGCTCTCGACCGCGGAGCGGACCGCGGCGCCGTCGCTGGAGATCAACGACAGCGCCCGCAGCGCCGCGCGACCGTTCGCCCGTGCGCGTTCGACGAGCGCGTCCTTCAGCAGCTGGGCGGCGTCGCCGTCGGACGGGACCGCGGCGGCGAGTGCGTCGTCGCCGGCGGCGTCGCGTGAGCGTTCGGCCACGAAGGCGCGAACGCGTTCGGCCCGTCCGCCGAGATCCGTGCGCGCTAAGGTCCGCAGCGCAGCGTCCCGGGCGGCCGGCCGGTCCAGCGCGTCGAGCACCGCGTCCACCGAACGATCGCCGAGCCGCGCGGCCACGTCCACCGCGGCCAGGCGCACCCTCGGGCTCGGGTCCTCGAACCCGCTGAGCGCTGGTCCTAGGGCCTCGTCGGGCCGCACCCCGGCGAGGGTCGTCAGCGCGGCGGCCCTGACGCCGGGATCCTGGTCGTCGAGCGCGGGCGTCGCGAGCCCGGCGGCGGCGTCGGGCGGCGCCGCCGCGAGATGGCGCAACGCGGTCGATCGCACGTCGGGGTCGGGGGCGGCGGCGAGTCGTAGCAGCACGCGTGCGGCGGCGGCTGCGTTCGGTCCCGTCGCGACTGCCGCCGCGGCCGAGGCGGCCACCGCCGGGTCCGGATCGTCGAGCAGCGGCAGGAACGTTTCGGCATCGACCCGCCCCGGGGCGGCCGCGAGGCCGTCGAGGGCCTGCGCGCGAACGGAGGCGTCGTCGTCGCGCAGGGCGCGTTCGAGCGCCGCGGTGGCTCGGGGATCGTCGACCTCGGCGAGCAGCTGGACCGAGAGCCGCCGGACCGAGGGCTGCCCGTCGTTCATCGCGACGAGCAGGCTGCCGAGCGTGTGGGCGTCGGGCGCGAACGCGAACGGGACCCCGGCCACCGCGACGTCGGGGAACACCTCCGGCCGCGCCTCGCGCAGCGCCTCGACGAGAGCGGAGGCGTACGACGCGCGTACGCGCCACGTGACGTACACCGCGATCGCGGCGGTCGCGAGCCCGATCGCGGCGAACTGCCGCGGGGTCAACACGTCTTGGCCGACGAGCGCGATGATCCCCGCGATCGCGGTCCCGGCCTGCGCGGGTCCTCCGTTCAGGAACGTCCGGACCTGATCGCGTCGCGCATCGGGCACGACGTTCGTCAGCGTCTCCCACGCGGGGGAGGCGACGCCCTGCAGCCAGACCCCGTCGATGAACCGGAGGATCACGAGCGTCACGAACCCCGCGCTGACGAGCAGGACGCCGAACGACCCGGCGTACAGCAGCGGGAGCACGAGCATCATCGACGCGATGCCGAACCGGCCGAAGAGCCGGTTGGTCACGAGCACCGACACGAGGAACGCGGCGCCGGTCATCGCGGCCCAGAACAGCCCGAAGAACCCCGCCAGGTCGTCCGCGTTCGGGAACCGCTCGGTGGCGGCGGTCGCCCACGGCAGGTAGAGCGAGTAGAACAGGACCGAGAACAGCACGGCGGCCAACGTCATCCACACGAGCAGGCGCGAACGCCGCACGTACCCGAACGCGACGGTCAGGTCCCGCCACGGCGACGCCTCCCGGCGCCTGGCCTTGCGGACCCGCGGTTGCGCGAGCGTCCCCGCGGCCGATAGCACCACCCGGCAGAGCGCGAGCGAGACCGCGAGGGAGGCCGCCCAGACGAGGAGCAGGTTCTCCGTACCGATCACGCGGACGAGGGGGTTCGTGAGCAGGCCGCCGACGACCGACCCGAGGATCTCGCCGGCCGCGAAGAGGGGGAACAGGCGTTTCGCGCGGCGCGTGTCGGTGACGACGCCGGCGGTACCCCAGACGAACACGTTCTGCAGCAAGATCGCGAGGGCCACCGTCAGCCACAGGACGGGGAAGATCCACCGTCCGTCGGTGAGCAGCGCGACCCGTTCGGCGAGGACGACGGCGCACAGCCCCGCCGGGATCGCGAGGTAGGCGCGCCGCCGGTCGACGCGCCCGAGCAGCGCGGCCAGGCCCATCATGAACACGAACGCGGTCGCGCCCTGTGCGAGGTACATCAGCGGGAGCGCGTCGGTGCCGATCCGATCGAAGAAGAGGGCGTTCGCGCCGCTCTGCCCGATCGCGAGGCCGGCCATGCCGACGAACGACAGGGCGCTCATCGACAGGACGAGCCGCGTCTCGTCCGGCCGGATCTTCAGCGTTCGCTGGATCGCGCTCATCTCACGAGCCGGGCCTGCATCGCGCATCGAGCCCACGATCGCCCCGATCGCGTCACCCGTCAGCCGGCCGACTCGTCCCGGGCCGGTCCCCCGACGCGCAGCACCAGCGCGTCGAGCGGGTGACCCTTGAGGGAGACGTGACGCCGTTCGAGGTCGTCGTGCGGCATGGCCGCGGCCGCGGCGGTCGCGTCGCTCACGAGGATCTCGCCGGCTGCCGCCTGCGACGCGAGGTGCGACGCGATGTTGACGGGGTCGCCGAGTGCCGTGAAATCGCTCGACCCCCCGGTCCCCACGACGCCGACGAAGGCGACGCCGGTGTGCACGCCCGCGCCCAGCGGCACCCAGGGACGCTCACCATCGGCGTGACCCGTCGCGTCCAGCAGCGCCTCGGCCGCCTCGACGGCCCGCCGGGCGTGGCCCGGGCCGGTCATGAGGGGGAGGAACAGCGCCACGACCTCGTCACCGACGAACTTCTCGATGATCGCGTCCGCCTCGACGAGGACGTGCTTGGACACCGTGTAGAAGCGGTTCATGAGCCGCGTGAAGTCCCAGGTGGGCATCTCTCGAGCCAGCTTGCTCGAGCCGCGGACGTCCGCGAACAGCATCGAGAGCTCCACCTCGGCGCCGTTGACCTCCCGGTCCTCCTTCGCGATGGGGCACATCTTCGCGACGGTCTCGATGCCCTTGAAGCAGCGGCCGCAGATCTTCGGGTTCTTCTCCCAGGGCGTGTAGCCGTAGCGACGGAGCACGAACGCCCCCGGGCGGCCGAACGGTGCGGAGCAGAGCCTGCACCTGGGAGACGACGGGATGAAGCGGAGCGGGCTCTTGTCCCGCAGGTGCGGATGGGTCCCGCTCAGGAAGGCGGCCCATTCCTCCTGGGGATTCGGTTCCGTGGCCATCTCAGCGTGCAGCCTAGGCAATCGTGCCGCGCACGTCCCGGTCGACGACGCGGAAGGACGAGGCTTGGGCGGAGCCCCCGATGGGTACAGACCCCTTTCCTGAAGACGGGAGGTGACCGATGGGCATCGCGCTCATCCTGCTCGGGCTCGCGGCGGCCGGACTGGTCGTCGACTTCGCCGTCGAGAACTGGTCCGCTGCTGCGAACGACGTGACCTTCTCGCTGTTCGGCGGCTCGTTCACGGCCACCCAGGTCGAGGTCGTGATCGGCGCCGCCGTGCTCGGCGCGATCGCGATCGCGCTGTGCGTCCTCGGCGCCGGGCTCCTGCGCGGCAGCCACGGCCGCCGGCGGAGCACGAGGCGCCGGATCTCCGAGCTCGAACGCGAGAACGCCGCGCTCCGGGAACGGCGTCCCGACGAGGACGACCGTGTCGTCTCCGTCGACGACCGCGATCCCGTCCAGTCCCAGCGCTGACCCCGCATCCATCCACCGCACGCCGGCGACCCGTTCCCGCGGGTCGCCGGCGTGACGGGTCTCCGACCGCTTCGCGCTCCGGGTCGAGTTCGACGTGGAGCGCAGGATGCGCGGGAACCCACCGCGGGTCCGGCCGGTCGTGTCAGGGGGGACCAGTGAGAGGAGGCCCCGGATGCGGCCAGCAGGCAGGCGACGGAAGGTGTCCGCGGTGGCCGGGGTCGTGCTGCTCGGGGCGCTCGTGCTGGTCCCGGTCCTCGGGCACGGTCTCGCCTCGGCGAGCGGTGGGGGCGGGTGCGGCCGGCCGGTGACGGACGCCGAGGGGACCGGGGTCGACATCCGGGACTTCTGCTTCTCGCCGACGATCCTGCGGGTGTCGACGGGCGAGGAAGTGACGTTCACCAACGTCGACCCGTTC
>Ga0210378_10000632_pt1 | contig 18141 bp, 10 predicted proteins | sample PLM1_60_b1redo_FD_155465 | JGI IMG/M metagenome (GOLD analysis project Ga0210378, IMG submission 155465) | Groundwater sediment microbial communities from an aquifer in East River, Colorado, USA - PLM1_60_b1 redo | ecosystem: Environmental > Terrestrial > Soil > Riparian zone | place: USA: East...
TCACGCATTACCTACTCGCCGCCGGCCGCACGACCAGCCTGGCCGAGCGCACCTACCTCACCACCAAAGCCGCACACCTCGGCGCCCGCCAACCCTGAAGCGGCAACCCGCTTCACGAACACCCTCCGCCACATGTGGCGACACGCCGCGAGGTGACGAGATGTCGCAGGTCAGGCGGCGAGTTTCGGCGCGGCGGGCGGCACACGCCAGCCGCTGGTAGACCATGCAGGGCAGGTTACGGTGTCGCAAACGCGCAGCGCGGACCTGTGGCCTTCGTCAACCGGAGGTCAAGCGTGCCGAGCTTTGCGCCCAACGACTCAGCGAGCGCGACATACCAACCGTCGTACGCGGTGACATTCTCCCGCAGCTCCCACACCCTTGTGGCGAACGGCTCGTAGGCGAATAACTCGACCCTCAGGCTCAGCAGGTCCGCGTGGGCGAGGGCTGCAGTGTCTGCTGAAATCTCGCCGGCCATGGTGGCCCTCCGCAGCACATTGGCGACCACCACCGGCATGAGGTGGGGCGCGGCCAGGTCATCGGTGCCGAGCAAGTGGTCCGCCCAGGTTCCAACCTGGCCGCTGTCGACGAGTGCCGCCACCACGAGACCGGAGTCGATGACGAGGCTCATCGGCGGTCGGCGTCGCGGTGGCCGAGGATCGAATCAACCGACAACCGGCTGCCGATGCGTTGCTTGCGGTCACGGACCCGCGCAAGCAGCACCTCCGCGTCCGGCCGCCGGGCGAGCTCGATCAGCTGAGAACGTAGGTACTCCTGCAGTGAACGACCGCTGAGCGCAGCCCGTGAGGCAAGCTCGTCGCGGGTCTCGTCGGGCACGTCCCGAATGGTGATCGCTAGCAGCAGCGAACCGCAAGCAGCCGTTGTGGGGGCAGACCTTCGCACTCGAACTGCCAGCCGGAACCCCCGGATTCGCCATACCGCGGCCCCAGTCTGGGTACCACGACCCAGACAACGCTGTCAGGGTCGTCGTACTCCAGCTGCGATTGCTCCATCTCCGAGGGAGACCTCATTTCCGTAAGGCCGGAGTGAGGTCTCCCCACGGACAGTCCCACCCACTTAGCCCGCGGATGCCTGCTCCTGCTGGTTGGCGTTGGCGGTTGCCCGGCTCGACGCGTCGCGCAGGGCGTGGGCGACGGTGCTGAGCTGGGTACGGTACGTGCCGTTCCAGTCGCCGCGGAACGAGGTGGCGTCGGGGCCGACCCACTGGGTGCTGTCGAGCTGGCTGCTGAGCGTGGTGCAGATCGTGTCGATCTCGTCAGCCTTTGCGATGAGTTGGCTTGCCAGAGTGCGTACGGCACCGACGTCCATTCCGACGAAACTGGTCATGTCGACCTCTCTCCCTGATATGTTCTGTTGGCCAAAGAATATTGCTGGGCACCGCACAACAGAATGGGGACGACTCCCCATCCACCTTCCTCATGGCCGGTCTGGCAGGCCGACCTGGACGACCGTGGTCTTACCGGCGGAGACGAACAACGCCCGCCCTGGAGGGAAGTCAGCCCTGCTGAGCCGGGGTGGGAAGTTGGTCCGGAAGGTCGGCCCATCGCCGCTGTCGGGGGCCAGCGCCAGCCCGACCCGGCTGGCTTTGGCCTGGGCGAGCAGCCCGATCGAGCCGGAGCTCAGGGTGGTCGTCTCACCCTCGGATACGAACAGCCAGGATCGCTCGAGGCACAGCCGGGCGAGCTCCTGCAGGGGCTGGTCGGCGACGGAGCCGTTCGCGAACTCGGCGATGCTCTCCACGAACACGGCGACCGGAGGCCCGTCGGGCCCGAGCTTCTGGACCAGCTCGGCGGCGTGTTCGGCCACGTCGTTCACTCCGGTAGCCACCGAGGTCCACAGGTCCTGCCGAGCCAGTGACGAACCGCGGTTGCCGAAGTAGTGCAGCTCGACGGCCGGATCCCAGCGCCGCAGGGCAACCGCGATGGAGTGCAGCGCCGTGGTGCGGCCGGAGCCGGGAGGGCCGCCGACGAGGAAGGTTCCGCTCGGTTCCAGGGCGTGTGGGCCGAGCGTGTCCGACGAGACGCCGACGACCGGCAGCCCGCCGAGCCGGGGCGGCAGGCTCGCCAGTGCAACCTTGTCGGAGAGCGTCCGGATCGGCGCAGCGGCGGTGGCGCCAGCCCGTGCCATCGCCGCGGCGAACTCGCGGACCGCGGCCGCCTGCGCGCCGACGTCGGCGGCGGAGCCGAGCATGGCGACCTGGATCTCGTCACCGCCGAGCAGCCCGCGGCCCGGCGGTGACGACGGGGTGAGCACATCGTGCGGCACCCCGGCCAGGCCGTAGTCGTTGGCGTCGGCCATCCGCAGCATCACCCTGGTCTGCACCGCGGAGCCCAGCGCCGATGGCACCGCTGCGACCCGGTCGGCTGACAGCAGCACGTGCACGCCCACGGGTCGGCCGTCGTTGGCGATGCCGACGAACGTGTCGAACCACTTGACCCGGTCGCCGGCCTCGTACGCCTGGCGGAACGCGGCCACACCGTCGAGCAGCACGAGAATCCGCGGCTCGTCGTGGCGACCGGAGGCCGCGCGGTATTCGGTGATCGTGCCGGCGGTGGCTCGCGAGTAGCGCACCGCACGCTCGTCCACTACGTCGCGCAGCCAGGAGATCAGCCGCCGCACCCGCTCGTGGTCGGACGCCGTGATGATCGCGCCGACGTGCGGCAGGTCTTCGAGCATCGCCAGGCCGCGCGCCCCGAAGTCGAGCCCGTAGACGTGGCATGGCCCGCCGCGCACGGTGAACCCTGCCGCGATTGCGAGAGTGCGCAGCAGCGTGCTCTTGCCGGAGCCGCCGGTGCCGTACACAGCGAGGTTGCCGTCGGTATCCGGGTGGAACGCGACGACGGGCTGCGCTTGCTCGCCGGGGTCGTCGCGCACACCGAAGACCAGTTCGTCGTCACGGCGCCGCGAGCGCACCCGCAACTGGTCGGCCAGGTCGTACACGCGGTGCAGCTCGGGCAACCATGGCCGCCGCGGCCGGTCGATCGCGGCGCGCCCGCACGCGGTGCCGATGGCGGCGACGAGGCGCTGGATGTCGGTGGGCCCCGGGTCGGCGGGTGCCTCGTCGACGGTGTCGAGCTCCCAGCCGGCCCCGCCGCCGAAGTACAGCTCCTCCACCAGGATCTCCGGAGGCGGCGGCTCCTGCGTGGTCCAGCCGCCGGCGTAGCCCACCTGGAACGGGACGAGGCGGCCGGGGCCGGTCTTGGACACCGCGCGGCCGGGCAGCGCCGGGTCGAAGAACGCCGCCTCGGGCGAGCCGAGCACGTCGGTGCTGTCCGCCTCGTCCGCGGTGCGTAGCGCGAGCCGCAGGTTGGTGTTTGCCCGCAGGTTGCCCTTGATCACGCCGGCCGGCCGCTGGGTGGCGAGGATGAGGTGCACGCCGAGCGAGCGGCCGCGCTGCGCCACGTTCACCACCCCGTCGACGAACTCGGGCAGCTCCTTGACCAGCGCGGCGAACTCGTCCACGACGATCACCAGGCTTGGGGGTGCCTCAGCGACGCCCTTGCGCTCCAGCTCGACGAGATCCTTCGCGTTGTGCTTGTGGAAGAGCCTCTCGCGGTGGCGCAGTTCCGCGGCGAGCGAGACGAGCGCGCGCCGCACCAGGTGCGGGCCGAGGTCGGTGACCAGCCCGACGTTGTGCGGCAGGTGCTCGAACTCCTTGAATGCCGAGCCGCCCTTGTAGTCGACAAGCAGGAAGGTGAGCCGCTGTGGGCTGTGCGCCGCGGCCATGGCCAGGATCCAGGCCTGCAGCAGCTCGCTCTTGCCGGCGCCGGTGGTGCCGCCGACGAGAGCGTGCGGGCCATCGGTGCGCAGGTCGAGCGCGTGCGCGCCGAGCGCCGACTTGCCGATGACGGCACGAAGCGAGCCGGGCTGCTTGTGCGGCGTGCGCGGGGCCAGTGGGCCGCTGACGATCGAGCGGTTCTCCACCCACCGCTCGATCACCGACGCCGGCGTGACCGCCATCGGCGGCTCCGGCACGGTCAGCAGGGACACCCCGCGCGGCAGGTCGCTGTCGTCGTCGATCCTGGCGCCGGTGTCCACCAGCGGTGCCAGCCGCCTGCCGACCTCGATGGCGGTGTGCCCGTCCAGCAGCTCCACCGTGACCGGCTCGACGCTGTCGCCGCTGTGTACGAACCCGGCTGCCGCGAGCGCGCTGCCGTGCTGCAGCGCCACGTAGGTGCGGCACGCGGCGGGCAGCCGGGCCACGTCGGTGGCGAGCCACACCACGTGGATGCCGTGCCGCCAGCCCCGCTCGGCCAGCTCCACAAGACGGCTGCGCTCGACCGGGGCGTCGTCCTCGACCAGCACGAACACCGCGGGCAGCGGCTCGGTGCTGTCGCGCTGCGGCGCGTCGGCGCGGCGGGCCAGCAGGTCCTCCAGCTCGGAGATCAGCTCGACCGCGCCGTCGGCGGTGGCGAGCTGGCGCATCGGCAGCGGGCTGTGCGCCGACGTGGTGTGCGGCAGCCACTTGAGCCAGTCCCAGTCGCGTGCCGACTGCGAGGACGCGAACGCGGCGAGCACCACCTCTGCCGGTGAGTGCAGCGCGACGAGCTGGGTGACCAGGGCGCGGGCCGCGTCGAGCACGGTCTGGCGGGAGCCCGCGAGGCCGATCGCGCCGTGCTTGGCCGGCATCGCAACCACCGGCACGTCGTGCACGGTGGCGAAACCGCTGGTGGCGGCGACCAGTTCGGCGTGCAGCGCTCGCGGTGTGCGCTTCGCCTCCGGCAACGCGATGGAGTTGCGCGAGGGCTGCGGCCCGGTGCCGAGCCGCAGCTCGGCGAACCCGTGGTCGGCCGGGCGCCGGGTCCATAGCAACGGCGTGCCGCGCCGCACCGTGTCCACGCATTCGGCGACCGACGGATGCTCCCGGTTGCGCGCCGCGGCCTCGCGCTGCGCCGCCTCGCCGGCTTCGGCCGTCAGCAGCTCGACGTCCGAGCGGAACTCGCGCAGCGCCCGCTTGTATGCCGACCTGCCAGCCAGCGCCGACTCGACGGCGTATCCGATGATCATCAACGGGCTGAGCGCGACGAACGCCAGCGAGGTGACCGAGCGCGTGATCAGGTACAGCGCGACTCCCATGATCAGCGGCGCGACCAGCGCGATATACGGAAACCGCGGCGTTGCCGGCCGCTGCGGCGGCTCCGGCGCGTCGAACTCGACGCCCTCGTAGCGCGGGTCGAGGCGGGGCGAGCGGACGACGCCGACAGCGGCGGTCTCACCGTCGGCCCTGGCCGCGGGCAGCACCCTGACGGACAGCTCGGTATCCCCGAGGCGGACCGTGTCGCCGGTCCGCAGCACGCACCGGGCGACCGTGGAGTGGCCGAACTGCACGCCGTTTGCCGAGCCGAGGTCGACGATCTCGGCGATGTCGCTGACGTTGATCCGGGCGTGCTGGCGGGACACGAGCGGGTCGCTGAGCTGCACCTCGCAGCCGGGCTCGCGGCCGACGATGCTGCTGCCGACGTGCAGACCGAACTCGCGCCCGCGGTCGGGGCCGGCGGTCACCGTCACCACCGCCGACGCCCCGGCCTGCGGGTCGATGTACGCGGACCCGCCGCGCATGATCGCCACCGTGGCCCCTGAGCGAAGCCCTCGGTCGCCGACGGTGAGCCGCGGTTCGATCGCGCGCTGGTCCAGCCTGACGAGCCCGAGCGTCGGCGCTCCGTGCTGCGAGCCGGCCGAGCGGGCTGGCCCGCTCGGCACCGGATCGGTCGCGATCAGGTGCGCGGCCAGCTCGCCAACCGTGGTCGTGGCGTCCACGGTGGCGATGAGGTCGACGCTCGGCGCGCCGGACCGTTGGAGCGTGAACTTGATCTTCATGTGGCGGTCCTCACGGGTCGGGGCCGGCGCAGCGACCGAACGCTCACCGCGGCCCGCAGCCGGCGCCAGCGGCCAACGCCGCGGCTCAGCTGCCGCCTGGCGCTGTCCACGGCCACCCAGTACTCGGCGGCGGCCTGCGGCGGCGGGTCGCCCGGCCCGAAGACCGTGGCGTCGGCCGCGGCGGCGAGATGACCGACGGGCAGCGCGGCGAGCGTGACGGCCTCTTCCCGGCGGGTCTGGCCGGGCGGCACCACGGCGCCGAGGTCGCGGGCGTGGTCGACGATCTCCCGCCAGCCGGCCGCGAACCGGTTCACCGGCGTGCCACGGGTGCGCCGGTTTCGCCGCCTGCGCGCCTTCAACCCGACCAGCGTGGACGCCACGAGCAGCACCACCAGCAGCGGCGGCCCACCCCACGTCAGCGCGGCCACCGCCCAGCCCGGCAGCTGCCACCGGCGCGGCGGCGGCGCGACCGACGGCTGCCCGCTGCCGTCGACCTGGCTGGAGTCGGTGAGCGAGTCCGGCGAGCGGACCGTGTTCGGCGGCGGCACCACGGCGGCGGCGGTGTTCTCGACCTGCTGCGGCGGCTGCTGGTCGGGCTTCTTCGACGTATCGGGCATGAACTCGGTGTGCGGGATCGGCGCCCAGCTGCCGTCGGCGAGGTGGATCTCCACCCAGGGGTGCACGTCCTGGCCCCTGACGGTGCCGTCCGCGGCGGGCACCGCGCCGAGCACCACGCGGGCGGGCATGCCCAGGTTGTTCGCGATCAGTGCGAACGCGGCCGCGTACTGCTCGTCGTCGCCGACCGGACGCTTGGCGTTGAGGAACGCGGTCAGCCGGCCGAGGCTGTGGCCGGGCAGGTACTCGGTCTCGCCGGGGCCGCCCGAGCTGTACGCGCCGTTGTCGCGCAGATACGCCGCCACCGCACGCAGCCGCGCGCCGGTGCCAACGACGTCGCCGGCCCACTTGGCCGCCCGGCTGCCGACGAAGGAGCTCGCGCTCTCGCTGAGCCAGGGGCGCCCGAACGGCTGCGCGTCCTCGGGTATCGCGGCGGCCGTGTCCAGGACGGTCCGCACGGTGTAGGCGTCGCCTGCGCCAAGCCGGTCGCGGACGACGCCGGACGAGGTCCCCAAGTTGTAGCGGAAGCCGTTGACGTTGCGTGGTCCGCGGTCGCCGGCGAACTCGATCCCAGTCATCCTGCCGGCCGTGGGCAGCCACGCATTGATGTCGTCGGACGCCGCGTAGGCCGGGCCGATCGTGACGTGCAGCGTGACCTCCTGGCCGTTCCCGCTCTGGTAGATGCGCGAGCCGACGCGCTGGAAACTGTTGTGTTGCACGCCTTCGGTCCGGGCGCCGTCCGTCCGGGCGCCGTTGGTCGCGGCCCATACTGAGCCCGTGTAGTCGTCCAAAGTGGCGATGCGGATCGCGGAGCCCTGCGGCAGACCGGACACCGTGAACAGTGTCTGGTCCCATAGCTGGTTGGCGTCCTTGGTGTACTTGCGGAAGCCGACGAGCGGGCTCGGGTACTCCCCGAGGTCGACCGGCGGCGCGATGTAGCTGCGCAGCACCATGCGATCGTGGCCGCCGGCAACGAGCGGACCGGCGATCGCAGCGGTGGCCGAGGCCACCGCCAGCAGGGTTGCGCCGGTGACCAGCCGCGCGACGCGTCCGGAGCCGTTGCGCGCCGCGAGCCGTACCCTGGCGCCGCGCACCGCGGACCAGCACAGCGCCAGGCAGCCGAACACCACGCCCTGCAGCAGCTGGGCGGCGGGCTGGCCGGTGCCGAGCAGGATCACCGCGGCCAGCACGGCGGCCGGCCCGAACACCGGCGCTGCGCTGCGCGAGACCCGGCGGGCGAGTGTGAAGCCACCGGAGCCACAGAGCAGCCCGAGGATGTACGGGATCGCCAGCAGCGGCCCGCTGCCGTCGACCGGCGGCAGGGTCGTGAGCAGCTGCTTCCAGCCGTTGACACCGACGTCCGCCAGCCCGCGCAGGGTGCTCGCGGTGGGCAGTTGGCGTAGCACCACCGTGCCGCCGAGCAGGAAGAACACAGCGACCGTCAGCACCGCGACGGTGATCATCGGCTGGCGCAGCGCGTTCGCCAGGTGCCCGACGAGGATGCCGAGCAACAGGCCGGCCACTCCGATCAGCAGGAACGTCCAGCCGTCATATGTTGTCCGGAAGCCGACCAGCGCCAGCACGCACATGGCGGCGAGGAACCCCGCATCGACGAGGTCAACTCGGGTCGGCGCCAGGTGCCTCACTGCGGTCCCCCGCTCCGCAGCAGCGCCGGCAGGTCGGCGAGCTCGCGCATGGTCAGCACGGCCAGCGCGCCGGCGGCGGACATCCCGACCGGGGACGCCGGGTCGACCCGCAGCGCCACCACGTTCACCTCCGCGGGGAACTGCGCGGCCACCCGCCGCAGGTCGGGAAAGCCGGGCGCCGATCCGGTGACGATCAGCACCGTGGTGATGTCCGGCGCGATCCGCAGGCCCTTCATGGCCAGGCCGGTCAGCGGCTGGGCCGATGGCAACGCCCTGGCGAACGCGTCGAGCGCGTGGTGCGCGGTCACGTCGTGCGCGACCTGGTCGGCCACGACGACCGTGGTGTCCAGCTCGTCGCGGATGCCACGCATGGCGACCGACGCGCCGGCCGAGACCGCGATCTCGAAGTGCTCAGGATCGGGATAGGCGGCGGGGTCGCCGTCGACGAGCACCATGAGGTGGGCACGGCGGGTCTCCAGGAACTGCCGCACGAGCAGCCGGTTGTCCTGCCCGAAGGACGCGGCCTTCGCGGAGGACCGCCAGTGGATGTAGCGGCGGTCGTCGCCGGGCACGTATTCGCGCAGGGTGTGAAAGGCCAGGTCGCTCATCGAGATGTCGTTGGTGGTGCGGCCTTCCAGGTCGCGCAGCATCCCGGAGCCGAGCGGTTCGAGCGCGACCGTGACGGGGTGCACGAACAGCTCAACCACCTCGGTCCACGGCACGGCCCGGCGCAGCAGCCCGAACGGGTCACCGCTCACCGTGGTCGCCGGGCCCACCGCGATCACGCCACGCCCTTGTGTCGCGATCGGGAACTCCTCGCGGTACGGCGCGCCGCCGCCCAGCGCGGGCACGTCGAAGCGGCGCACGACCGGCCCGATCGGCAGCTCGACCGCGATCGGCAGCAGCTGCCGCCGCGACGACGAGCCGACCTCGATCAGGCCAACGGTCGACTCGCCAGCGGTCACCCGCCGGCGCCGCAACCCGATGCTCACCCGCAGCGTGGCGCGGCCGATCGTGAGGCCGATGCCCAGCAGCACCACGACCAGACCCACGACGGCGGCCAGCACCAGCTCCACCCAGCCCAGCCGCGACCCGGCGATCCACGCCGCGGCGGAGCCGAGGGTGACGAGCCAGCCAAGCGGGGTCACCACCTCCAGGAACGGCGCTGCCGTGCGCGCCCGCCGCGCCACCTGCCTTGCCGTGGCCGTCGCGGTGGCCGTCGCGGTGGCCGTCGCCGTCGTTGTCGCCTTGGCGGTCGCCGCCAACGCCGTCGTCACCATCCCGGTCAGGCCACCCGCTCGATGGGCGGCTGCACCTCGGTCAAGAGCTGCCCGAGTACGTGCTCGATCTTGACGCCGGCGAACTCGGCCTCGGCGTCGAGCAGGATGCGGTGCCCGAGCACCGGCAGCGCCAGCTCCTTCACGTCGTCCGGGATGACATGGGAGCGGCCGGCTGCCAGCGCCCAGGTCTTCGCGCACCGGACGTAGGCCAGGCAGCCGCGCACCGAGACGCCGAGCTTGACGTTGGGGTGCGCCCGCGAGGCCTCGGCCAGCCGGCTGACGTAGGACAGCACCGACGCGTCGGCGTGCACCTGGTCGGCGTACGCGCTCATCTGCGACACCGCGCTCGACCCGATCACGGGCTGCACCGTGGTCGCCCGGTCGCGCAGCGCCGAATCCATGAGCAGCGACACGGTTGCATTGTGGTCGGGATATCCGACGCTGGTCTTCATCAGGAAACGGTCGAGCTGCGCTTCCGGCAGGCGGTAGGTGCCGGCCTGCTCGATCGGGTTCTGCGTCGCGATAACCATGAACGGCCGGTCGACGGGATGCGGCACCCCGTCCACCGTCACCCTGCCCTCTTCCATCACTTCGAGCAGCGCGGACTGGGTCTTCGGCGACGCCCTGTTGATCTCGTCGGCAAGCACGATGGAACGGAATACCGGGCCCGGCCGGAACTCGAACTTGCGCGTCTCCTGGTTGTACACCTCGACACCCGTCACGTCCGACGGCAGCAGGTCCGGGGTGAATTGGATGCGCGAGTGCGACCCCTGCACCGTGTTCGCCAATGCCCTGGCCAGCATCGTCTTGCCGGTGCCCGGGTTGTCCTCGAGTAGCAGGTGCCCCTCGGACAACATGCAGGTCACCGCGAGCCGAACCACGTACTCCTTGCCCACGATCGCGCGACAGACGTTCATCACCATCCGGTCGAACGTCTGCGCAAACAACGCGGCATCATGCGGCGAAATCGTCATTGTTCCTAACTCCAGGTGAATTGAGGGCTGGCAACTCCACCGCAAGTGGCCATGACCCACTCACCGGGATAGCCGTACCAGTTGTACGAGTCCTTGGTCTGATTCGCGCCATATGGGGTTGCGACGAAGCCGCCATTTCCGTGCTGGCTGTTGAATGTGCACGTCACATTCCCCGGGAAATTCGCAGTCTGCACGCGGATATACGCACACGAGGGATTCGTGCAGGTGCCGCTGTTGGCGCAGCTGGTTCCGGGGCTGCACGGACTGCCCTTCGACACCGTCACAGTCGGCGGCGGAGGTGGGGTGTTCTGGGTGCGGGAGCCCGAGACCGACGCGCGGCCGGGGTCGGAGACCGCGACGTTGATGGTGTCGCTGCTGCTGTAGCCGACGTTGTCGCTGCCGCTCCAGCTCCACCCGCCGACGCCGGTGGTGAAGGTCTGGCTCTGCCTGCTGGTCTGGATGCTGACCGTGGCTGGCTTGCCGTTCGGGTCGACGGACACCGTGAAGTTGACGTTCGGGCCGTTGGCCGACGTCGCGATGTTCAGGTTCCGGATCGGCCCGTACGCGGTGACGGCGTTGCTGGCGGCCACCGCGTTGCACGGGCTGCCGGCGTAGGCGTCACTACCACCGCCGCCGTTGCACAGCCGCAGCCGGATGGTCGTCGCGCTGCCGTTGGGCAGCCCGTTGATGGTCTGCGAGGCGCCGGACTGCCCACCCGTCGGATAGGTCCACGATCCGCAGGTGCCGAAGTCGTGGCTGCAGTCGACGGTCGCCGAGGCACCGTGCGAGGCCGGCACGTCGAAGGTCACCGTGACCTGGCCGTCGTTGCCGGTGGCGGCCGCACTGATCGGGCCGAAGGCGTCCGGGGTTGCGGTCGCCTCCATCCGCGCGCCGGGGCTCGGCGGCGAGGTGTGCCCGGCGGGCTGCGCGGCCGCGGCGCCGTTGGCCGCGATCACCGCGTAGGTGTAGATCGTGCCGTCGTTGGCCACGCCGTCGTCGTTGCACGTCGTGGCCGTGACGTCGGCGCAGATCGTGGTGCTGCCAGCGGCGCCACCGGTGCGGGTCAGCGTGTAGGTGGTCGGGGCAGGGCCGTTGGGACTGACCGGGTTCCAGGAGATCACCGCGACGCGCGACCCTGAGCCGGCTCGGTTGGTCGCCGTGAACGTCGGCGCGCCCGGCTGGGCCGGTGCACCCGCCGACTGGCCGTCGACGGTCGCCGCAGCGCCGGGGCCCTGCGAGTTCACCGCGATGACCGTGAACGTGTAGCGGTTCTCGTTGTCCAGCCCGTTCGGGGTGGCGGAGGTGCCGGTGACGGTCTGGTGCCCGCCGCCGGTCCAGGCCACGTCGTAGTGCTGTACGGCGGTGCCCTTGTTGGGCGGCACGGCCCAGGCGAGCTGCAGCGTGCCGTCCTGCGGGTTCGAGGTGACGAGCCCGGTGACCGCGCCGGGCACGGTGTTGGGCTGCGCGGGCTCGGAAGCGGGGCTCGGCTGGCCCCAGCCGACGAGGTTGTGCGCCTTGACCCGGAAGGTGTAGCTCGTGCCGTTGGACAGGCCGGTGATCGTGCACGGTGACGCGGGGCAGGTCTGGGTGCCGCGACCGTAGTCCACCTCGTAGGAGTCGATGGGCGCGCCGTTGTTGGCCGGGGTCGGCCAGGTCAGCTCGACGACCTCGCTCAGCACGGTCCGGCCGGGGGCCGGTGCGCCCGGCGCGTCGGGCACCCCCAGTACCCGCAGTGTGATCAGCCCGGTCGCCTGCCGGTCGGTCCGCGTACTGTCCGCGACGTCGCTGACCACGGCGGAGAACGTCATCGTGATGCCCACAACTCCAAGACGCTGTAGCTCAGCGAGCGAATGTCGTCTACTGCGGCGTCGCTGGTCTTGAGGTCGCGGACCAGGTCGATGCAGAGGTCGATTCCCGGCGAAAGGTGACCAGGTCCATCGCCGGACGTGACCGCACGGATGGCCTGGCAAGTGGCTTCTGTGCCACCCGGCATGCGGAGTGCGGCCAGACCGGTGCGCTCGATGGATGCGACCAGTTCGGTCAGACGGTGCGTGGTGATCGACGTTGAAAACAGTTCGACGAGTTTCTGCGGGAGCGTCGCCGGCTCGATCTGACTCTCAACGGCTGGCGCTCGGCTAAGAGCACGACGCATGGCCTCGTCGCCGTGGTGTGCACGGTGATGCTCCAGCAAGGCGATCGCCTTGGCGGTGAACGTCTGCGACACCGCCTCCAGAACCGCTGGTAGGTCGACGAGTTCGATGGGCAGTTCGGACAAGATGTCGACGGCGGCGTCGAAGCGGCCTGCCTCGATCGCCTCTTTGGCGCCACGGCGCAATTCCGCGACCGACGATGTGGCCAGCTCCATGGCCTGAGCTGGGACAGCGCCGAGCACGGCGGCAATCGCGGGATCCGTGGACCATCCCGCCGCCGTAAGCCGTTGCCTCAGCTTCTCCCGTGATTCACCGGCGTCGAGTGCCCACAGTGTGTAGTAACAGGCGCCGGCGGCCGACCGTATGGCCGATACCGAGTCGATGAGCGCATTGAATCGTGTCGCTACTGGCCCGAAGGCCACGAGGTCCGGCGGGTCCGGCAGCTTCGACATGGCCAGGCGTGCGAGTGCGTCTGAGGCGAGGCTTGGACGGGAGAGCTTCAGCAGCGTGTCGAGGGCCGAATGCTGTTCGAGGTTCTCCCAGCGTTCGAACGCGGCAAGCACCTGGACCTGGAGGAACAGCCTGTTGGCCTCGGACACGCGGTGATCGGCAGCGAGGATCGAGTACGCCTCGCGCGCGGCCTCTTCCGCTCCAGCTGCGCAGGCGTCGGTGAGGTCGCAGATGAGGCGGCCGATTGGCAAGGAGATTCGTGCCTCCCGCTGTGGCGCCGCCATGATCGACCCCAGAAGGGTCTGGATTGAGTCCCGCACCACGTCGCGGGCGGCGTCGGCTACCCGGAACCGGTAGACGTGGCGGCTGTCGCCGGCAAACGCGACTGCCGCCTGCTCCAGCGGATCGCCGCTGGTTCTTCCGTGCACGCTTTGACCGTCGAAGTCGGTCCAAGTTGTCCCAACATGCGACTGCAAAAGTTCCCGAAGCTCGCGCGACTGTTCCGATGTGAACGCCAATGCAAAGTAGTGCGTGGTGCCCCCGATCACCGCGGGCAGCACGATCGGGTTGGAGGGTTCCGTGATGAGGAGATCACCGGCCGTCGCGATGAGACGATCGAGGGCGGGGATCCCGCTGTCGACGCGTAGGCCGTTCGGCGGTGCGAAGAAGGTGTCTCGGAAGGACGGCCAGCGCTGCAGCACTGTCTCAGCCACCTTGTTCATGCGAACAGGCTCATCAGTTCGGTGGTGACCGCCGCGATGTGAGCCGGGTCGGTGGACACGGTCACCAGTTCGCCGTTGATCTCGATACCGCGGTAGGTCAGGTTCATTGAACCATGGACGATCCAGTCGTCCCCGGCGATCGCCTTCTCATGATCGAGAACTTTGTCTGGGTCGTGTGATGACTGGCGCGTATGAAGTCGCCTGTCCGTCCCGTCGCGTCGCGCGGCGTCGGTAAGTCGATCGACGAAACCGGTCTCGCGTGAGCCGGGGCCGCAGTGCAGGTAGACGTTTGTCTGCTGTTCAAGAAGGGCGCGTAGGACCGCGGAAAGGCGGATGACGCGCGCCCCCCAAGTGGTGTTGAGGACGCTGAAGCGTCCGCCCCGATTGTCCAGTAGGGGCACGTCACTGATCCAGGGCGAGGTGATCAGAAGGCGGCGGCCTGGTGCGAGAAGTTCACTGACGATCAATCCTTGCAGCGCCTCGCCGATGAGGCGATGCGGGCGGGCGGCGAGCCGATGAATGTAGCGGCTGCTCATTGAGGCGACTCCTCAAGCGATACGTCAACGCCGAGGAACCCATCGCGCCGCGAGGTCGCCTCCACGTGCGGGTACACATGAAGCCAGCCAAGTTCGATCGGATTGGTGACGAGGTGCTGAAGCGCCTGCTTGAGGCGGCCGCGGTCATTCGTCGCCGACACCAGCCGGCACCGTCCCGAGGTCGCGATCCGTTCAGTGAGCAGTTGGGGCCACTGCGGATCGTCGACGTCGACGTCATTGATCGGATGAGGCAGGGTGTCCAGCACCAGCGTCCGTTCGGTCATCGGGGCTTCGTTCACGAATCGGTTCGATGCTACGAGAGACTGGGCGCGCCGGGCTTCGGCACTCGGCCACAACAGTCCTTGCAGTACGGATCGCGGCCACTGTTCGCTTGAGCTGTCCCCCTCGGGAACAGCCTTGGCCAACCCCGCGCGGATCTCAGGATCGCCGGCAAGCGTCATACAAATGCTGCGGTAGTCGATCGCGAAGCCGGCGCGCGTTTCAATGTCTTCCCAGCGGACGAGGCAGCTTCGAAGGAGTTCGTCGGACAGCTGTGACGACCCCGCCCGGAAGACTCGGCTTGCCAGCGTGGTGACGGTCGCATGTGCGGGACCGACGCCGTGTGCGGCGAGCAACGTCAGCACATCCTGCCAAGCGGCTAGCCTGTCGCCTTTCGCCAACCGGAACCGCTGCGCAGCGTCCGTGATTTCGGGAACGCTGTCGAGCAACTCCAAGCTCTGGCGTAGCGACAGGTCGACCTCCTCCAGATCCGATGGCTGCAGCGCGGCGACGACAAGGTAGTCGAATTGTCGTGGATCATCACTGATTCGGCTGGTCAACACCTCCAGCATGCCACCGCCGCCGACGGTCGAGTCGCTGAGGACGAAGGTAGCCGTCGGGCCGTCCCTGACTGGGTCGACATCGATGACCGTGTCGAGGTCGGCATCGAAGTCGGGGCAGATCTGTTGTGCGGCGGCCTGCCACGCTGCGGCCATGGTCTGGACGTAGCGGGTTCGCAACCAAGGCAGCCACGTGTCATCGGGTTCGGTCGTCAGCAGGCTGGCGGTCTCGGCGATCACGTGTGCGGTGTGAGTTTCGGTCAGCGCATCCAGTAAGCGTTGTTGCTGCGGACTTAGGCCAGGGTTCTCGGCCTCGTCGTCATCGTCGCTGAGGCCGATCACGCCCTCGCTGAGGAGGTCGGCGACGAGTCCTCGCCACTCCGCCGCTGGAATAGCAGATAGCTCGACCGGTTCGCTGCTGTCGCGAATCGCTACGGCGGCCGCGGCGGCAACAGACTCCGCGATGTTGCGCGACAGGAACGGATCAACCTGAAGTCCGTGGAGGCGGGTCCGAAGTTGGTCGACGAAGAAGTCGCGGCGCAGTTGGCGAAGACGTCGTGCTGATCGCTGAAGACCGAACGCCGCCAGGGTCTGTGGCACCGCGACAGTGATGACTTGTGCGTCGACGGTCGCCTCGTATCCGACAGCCGCCGGTTGGCCCTGCCAGGTAAAGCTGTTGGTGCGCTGTTGGCGTCCACCGGCTCGACGTACCACGCTGGCTGAGGCGTCAGTCGCGTAACGCCACGTTCGCAGAGCTCCCCGGCCGGCGTGTAGATACGCCTGCACGGAGATCAAACTGGTCACCAGCGGGCCGGATCGAGGCCGGATCACGTCGATGGCGCCGCTGGGAGGCTGCCGTTGGACCTGCCAATGCAAGCGCCCATTCGAGGAGGGCTGCACGTCACGCTCAGGTACCTGCGGCGCAGTTATCAGCGGACGTACCAACGGAATGGCGCGGTCGTTGCACAGCACCTCCGCGATGACCTGGCCGCTTCGTGCAAGACCAGCCTCCAGCGCAACGGCTGCGCCCTCGGCCGCCGGTTCGATCCATAGGCCGCGGCCTCGTTGGACCGCCCACCGCATCGTGACCTTGCCGGGCGCAAGCTCATTCAGCGCCAAGTGTACCGCGATCGACACACGCGCCGCGTCGTCGTAGTCGCTGGGCGGGTCGATGGCCACCTCGGGAAGGCACAGGTCGCTGAACAGAGCTTTCGGAATGAACTCCGGCAGCGGTGAGTCATTGACCCACTCTTCGCGCTCAGGCACGACCTCGCCGTTGTCATACGCGGCCCACTTGCTGAGCAGGCGTCGTCGTGCGGTCGGAACGGCGTCCAGAAGCAGCGAGCGGGGCTGCGCCCAGCACACTGCGTCAACCTCTTCCGCGGGTAGCCGCAGGGACGACCCGATGAAGGCCATCAAGTCGTTGCGTTCGGTGCCGCCGTTCATCACCCGGGTGAGCAGATCGGCCACCTGTCCACGCAGTTGCGCATGTTCGTCGTCTGGCTGGATGAACACTTTGCGCATCGTTCGGCCGGTGGCTCTGGCGGTAACGTTGAGATAGGCGGCAGCCCAGTCGATCAGACACATCGTTGCTTGCATCTTTCGGACGGACTGGTTGCCCAGAGGCAACCGCTTCTCAGGCAGTGCCGGCGCAAGAAGTGTCTCGTAGTCCTGGTACGCGGTCCGGTCGCGTCCGAAGTCGGATAGGACGACAACGGTCCACGGCCGCTGCCTCTGCGTACGCCCAGCGCGGCCGCGTCGCTGCAAGAACGACGCGACATCGCGAGGTGCCTTGTGTTGCAGGACCGCGCCGACGGTCGGGTCGTCGACGCCGACCTCGAGTGACGAGGTGGTGACGATGATGTCGGCGGCGACGCTGACGCCTGAGTCTTGGGACGACGTCCGGCCGATGGTCAACACGCGATCCTCAAAGCCGAGTCGCTCGGCCATCCACCATTGTTGGCCGTCGGCGTCTCGATTAGGCCAGTCGACCACGGGACCGAACCGTTGTGCGGCCCGGCTCATGCGCAGGCCGGCGAGTGCGAAACCGTTTGGTCGGCGCTGGCCGGTCTCGGTGAAACCCTCGGCATCCAGAACCTGGCGGAAGAGCCGGTTGACCAGGTCGAGGTTGTCGCAGAACGCGAAGACGCGGCTGCCGTAGGCGCCGAGCGGGGTTGGCTCTGGGTCAAGAATTCGGCGCATGAGCATCAGCGACTGGATCGTGGTTGACAGCAGGGCGGTCTGTGGGCCCGGGTCGCCGCGAAGCACGACCTGGTATTCACGACCGCGCGACTTCATGTGCTCTGGCTGGGGTTCAACATTGACCACCATGCCGTCGCCGAGCCCGCATAGGTCTTCGAAGAAGCGATCGGCGTTCGCCAGTGTCGCGCTGAGGCCGACCCAGGTGGTGGGGCGGCCCAGCAGGCGCCGCCACCGTCGCAGCAGGTAGGCCACTTGGGCCCCGTTGGTCCCTTCGTAGGTGTGCACCTCGTCGAGGAGGACTAGGCCCGGCTTGGTACGAGCCATCGGCCCCACCCCGAACACGTGCATGCTCCCCCCATCGCTCAGCGAACGGTTGAGCATCTCTGTCGTGGTGAACAACAAGTCGGGTGGGCGACGCTGCATGGAGTTTCGGGTCAGCATGACTTCGTCGTCGCTGATGACGTCGCCGCATCTCGCGCAGGTCAGTTGCTCGCGTCGCCCGTCATAGTCAGCGGAGCGCCAGACGAGGTCACCGCCGCAGCGGCCGTCGCCGGCGGCAGCGCGGCAGGTGAGGAACGGGCAGACCCAACCTGTGGCAGAACGCCGCCAGGCGCGGTTGGGGGCACCTCTCAGGGCAATATTGGTTGGAGTGTTGCCGAAGTAGGCACCGAGGCGGATTGGTCGGCCGCCGGCCGCTCGTAGCCGCCGCGTCTCGTCCAGCGCCGATGCGAGTTGGTCCTTGAGCAGTTCATTGCGTGGGTAGATCGCCACGACGCCGATGCCATGTGACGGTGCTGGTCGGGTGGCGAGATATGCCAGCGCGGGCAGGTAGAAGGCGAGGGTCTTGCCGCTGCCGGTGCCGGCGCTGATGGCCACGCCGCGGTCACGGCCG
>Ga0210378_10000633_pt1 | contig 18139 bp, 10 predicted proteins | sample PLM1_60_b1redo_FD_155465 | JGI IMG/M metagenome (GOLD analysis project Ga0210378, IMG submission 155465) | Groundwater sediment microbial communities from an aquifer in East River, Colorado, USA - PLM1_60_b1 redo | ecosystem: Environmental > Terrestrial > Soil > Riparian zone | place: USA: East...
CGCGAACGACGCCACCCACTGCCCGCCGACCTCGACATGCCGGGCCCCCACCGACAGCGCGTCCGGGGTGAACGCCGCCGCCGTGCCTGTCGGCTGAGGGTGCCCGGCCGGTGGCGTCCTCCGCCGGAGCGGTGGTCTCATGCCGCCCACCTCCCCGCCCATCCCGCCCCCGGCTCGGCGGCTGGGTCGGGTGGCTGGTCGACCAGCCCGGCCAGCCCGCCGTCCCCGTCATCGTCGTCGGGGTCGGGGGTGGTGGTGATGACCTCGTCGGCGGCGGCCAGCACCGCGCTGGCCGGGATGAGGCTGTCGGGGTTGCAGGCGGCGGCCAGCACCGCGGTGGCCCGCGCCGGGTCCAGCCCGGTGACGGTGATCCCGGCCGGGGCGAGCAGCTCGCTCGCCTCGGCCAGCCGCCGGGCCAGCCGCGCCTCGGCCGCCCGCCGGCCCGCCTCCGCACCGCTGTGTGGCCGGGGTCGACCGCGGTGGCCGGGTCGCGGCCAGGCCGGCGGCCAGGACCCGCCTGCGGAGGTGGCGGTGGCGGGGGCGGGTTCGCGGAGGATGAGCAGCACCTGCCGGCGCAGCAGGTCCATCCGCGCGGCAAGCTGCGCGAGGTAGTCGGCGTGCTCGATCGCCGCGGCCTCCAGCGCCGGATGCGGCAGCGACGGTGCCCGCTGGCGGAGGTCGGCGATCTGCCCGGACAGGTCCAGCCGCTCGGCCCGGACGAGGATCTGCACCGGGGCGGTCAGCGAGTGCAGCCACCGGCCGAAGACCGCGACCAGGCTCTCCTGCTCGGCCGGTGTGCGCAGCGCGAAGTTCACCGTCGAGCACACCGCTCAGATCTCCCAGCAGGGCGGACGGTTCTACCGACCGCCTGCATGGCCGGCCGACGACGTATAGGGGCTCTTCGCACCTGGCCGGAACCTGTAACCGCCCGATCACGGCTTGCATGCGATCGTTTTGGCCCCTCCGCCTGAAGATGGCTCACCACCAGTGCTTTGACCTGCGTAGACGTGTCGAGGTGCAGCGGCAGCCTGCCGGTAGGGCGATCACTCCCCGCGACAGCTCGGCTACGACTTCCGGCTCGGTGCGAAGAGCCGTCATTGCGGGTGACCGCCCAGCGGGTGGTAGCCACAAGCTTATGTGGTCGACCGATGCCGAGGCGGCCGAGCCTGCCGATAACTTGTTCGGCGTCGTCAATGCCTTCCAGATTGTCGACTACGAGCAGGATCCGATCCATCCCGTCGAGCCGACGTACGTGCTCGCCGACGTCACGCTCCCACAGCCGGCGGCTGGGACTCAGCTCGCAGCCAAGTTGCTGGCCGATCGCCCGTACCACGTCGTGCCAGTCCACCGTGCCCCGCTCACCGACCAGGTCGCTGGTCTGGAATACCCCGCTCTTCGCCGACACCCAAACAATCCTGGTAAACCCCTCCCCCCCGGTCAGTGTCGAGACCGCCTCGTAGGTCACCGCGGTCTTGCCCAGGCCACCTTCACCCGAGATCGTGACCGCCGACGCGGTGGTCTCGCGGCCGAGGAAGGTCATGATCTGGTCGATAACCGCATCCGCGGCCATCAGGCGCTCATGGTCGATGCCGACCGGATACCGCCTCCAGTCGCTAACACCTGGGTCAGTTATCCGTGGCGGACCCGGTCGGGCCGACCTGCCGGACATTCGCTCCTGGAGCGTCACCAACAACCGGCGGATGCCGGCGTCGACATCGTGCTGGTCGATCCGCACGTACTGGCACCCGACCATCGGCGCCAGATCGGCCGGCAGGTCGGCCTCGGTCAGCCGGGCGGTCGTCCCAACCAGCACCGGAATCACCGGGATACCACCCGCGAACGCCTCGACGATCTCTCGGCGTGTCCAGTCCCGCTCATCGTCGACCGCACGACCGCCACCGCGACCAAGCGCCGTCAGCCAGCGCCGGCCGACCACAGCGATCAACACATCGCTGTGGCGCACCGCATCGAGAATCGCCGGCTCCCACGCGTCGCCAGGCGCGATCGACCTGCCAGCCCGGAACACTCGATCGGCGCCGAACCAGTCCGACAGCTCACGGTCGAGCAGGATCGCAACGCCGGCCTCATCATCAGTCCGATAGTTGACGAAAACGCCTGCCACCGCCGCGGCCCTCCGTGTCTGCCACTCCAGGGTAGGAGAGGGTCACGATCGACGGCTACGCCAGCCCCGCAACCCACTCGGGGGCTGTAACCAGCCGCATCCGACGACGGCTCACCCACTCCAGGGTGTAGCCCAGCCCAGGCCACGACTTGGGCGACAGGCAGGCACTCGTGCAAGGTACCGCCCTTGATCGGCGAACTTCTGGCGCGGGAGTACACCCTCAATTCGGCACGAGTGCGTGTTCGCCGTGTGGGCGGTCAGGTTCCGGAGGCCATGTAGGCGGCCAGGATGTAGTTGGGATGGCGGTCGAGTTGGTTGCGGGCGCGGTCGTAGCGCATAGTCGTGCGAGGATCGGCATGCCGGGCCGCGATCTGCACGTCCCGCAGGTCGACGCCAGCATCCAGCATAGTGGTTACAAAAGTATGTCTCGGCATATGAGGGTGCATTCTGGGCATCCGCATCCGGCACGCCGCCGCGAGCGCGGTCAGCCGGCGGGTGGCGGCCTGCCGGTCCATCCGAGCGTCGTAGCGGTTGAGCAGCAGCGGTCCGCCGGTCCGCTCGCCTACGGCGCGGTCGACCGCCCGGGCGACCGCTGGCGGGAGCGGGACCAGGACGGTCTTGCCGCCCTTGCCGCGGACCTTGAGCACCCGGTGGCCGTGCTCCTCACCAAGGTCGTCGAGGTTGGCGCCGCAGGCTTCGAAGATCCGCAGCCCGAGCAGCCCGAGCAGACACACCAGGGCGAAGTCGTAGGGGTTGGCCGAGTCCCGGGCCGCGCAGAGCAGCACTTCAACTCGAGGGTCGGCGACTCGGTCGGGACCGGCGGCCGGCGTACGTGCTCGGCCGGTGAATGGGCCAGCACCCCGTCAAGGACGCAGGTGCGGTAGAAGCCGGCCACCACCGACATCCGCCGCGACACCGTCGCCGGCTTCAACCGGCGCACCTCCTGCATCCACCGCACGTACAACTCCACCTGCGCCCGCCCGACCACCAACGGATCAACCCGTCGCTCGGCGCACCAGGCCAGATAGAGGCGAAGATCGGACTCGGTGTGGGCACGCGACGGCCCGGTGAACCGGGCCAGGTAGGCCGCCGCCGCCAACCGCAACCGATCAAGACCGGACACCGGCTCCCTCGTGATCGAGCCATGAAGATCAAGTGCCCGCACATCGGCAGAAGCGGTTACTCGATCATGCTTGTGTGGGCGCCGGGCCGCCGTCCGTAGGAGCCTCCACATGGCTCGATCCGGGGGACCGGCTCTGCTTGATGCGGGGTGACGGGCCGGTGCCGTCATCAGCAGGGATTCATGCCGGACGCGGCGGCGTGACGCAGGATTTCGGTGACCGCGTCGGTCTTGGCGTCGGCGTAGTTCTGGATGTAGGTCCAGGTCCGGGTGGGCCAACTCGCGCTTGATGGCGGCGTACAACTCCCGGTCCGCCTGGTGACTGCGCAGCCAATCCCGAAAGAGCAGCATCGGGCGCGCCTCCGGGCAGCCGGCGGAGAACACATGCAGGTTGATGTTGGTGTTCGGGCCGTTGAGCACGCGGTGCTGGTACCAGTGCGGCTCCCGGATGGCCGACCGATAGCCGACCGCCTCCAGGGCGGCAGGTACGCCGGCTCGTCGACTGAGTCGGCGTACCACCAGGACGATGTCGGTGATCGGCTTCGCCGTCAGACCGGGCACCGACGTGGAGCCGACGTGCTCGACCCGCGCCGCCCGGTCGCCGAGCGCGGTCTTGATCCGGTCGGCTTCGCGCTGGAACAGCCGCGGCCGGTCCTCGTCGTAGTCGACCAGGACCACCGGGCCGGACAGCTTCGGCGGGTCGCCGCCGACCCAGATCGCGGCCACCTGCTCGTCGGAGTGCTGCGCAGGCTTGGCCGACTCGCCGCTGCCTGTCTCAGCTCACCCTCCGCACGCCCCGAGTCCCGACCGTAGCCGGCAACACACCGGCGCTGACAGGCGGCGCTGCGCCGCCGCGGCAGAGCCGGAAAGGACTGTGGCTTCTGGTCGAACAATCCGCAGGAGCGGCTGAGCAAGGAGATCCGCCGCCGCACCGATGTGGTCGGCATCCTCCCGGACCGGGCCGCGGTCGTCCGCCTGGTCGGCGCCGTGCTGGCCGAGCAGCACGACGAGTGGTCCGAACAGCGCCGCTACATGGGCCTGGACCTGGTCACCAAGCCTGCACCGTCCACAACAGACCCAACACGACTGAGAGGAGTCCGACCTGACCGCGATCACCGCATGGACTCACCCCGGGACACCGGTGGTCGTCTCCGTGCACCACCCCGGCGGACGTCGCCCTGAACTCGTCCGCAGGTAGCGAGGTAGTGACCATTCTTGATCGGCGCCGCCGCACCGTCGTGCTACCTCGCCACGCCGACGGCCTGACCCCGCTGCCTTGGGCGGGCCGTCGACGGCGGCGGTTGAAACCGCCACCGACCCCTCCCGACGAGTCGAAGGCCGCCGCTTCGACGTCTCTATCCAAGGTCACACCTGGCTTGTAACTTTCGTGACAGTGTTCGGTGGCCGGCTGACCTACCGTCGGGCTCGCTTTCGCGCGAACGCCGACGCCTGTACTCGCTTTCGGCCGTCTGCCTGGCCGGCCGGATGCCTGCTCTGAGGGGGAACTCTGCAATGAGGCATGTCCGTCTGCCTTCGGCCCGGCGACTGGCCGGCCTGGGGATCGCCGCGGTGGCCGCGCTCGGGCTGGCCATCGGCACCGCGTCGCCGGCCGGCGCCTCCGGGGCTTCCGGTGACATCGTCGACGCCGGTGGCCCGAACGCGATCCCGGGCAGCTACATCGTGGTGTTCAAGGAGTCCGCGGTGCGCAGCCACGGCCTGAGCACGCTCACCAACGCCATGGCCGGCAAGGCCGCCGCCAAGGTGGAGCGCAGGTACGTCGCCGCGCTGCACGGCTTCGCCGGCACCATGAGCCAGACCGCGGCGCGGCGGTTGGCCGCCGACCCCGACGTGGCGTACGTGGCGCAGAACCACACGGTGCATCTGCTCGCCGACCAGCCCAATCCGCCGTCCTGGGGGCTGGACCGGCTCGACCAGCGTGACCTGCCGCTGAACAGCGATTACCACTACGACGTCACCGGCTCGAACGTCACGGCGTACGTCATCGACACCGGCATCCGGATCACCCACCAGACGTTCGGCGGCCGCGCCGGCTGGGGTACCAACACCACCGGCGACGGCAACAACACCGACTGCAACGGCCACGGCACGCACGTCGCCGGCACCATCGGCGGTTCGCAGTACGGCGTCGCGAAGGGGGTTCATCTGGTCGCGGTCAAGGTGCTGGACTGCAGCGGCTCCGGCAGCTTCGCCGGCGTCGCGCAGGGCATCGACTACGTGACCGCGCAGCACGCCGCCGGCGCCCCCGCGGCCGCCAACATGAGCCTCGGCGCCCAGGGCAGCGACACCACCACCGAGAACGCCGTGCGCAACTCGATCGCCGACGGCGTCACCTACGCGATCGCCTCCGGTAACTCGAACGCCGACGCGTGCAGCTTCACCCCGGCGCGGGTGGCCGAGGCGATCACCGTCAACGCCTCGGACATCAACGACGCCCGCGCCTCGTTCTCCAACTTCGGCACCTGCACCGACATCTTCGCCCCCGGCGTGAACATCACCTCGTCCTGGAACACCAGCGACACCGCCACCAACACGATCAGCGGCACGTCGATGGCCACCCCGCACGTCGCCGGCGGCGCGGCGCTGTACCTGTCGGCCAACCCCAGCGCGTCCCCGGCCACCGTGCAGCAGGCGCTGAAGGACAACGCCACCCTCAACCACATCACCAACCCCGGGACCGGCTCGCCGAACCGGCTGCTCTACACACTGTCCGGTGCCACCGGCAGCCCGGTCCTCAGCAACCCCGGCAACCGCACCGGGACCGTCGGCACCGCGACCAGCCTGCAGATGTCCGCGTCCGGCGGCGCCGCGCCGTACACCTGGAGCGCCACGGGCCTGCCCACCGGCCTGTCGATCAACACGTCGTCCGGGCTGATCTCCGGCACGCCGAGCACCGCTGGCACGTTCACCGTCACCGTCACCGCGACGGACACCGCCAACGCCACTGGCAGCACGACGTTCACCTGGACGATCAACCCGGTCGGCGGCGGCTGCCCCAGCCCCGGCCAGAAGCTCGCCAACCCCGGCTTCGAGTCCGGCAACACGATCTGGTCCGCGACCCCGGCCGTCATCGGCCAGAACGGCCCCTCCGAGCCGGCGCACTCCGGCACCTGGAACGCCTGGCTCGACGGCTACGGCACCACCCACACCGACACCGTCTCTCAGACGGTCACCATCCCGGCCGGCTGCACCAACTCGATGCTGTCGTTCTGGCTGCACGTCGACACGTCGGAGACGACCACCACCACCCAGTTCGACAGGCTGACCCTGCAGGTCAACTCGACGACGCTGGCCACCTACTCGAACCTGAACAAGGCCGCGGGCTACAGCCAGAAGTCGTTCAACGTCGGCTCGTTCGCCGGGCAGACCGTGACGGTGAAGTTCACCGGCACCGAGGACGTCTCGCTGCAGACATCCTTCGTCATCGACGACACCGCGCTGAACGCCGGCTGACGGCCGGCTGGCACCAGACGGGCGCCGTCGGCCCGAGCAGGCCGGCGGCGCCCGGCCGCGCGCAGCTTCACACCGGCAGACCCTACCGATGCCCGGCACGGGCCGATCCGGTCCTCGACGGTGGTAAGAGACGGCCCGCGCGGGAAAGATTGCCGGCAGACCCCGCCGGAGGTGTCCGCGTCAACCGCCGCCGAACCGCCCATCACCCCAAATCCGCCGCGCACACCCGGGGCACCCGAAGCGCGCCGGACACACAGCCGACCGCTCCGCCCAACCGGAACGGCTCCGACGCCGACCCCGACCGGCCACAGCCGCCCGAGCCGGTGGACAAGACAACGCTGCCGCGTATCACCCATTTCCCGTGCCGAGCCGTGCCGTCGCCTGCCGACGCGTTCCGGAACGCTCGGGCGCACCTCCGGCGCACAGGCGGGAGGCGTGCGCCGGCGTACCGGACCCGCTACGAGCCGACCTGCACGGGCGGTGACGTCCGGCCTCCAGTGGCCGGTGGTTCTCCCCCGGTCGCCATGGACACCAAGGGGTCGCATTCCGCTCGACCGCCATACGCGACTACGGCTTTCCATCGATCCAACGCTTGATCATGCTGTCATGGCAGCGCGCAGGCCCCTGCGAATCGCAATCCATGTTGGACAGTCGCATGAGGACAATAGGCGAAGTCCACGCCTGGCAGTAGACGGTGGCGATCCCGCTGTACCAGAAGCCGGGTTTCCCTGGTCAAACTGATGGAGGACCACCGCGATGACGTCGTCGTCATCGCTGCCGGATACGAAGCGGAGATGCGGCGCTTCCTCGCCGCCACCTCCGGCCTGTCCTCACGCTTCTCCCACCACATCCGATTCGCCGACTACACCACCGACGAACTAGTCACAATCACCAGCCAACACGCTGCCGCAGCAGGCTATGAATTCACCTCTGCCGCTCTGACCGCCCTGCGCCGACATTTCACCGCCGCACCCCGCGGCCCCTCCTTCGGCAACGGCCGCTACGCCCGCCAAGCGCTCGACGCGGCCATTACCCGCCAAGCCGGACGCCTCCGCCGCACCCCGACGCCCACCCCCGCCGACCTCTGCCAACTGCTCCCCACCGACATCACACCAGAACCCACCTGACCCTCCGCCTCCCCCGATCCGCCCGCGTCCCGGCCATGAATTGGGCCGGGACGGTGGTGGATGGGGGCAGCGTGGCCTCCGGTGCGTCCCTGGTCACGCTCGCGCGTCGCGGCCCGCTCGGGCGCCTGCTGTTGCCGCTGGGGAGCCTGCCGGCGGGGTCAGTGCAGCGCGGGGGCGTCCGGGATGGCAGGCAGGATGCGGCGCAGCTGGTTGCGCGAGGTGATGCCGAGCTTGGTGAAGACGTTGCGCAGGTGGTACTGGACGGTGCGCGGGCTGAGGAACAGCCGGGCGCCGATCTCCGAATTCGACAGCCCGTCGCGGGCCAGCCGGGCGATCTGGGCCTCCTGCGCGGTCAGCTCGAGCCTGGTGGCGACGGTGCGCCGGCGGGCGTTCTCGCCGGTGGCCCGCAGCTCGCGGCGGGCCCGCGCGGCGAACGCCTCCATGCCCATCGCCTCCAGCATGGCGTGGGCGGTGCGCAGCTGCTCCCGCGCCTCGGCACGGCGCCGTTCCCGGCGCAGCCACTCCCCGTAGAGCAGATGGGCCCGGGCCAACTCTGCGCGGCCGCGGGTACGGCCCAGGCGCACGATCGCCTCACGATACAGGCCCTCGGCCGCCTCGCCCGTGCTTAGCAGCGCGTGCGACCGCGCCTCGACCCCGAGGGCCCAGTCGGTGCCGCTGACACCGGTCATCTCGGCGAGCCGGCGATAAGCACCGGCTGCTGTCTCGCTCATTCCGCTCCGCGCAGCCGCCTCGGTCAACTCGACCACCGCCCAGTTCGCATGGCCCAGCTCCGAGTGGTTCTCGCTGGCCCGCTGAGCCGCTGATGCCGCCTCCTGGTACCGGCCCAGGCCGTTGTTGAGCACCGCGTTGGCCCACTCGGCGGCGGATATCGCAAGTCCCTCGCCTCGCGGTGGCCCATCCCGCAGGATGGCTTCGATCAGCGCGGATGCCTCGGCTTCGCTGCCGCGGAACGCAGCCAGGCCTAGGGCGCCGTACGGCGTGAGATTGCGTCCCATCGCCTCGATCGCCGTCTGCATCTCCTCAACCAGTGATGCCGCGGCGGTCAGCTCACCAGCGAATAGGAGCTCGTATGTACGTCCGGTCAGGGCGCTGGGAAGCTCGCTGAGCGCACCGGCGTCGCGGACAAGCTGGACGTACCGTTCGGAGAGCATCGCGCAGCCCTTGTCATCCCATATATGCAAGGCCGCGACAAACGCTAGCGTCAGCCAGCGCAGCTCCGGAGCTGTCGCCATGTCGCGACAGAAGGCGTCCAGGGCCTTGCGCACCATCGGGACTCCGGCCGCATACCCCTGGTTGAACACCGCTGCCAGGCCATCGAGGAGGAGATCGGGTGCGCTCGGCGCATGCGGCTGCGGCGCCGCGCCCGCCGCCCGTGCCACATCCAGCAGAGAACCGCCCGGGCTGGCCAGACGGCCGGCGTAGGTCGCGGCGACCAGCGCGTCCATGTACGTCACGCGGGCAAGACCGGCGTCGATCGGCTCGAGCCGCTTGGCAGCCTTCAGGAGCAGCGGCGGAGCGTCGCTGCCCCGGCTCATGCCGAAGGTGACCTGGGCCCGCACCAGATCGACACGAGCATGCTGGAGGTCGCTGAGCGGCCCGGCGTCCGCCCTGGCCAGCAGGTCCAGCGCGGCTTCGAACGCGCCCGCCCGGAGCTTGGCCCACGCCGCGTCCAGCGCTCGCCCCGCCCGTACCGCCGGATCGGGCGTCAGCTCGGTCGCGTGCTCGAGGAAGGCGGCTGCCGCGGCCAGGCCGCCCCGCGCCTGCGCACGCCCTGCGGAGCGCTCCAGTTCCGCGGCGATGTCTTCGTCCGGCCGCCGGGCAGCCTGGGCCCGGTGCCAGGCGCGGCGGTCTGGATCGGCCTGCGGATCGGTAGCCTCCGCTAGGGCGCTGTGCACGTCCTGCCTTTCCCGAGCCGAAGCCGACCGGTAGGCGGCGACGCGGACCAGCGGATGCCGGAAGCGCACTCGAGTAGCGAACTCGGCCAAGCCGGCCTGGGCAGCCGGCCGCGCTGCTGCGGCGCCGATCCCCAGCCGCTCGGCTGCCCGCCACACCAGCACCGGATCGCCGGTCGCATCGGCCGCCGCGAGTAGCAGCAGGCGCCGGGTCTCAGCGGGCAAAACGTCAACACGCTCGCGAAAGCTCTCCTCGATCCGCTCCGACAGCGCTCCCGCGCCGGGGAGCCCGAACCCGCCGGCCAGCTCGGCCGGCGTCAGTCCCCGCGGCAGCTCCAGCAGCGCCAGCGGGTTGCCGCGGGTCTCGCTGACGATCTGCTCACGGATCCGCGCATCCAGCGGCCCGGGCAGGACCGAGTCAAGCAACTCCCGTGCAGCGTCTTCCCGCAAACCACCTACCACCAGCTCCGGAAGCTCCGCCAGTTCCTCACCTGGAACGCGGGCCCCGAAGACCAAGCCGACCGATTCCGCCCGCAGGCGGCGCGCCACGAACCCCAGAACCTGCGCCGAGGCTCGATCCAGCCACTGGGCATCATCGACCAGGCACAGCAGCGGCCGATCCGCCGCCACCTCCGACATCAGGCCGAGCACGGCCAGGCCGACCAAGAACCGGTCCGGCGCCGGCTCCGCGCTCATCCCGAACCCGATCCGCAGCGCCCGACGCTGCGGCAGCGGCAAAGCTTCGAGGCGATCCAGCATCGGTGCGCACAACTGGTGCAGCCCGGCAAACGCCAGCTCCATCTCCGACTGGACACCCGCCGCGCGGGCGACCCGGCAGTCCACCGCACGCCCGGCCAGGAATTCCAGCAGCGCCGTCTTGCCCACACCCGGCTCGCCGTGCACCACCAGCGCCCGGCTCGCACCCGCGCGAACCGCCGCGGCAAGCTGGTCGAGCACGCCGCATTCGGCGCGGCGGCCCAGCAGCCGCGCCGTACGCCCGCGCACAGGAAAACCTGGGGAAACCGGCACAACGAGGACGCTATACCGCGCCTCGATCCAGCGCATTCGCTGCCGGCATATACACCCGCATGGGTTCGAGTTGCCACCGGGCACCCGAGCCGCCGTTGCGCCGGCAGCCCCCGGGCGGTGATCGGTGCGCGGGCCTGGGAACGTGCCCCAGCCGACGACTGGCCAGCCGCACTGTGCGGGTTGGCGGATACGAGCGCGGCTCTCCCGGCACTAGAGTCCCGCGAACGACAGCCGCCGGCCGGCGAGTGCACCTGGGACGCGCCGGGAGAGAAGGCGGTGCGCGGCTGGTGAGGGAGGCCCGGATGGCAAGCCGACCGAGTGACCGGATGTCCAAGGAGCAGGACGCGGTTGCCCGCCCGCGGATCAACACCTGGCCGGTGTCCTGCCGACGGCAGGGGATGATGGTCGATCATGGTTGATCTGGTTGGGCGGGCCGGTGAGGTTGGCCGGTTGGCCGGGTTGGTGGCGGGGGTGGTGCGGGGGCGGGGGGACTCGGTGTGGGTCGAGGGTGAGCCCGGGATCGGGAAGTCGGCGCTGTTGGCGGCCGGGTTGGCGGCGGCGTCGGCCAGCCAGGGGTGTCAGGTGTTCTGGGGGGTGGCCGAGGAGCTGGGTCAGCGGTTCCCGCTGCGTGCCGTGCTGGATTGCCTGGCCGTCCGGGCCGACTCGCCGGACCGGGCCCGGTCGGAGATCGCCGCGCTGCTGCGCGGGGAGTCGGGCGGTGAGGACCTCGGCGACGAGGACGGGGTGAGCCGCGTCCGGGTGGATCCGGTGCCGGCGGTGAGCGAGCGGCTGCTGGCGCTGGTGGACCTGTTGTGCGCGGCGGCCCCGGTCGTGCTCGTCCTGGACGACGTGCAGTGGGCCGACGAGGCGAGCCTGGCGGTGTGGCACCGGTTGGTCCGGTCGGTGTCCCAGTTGCCGCTGCTGGTGGTGGCCGCGTGCCGCCCGCTGCCGCGGCGGGCGGAGCTGGCGGCGCTGCGCCGGGCGGTGGCCGGCGGCGGGGTGCTGATCGAGCTGGCGCCGCTGCCGCCGAAACCGGTGCTGGAGCTGGTCGGCGGGCTGGTCGGCGCCACCGCGATCGGTCCCGGGCTCGCTCGGGCGGTGGCTCAGGCCGCCGGCAACCCGCTGTACGTGCGGGAGGTGGTCGACGCGCTGGGCCGGGAGGGCCGACTGACCCGCGCCGGCGGCACCGCCGAGTTGGCTGGGTCCGAGGCGAACAGCGGGGTGTCGGTGTCGCTCGCCGCCGCGATCACCGACCGGCTCGGCTTCCTGTCCACCGACACGCTCGGCATGTGCCGCGCCGCGGCCCTGCTCGGCGCGGAGTTCTCGGCCGCCGACCTCGTCGTGGTCGCCGGCCAGCCGTTGATCGACCTGGCGGCGCGGATCGAGGAGGCCGTCGCCGCCGGCGTCCTGGTCGAATCCGGCACCCGCCTGGCCTTCCGGCACGTGCTGATCCGCCAGGCCCTGTACGAGGGCACCCCAACCGCCGTCCGCCTGGCCCTGCACGCCCAAGCGGCCCATGCCCTGGCCACCAGCGGCGCATCCGCCGAGCACGTCGCCGAACAACTCCTCGCCGCCGACACACCCCAGGCGGCCGCGCCGCTGCCGGGCTGGGTGGCGGACTGGCTCCTGCACGCGGACCGGCTGCTGTCCTACCGGGCGCCACAGGTGGCCGCCGACCTGCTGCACCGCACCGTGGCCAGCCTGCCCGCCGCGGACGACCGCCGGGAACCGCTGCAGGTCGACCTGGCCTCCGTGCTGCTTCTGCTAGGCCGGCACGAGGAGGTCGTCGCGGTCGCCGCACCGGTCCTCGCGGCCACAGGTGACCCCAGCCGACGAGCCGCGCTGGCCTGGACGCTCGGCCTCGCCCTCAATCGCCTGGACCGGCACGACGAGGCGCTCGAGGTTCTTGGTCGTGCCCTCGCGGCTCCGGCGCCGCCCGGCGAGCGCCGCGGCCTGTCCTGGCCCGCGCGGATCCTCGCGCTCAGGGCGATGGTCCACGCGATGACCCGCCGGTCCCAGGAGGAGATCGAAACGGAAGCCGAGCAGGCGCTCGCCGCGGCTGAGCGCGCCGCCGACCCGGTCGCGGTCGGCACGGCGTCCAACGTCCTCGGGGTGCTGCTGACGAGCCTGGGGAATTGGGCCGGGGCCCTGCCCGTGCTGGAACGGGGGCTCGCCGCGATCGGCCAGGACCTGGAGACGGCCGACCTGCGCCTGCTCCTGCTGCACAACCGGCAGTTCACGCTGGCCAACCTGGATCGGTTGGCCGAGGCTGAGCAGGCCGTGGCCGAGACGGTGGAGGCGGCCGAGCGAACCGGCTCGCCAGCCCGGCTGGCGGCGGTCCGCATCGGTGCCGCCCAGGTCTACTACGACCTGGGGCGCTGGGACGACGCGCTGGCCCAACTGGAGATGGCCGCCGACCCGCCCCACCCAGTGGCCGCCGTCCGGATCTTTCTATACGGGGTGTGGGCGCTGATCGCCGGCCACCGCGACGACCTACCGGCGGCGGAGGCCCAGTTGAGCGCGCTCGCCGACACGCCGATCCCTCCAGGCGTGGTTCTCGGCCTCAGGGAGTACCTGGCGATGGCGCGCGCGGTGCTGGACGAACGGCGCGGCCGCCTGGACCAGGCGCTGGGCCACCTCCAGGGCTTGATCGAGCAACCGGACACCGAAGTGTTCACCGAGCAGCACCAGTGGCTGCCGGATCTGGTACGCCTCGCCCTGACGCTGAACGACACCTCCGCCGCCCGGGCCGCCGCCAAGACTGCCGCCGCCCGCACGCCCACCGCGAGCCAGGGGGCTGCGGTGCAGCGCTGCCGCGGGCTGCTCGACGCGGACCCGGCTCTGCTGCGGGGCGCCGCGGAGGCCTACCGGCGGGTCGGTCGACCGCTCCAACTCGCGCAGACGCTCGAGGACATGGCCGTCCTGCTCGCCAGGAGTGAAGACCGCGCCGCCGCCCGCGGCGCGTACCTCGAGGCCACCGAGATCTACAGTCGGCTGGGCGCCGGCTGGGACCTCCGCCGCGCCGACGCCCGGCTGCGCCCGTTCGGCATCCGCAGCCGCCGAAGCCCCAGCCGCCGCGACGCGCCGACCAGCGGCTGGGCGGCCCTCAGCCCCGCCGAAACCCGCATCGCCCGGCTGGTCGCCGACGGCCGGTCCAACCCGGACATAGCCGCCGAACTGCTGGTGTCCCGCAGCACCATCGAGACCCACGTCTCGCGCATCCTCGCCAAGCTCGGCGCCAGGTCCAGAGTGGACATCGCCCGACAGGCCGCCGCCCAACCAGCCATCGCATCGAGCGCCTGAGCCCGGCGACCCGTGGCCCGGTTGTTCAGTCTCTACGCCGAGCATTCTTCGTCGCTACGCGGTCTGGCCATCGGGATGTTGGGAGACCGGCAGCAGACCGAGGATGTCATCCAAGAGACGATGCTGAGGGCCAGCCGGCCTGAGAACCCTCAGTTGTCCCGAAACAGAAGAGGCTGCCCCGCCACAATCCGACTGGCAAGTCAGGAGGAATCATGAGCACCAGCGATATCGAGATGGCCACCTGGCGGCCCGTATATGCCGAGGACCCGCACCCATTCTTCGCCGAGCCGGGACTTCCGGCTCCGGTGTCACGGGGAACGCTGGACGGGCTACCGGTCTGGCTCGTGACCGGCTACGACGACGTTCGGCGACTGCTCGCCGACGAACGCGTCAGCAGCGAGCTGCGCAATGCCAGCCCGGCGGCGCGGGCGGTGCCCTGGATGCAAGCCGACAGTTCGAGCCTGGTGGCGGCCCAGAGCCTAGTCCGGCTGGACAATCCAGAACACGCGCGGGTGCGCAAGCTCGTCGCCAAGGCGTTCACCGCCCGGCGCGTGGAGGCGCTGCGGCCACGCGTCCAGCAGATCACCGACCACCTGATCCAAACGATGCTCCCGCGCGGCCATGTCGACCTGATCAGCGACTTCGCGCTGCCGCTCCCGCTGGCCGTTATCAGCGAACTCCTCGGGATCCCCGAAGATGGCCGGCAGGACTTCCTCCGCTGGTCGAACATCTACATGGGCGTCGACGAAGGCGACGTCGGGCGCCGGGCCGAGGCGCTCAGCCGTATATCCGACTACGTCAGTGCGCTTATCGCGGACAAGAGCGCCCGGCGGGGCGGCGGGGCGGAGGACGGCAGCCTGCTGGACGCGCTGATCGCGGTCCGCGACGAGGGCGACCGCCTGTCCCACGACGAACTGCTGTCGCTGGCGTTCCTCCTGCCCGTCGCCGGATATGAAACGACCGCGAACTTGATCGCCAACGGCATGCTGGGGCTGCTCCACCACCCGGACCAACTCGCTGCGCTGCGCGCCGATCCGGCCCGGATCGGCCCGGCGATCGAGGAGCTCCTGCGCTACGACACGCCCGTCAAGATGCCCGCCCTGCGGTTCACCACTGCGGAGGTACAGGTCGCGGACACGGTGATCCCGGCCGGGGAGGCGGTGGTGCTGTTCCTGAGCGCGGCCAACCGCGACCCGGACCGGTTCCCAGCGGCCGGCGATTTGGACGTCCGCCGCAACACGTCCGGCCACCACCTGGCTTTCGGCTATGGCGCGCATTTCTGCCTGGGCGCGCCGCTGGCCCGGCTGGAGGCGAAGATAGCGTTCACCGCACTGCTGACCAGGCTCGACGGACTCGCGCTCGGCCCTGGCGCGCCAGCCTGGCGTCACACCTTCCAGCTCCACAGCCTCAAGACTCTGCCGGTGACCTTCACGCCGGTCCCAGGCGGTGCCGAAACATCCCCGTGATTCGCCCGGTGGCAGGACAGATCCGGCCCCGGCTGCGCCGCGATATCGCCCGTGCCGCCCGGCGGCACCGGTGTGCGCCGGAAGAGCGGAGGCCGTGGGCTGTCTGATATTGGATGCTGCGGGAAGAACAGGAGCGAGGCATGACAACGATGTCATGGGCGGGGCGCACGCCGACGGTCGCGATCGTCGGTTCGGGATTCGCTGGACTGGGCATGGCCGTCCGGCTCAAGCAGGCCGGTGTCGAGTCGTTCACCATACTCGAGAAAGGCGCCGAGGTCGGCGGTGTATGGCGGGACAACACATATCCGGGCTGCGGCGGGGACGTGCCTTCCCATCTATATTCATACTCATTCGAGAAATACCGCAGCACCAGCCAGCGATATCCGGCGCAGCGGGAGATCCTCGGTTACCTGCAGCAGGTGGCCGAGAAGTACGGCCTGCGCCGGCATCTGCGGCTGAACTGCGAGGTCGCCTCCGCCCGCTATGACGAGTCGACCGGCACGTGGACGGTCGCGACGGTCGGCGGCGAGCGGCACACGGTCGACGTCGTAATGTTCGGGGTGGGTCAGCTCGACCGCCCCCATGTGCCGGACTTCGCCGGCCGGGAGGCGTTCCGGGGGGTGACGTTCCACTCAGCACGGTGGGACCACGACCGCGACCTGACCGGCCGGGATGTGGCGGTGATCGGCACTGGCTCCAGCGCCGCCCAGCTCGTCCCCCAGGTCGCCAGCCAGGCGCGGCGGCTGTACGTGTTCCAGCGCACGCCGAGTTGGGTCATCCCGAAGCCGCGGGAACGGTTCGGGTCACCAACCCGGCTCGCCTTCGGCTGGTTCCCCGCCCTGCAAGCAGCCTACCGCTGCGGCGTGTACCTGGCCGCGGAGGCGGTGCTGTGGCCGGTGGTCGTCGGTGGCTGGTCGGCGAGCCCAATGAAGTGGGTCGCGCGGCGTCACCTCGCGCGGCAGGTCCCCGATCCGCGGTTGCGCAGGCAGTTGACGCCGGACTACCCCATCGGCTGCAAGCGCATCGTGATCGACAGCAGCTTCTATCCGGCGCTGAGCAGGCCGAACGTCGAACTCGTCACGGCGAAGATAGCCCGCATGACCGACACCGGTATCCAGACCGAGGACGGGCTCGTCCATCGGGTCGACACCATCGTCTACGCCACCGGATTCCGCACCACTGAATTTCTCGCGCCGATGGAGATAGTCGGCCGGGACGGGCGGAAGCTTCGCGAGGAATGGAAGGACGGTGCCCAGGCGTATCTCGGCATGGCGGTGTCCCACTTTCCGAACCTGTTCCTGTTGCACGGCCCGAACACGATACTTGGACACAACTCGAACATATTCATGATCGAGTGCCAGGTCCGCTACGTCATCGAGTGCCTACGCGTACTGTCGAACGGCCACCGCGGCAGCCTGGAAGTGCGCCCCGAGGCCATGGCCGACTACCAGCGGCGGTTGGACCGGTCGATCCGACGCACGGTGTGGCGGGCGGGCTGCCAAAGCTGGTACAAGACCGATGCCGGCCGGGTGACCAACCCCTGGCCGCGTTCTACCGTGCGCTACTGGTGGTCGCTGCGGCAAGTCGACCGGGCCGCGTTCCACACCGTCCCGACCCGCCCCGCCGCGGCGAACCTCAGCCGATCGGGCGCACCTCCCGCGGCCGCCGATGCCGGCCGCCTACTTCCCGCACCGGACACCGACACCCCGGCTCGGCCGGCGCACCCAGACCGATCAGCAACCCTCACGAGGAGGTGAGCGGTCCATATGTCCTGCCACGGGTGCCAGAGGATCTCCGGCCGGCGGTTGCCGAGGGCGCGCCGCGCGGTGTAGCGGGTGTTACCCGCGGCGATCTTGGTCGGGGCGGAGGGTTCCCAGGCGGTGCCCGATGACGAATGAATGTCGTGCCATCGGCGGCGAGGACCGCGTCAGGCGGGCTCGGCGGGACGCCAGCCGCGGCGCCGACCGCGGGTGACCGCCGCCGCGATGAACGTGCCGGCCGCGGCGACCGTGGCTACGACGACCGCGGCGGTCAGCGCGACGCGGGCCGGCCCGGGATCGGCCGCCGCGGGCCGAGGGACGTGGATCGGCTGCGGCCGGGCCGAGGGTGCCGGATCGCCGGATTCCTCGGGCAGCACGGTCGCCACCGCCGCGACCGGGTCGATGACACCGTAGCCCAGCAGCGGGTCGGGAAGGCGGCCGGACGGGTGGTCGGCTGTGGCCTCCAGCCGGTGCCGCACGGCCGGCGCGTCCAGCTCCGGGCGGTAGCTGCGGACGAGGGCCGCGGTGCCGGCGACGAACGGGACGGCCAGCCCGTGCCCGGAGGCCGTGAGCGTGCCGGGTCCGGCCGGCGCGATGCTGGTCAGGTCGCTGCCCGGGGCGGCGACCGCTGGTGTGTTCGCAGCCGAGACATCTGTGGTGGGCGCGCCGTCCGGGCCGATCGGGGCGACGGCGAGCACGCCGGGAAGCGCGGCCGGGTAGGCCGGTGGCCACCCGCGCGCACCCGCGCCGGCGTCCCGCTCACCGGTCGGGTCGCCGGACGTCTCCGCCGCGGCGACCACCAGCGCGTCCCGGCGCTGCGCGTAGCTG
>Ga0210378_10000635_pt1 | contig 18115 bp, 19 predicted proteins | sample PLM1_60_b1redo_FD_155465 | JGI IMG/M metagenome (GOLD analysis project Ga0210378, IMG submission 155465) | Groundwater sediment microbial communities from an aquifer in East River, Colorado, USA - PLM1_60_b1 redo | ecosystem: Environmental > Terrestrial > Soil > Riparian zone | place: USA: East...
GCATCAAGATCACCGACCGGGAGATGAAAGACCTGGACAAGCGCACCCTCCACCGCCATGAGTTCCACGGCGAGTGGAACTACACCTTCAACCCGACCGACACGCCATAGTTATTTCCTAGCAAGCCATAAGGAAGACGAGGCCGTGGCGTCCATCGTAGGTTACCGATTCGTCGTGGTGGACGAGCGGCGTCGCCGGTAGGCGCGGTTCTTGGTCCGGTTGCCGCAGATCGACATGGCACACCACGCCGCCGAGCGGTTCTTCGAGCGGTCGAAGAACGCGTACCCGCATTGCCGGCACCCCTTCAACCGCCGCCACTGGCCGGTGAGCTGCGCCTCGTGCAGGATCCCGAGCAGCGTCGCGACCGCACCGTCCACGCTTGGCCGATCGGCTTCGAGGAGGGTCCGTCCCACATCGTCGATGGCGACCCTGAGCCGAGCCGTGCGTGAGGCCCTCCGGACGATACCCGCCGCTGCCGCGTCCGGCTGCCCTGCGTGGTTGGCGATCGTGAGCGCTCGGATCGCTTCTCGGAGCTCGCGGAGCCGGGCGGCGTCCGCCGCCGAAATCCGCACGTCCGGGCCCACGAGCCGCTTGTGCTGGAGCCAGGCCTGGGCCTTCTCCGGGGTTCCGAGCCGGTCCCACTCGATGGGGAGGTCGTGGTTGTAGGAGTTGATGAACCGCTGCAGCAGCTCGAGTCGTCCCGGGGCCTTGGGCCGCCCTCCGGGCTCGATCTGCTCGCCGACCCGCCGCTTGTCGTGCTCGTCCATAACCGGGCTTGATCTCCTTTGCGAGACCAGCATAACATGAATACTGGTCATAACTCCGAATGAGCGTAGTGCTGAGGAGCTCAAGCAGGGGCCCGGTCCCGGCGGCGCCGTGAAGGCGAACTCGTGCCCGACGTGCGCCGGGAAGTCGTTGGGCATGAGCCATTCGCCGAGGGCGGCGGGGTCGATTAGGGCGGGCCACACCACCGGGATGGGTAGGGGCGGGTAGGGGTAGACGACCTGTTCACAGGTTTGGTCGCTGCTCACCTTGCTGCTCTTGGAGTTCAACGAGCCCTTGCTGCGATGTCCACAGATTGTCCCTGGACACGAACGCTTTCTGATGACTTCGGGGATGCCGACCGCCCGTGGGCCTGGACCCGCACCCTCGGGCTCAAGGCCCGAGGCTTCGCCACTCGCAACGGCCCGCGTGCGGGGCCAGCCACTGAGTGGGTTGCCCGCGCGCAGGCCCAGGCATTTCAGACTTGCTGGAGGCCGAGACTGTTGCCGTTGGCGTCGTGGAGGACCGACCGCCTCGGTGGCCCACGGCTGCCACCGGAGCGAGTGCGCCATGACCGGCTCAAGAGCCCGACCTGACTGGGAGGGGTTGCAGCATGGGATCTCCGGCCAGGTTGCGCTCCCCGGCTCGGAAGCCTACCAGCAGGCGGGTCCGCCGCTCACCGCCTGGCTCGACGACATCAAGCCCCGGACCGTGGTGCGCTGCACCGCTCCGAGGACGCCGCCGGAGGTGACGCCTTAGCCCGCCGGCACGGCCTGGCCCCAGCGGCGGCCACAGCTTCGCCGGACACTCCGCCACACGCGGCATCGGCATCGACCTCACACCCAAGCCATCGGTGGCGGTCACGGACGGCGAGGCGCACGTAGGCGCTGGCGTCCGCCTCGGGCGCTGTACGAGCCACTGCCCGCCACGGTCTGACCGTCCGGCCGACACCTGCTCATCGGTCGCCGTCGGCGGCCTCGCCCTCGGCGGCGGCCATGACATCCTGGGACGCGCCTACGGCCTCACCCTTGACCTCGTGCTTGGAGCGCAGGTGGTCCTGCCCGACGGGCGCGTGGTCGCCTGCGACCAGGACCACCCGACCCGACCTGTTCTGGGCACTGCGTGGCGCGTGGGCTGGCAGCTTTGGCGTGGTGACTTCGCTCACCTTCCAGCCTCGGCCGACGCCTAGCATGACCAATTTCCACCAGGCCTGGTCGTGCGCGCATACCGCTGCGGTCGTCTGGGGGGTGGGCCGACACGGTGGGAGCTACGCTCGCCTCCGCCAGGTGAAGGCGAGGTACGACCCAACGCCGTCCTCCGCGTCCAGCAGTCACTGCCCGCCCGCTGAGGGATTCCTGGCGGGTTGGCGCTGTCCGCAGCTGACCGCTGCCGGCACGACCGCGCTGGTCCGGTCGCGGCTGCACCGGCGCCCCCATGTTCCCTGAGCAGTCGCGTGGGAGCCGCTGGGCGCGGCCGTAAGGGCGGTCGCGTCAGCAGGAGGGAAAGCCATAGCGCGTGGTCGTGCAGGTGGTCTTCGTCACCTCGGCACAGCGCCGCTTCGCCTCGCTGGCGATGAACGCGAGCGTCTGCTCGCGCGTAGCGGTCCTCCGCAGCTGCTTGGCCTCCTTGGCGATGTCCAGCATCAGCTCGTAGTAGGCGACAGTGAGACCCATCTTCTGGTAGTCGCCGTACTCCTTGTAGTCGGGCTTGATCACCTCGGCAGCCCAGTAGCCGACCTGCAGGGCGCAGATCTCGGCCGGAGTGCGCGGGCGGCTGCTGGTGGTCGCCGGGGCGGCCAGCCGCTCCGGCGCGCCGCCGCAAGCCGCCAGCAGGAGCATGCCGCCGCAGGCCAGCGCGGCCGCGCGCGCGCCGATCCCCCTCGCGGTCCTCGAAGGGACGCCGAGCGTCCCGGCAGGCTGTTCGGCCATGGTCGTCGCCTCCTCCTCGCTCGTCTTGTCGTGCTCATTCATGGCTGAGCGTGACCTCCTTAGAGAGACCAGCATAACGTTAACACTGGTCATCACTTCCGAACGAGAAGTAGCGCCCCGGAGCTTGAGATGGAAGCCAACCCAAGCCGAGGTTCTGGAGGAAGACCAACGAGGGATGGAATGCCGATCCAGGACGTGGTCGTGGTCGCCGTTCCCGTGTCTGACCAGGACGGTGCGAAGGCGTTCTACGTCGACACCCTCGGGTTCGAGCTCGTCAGCGACGACGACTCTGTCCCGGGGCTCCACTGGATCAGAGTGGCACCATCGTCGGATCGACTTGCCCGTCGCGGACCTGCCACTGCCACGACCCGTCGAGCTTGGGGCTGGCGACAACAAACCACGAACCGGGTTGTCGGCCGGTCAGCGGCGCAGCGCCCAGCGTCCGCCTGCAGCTGGCCGAGCAGGCGGTCGAGGTTGTTCCAGGCCGCCTCGGCGCCGCCACGGCCGCGCGCCGGGTGCCCCGGCCAGAGCCCCGGCAAAGTCGCGATTCGTCCCTATTTGTCCGATGGCCTCACGTCGTGGCCGGCGCTACGCGACCGCGTTGGTCCAGGCCAGGAGCCAGATGCCAACGATAGGCAGGTTCGGACATTCGGTGCAGACCGCGACTTTGCCGGGGCCCTGGCCTGCTCAGGCTTCTGGCCTGCCCCGGTCGCACGCAGCTCCGCCTCGAGGAGCCGATGCAGCACCAGCAGTCGGCGCAGCAGCTCGTCCAAGGCGTCACTGGCCATTGCCGGCGCCGGCGTTGTCACAGCCCGACGTAGCAGCTCGGCCGCCTCGGGCAGCTGCGCCGGTGTCATCCTCCGCGGGTCGCCCATCATGCTCCTCAAGTACTCCTGGCCGCCCCTCGGGCGTGCCATCGCTGGAGGGAGCATCGGCGCGGATGGCGATGACCTCGACGTGCCTGAACACCGCCCGGGGCCGCCGAAGGGACGCGAGCAGATCGGCATCGACCTGCTGCTCGCCGCCTTCCATGCACTGCCCTCCTTGAAGTGTGGCGCGTGGTTACCTTGTCACCTCCGGTTGACGTCTGCTCCGACCAGACCAACATCAATCGCTGCCGGCTTGATCGGGGCGAATGCGCGCGGCTACAGCCGGTCGCCGAATGAGAGCCGACGGTGTGCTTCGCGGGCGCGAGCGTCGGCGGCAGAGGCGCCGTAGCGTTGGTGTCAAGGGCCGTTGGTTTCTCCCCAGGGGCGGTCATGAAAGCTCTCATGGCCGCGAGTGGGGACTTCTCTGGCCGCCTACGGGGAGATTCTCATGGCCGCCGACAGGGTGAGGTCGAGCACCACGGCTGAACGGCGGCCGAAGGGCAGGGCGCGTTCCCGGCGGCCCTTGCCGAGCACCGGCAGCACATCCAGTTCGAAGTCGACGTCGGCGACCTTGAGGCCCATGAGTTCAGCCCGGCGGGGTCCGACATCGACCAAGAGCAAGATCAGGGCGGTATCGCGGCGATCCTCAAAGGTCTTGCCCGCGCAGGTAGCGAGGAGGCGGCGCAGACCGTCCTCGGGCACGACCGGCACCGGCTGCTCCGGCACGATTGGCGGTTTCATCCGGACCATCGGATCCGTGGCAATCTCATCCTCTTCCTCGAGCCAGCGGTAGAGGATCTTCAGCACCTTGTAGCGGGTGGCGACCGTACCGGCAGCCCGACGGGTCAGCAGATCACCGAGGAACGCTTCCAGGTCCGCCCGCCCGGCGTCGGTCAGCCCCTTCCCACGGGCGCCGAGGTAGGCCTCGACCTGGCGGACGCTCTCAAGGTAGGAGGCGACGGTGCGCTCCGAGCGGTTCTCGGCGCGGAGGTGTCGCTCGAAGGAGCGGAGCAGCGGGATCATGGCGGCACGGTCCATGTGCAGACGATGGCACAAGTAATGCGCTGTCCATCCGTTATGCGCTCTACCCGAGCCGGCCCGGGCAGACGAATGACCAGCGTTTCCGCTGGTCACCGGGGGTGTGGTGGGCCTGCCAGGACTTGAACCTGGGACCTCATCCTTATCAGGGACCATAGGCCATGTCTCCTGCCAGCACCGACAGCGTAGACATAGCCGTCGACCTGCGGTTTCTTGATCCGACGGTGCCCGTTGTTGTCCCCTGGTATCCGACAGCCCACGGCCCAATGACGGCCCAAGCATAGGGCGGTCCCGCCCACATCTTGGGAGTTGTCCGTCGCGCTCAACCGAATCGTGCGCGGCGGGCTCCACCTCTCACCTCGGATCTGGCGTTGTAGCAGTGCACCGCTCGGCTGTAAGCCTCTGCGGCGGGAGTGCCCGGCCGAGCCTGGGCGATCTTCGAGCTACGGTTGTCTAGCGTGGTAGACTGCCGGCATGCGGGCCCGTGCGGTGATCCGGAGGATCGAGCAGCGAGGCGGCGTGAAGGTGCGACAGAGCGGAAGCCATGCGGTCTACCGGGTCGGCCAGTGCACCACGATCGTGCCGATCCATCGCGGTGATCTTGGTACCGGCTTGCTGCGGAAGATCGAACGGGACCTCGAACCGTGCCTGGGAAACGGATGGCTGCGATGAGCACATACAAGGTGATCTACGAGCGGGACGACAACGACACCTGGATCGCGGACATCCCCTCCGTGCCTGGCTGCCACACCTTCGGCCGGACCATCCGGGAAGCACGCCGGATGATCCGCGACGCGCTGAGCCTGCTGGTCGACGACGCCTGGACCGCCGAGTTCGACGAGGAGATCGTGCTTCCCGAGGACGCCGAGAACGCGGTCCGTCAGAGCCAGGAGGCCAGGCAGCGGCTCACCGCCGACCAGGCCGAGGCGGTTCGGCGGAACCGGGAGGCGGCCGAGAAGCTCGTCCGGGAGCTCGGGATGCCCCTACGGGATGCCGCCGATCTGCTCGGGCTGTCGCATCAACGTATCCAGCAGCTGCTCGCATCCTGACGCAGCCAGCCTTGGCGCGCCATGTCAGGATCGGTTCTCTTGACGACCGCCCGGCGGGACAGCCTGCCCCCGGCGGTGGAGGAGGTCCGACCAGTCGGGGACGAGCTGGTCGAGACCGTCCGGTGTGCCCGCCATCGCACATCACGCCTCTCGGAGTCGGCGGAGCTGGGATTCTGTCACAGCCGGCTCGTCTCCGACCGGTGCTCGTGGGTCCGTTCCCGTCGGCGCTCCGGGGCGATGTCGAGCCGCGGCAGCTGTCGATTCCCGGGTATCCACCGTGCCATTCAACGACCTGTCGCCCACCCCAGCTCCGCCATCATCTCGCGCACGGTGCGCCGCTCGTGCTCGTAGCGGGTGCCAATGGACTGCGGTTGTCCGTGTTGCCGAGCTCGGCGAGGCGCACGACCCAGCGCTGGCAAGCTGCACCTTGTGCGCACGCCCAGCCAGCTCCGCGACGCGCCGGCCACTCGCCGCCGCCTCCGCGGTCGGGCCCGTCCGCTGGGATGCCGTAGCAGCCAAGGGCGGGCGGCGGCGGCGGTCAGACGACCCCACAGCTGGTCAGACGCCGCACGAGGGGCGCCTGCGGGATAGGCCGAGCAGTACCTCCATTGAGCAGGCGCCGCGGTCGCGGCCGGGGAGCCGCCCGTTTGACCGCTGACCTCGCTGGCCCGGCACGCTCACCACCGTCTTCACGGAGGTCACCGGCGTATCGCCAGGGACGGTGGGTCCCGAGTACAGGGTTTGGACGCGCTCCGGAGGGTTCGCTTGACGCGCCCTACAGCATTGCGAGTCCCAGGGTCCCGCTCGTCCGAAAGATCCGCCACCACCGCGGTAATCGGGATACCGGTACCCCGCCAGGCCAGGACGTCGTTGAAGACCTGCCTGTCGGTGCGGAGACGCGTGAGGTCGGAAAGCAGCTCCTCCGCGCGTTCGCGTTGCCCGCGGTCACGGACGTTCACGACGACGAGCTGGGCATGCTCGATCCCCTTGTAGCCGTCAGCGATGGCCCATTGCTCGGTGGGGTTCGGCGGCGGAGCCTTGCGCGCCTTATCGATTCCGGCAAGCAAGCTGCTCGCGTCTCTTCCAACAGCTCCGGGCGTTGCCGCGCGAAGGCGACCGCCGTGCCGCCGATCACCTGTTGGAGCAATGCCGTGCCGCCGATCACCTGTTGGAGCAATCGCTCGACCCCATCGGGTTGGCGGAGCAAGCGTTGGATCGTATCGGCCTTCTCTCGCTCCTGCTTGGCGCGATCCCGCAGCTTGCGGACGAGCAGTGCCTGGCCGGGATCCAGCGGCGGCGCGACGTAGACCCGCAGGTCCACAACCTCCAGGGGCTGTCGCCCTCCAGTACCACCGCCCGGGAGTACTCCTCCATGAGACGGGTGGTGTAGAACTCATCGGCGGCGAGGTCGCCCGCGGGGAAGGTGAACACCGCAGCGCCATCCGCCCCGGCCTCCGGGTAGCGACGCAACTCCAGGTCGGTCTTGGGTGACGCCTCTCGCGGGCGGCGAAGCGAATCGTCACGGCGGCAGCGAGCGGCAAGGATCCCCTGATCGGTCCCACGGAAGAGATGCTCGACGAGGGTGGTCTTGCCTGCGCCTGGTGGGCCGCCGACGTGGATGATCGCCCGCTGCTTCATCGCCGCGCCGCATCGCCGCCCGGGGCTGTCTCGGCACGCCGCAGACGGTCGAAGAACCCACGCTTGCGGCCGTGGCGCTGCTCGATGTCGGCCATGCGGCGGTCGAACTCGTCCTGCTTGCTCGCGTGGGCCGCGGCCTCCCGCAGGTCCACCGCCAGCCGCACGGCCTGGTCGTAGGACCGCGCCTCGACGAACTGCTCGAGCTCCCGCCACGCCGCCGCTCCTCGCCGGGCGAGCGCGGCAAGCCGCTTGCTCCTCGCGGCTGCGGCCGCGGCGCGGGCCTGCGCCGCTCGCCTCTCGGCTGCCCGACGCCGCTCGTCCTCCAACCTCTCGGCCCGCGCCAGCAACTGCGCCACCGTCCGTCGCGGCCGGCCTGTCAGCGGTGGATGCGCGCGGCGGAACTCGCCGAGCAGCTCGGACCCCAACGGCAGGTCCGGATTGTCCGCGGCCCGCAGCAGCCAGCGCTCCCGTTCCCGCGCAGGGAGGCGCTTGACCCACACCCTGAAGCGACCCGCCTCATCGTCGACCTCGGCGCCCGCCTCCGCCGCGGCTGCGAGCAGGTCCTGGTCGAGGCGCAGGAACTCGGCCAGCGCCGTCAGCGGGGCCGACAAGGCACCAAGGCCGCGTGGAACCGGCGGCTCGTAGGTACGCGGGCCGACCTCGCCGGCCTGCACCGCCAGCAGCCAGGCCACGTACGCGACCCGCGGGTCGCCGCGGAGCAGCTCTGTCCGAAGTGGTGTCAATGACGCCGCCAGATGCCCCGCCTCGAACCAGTCGTCCTCCGGCTCGTCGACCTCGCTCCACAGATCGAGGATGGCGTGCTCCCCGCTCGTAGTCAGGCTCGCAGGCCCACCGGGAAGGTAGGGCCGCAACGCCTTGACGTCCACCGCCGTGGTCGGGAGCCGGAACATCAGCCGACGGGTGCCCCAGTTGGCGAAGTACAGGTGCAGGTCGAAGTAGCGGGTGAGCAGGTCGGACGGGTCGGCCTTCAGGTCGCCCCAGTGGTACTCGTTCCAGAACCGTGTCGGTGTGATCTCGGCCCGCGTGGAGATGCTGCGAAGCTCCGCCATCTCGGTCGCGGTCAACCGGCGGTCGAGCGCCAGGAACTCAGAGCACTGGTACTCGCTCACGACACCCCGACCTCCCGTCCGAGGATCCCGGCCACGAACCGGTGCCCGACCGTCTCAGCGACCTCGTCGGCCGTGAGCTGATGGACGCGCTCCCCAACCGCGTCGCCGCACCCGATGCGCTCGGCTGCCTGCATCGCGTGCGAGTAGGCCGCCCAGACGTCGGTGGCGGTGACCTCATAGCCGTGGCCCTGGACGAGCCAGTGCAGCGCGAGCATCCCGGCCTCGACCGCGAACGCAGGCTCCGTCTGGGCGCAGTCCCGCGCGGCCCGCGTCAGCGTCCGCGGGTCGCACGGGCTCCGCCCGGCCAACGCGATCGCCGCATCGTAGAGCTTCGCGTCCTTGGCCGCCGCGAACCACCTGCCCTCCTGACCGGGCGTGCTCGCGACCAGGTCGCCAAGCACCGCAGCGGGCTGCCGCCGCGGGTACTTGCCGGTGATCGCGCGGAACGTCGCCAGATACGACGACCGCTGGTTCGCCACGACCGCGAACCGCTCGTACGCCTCCTCCGCCATCCCCGACAGCAGGATCTCCTCACACCAGCGCAATCGCGGGGTCGTCCGCGTCCTGCCTGTGGCACGACTCGGCCAGACGGATCGCCGCAGCCCTCCTGCCCGTCGCGGCAAGCGCCTGAACACCCCACCGCTGGTACGGCCAGAACCGCAACCGGTCACGCCGCAGCAGCTCCACCAGCTCCTCGTACCGCTCGGCGCGATACAGCGCGCTCAGGCACGCCGAGGTGCCATGAAAGAACCCGCGAAGACCCGCATCAGGACTCCACGCCATCCGCACCGTCCCGGCCAGGCGATCCGCCCACTCCGACGCCGTCGCCGTGGACCCGCACAGCTCACCCCAGCAGTCACCCAGGACCTCGATGTAGGGAATCCGGTCGTCCGCATGCGCCTCCCATAGCCGCGCAAGCCACCGGTCACGGGTCTCGGCGTCGGCCGGCGCCGCCCCTACGACCAGGGCGAGCTCCTCGACGGCCCGGTTCACCGCACTGCCAATGGCACCCGAGGAGCTGTCCACGCGCTCAAGCGCCGGTGACACCTTCTCAAGGAACAAGACCGCGCCGTCCCCAGCAAGCACCGGGTCGGTCCGCGCCACCTTCTTGATCTCGGCGACCGCCTCCCTGACGCGCTGGACCGCCGGCTGCGACCGCCACCCGAACGCGCCCCGACGAAACCGCGACGCGAACACCCACCGATGCTGCTCAGCCCTCGCCATCCAACAACTCCAGCTCCCCAACATCGCGGCCGCGCCAGCCATCCTGCTCCCCGGCGAGCACGACCCTACAAGGCTCGGCGGCATCCGGGCGCGCGCCGACGCACACATCGCCGACTACCGACGGCGCGCCTCGAACGAGTCGTATGGCCTTCGGCTGTGACCACCGCATGGAGGTTCACGCGATGATCCTGTTTACGTTCTACGGCCGAGTCGGCAACCCCACCTGCAGGAACGCGTGCATGCCGTGGGCTTCGTTGATCTGCACGCCTACCCGGTGGCCCGTTGCGCCCAGGACGCGACCCTAGCCCAGCTCGCCGCCGAACTCCACGCCAGCGTCGAGAAGGGGCCGCTCATGGCGAACCGGCACCCCGGCGGTAGCGGTGGCGTCCTCGGGCGAAGCGCTGGTCAGCGGCAGGAGGCTGCTGCTGCGGTGCCCTGCTTGGGCGTTCATCAGCTGCGGCGCTGGTTGTCGGGTCCCCACCAGGGTCGCAGTGGGGGCAGGTCGACAGTGCCGGGGTCGGGCGGGGGAGCCGACTCGCCGTCGTCGGTGTCCCAGCGGCGCCCGTACTGATCGGGCAGGTCGCCCCAGCCGAAGTAGGGCAGCGGGGCCGCGGAGAGGATCCCAAGGGTCTCCAGGGGGTCGACGCGGCGGTCGCCGACGGTGCACAGGTGGGTCCAGTCGTCGCCGAAGTCGAACACGTACACCAGCTGCTCGCCGGCGCGCAGCCGGCCCAGGGTGGCGCGCCGGTCGTCGAGCACCTCATCGGCGGTGTCGAGCTCGGGGTCGGGCCGGCCGATGCGCTGCCCGTCTGCGAGGGTGAACTCGTGTAGGTGGGCGCGGTCCCAGCGGGCGAAGGCGTCGTCGATGGCGGTGGCGAGCTGGGCGAAGGTGTGGGTGCGGGCGGCGGCAAGCAGGCGGCCGGGTCGGGGCCAGAAACGCTCGCCGCGCCCTTCGACGAGCTCGACGCGGAGCGACAGCCAGGTGCGTCCACGGCTGCGGGCGGTGGTGGGGCGCCGCCGGTGAGGATCAGGGACCCAGGTGGTCATGACCGCAGTCTCTCGCAGGTTGACGGCACGCGCCTGTTCCAGCGCCGCCCATCGTGACAAGCGAAGATCTAATTCTAATGAGGCCATTGACAGCTACCCCGGACTGCGGCGGGGCCAGGCGGGCGCCCGACTCAAGGAGGTCGCCGAGCGATCAGGGCACACTTCGGTGCGCGTGGTGCTGGACACCAACGGACACCTGTACGACACGGCGGGGGACGAGCGCCTGCGCGAGCGGCTCGACGACCTGTTCACCACACCAACTGCCCGCCCGGCGTTGCGAGTCATCGACCGCGGCGGCGAGAAGAGGACGGCCCGATGACGGCCAATCGCGGCCCAGACCCAGCACAACGACCCACCCGGCGGCGCGAGGCGGCTTGCTGCACCTCGGGGTTGACCAGCGAAGACGCTTCGTCACGGAGGTGGGTAGGCCTGCCAAGACGTGAACCTGGACCTCATCCCGTATGGGAATGCGGTCCCAGCGAGCCGGGCACGAAAGACGATCAGCGTTTCCGCTGGTCAGGGCTGGTGTGGTGGGCCTGCCAGGACTTGAACCTGGGACCTCATCCTTATCAGCTAAATGCAGGGAACCGCTGTGCGGACCGCCGTTTCCGCAGGTCGCGACCGACCGTCGGTGCCAAAGTTATGCGTTCAATCGGCACACTGGTACGCGTTCTTAATAGTCCACGATGTCGGTCACTGAGTCGACCTCTCATTGTCAGGCCTCACCTCGCATCCTGACAGCCTACTCTGCGCCCGACGTCGTTGAGGTTGGGGTAACCCACAGGCGTCCTCGACAACCGCTAGAGCTGGTTAGCCGGTGATCGTGGCAGTGCCAACCGACAAGGCCGATGGCGCGACGTTGAAGTTGCCGCGGAAGAGGTTGTCGGGGTCGTAGCGGGCCTTCAGCGCCCGTAGCCGCTCCAACGTGCGGTGGGAACGCGTCGTGGATGCGTTCGGGGCGCAGATCGGTATCGAAGCTGCTGTAGAGATGAACTCGGCGTTCGGAACCTCGCTGACCGCACGCCGCGCTTGCTCGAGGAAGTCGGCGTCTCCGGCTCCGATGAAGATCAGACAGTGGATGCGTTAGGCCCGAAGGTCGGCTGCGATCGGGCCTTCGGCCAGCGCCGCCGTCCACGCCGCCTGGAGGGCATCGGGGTCGTTCTTGTGGGGCGCCCGCCGTGGTAAGTCTCTTCGGTTGAACTCAGTCGGCTCTGCCGGCCAACGAACGGGCTTGGGCGGCGGATACGAGATTCCCCTTGCGCTCGTAGAGCTCGATTGCGTCGGCGATCATCGGCGTGGCGCTGGTTCGGTCTCCGCGCGCCAGGGGAATCTCGGCTAGATCGACCAGGAGATCAGCCCGGAGGTTGGGCATCTCGGCCGGCACCAGACGGATCGCCTCCCTCGCGAGCCGTTCTGCTTCTCCGTGGGCGTTGCGGCTCGCCGTCACCCGGGCCGTCGCCGCTCGCCATAGGGCCTGGGCGGCAACGCTTTCCGCGGGCGCGTTGTCACGACTCAGAGACGCCAGCAGCTCTGCCTCCGCAGGGTCACGCTGGACGGCGAGGAGTGACAGGCGCGCAGCGGTCTGAGCGACCGCTTCGCGTAGTCCCGCGGCGCGGGCGAGATCCAGTGCGACGTGGAGCTCGTGCTCAGCGGCGCCGAGGTCGCCGGCCGCGAGCTCTACGCTCGCCCGCGCACGTGCCACGATCAGCATCGGAGACCGCCCGCGCATCCGCTCGAGCGCCAGTGCCCGTGCACGATCGATGAGAACGCGAGCGTCGTCGATCTCGCCGCGCATGGCCCGCAGGATGGCCAGCTCGGACAGCACCATCGGGTGCTCTCGCCCCGCCACGTCGACGAGCTGCTCGCAGACGCGAATCGCCTCCGGGACAGGCGTCGCGCCTGCGGCCACCGCCCACGCCACCAGCATGCGAGCAGCCATTGCCTCTCGACGGCGAGCGGAGCGGTCCGCGTGGCCGAGGGCACGCCGTGCAACCCGCTCCATCTCGCGGATCGCTCCCGCGCGGAAGTGCACGAACCCCAGGACGTAGTAGGCGAGTGCGAGGCCGGCCTCGTCACCCGATTCACGGAGCACGTCGAGCGCTCGCTCTGCCTCCTCCCGAATCGACCGCAGACGTGTCGGATCCGGGCCCGCAAACAGCCTTAATCTCGCCCGTTCGAGCCGTGCGACCTGCGCGAGCGACTCGTCCGCTTCTGCCTCGGCCTCGACCAGCATCGCCGCGAGCACGGAGTCGGCGTCGGACAACCGACCCACGACTTGGTGCGCCTCGGCGAGACGTCGCATCACCGTCCGCCGCTGCGGGTTCGTCGATGGGAGCAGCGCGTGCGCCCGGGCCAACAGGTTGACGGCCGCGGCCACGTCGTACCGCCAGGCTGCGCGCAGGCCCGCGGCGGCCAGGTATTCGCCTGCTTGAACGGCGAGCGCGTCGTCGTGCTCGCCGCGCATCCCGAGCGCCCGCCGCTCCGCGAGAGCCTCCTCCAGGTGGTAGCCGAGGATCTCGTCGAGCGACGGCGGTCGCTCCGGCGCCTCGCCCCGCAGCCACTCGGCGAACCGCTCGTGAAGCCTGGCTCTGTCCGCCCGTGTCGTGCTCTGGTAGGCGGCGAGCTGGATCAGGACGTGACGGAAGCTGAGTTCCTGCCCTCCCGATCGGGCGGGGCGGATCAGCTGCTTCCGCTCGAGCGCCTGGAGATGCCGCCCGACGAAGGGGTGCGCCTGCTTCGGGACGAGCGCGATGAGGGCATCCACCGTGAAGTCGGTTCCAACCACGGCGGCGGATCGCAGCAAATCGCGCTCGGCCGGCCCCAGCCGGTCGAGGCGCGCGGCGAGAAGGGCCTGCACGGAGGCCGGGACGGAGACCGCGCCCTCGTCCTGCACCGCAGCGACCATCTGCTCCGCGAACAGCGGGTTTCCCCGGGCGGTCTCGACAACGCGTGCCCGCGTTTCGGCCGGCAGCGTGCCTCCTGCGACTCGATCGGCGATCAGCTGGATCTCGGTCGAGCCGAGCGGCTCCAGGAGCAGCGTGTCGACGTTGCGTCTCCCCGCTCCCCACGCGGGGCGCTCCTCTGTGAGCTCGGGTCGCGCCAGGCAGACGAGGAAGACGGGCCCGCGCACCGCGTCTGCGAGGTACTCGACCAGGTCGAGGAGCGTGGGTTCTGCCCAGTGCACATCTTCGAGGACGACCACGAGCGGATGCCGCTTGGACAGCACTTCGAAGAACCGCCGGACCGCCGGGAACAGGTCCTCGGCCCGTGTCGGCTCTTGCGTCAGTCCGATCGCAGCGGCGACCTGACGGGCGATCCACCGTCCATCAGCCTCCCCGCTGAGAAGCTCCGACAGTGCATCGAACCCGCCAGCACCGGCCGCCTCCAGCACCACTTCCCGCAGCGGCCGGAAGGTGATGCCCTCGCCGTAGGCAAGGCAATGCCCGGTCAGGACTCGGGCGCGAGGGCCGAGCACCGCGGCGAACTCGCTCGCCAATCTCGACTTCCCGACGCCGGCCTCGCCGAGGACCGTGAAGCGATACCCAGCGCCGCGGCGCACGGCACGTTCGAAGGCGGCCTGCAGACGGCTGAGCTCGGCCGCTCGGCCGACCATCGGTGCGTCGAGGCGACGGGCGACGGCCGGAGCGCCGGGCACGAGATCGATCAGCCTCCATGCGGCGAGCGACGCGCCCGGGCCGTCCGGGCGGCGGATCTCGACGGGCTCCAGCACGGCGCACTCTCGGAGAATCCGTCGCGTCGCCTCCCCCATGAGTACCTCGCCGTCGCGCGCGGCCCGCTGCAGGCGGGCGGCCGCGTGGACCGCATCTCCGGACACGGGTGCGTTCCCCGAGCCGGGGACGCCGGTCACGACCTCTCCCGTCTCGACGCCCGCTCGCATCGGGAGCCGGATCCCGCGATCTCGCTCGACCTCCTCACTGAGTTCGCCCAGGGCCCCGCGCACCTCGTCCACCGCGCGCATGGCCCGGAGCGCGTCGTCTTCATGGGCCGCGGGGACGCCGAAGAGGCCGACCAAGACGTCGCCGACGAGTTCCTCGACGCTCGCACCATGCCGCCGGAGCACGCCGGCCGCGAGATCGAGCGAGCGTCCGACCACCACACGCAGGGCTTCCGGGTCGACGCCGTCGCCGATCGGCGCAACGGCGACGTCGACGAACACAACCGTCACCGGCCTGCGCTCTCCCGGTAGCCAACGCTCCGCAGCCGGCTCCGCGAGCTTTGCCGCCGCCACCGGCTGCGCACGGGGCGGCTCCAGGTCGAGCGACGGATCCTGGCGGAGAATCGCCTGCTCGAGCTGCCGAAGGGCCGCTCCCGGCTCGATCCCCAGCTCCTCGACCAGCGTCCGCCGGGCGTCCCGGTAGACCTCGAGCGCGTCTGCCTGCCGTCCCGTGCGATACAGCGCCAGCATGAGCTGGCCGCGCAGGCGTTCCCGGAACGGATGCTCGGCGGCGAGCGCCTCCAGCTCGGCGACGAGCTCGTTCTCCAGTCCGACGGCCATGTCGGCGTCGACCCGCTGCTCGATGGCCTCGAGTCGCAGTTCCTCGAGCGTGGCGATCTCCCGCTGCGCGAACGGCTCGTACGTGAAGTCGGCGAGGGCGGGGCCGCGCCACAGACCCAGGGCCTCACGGAGCGTCGCGGCGCGCTCGGCGGCCTCGCCCGCCCGAGCCCCCTCGAGCAGCCGACGGAACCGGTTCGCGTCCACGCACGTGGGCTCGACGGCGAGCCGGTAGCCCGGTGGAGCGGTTCGGAGCACGGCGGGAGCCTCACCTTTCGTCCGGGTCGGTTCCAGGCGCTTCCGGAGATCGGACACGAGGCCGTGAAGCGCCGTCTGCACCGTCGGTGGAACGGTCTCGCCCCAGAGGTCGTCGATGAGCCGCTCGGTCGAGACGACCTTGCCGACGTTCAGGATCAGGAGCGCGAGGAGCGCCCGCCCGCGCCCGCCCGGCAGAGGCACGCGTTGATCCCCGTCGAGCGCCTCCAGCGGTCCCAAGATTCGGAATTCCACCCGAGCCTTCCCGGTCTCTCTCCACGCGGACCGTACCACCGCCGACGCGCGGTCATCCGGCCTCGCCCTTAGCGATCCCTTAGCGGCGCGCGGGATGACCGCCGCGTGAAAGGACGCCCCGAAAGCCGTAGGAGGTGACGACGATGCCCCTGTTCATGGACGTGCACGAGACCCTGCCCGCGGGGGCGACCGCGCACGACGTCGCAGCGGCCCACCGCGCCGACCTCGACGTCCAGCAGCGCCACGGCGTGCGGTACCTGCGCTACTGGGTGGACGAGGAGGCAGGCAAGGTGTTCTGCCTCGCTGAGGCACCGAGCGCCAAAGCCGCGACGGCTGTCCACCGCGAGGCCCACGGGTTGCTGGCGGACCGCATCTACGAGGTCGTCGAGGGCGAGTAGTCGACGGAGGAGGAGCCATGCGCGACCAGGTATCGAGCCGAGGAGGGCGGACCGGGAGGCACCTCCGAGGCGTCATCATCGCCGTCGTGGCCGCTGCCCTCGCCATGCCGAGCGCGCCTGCGGCGGCGGAGGGCCACGTCCAGACGTTCGTGGCGTTCGACCCTGCCGCCGGGGAGTTTCCGGAAGGGATCGCCGTCGGCAAACGCGGCAGCGTCTACGTGAGCCTGATCCCGGCGAACCAGATCCGTCGTATCGCCCCGAGCGGTGTGCAGTCGGTCGTGGCCGAGTTCGATGTTCCCGGCCTCGGCCCGGCGGGGCTGGCCGTGAACGCTAAGGGGACGGTCTACGTCGCAGTCTCGAGTCTGAACCTCGCAACCCGGGAGACCGACCCGGCGACCCGGGGGGTGTATCGGGTGCTTGAGGACGGGACAAGCGAGCGCCTCCCGGGGACCGGGGCGATTCTCTTCCCCAACGACGTGACGCTTGACAAGCGCGGCAGCGTCTACGCAACCGACACCAGCGGCGGGGCGGTGTGGCGGATCTCGCGACGAGGTTCAGCGGAGGTCTGGGCGGACCATCCCCTGCTCAAGGGGAGCGGCGCATTCGGATTCGGCTTCCCGATCGGAGCCAACGGGATCGCTTTCCGCCACAACACGATCATCGTGGCGAACACCGAGCGCGGCCTGCTGGTTACGATCCCGATCGAGCCGGATGGCAGCGCAGGAGCACCGACGGTGCTTGCCGAGTCGCCTGCCCTCGTGGGGACCGATGGGATCGCTCTCGATGTCCACGGGAACATCTACGCGGGCATTGGGGGGCAGAACAGGATCGTTCGGATCGACGGCGAGGGGTCGATCGTGACCCTGGCCACCGCGGAGGACGGGCTGAACCAGCCGAGCACCGTGGCGTTCGGGACCGGGAGGAGCGAACGAAAGACCCTGTTCGTGGCCAACTTCTCCCTGCTCTCGCCGGCGCCGACCCCGGCCGTACTGAAACTCCCGGTAGGGGAGCCAGGCCAGCCGAAACCATAGAGGAGCTGAAGCGAAAGGAGACCTTGTCCGAGCCGTTCGTCTTCATGAACACCTACGCGATCAAGGAGGGCAGGCTTGACGGCTTCAAGGAGCGATTCCCGCGTGGCTCGAGTTTCTCGAGGCGAACCATCCTCACGTTCTCCACCTCAGCGTCTACGCGAACGAGGACGGCGAGGTGACGGCCGTCCAGGTCCACCCCGACGCAGACTCGATAGAGCACCAGATGCAGGTGATCAGCGGCGACATGAGGTGTGGTGCGAGTTCATCGACTGGTCAAAGATGCGTATCCAGGACCTCGGAATGCCGAGCGACGTCCTTGTGCGGCGCATGGGGCAGGTCGCAGGACCGGGCGTGCCGCTCAGCGTCAACACGCCGCTGGACGGGGTTCAACCGGCTTCCCGGGCGCTGACCACCTCTCCAGAATGGGAACCTATCGAGGAAGGAGAAGCGAAATGACGGAGCCGTTCATCAACATCGTCACGTACACGATCAAGGAAGGCACGCTCGAGGACTTCAAGGGGTACTGGCGCGAGTTCGTGGATTTCGTCGAGGAGAGCGAACCGCGCCTGATCGCGTTCCACGCCTACGTCAGCGAGGACGGCACGGAGGTGGGGATCGTCCAGGTCCATCCCGACGTGGACTCCATGGAGTTCCACCTGAAGCTGATCCGCGAGCACGTCGAGCATGCATTCGCAGAGTTCCTGGACCGCGCCGTGGGCATGCAGATCTACGGGGCAATCAGCGATTCGGCCCTGGAGATCATGCGACAGCTCGCGGGGCCGGTGCCGCTGACCGTGAAACCGCACGGTGTGGGCGGCTTCACCCGCTCTGCTGCGGAGCGAGCGCCCGTCGTAGCTATTCAGCGAGGGTGAACGTTGTCGCGGCGCCCGCTGGCAGGGTGGCATGTACTGTCCGAGTTGACCTTCAGCTCCGGTATGCCGATCATGCCGGGCATGTCCGAGCTGCCGCCTGACCTTG
>Ga0210378_10000636_pt1 | contig 18089 bp, 17 predicted proteins | sample PLM1_60_b1redo_FD_155465 | JGI IMG/M metagenome (GOLD analysis project Ga0210378, IMG submission 155465) | Groundwater sediment microbial communities from an aquifer in East River, Colorado, USA - PLM1_60_b1 redo | ecosystem: Environmental > Terrestrial > Soil > Riparian zone | place: USA: East...
GGCGTCACCCGACCGGACGGCGTCACCCCTTGACGGATCCGGCCGTGAGGCCGCGGATGAAGTAGCGCTGAAGCGAGATGAAGACGAGCAGCGGGACGACCATGCTGATGAACGCGCCGGCGGTCAGCAGTTGCCAGCCCTGCTGCTGCGCGCCGACCAGCCCGGCGACCATGACGGTGAGGACCTGGTTCTCCCCCGGGCCGAGGAACAGCAGGGCGACCAGCAGGTCGTTCCAGGTCCAGAGGAACTGGAAGATCGCGAACGACGCCAGTGCCGGAACCGACATCGGCACGATCAGCCGCCAGAAGGTCTGGAAGTGGCTGGCGCCGTCGATCTTCGCCGACTCGATGACGCCCCTGGGTAGCGTGGACATGTAGCCGCGCAGGATGTAGATCGCCAGCGGCATGCCGAAGCCCGCGTGCGCCAGCCAGACCGCGGCGAACGTGCCCGTCAGGTTCAGCTGGCCGTAGATCTGCAGCAGCGGCACCAGCGCGACCTGCAGCGGCACGACCAGCAGCCCGACGATGGTCACGAACAACACGTTCCGGCCCGGGAACTCCATGAACGTGAACGCGTAGGCCGCGAACGCCGCGATCAGGATCGGGATGATCGTCGCGGGCAGGCTCACCGCGAAGCTGTTGAGGAACGCGCTGGCACCGCCCTCCCGGAGGACCTGGGAGTAGTTGGCAGTGGTCCAGTCGCTGATCGGCTTCGTGATGACCGTCCACCAGCCGGAGTTGAGCGCCGCCTCCGGCGTCCGGAAGGACGTCACCGCCAGGCCGATCGTCGGGACGATCCACAGGAAGCACACCAGGATGAGCGCGCCCTTGACGAACCAGCCGGCGCGTCCGCGCCGGGTCGCCCCCTGCGCCCGCCGGGGGAAGACCCGCCTGGCCCTGGGCTGGGCTTCGACCGGGGCGGGGGTCACGGTGCTCGTCATCGCGCTGCCTCCTCGGCCCGGAACTGCCGCACCTGGTAGACCATGATCGGCAGTACGGCGATCATGAGCATCACGACGATGGCGGCGGCGCGGCCCGCGTTGCCGTTGGTGATCAGCTCCTGGAAGAAGCGCACCGCGACGACGTTGGTGTTGAAGTTGCCGCCGGTCATGACGTAGACGACGTCGAAGATCTTCATGACGCCGATGACGACAGTGATGAAGACCGTGACGATGGTCCCCCAGATCTGCGGCACCACGACCCGGAAGAAGACCTGCCGCTCGTTGGCTCCGTCGATGCGGGCGGCCTCGAGCGTCTCGTCCGGCACGCCCTTGACCGCGGCGGACAGCAGCACCATCGCGAAGCCGGCCTGCGCCCAGATCAGGATGATCATGAGCAGGAAGCTGTTGACCTTGAACGTGTCGAGCTGCAGCCACGCCACCGGGTCGAAGCCGAGCGCGGTGACGATCGCGTTCTGCAGGCCGATCTGCGGCTCGCCTTCGGGCCGCGCCTCGTAGATGAAACGCCAGATGGCGGCCGACGCGACCCCGCTGATCGCCATCGGCATGAAGATGATCGTCTTCGACAGCTTCTCGCCGCGCGGGCTCAGCCGGTCGGCCAGCACGGCGACACCGAGCCCGAGCACGACCACGAACGCGGGCACGATCGCGATCCACAGCAGGGTGTTGACCAGCGTGATCTGGAAGTCCCGCTCGCCGAGCAGGTCGGTGTAGTTCCTGGTGCCGACCCAGGCGGTGCTCGTCCGGTTGGCGAAGCTGAAGACGATCGTGCGGACGGCGGGATAGATGAGGAAGACGCCGATCGCCAGCACCGCGGGACCGATGAAGACGAACGGCTTGACCCGGTCCTCCCACCGCCCCGGCAGCCGCTCGACGACCAGGTTCAGCAGCCAGTAGAGCACCACGGCGCCGCCCACGCCGGCAACGATCGCCAGCAAGGCGTTGATCACCTTGATCACTGACCCGCTCCTTTCCAGTCCGGGGACCAGTGGACGCGCCGGGCGGGTACGCGACCGTCGCCGGTCGCGCACCCACCGTCAAGGCGTCAGCTCGGCCAGCTCTGCTCGATGTCCTTCAAGGCCGTGTCGAGATCCTTCTGACCGCTGATCCAGGAGACCATCCCCTTCCAGAAGCTGCCGGCCCCCACCGAGCCCGGCATCTGGTCGGAGCCGTCGAAGCCGAAGACGCTCGCCTCGTAGCCGATCTTCGCGATCTGCTTGGTGAGCTCGGACTTGTAGTTGTCCAGCGGGAAGGCCTTCAGCGGCGACAGGAACCCCGACTCCTCGCTCCAGCCCTTGTAGTCGGGGCCGGTGAGGAACGCCATGACCTGCTTGGTGTCGTCGTCCTTGCCGCCGAAGACGGCCGCGAGGTCACCGCCACCGAGCACCGGCTGGTTGTCCTCGCTCTCGCCGGGGAAGTAGAAGACGCCCACCTGGTTGTCGATGTCCGCGACGACCTTGTCCGGGAAGAAGCCCTTCTGCGTGATGAAGTTGCCCTGGCGGTGCAGGTAGCAGCCCGGGGTGGGGTTGAACATCGGGTTCGCGGAGGTGCTGAACGCGTTGCTCACGACGCCCTTTCGGCCGCCGAGCACGTTGCCCTCGGTCAGGACGAGCTTCTCAAGGGCCTCGGCGGCCTGCTTGACCACCGGGTCGTTGAACGGGATCTGGTGCTTGACCCACTTCTGGTACGTCTCCGGACCGCCGAGGCGCAGGACGTACTCCTCCAGCCAGTCCGTCGCCGGCCATCCGGTGGCCGGGCCCGACTCGATGCCGAAGCACCAGGGCGTCTTGCCCTCGGACTTGATCTTCTCGGTGAGCGCGGTCAGCTCCTGCTGGGTCTTCGGGACCGTGTAGCCCGCCTTCTCGAAGACCGGCTTGTTGTAGAAGACCAGGCTCTTGACGTTCATCGAGATCGGGACGCCGTAGGCCTTCCCGTCGTCGGCCGTCCCGGCCTGCAGCACGCCGGGGACCAGGCTGCCCTTGACCTTCTCGAGGTCGATCTGCGTGGACAGGTCGGTCAGCTTGTTCTGCTTGACGAAGTCGAGCAGCAGGCCAGGCTGCGGGAACAGCGCGATGTCCGGCGAGTTGTTGCCCTGCACCCGGCTGCGGATGAGCGTGTCGAAGGACTGCGACGCCTCGGTGAACTTGATCTTGATGCCCGAGGTGCTCTGGAACTCCTTCAGCGACTCCTGGAAGCCCTTGGACTGCGAGCCGCCGAAGCCGAAGACGATCTCGACGCTCTTGTCGCCCGCGGTGCCGCCACCACCGCCGCCGCCCCCTCCTCCCTCCTCGGCCAGACAGGCCGTGGCGGTCAGCGCCACGACCCCCGCCAGTGCCACCCTCTGGAGGCCCCTTCGCCTGCCCATACCTGCTCCTGTTCCTAGTCGTGCCGCCATGAGGTCCGCGCCGGGGACCGTCGCGTCGGACGGCCCGCGCGGGCCGGGCTGCCGTTCATCTCCTCCGCGGGCTCGCCCCGCCAACAGGCCGCTCACGTCGACTCCGCGGTCAACCGGGTCGACGTACGGCTGCGCACGATGCCTCCTGCTGGACTGCGTGAACCCGCGGTACGACATCTCCTCGTTACGAGCCAGTGGCATAACCCTTCCACAAGGGTGTGCGCAAGGCCACACTGAGGATGGCACCGTTTTCACGCCGTGACCTGAGCAACACGCGCGCACAAGGAGGTGCGGTGGGCACGCCCACGGCGGCGAAGGGTCAGGCCGGCATCCTGGATGTGGCACGGCGTGCCGGTGTGTCCCCTTCCACCGTGTCCCGCTCGCTGCGCGGCTCGGCGAAGGTGTCGGAGCGGACCCGCAACCGGGTGCTGCGGGCCGCCGCCGAGCTGGAGTACGTGCCCTCGCCGGCGGCCTCCCGGCTGGCCTCCGGCCGGACCCACGCGGTCGGGCTGATCGTGCCCTTCGCCACCCGGTGGTTCTTCTCGGAGGTGCTGACCGGGGTGGAGGGCCCGCTGCGGGCCGCGGGCTACGACCTGCTGCTCTACAACGTCGGCGACCCGGCGGCCCGGGCACGCTTCTTCGGCGCGATGCCGCTGCGCCGGCGGGTGGACGCGGTCCTCACGGTGGCCTCCTCGTTCAGCCCGGACGAGCAGGACGCGCTGCGCGCGCTCGGGGTGCCGCTCGCGGTGGTCGGCGGGCACGTCGGCGGTTTCCCCCGGGTCGGCATCGACGACCGGGCCGGGGCGACGATGGCGGTGCGGCACCTGCTGCTGCTCGGGCACCGGGACATCGCGATGATCTCCGGCGACCCGGGGGACGCGTTCGGCCGGGTGACCACCTCGGCGCGCCGGTCCGGCTTCGAGGCGGCCCTGGCCGAGGCGGGGATCGGGCCGGGGCCGGAGCGGGTGGTGTCCGAGCCGTGGGGGGTGACCGGCGGGATGCGCGCGATGGAGCAACTGCTGGCCCGCCGGCGGCTGCCGACGGCCGTCTTCGCCGAGTCCGACGAGATGGCGCTGGGCGCGCTGCAGACGCTGCGCCGCGCCGGCTTGGACGTCCCCGGCCGGGTGTCGCTGGTCGGCTTCGACGACCACGAGATGGCCGTGGCCGGCGACCTGACCACCATCGCCCAGCCGGTGCACCGGCAGGGCGAGCTGGCGGCCCGGCTGCTGCTGGAGGTGCTCGACGGCGGGAACCCGCCGACCGGCGACGTGGTGCTGCCGACCCGGCTGGTGGTGCGCGGCACCACCGGTCCGCCACCGGCGGCGTGGTCGGCTGGGAGCGTTTTCGCGTAGCGTCCGGGCGTGGTGGACGTGCGGTCGGAGCCGGAGCGGCGGCTCCGCGCGGCCGGGATCCTGCAGGAGGTCTCCGCCCGCCTCGGCCCGGTGGCCCGGGTGCGCCTCGGCGAGCTGGAGGGCGAGGCGTTCCTCGCCCGGCTGGAGCAGATGCACCTCGACGTGGTCGAGCCACTCGACCTGCTCTACGGCCGCCGCACCGAGCTCGCCGCCCTGGTGCTCGACCTGGCCGGCGTGGTGCTGGACGCGGCCGCCGCCCGCCCCTGGCCGCTGCGGCTGCTGGACCGGCGGCGCGAGGTCGACCCGGGCTGGTTCCAGCGCTCCCGGATGATCGGCTACGCCTGCTACGCCGACCGCTTCGGCGGCACCCTCGCCGGCGTCCGGGACCGGCTGGACTACCTGGCCGAGCTCGGCGTGACGTACCTGCACCTGATGCCGCTGCTCGCCCCGCGGGAGGGGGAGAACGACGGCGGCTACGCGGTGGCCGACTACGAGGCGGTCGACCCGCGGCTGGGCACCATGGCGGACCTGGAGGAGCTGGCCGGCGAGCTGCACCGGCGCGGCGTCGCGCTCTGCGTCGACCTGGTGCTCAACCACACCGCGAAGGAGCACGCCTGGGCACGCAAGGCGGCCGCCGGCGACCCCGCGTACCGCGACTTCTACCTGGTCTTCGGCGACCGGACCCTGCCGGACGCCTACCAGCGGACGCTGCCGGAGGTCTTCCCGGACATCGCGCCGGGCAGCTTCACCCTCGTCCCGGAGATGGGCGGCTGGGTCTGGACCACGTTCAACGACTACCAGTGGGACCTGAACTACGCGAACCCCGCGGTCTTCAGGGCGATGCTGCGGACCATGCTCGAGCTGGCCAACCGGGGCGTCGACGTGCTCCGGCTGGACGCCGTGCCGTTCCTGTGGAAGCGGATGGGCACCGACTGCCAGAACCAGCCCGAGGCGCACCTGCTCGCCCAGGCCTTCCGGGCGCTGACCCGGGTCGCCGCGCCCGGCCTGCTGTTCAAGGCGGAGGCGATCGTGGCGCCGGAGATGCTGGTGCAGTACCTCGGCGCGCACGACCGCTTCCGGCCCGAGTGCGACCTCGCCTACAACAACCAGCTCATGGTGGTGCTGTGGTCCTCGCTGGCCGCACGGGACGCCCGGCTCGCCGGGCGCTCGCTGTCCCGGCTGCGGCCGGAGCCGCCGAGCACCGGCTGGGTGACCTACCTGCGCTGCCACGACGACATCGGCTGGGCGGTGTCCGATGTGGACGCGGCGGCGACGGGCTGGGAGGGCTTCAGCCACCGGCGCTTCCTCAACGACTTCTACTCCGGTCGGCACCCGGGCTCGTTCGGCCGAGGCGCGTTGTTCCAGGAGAACGAGGCGACCGGCGACGCGCGGATCTCCGGCATGGCGGCGTCGCTGTGCGGGATCGAGGCGGCGCTGGCCTCCGGCGACGAGGCCGAGCTGGACATGGCCGTGCGGCGGCTGGAGACGCTCTACTCCGTCGTCTTCTCCTTCGGCGGGATCCCGCTGCTGTGGATGGGCGACGAGCTGGCGCTGCGCAACGACCCGCGGTGGGCGGACGACCCGGCGCACGCGGAGGACAACCGGTGGCTGCACCGGCCGCCGATGGACTGGGCGGCGGCCGGGCGGAGAGCCGACCCGGCGACGCTGGAGGGCCGGGTTTTCGGCGCGCTCCGGCGGCTCGCCGACGCCCGCCGCTCCCAGCTCGCGCTGCGCGCCGGCGGCGAGACGGACCTGCTCTTCCCGGACGACCCGCACGTGCTGGCGTTCCGGCGGCGGCACCGGCGCAGCGCCCCGCTGCTGGTGCTGGCGAACTTCGGCGACGGCTGGCAGTCGGTCGACGCGGGCCTCCCGGCGGCGGTCGGGCTGACCGAGCCGGAGCACGTGCACTCGACCCGCGGCCGGCTCGACTGGGCCGAGGGACGGCTGCACCTGCCGCCCTGGGGCTTCGCCTGGTTGACGAACCGGTGAAGGGTGCGCACAGTGTGCCCACGGATATGCGGAGCGCCGGTGAAGGGGAGCGACGATGGCTGAGGTCCAGTACGTGGAGGCATCTCGGATCTTTCCCGGGAACCCGCCGGTGATGGCGGTGAACAAGCTGAGCCTTGACATTGCCGACGGCGAGTTCCTGGTGCTCGTCGGGCCGTCAGGGTGTGGGAAGTCGACGGCGTTGCGGATGCTCGCCGGGCTCGAGGACGTCAACGAGGGCGAGATCCGCATCGGCGGCACCGACGTGTCGCACAAGCCGCCGAAGGACCGGGACATCGCGATGGTGTTCCAGAACTACGCGCTCTACCCGCACATGTCGGTCGCCGACAACATGGGCTTCGCGCTGAAGCTCAAGGGCATGTCGAAGACCGAGCGGGACGAGAAGGTGCGCGCGGCCGCGAAGCTGCTGGACCTGGAGCCCTACCTCGACCGCAAGCCGAAGGCGCTCTCCGGCGGGCAGCGGCAACGGGTCGCGATGGGCCGGGCCATCGTCCGCTCCCCTGCCGTCTTCCTCATGGACGAGCCACTGTCCAACCTGGACGCCAAGCTGCGGGTGGAGACCCGGGCGAACATCGCCGCGCTGCAGGCCCGGCTGGGCACGACCACGATCTACGTGACCCACGACCAGGTCGAGGCGATGACCATGGGGCACCGGGTGGCGGTGCTCAAGGACGGGCTGCTGCAGCAGGTGAACACCCCGCGGTCCTTGTACGACAGGCCGGGCAACGCGTTCGTGGCCGGGTTCATCGGCTCGCCGGCGATGAACCTGAAGACCGTGCCGCTGGTCGACGGCGGCGCGAGGCTCGGTGATCTCGTCGTCCCGCTGCCGCGGGACGTCGTCGCGGACGCCACCAAGTCCAACCTGTCCGAGGTGACGCTGGGGATCCGACCCGAGTCGTTCGCGGTGGCCACCGACGGGCAGCCCAGCTTCCCGCTGCGGGTCGACCTCGCCGAGGAGCTCGGCGCCGACGCGTTCGTCTACGGCACCGCACCGCTCGCCTCCGGCGAGGAGCAGCTCGTCGTCCGCGTCGACGGCAAGCTCGTCCCGCACCTGGGCGAGACGATGCAGCTCACCGTCGTGCCCGGCAACCAGCACGCCTTCCACCCCGAGACCGGCGCCCGCCTCGGCGACTGACCTCCGCACGGCAGAGGCCGGCACCCGTCCGGGTGCCGGCCCTGCTGCTGTCCGAGGAGGCCGACGGCACCGCCCGGGTGACGCTGCGACTGCCCGAGTCGGTGAAGGCGCGCGCCGAGGAGGCGGCCGGGCGGGAGGGCGTCTCGGTGAACGGATGGCTGGTCCGCGCGGTGACGTACGCGCTGGATGCGCCGTCCCGCCCGGGCGGGTCCCGCCCAGGCCGCCGGCTGACCGGCTACGCCCGCTGACCGCAACCCTCGCCGCTGCTTCGGACGTCCCGCCGGCGCCCCCGTGCGCGTCGGCGGGACGGCCACCACCCGCGATGGTGTTGTCACCGTACGCGACGATCTTTCGCCCGAGGCCTGTCGGCGGATTGCCGTCCGGCTGGAAATCACCCGTTCGGGCTTGTCGGGGCGGTGCTATCCCACCAGGCCGTGACCCCCGGTGTCCGCCGCGGCCGCTTCCGTCCCCCCGACGGCCGCGGCGAGCGCCGAGGCCAGGTCACCGCGCGGCTCCACTGTCACCGCGTCCAGCCCGAGCCAGCCCGCCAGCAGCGCCAGCTCGGCGGCCAGCTCGGCGGCCAGCTCGGCGGCGATCTCCGGGGGCGGCGCGGGATGCTCCGCGTACGCCCCGCGGACCCGGAGCACCCCGGCGGCACGGTCGGACTTGAGGTCGACCCGGGCGACCAGCCGGTCGCCGAGCAGGAACGGCAGCACGTAGTAGCCGTACACCCGCTTCGGCTCCGGGACGTAGATCTCGATCCGGTAGCGGAAGCCGAAGATCCGCTCGGTCCGGTCGCGCTCCCAGACCAGCGAGTCGAACGGCGAGAGCAGCGCCCGCGCGCCGACCCGCCGGGGCAACCTGGCCTCGTGCCAGAGGTAGGCCTGGCGGTCCCACCCCTGCACCTCGACCGGGACCAGCTCGCCGGCGTCCACCAGCTCGGGCACCCGGGCCCGCGAGTCGGCCGGCCGGAGCCGGAAGTAGTCGCGCAGGTCCGGCTCGGTGGCCACACCGAGCGCCCGTGCCGAGACCCGGAGCAGCTCCCGCTGCGCCTCCTCCACCGGCGGTGTGGGCACCGCGAGCACCTCGGGCGGGATGACCCGCTCGGTCAGGTCGTACAGCCGCTCGAAGTTCGGCCGGGCCGCCGTGCTCACCTGGCCGGTCGCGAACAGCCACTCGAGCGCGACCTTGCCGTCGTGCCAGTTCCACATGCTGCCGGGACGATCGGGGCGGGGGTCGCCGGTGATGCCGGCCCCGACCGGGCCGTGGACGGCGACCAGCTTCCGCACCTCGTCGACGAAGCCGGGTCGGGCCTGCAGTGGACGCCACCACGGCTCGTCCGACCTCGCCGCATTGCGCTCCATCCGCCACCGGAGGTGTGGTTGGAGTCGCAGCGGCAGCAGCGACGCCACATGCCCCCAGTATTCGAAGAGCTCCCGGTGGCGCCCCCAGGCCATCCGGTCCAGCAGGTCCCGCGGATACGGCCCCAGGCGGGCGAAGACGGGCAGGTAGTGCGACCGGATCAGCGCGTTGACCGAGTCGATCTGCAGCACGCCCAGCCGGTCGAGCACCCGGCGCAGGTGCCGCGCGTCCACCCGGCCGGCCGGCCGGGGATCGGCGAGGCCCTGCGCCGCGAGGGCGATCCGGCGGGCCTGCGCGGCGGAGAGCGGCTGTGGTCGGGGCATGGTCTGGATGCTGCCAGAGGGGTCCGACACTCCCGGCCGGTCACGCCGCGAGCCGGGCGCCCTCCTCCTCGTCGGCCGCGGCCGCACGCACCACCCGGCGCTGCCGCCGGCCCTCGGCCGTCACCACCACCGCGACGGCCGCGAGCACGGTCAGCCCGCCGGCGAGCGTCGCGCCGGTCAGCCGCTCCCCCGCCAGCAGGGCACCGAGCAGGACGGCCACCGCCGGGTTCACGTACGCGTACGTCGAGACCACCGACACCGGCACGTTCCCGAGCAGCCAGACGTACGCGGTGAAGGCGACCAGCGACCCGAAGACGACCAGGTACGCCAGCGCCAGCCAGGACTTCCCGGAGACCGCGCCGAAGGAGAAGCCGCCGAGCTCGCCACGCCCGGCGGCGACCGCCAGCAGCACCAGCCCGCCGGCGAGCATCTCCACCGTGGTGAGGGCGAGCGGGTCGGCCGGCACCGGCCGGCGGGTGATCAGCAGCGAGCCGGCCGCCCACAGGAAGGAGGCGAGCACGCACAGCCCGGCGTAGCCCAGGTCCGTGCCGCCGTCACCGCCGCCGGGCAGGAAGATCAGCGCCACCCCGGCGAAGCCGAGCAGCACGCCGCCGGCGGTCGCCAGCCCGGGCCGGTCGCCGAGCCCGATCCGCAGCACGACGATCCACAGCGGGATGCAGGCGACCAGCAGCGCGGCGAGCCCGGAGTCGACCCGCTGCTCGGCGACGCTGACCAGGCCGTTGCCGCCGAGGAGCAGCAGCACCCCGGAGACCGACGCGGTGAGCAGCTGCGCCGGAGTGGCCCGTAGCGCCGACCAGCCGCGCACGGCCACCACCGCGCCGAGCAGGATCAGCCCGGCGGTGGTGAACCGCAGCCCGGCGGAGAACAGCGGCGGAACCGTCTCGATCGCGTACCGGATGGCCAGGTACGTGGAGCCCCAGACGACGTAGACGATCGCCAGCGCGCTCCACCCGCGAACGCCCAGCGCGGCGCTCACCGGTCGGCTCCCCACGTCACCGGGACCAGCCTGCCCGCCACGGGCTGCGGACGCTCGTGGTTTTCGGCCGGGAACGGCACCCGCCCGGGCGCGAAAGCGCTACTCTGCTCTCTCATGGTTAACGGTAGCAGTACCCAGCGCGTCCTCGCCGACATCCGCCGGCACGCCGCCGCCGGCCGACCCGGCGAGCTGCTGCCGTCCACCCGCGAGCTGGTCGCCCGGCACGGTGTCGGCCCGGTCACGGTGTCCCGCGCCATCGCCCGGCTCGCGGCCGAGGGCGTGGTGGTCAGCGAGCCCGGCCGCGGCACGTTCGTCGCACCGCCGCGAGCGGGAGCGGCCGCCGCCGAGCCCCCCGACCTCGGCTGGCAGACGGTGGCGCTCGCCGACCGGCCGACCGGCGCGGACGATCTGCTGGAGCTGCTCACCCCGGCCGAACCGGGCGCCCTGGTGCTCGCCACCGGCTACCTGGACGAGGAGCTGCGACCGACCCGGCTGCTCGCCGACGCCACCGCCCGGGCCGCCCGCCGGCCGGGCGCGTGGGGGCGGCCACCGCTGTCCGGGGTGCCGGAGCTGCGGGCGGCGCTCGCCGGCCTGTCCGGTGTGGACGCCGGCGACGTGCTGGTCGTGCCGGGCGGGCAGGCCGGCCTGTCCACCGCGCTGCGGGCGCTGGTCCCGGCCGGCTCGCCGGTCGTGGTCGAGTCGCCGACCTACCTGGGGGTGCTGATCCTGGCCCGCTCGGCCGGCCTGCGCCCGGTGCCGGTGCCCGCCGACGCGGACGGGCTGCGGCCCGAGCTGCTCGCCGAGGCGCTGGCGCTCACCGGTGCGCGGCTGGTCTACTGCCAGCCCACGTACGCCAACCCGACCGGCACCGTCATGCCCCCGCGGCGCCGGGCGGCGGTGCTGGACGTGGTCCGCGACGCCGGCGCCTTCCTGCTGGAGGACGACTACGCGCGGCTGCTCGGCATCGCCGGAGACCCGCCGCCGCCGCTGGTCCGGGACGACCCGCACGGTCACGTGGTGCACCTGACCTCGCTGACCAAGGCGACCGCGCCGAGCATGCGGATCGGTGGGCTGGTCTCCCGCGGGCCGGCCGCCGCCCGGCTGCGGACGCTTCGCGCGGTGGACGACTTCTTCGTGCCGGTGCCGCAGCAGGAGGCCGCCGTCGAGCTGCTCGCCGCCGCCGGCTGGCGCCGGCACCTCGTCGCGCTCCGCCGCGCCCTCGGTGCCCGCCGGGACGCGCTGCTCGGCGCGCTGGCCCACTCGGCGCCGCACCTCGCCGTGCCGCGGGTGCCGCAGGGCGGGCTGCACCTGTGGGCGCGGCTGCCGGACGGCGTGGACGACGTCGAGGTCGCCGCCCGCTGCGGCCGCCGCGGGCTGCGGGTGAGCGCCGGCACGCCGTACCACGCGGGCGAGCCGCCGGCGCCGTACCTGCGGCTGTCCTTCGCGGCGGAGCCGGCGGAGCGGCTGGTGGCGGGCGCCCGCATGCTCGGCGAGGTGCTGGACGACGTGCTGCCGGCCGGGCACCGTGCCGGGATGCGGGCGTGACGCCGCCATGCCGGCGGCTCGCGGCGCGACCGGGACGAGGTCGCCAAGGTGCGGTGCGGGCCCGGAGCGGGCGTACCGCGGGCTGGTGCCGGGCGGCCTGGGCTCCACACCGGCGCGCGGGTGGCGCGCCGGCGCACCGCATAGGCTGCCGGGCGTGGCGGACGTGGCGGTGCGGGCGGCGCGGCCCGGGGACGTGCCGGAGATCGCGCGCGTGCAGGTCGACACCTGGCGCACGGCGTACCGGCGGCTCCTGCCTCCCGCGGTGCTCGACGGGCTGACCCCGGACCGGGCGGGGGCGGCCTGGGCGGCGGCGATCACCGCGCCGCCGACGCCGGCGCACCGGGTGCTGGTCGCCACCGAGCAGGAGCGGCTGGTCGGCTTCGTCGCGGTCGGACCGTCCGAAGAGGACGACGCGGTGCCGGGCGAGGCGGCGGTGGCGGCGCTGCTGGTGGAGCCGCGCTGGGGCCGGCGCGGGCACGGCAGCCGGCTGCTCGCCGCCGCGGTCGACCACCTGCGGGCGGACGGCACGACCAGGCTGGTCGCCTGGGTGCCGGAGGCGGACCGGGTGTCCGGGCGGTTCTACGAGTCGGCCGGCTGGGAGCGGGACGGCACGGTGCGCACGCTGGAGGCGGACGGCGGCAGCGTCCGCGAGGCGCGCTGGCACGTGTCGCTGGCGCCGGCGGAGCCGACCTCGGGGGCGGAGGAGGACGAGGCGTGAGCGCGAGGTTCGACGGCTTCCCGGAGCGGGCGCTGATCTTCTACGAGGGCCTGGAGGCGGACAACTCCAAGCCGTACTGGACCGACCACAAGGCCGTGTACGAGGAGTGCGTGAAGGCGCCGATGCTCGCGCTGCTCGCCGAGCTGGAGCCGGAGTTCGGCCCGGCGAAGTTCTTCCGGCCGTACCGGGACGTCCGCTTCGCCAGGGACAGGACGCCGTACAAGACCAACGCCGCGGCCTCGGTGGGCGACGGCGCGGGGGCCGGGCTGTACCTGTCGCTGTCCGCCGACGGCCTCTTCCTCGGCGGCGGCTACTACCACACCGCGCCGGACCAGGTCGAGCGGCTGCGGAGGGCCGTCGCCGACGACGTGCGGGGTGCCGAGCTGGAGCGGGTGCTGGCACGCGTCCGTAAGGCCGGCTTCGAGGTCCACGGTGACCGGATGGTCAGGGCGCCGCGCGGCTATCCCGCCGACCACCCGCGGATCGAGCTGCTCAAGCACCGCACGCTGACCGCGTACCGGCAGTGGCCACCGGAGCCGTGGCTGCACGGCCGCGACGCGCTGGCCAGGATCCGGAAGGCATGGCGCTCGCTCGCGCCGCTCACCACCTGGCTTTCGGCGAACGTGGGCCCCAGCGACCAGCCGGCCGACCGCCGCTGACGCCGCCGCGGCCACCGGGGCCGCCGGGCCGGCCGGTTCAGGGCAGGATCAGGTGCACGTCGCCGAACTCGTGCCACAGGTAGCCGCCGTCCAGCGCCGCCTGGTAGGAGGCCCGCAGCAGTCCGCGGTCGGCGAGCGCGGCCAGCAGCCGCAGGTGGGACGCCTGCGGCGGGTGCCAGCCGGTGAGCAGGCCGTCCACGGTGGAGGGTCGGTCGGCCGGGTCGAGCACCAGCTCGGTCCAGCCCTCGGCCCGCCCGCTCCGGACGGCGGACTCCAGCGCCCGTACCACGGTGGTGCCCACCGCGACCACCCGGCTGCCGGCCGCCCTGGTCTGCTCGACGGCCTCCACTGTGGACCGAGGTACGGCGAACCACTCGGCGTACGGCGGCTCGTGGAAGTCCGGTGAGGACAGTCCGCAGTGGAGCACGACCGAGGCCGTCCGCACGCCGCGCATCCGGAGCCGGCGGAAGGTGCGGGAGGTGAGCGGGCGGCCGGCGCTCGGCATCTCCGCGCTGCCCGGGGTGTCCGCGTGCCCGGTGCGGTACGCCGACAGCGGCCACGGCGCGGTCGTGTAGCCGTAGCGGACCGGCTGGCCGTGCTCGGCGAGCCAGCCGCGCAGCGGCGCCGGCGTGTCCAGCTCCGCTGTCCACAGCCGACGCCTCGCCGCCCCGGTCGGATAGGGCTCGTGGACGGCGAGGTGGCCGCCGCCCGCGAGCGACACCAGGATGCCGGCGCGGTCGGCGGTGGACGGCTCACCGCCGTACCGGGCGGACGGCTCGCGGAGCTCCACCACCCAGTCCGACCGGGTGGCCCGCAGCGCGGCCTCGGGCGCCGGGCCGGCTGACGGGTCCGCTGTGGACAGGTGCACCTCGACTCGGTCGCCCGCGGCGGTCACCCCCCGCAGGGCCGCCGGCAGCGTATCCGAGGTGTTGACCACCACCAGGTCGCCGGGGCGCAGCGCGGCCGGCAGGTGGTACGCGCGCCGGTGGGTCAGCCCCTCGCCGGCGGAGGCGACCAGCATCCGCACGCCGTCGCGGGGCAGGCCGCGCGCCTCCGGCGGCGAGGAGGCGACCAGGCCCTCGGGCAGCGTGAGCGCCGGCGAACTCATGCCGTCGCCTGGACGGGCACGGCCGGCGCCGCGAGCAGGTCGGCGGCGACGTAGCGGGCAGCGGGCAGGTCCCCGTCGACCAGCCTGCGCAGCGCCGGGACGACGGTCTCCGGCTCCGGACGGTCGGAGATGTCCTCGCCCGGGAAGGCCTCGGCGTGCATCGCGGTGCGCATGTCGCCCGGGTCGACCGCGTACACCCGCAGGGTCGGCTCCTCCGCGGCGAGGACGTTCGCGAGCTGGTCGAGCGCCGCCTTGCTCGCGCCGTACCCGCCCCAGCCCGGGTACGCCGCCACCGCCGCGTCGCTGGAGACCGCGACGACGCGGCCGCCGGCCGACCGCAGCGCCGGCAGCAGCAGCTGGGTCAGCGCGAGCGGGGCGACGACGTTGGTGTCCAGCACCGCCCGCAGCGCGTCCAGGTCGTACGCCGCCAGCGGCGGCAGCGGCGAGGTGCCGAGCGACGAGGCGTTGAGCACGAGCAGGTCGAGCCGGTCCCCGGCGGCCGCGGCCAGCTCGCGGCGGTGGTCGGGATCGGTGACGTCGCCGGCGAGGGCGACCACTTCGGCCGCCCGCGGGGCGAGGCGCGCGGCCGCCGCGTCCAGGTCGGCGGCCGTGCGGGCGTCCAGGACCAGCCGCCAGCCGTCGGCGGCGAGGCTCGCGGCGAGCGCCCGGCCGAGGCCTCGGGACGCTCCGGTGATCAATGCGGTGGGCATGACCCCACGCTCCCGCCCCGGCGGCCCGCCGCCATCGGGCGGCCGCCCCCGCCCGCCCCCGACCTCGGTCCTACGCCTCCGTTCCCCCCGGGCGGTTCCGGTCGGGGAGGACGCGGTGCTGATCGGCGGGCACCGGTCAGGGCAGCGCGGGGTGGATGACGACGCGGCCGCGGGCGACGAAGCCGGCGTGCCGGCCGTCGCCCAGCCACGCGTCGAGCGTGCGCCCGGCAGCCGCCACCTCCACCCGGGCGGCGCGGACGGTTCCCCGGACGGTCAGCCGCGCCAGCCGCCCGCCCTGCGCGGACAGCAGGGGCACCGCGGCCGGCAGCGACGGCCCGAACGGCCGCCCGGCGACCTCGACCGACCAGCCGTCGCCCTCGACCGTCGTCCGGTCGGGGAGGTCGCCGCTGAACGCCGCGAGGACCTTCGGCAGGCTCCAGTGCGCCCGGCCGGCCTGCAGGGACGGCAGCGAGTCCACCGCGATGAACGGGACGTGCACGGCCGGCCGGCCGAGCCGCCGCAGCAGGGTCCCGGCGAAGATCTCCCGGTACGGACCCACCGGGCTGTCGAGGTAGTCGACCAGCGCGGCGACGGTCACCGGAAGCGTCCGGTCCCGGTAGGCCGACCCGGCGAGCGGCGTCGTCCCCACCTGCCACCAGACCAGCGCGCGGGCGGGAAGGTGCCACGGCGGCGGCGGGGTGCGCGCCGGCAGCCGCTCGAGCACGTCGTCCGGGAGAGCGGTCTCCGGCACCCCCGGCACGAGGGCGAGCGCCCGGTCGGCCATGCCGCCATCCTCCCAGGCGCGGCTCACGTGTCGTCGGCGAGGCCGTGGCGGACCGCGTGCAGGGCGGCCTGCGTGCGGTCGGCGACGCCGAGCTTGGCCAGGATCGCGCTGACGTGCGCCTTGACCGTCTTCTCCGACAGCGCCAGCTCGCGGGCGATCAGCCGGTTGGACAGGCCGCGGGCGACCAGGCGGAGCACCTCGTGCTCCCGCGGGGTGAGCGGGTCGCGGGGCGGATCGGCGACGCTCTGCACCACGGTGGCCGCCACCGCCGGGTCGAGCGACGCCCCGCCGGCGTGCACGGCCCGCAGCGCGTCCGCCAGCTCGCCCGGCCCGACGTCCTTGAGCAGGTAGCCGGACACGCCGGCCCGCACCGCGGGCAGCACCGACTCCTGCCCGGCATAGCTGGTCAGCACCACCACCTTGACCTCGGGGTGCGCGGACCGCAGCCGGTGCACCGCCTCCACCCCGGACATCCCCGGCAGCACCAGGTCCAGCAGCACGATGTCCGGCCGCAGCCGCGGCACCAGTGCCAGCGCCTGCTCGGCGGTGGCCGCCTCCCCCACCACCTCCATGTCCGGCTGCAGTCCGAGGAAGGTCCGCAGCCCGGTCCGCACCATCTCGTGGTCGTCGACCAGCATCAGCCGCACCGGCACGTCCACCGTGGACGGTAGGTCAGCAGGCACCCGGCACCTCCAGCGTGACCCGGGTGCCGGCGCCCGGCGCGGTGTCGACGTGCACCGTCCCGCCGAGCGCCTCGGCCCGCTCCCGCATCGACGTCAGCCCCAGCCGGTGCGACGCGCGCCGGGTCGCCGCGAGGTCGAAGCCGGTGCCGTCGTCGGCCACCGCCAGCCGGACCGCGTCGCCGCCGGTGTCGAGCGAGACGTCGATCGCGGACGCGCCGGCATGCTGCAGCGCGTTGGCCAGTGCCTCGCTCGCGACCAGCAGCACCTCGCGCTCCACCGTCCGGTCCTGCAGCCGCACCGGGCCGCGCGTCCGCAGCGAGAGACGGACGTCGTGGACCCGGCGCAGCAGGTCCACCCGCTTGCGCAGCGCCTCGGCCAGCCCGTCCGCGTCGACGTCCGCGGGGCGCAGCGTGCCGACCATCGAGCGCATCTCGTCCAGACCGGTCCGGGCCAGCTCGCGGACCCGGTCCAGCTGCTCGGCCAGCGCCCGGTCGGGTCCGGAGCCGACCGCCAGCGCGGCGGCGCTCTCCGCGGCGAGGGTGAGGCTGAAGAGCGTCTGGGTGACCGAGTCGTGCAGCTCGCGGGCCAGCCGGGCGCGCTCCTCCGCCACCGACAGCTCGCGGGCCCGCTCGGTCCGCTGCGCGTTGGCGACGGCGAGCGCGGCGTGCGCGGAGAGGGTCTCGATCAGCTGCTGGTCGGTCTCGGTGAACGGGCCGCCGTCCACCTTGTCTGGCCCGATCTTGTCAGCAAGGAAGAGCTCGGCGAGCACCTCGCCGCCGGCCACGATCGGCACGCCGAGGAAGGAGCTCATGTCCGGGTGCCCGGCCGGCCAGCCGCGGAACCGGGAGTCCGCCCGGATGTCGGCGAGCCGGATCGACCGGGGGCAGTCGAGCAGCGCTCCGAGCAGGCCGTGCGTCCGCGGCAGCGCCCCGATCGCCTCCCAGGTAGCCGCGTCCACGCCGGCGGTCAGGAACAGCGAGTAGCCGCCGGCGCCGTCGGGGACGCCGAGCGCCGCGTACCGGGCGCCGGCCAGGTCGCGCGCCGCGTCCAGGATGACCCGCAGCACGGGCTCCGTACGGCGCTCCGCGCCGAGCGCCAGGGCCACGTCGAGCAGCCGGCGCAGCGCGACCGCCTCGGTGCTCCCCACGCCGCCATTCTGCGCCCGACCGAGCTGCCCCCGGCCAGCAGGACGCCTTGCTCGTCCGGCGACAGCACTCAGAGCGGTATTCAGCACTCCGGGTGCTAGGGAACGGATGAGGACCCGCGGCCGAGGAGCCCGAACTGTCGGGGGGCGGAGCTACGGTCGCCGGCATGAAGGTCGCCCTCGGCTTCCGGCCGCGCTCGGGCTGGGCC
>Ga0210378_10000637_pt1 | contig 18075 bp, 17 predicted proteins | sample PLM1_60_b1redo_FD_155465 | JGI IMG/M metagenome (GOLD analysis project Ga0210378, IMG submission 155465) | Groundwater sediment microbial communities from an aquifer in East River, Colorado, USA - PLM1_60_b1 redo | ecosystem: Environmental > Terrestrial > Soil > Riparian zone | place: USA: East...
CAACGACAGCGTGATCCACGCCACGGCCCAGGCGGCCACCGAGATCAGGGTCTTGCCCGACAGCGGCCCGACCGAGTTGGAGAATGCCAGCCAGTCCTTGACGTCAACGCTCGCCTCGGCGAGCGTCGTCAGAACCCCCAGGACGAGCACCCCGAACCCGGCCGCCAGGAACGCCGCCGCCACCGGCCAGAATGGTCTGTCCGATTCCTGAACCTGCGGCATGTCGCTCACGGTATCCTCCTTATCTTCAACGTGGCCGATCACTTGATCGGGGCGACCTTGTTGATGAAGGCGCCGAAGATTCCCGCGATGCCGGCCGTCGCGAAGGCCGCCACGAACATGACCAGCAACGCCTTCCGGACTCCCTGGTGCTTGATGAGGTGCTTCCCGTAGTAGCCCACGCTGAAGGCCACCGCGGTCGCGAGGATCGGGGCGACCCAAGCGATGTGCTCCTTCCACTCCATGCCGAAGGTGTGCCAACTCTTGGTGTCGGGGTTGGCGAGAAGGAAGGACCTTGGGCTGTCAGCCGCCGAGGACCGGTACCAGGGATAGACGACCCAGGTTCCGGTGATCACCGTTGCCCACCCCACCGCGGCCATCACCCACGTCCCCACAACCAGCCGCCGCGTCCGCTCCGTGACCCCTTCCGGGGTCACCAGCCCCGGGCGCAGGCTGTACAGGCCGGCGAGGCCCCCGGCGAAGGCCAGAAGGAACGCTGCCCCCAAAACCATGCCGTGGATCACCGTCCACGTCTCTCGATCGGTCAGATGCATGCGCCCTCCTTCCTTCGGCTTGCCGCGAGCAAGTCTCATCCGGAAGCTTATGTCAGGGAGATGGCCAGTTGGCCCCTCTTGGAGGGTCCATCCGACCCGACCTCAGATCGCCCGTCAGCCCCGGCTCCACAGCGCGGGCTTGATGATCATGAAGTAGAGGATGGTCAGGGTTAGGGCGATCGCTAGCATTCCGAAGGCCCGAGCCCGACGCGCGACTCCCTCGTACTCTGCGGCCAGATCGGTGCGCGACGGGTCCGTCGCCACCCGCTCGGCGAGGGTGACCTGCCGCCTGACGGTAGGTGTATAGACGACGAGCGCGAACGCAGTCAACACGACGTAAACGCCGATCCCCGCCAGCAACCATGCCGTGTGCAGGAATCGGAGCTTGAGGAGAAGGATCAAGGCGGTCCCGGTGACTGCCTGAACCATGAAGGCGGGCGTGGCCAGGCGCCCATCCACCCAGCTGGTGGTCCGAAGCACGAAGGCCCGGACCTCGGCGCCGGCCCGCTCGCCTCGAGATAACCACATCGCGTATGTGAGGGTGGGTCCGACTGCGGCGATTGCCCCAAGCACATGCAGGAACAGGAAGATCTGTATCCAAGTGGCCCGGGTCACAGCCGCCTCCTCCAAAGCGCGCCTAACCAAGCTCAGGGTACTCTTGATAAGCCGATGAGGAGAATGAGTTGAGCGGCACGAGTTCGCTCGCCGCGGCGCGAACCGACATCGAGACGGCGTCCGGTCGGGTCGGTGCATACCGGCTGGGCTGGCTGGCGGCGCAAGGCCTGCTGGAACCCGAGAAGCTGCCCCACACGCTCAAGATCCTGGTTGAGAACCTCCTGCGTCGGGCGGGCTCTCGCGACGTCAGAGAGGAGGACGTGCTTGGGCTCGCCAGATGGCCCGAGCCGAGCAGCACGAACGTCGCCTTCATGCCCTCGCGGATCCTGATGCAGGACTTCACGGGCGTCCCGGCCGTGGTGGACCTGGCCGCTATGCGTTCGGCCATGCAGCGGGCGGGCGGTGACCCGGGCCGCGTCAACCCGTTGGTCCCGGTCGATCTGATCGTCGACCATTCGGTTCAGGTCGACCGCTTCGGCTCGCGCGACGCCTACCAGGCGAACATCGAATGGGAGTACCGGCGCAACGCCGAGCGCTATGCGCTGTTGAGGTGGGCCCAGCAGGCCTTCGACGGCTTCAGGGTCGTGCCTCCGGGCATGGGCATCTGCCATCAGGTGAACCTCGAGCACCTCGGGCAGGTGGTCCAGGTCGCCGACGGCGTTGCCTTCCCGGACACCCTTGTAGGTACGGACTCGCACACGACCATGATCAATGGCCTGGGCGTGCTCGCCTGGGGCGTCGGTGGGATCGAGGCTGAGGCAGCCATGCTCGGCCAGCCCATGTTCCTGCCCTGGCCAGCCGTAGTGGGAGTTCGAGTGTCGGGCGAGCTCCCGCCCGGGACGACTGCCACCGACCTGGTCCTCACCCTCACGCAGAAGCTCCGGGCCCACGGTGTGGTCGGGAAGTTCGTCGAGTTCTTCGGCGCCGGGCTTTCCTCGTTGGAAGTCGCCGACCGGGCCACGCTCTCGAACATGTGCCCTGAGTACGGGGCGACCTCCGGGCTCTTCCCGGTCGATCACCAGACGCTCACGTACCTGAGCGAAACCGGCAGGGGCTCCATCGTGGATCTTGTCGAGAGGTACACGAAGGAGCAGGGGCTCTTCCGCACGGATGCCGACGCGGAGCCCACATTCAGCGAGGTCGTCGACCTGGACCTGTCCGCTGTAGAGCCGAGCCTGGCTGGGCCCAAGCGTCCTCAGGACCGTGTGTCTCTTCCGGGCGTCTGGGACTCGTTCCTCCAGGCCTTTCGCGACCGGTTGACCCCGGAGCCGGATGAGGAAGACGTAGCCCGACTCGAGACCGAGGGCGATGGCCCGGAGCCAGAGCTTGACGAGCCGCGTCTGGGGCCCATCCCTCGCCCCGGGCGGGACCGCTTTGGACACGGCTCGGTCGTGATCGCCGCCATCACCAGCTGCACCAACACATCGAATCCATCCGTGATGGTTGCCGCGGGGCTCCTGGCGAAGAACGCCGTGAAGGCAGGCCTCACGACAAAACCCTGGGTGAAGACGAGCCTCGCCCCGGGCTCGCGGGTGGTCACCGACTACCTCGATGGTGCCGGCCTAACCCCATACCTGGAGAAACTGGGGTTCGACCTGGTCGGCTACGGTTGCACGACCTGCATAGGGAACTCAGGCCCCCTTCCCGAGGACATTGCCGCGCAAGTCCAGGAGAGAGACCTCGTCGTTGTGGCCATCCTCTCCGGCAACAGGAACTTCGAAGGCCGGATCCACCCGCAGGTCCGCGCGAGCTATCTGGGCTCGCCTCCGCTATGCGTGGCTTACGGACTGGCGGGGCGGGTCGACCTGGACATATCCAGTGATCCTCTGGGAACGCGGCCAGATGGCCGCCCCGTCTACCTCCGAGACATCTGGCCATCGCCTGCAGAGGTCCAGGCGGCCATCGCTTCGGTGATGGATCCGGAGCAGTTCGAGCGAGAGTACGGGCGGATCTGGGCCGGAGACGAGAACTGGCAAGGCCTGCCGGCTCCGTCGGGGCCGATGTACGCATGGGATCCCGAATCCACCTACGTCCAGGAGCCACCGTTCTTCGAAGAGCTCTCGCCCCAAGCCACGCCCTCAGGGGACGTCGAAGGGGCGCGCGTACTGGTCTTTCTGGGCGACTCCATCACCACCGACCATATCTCGCCTGCCGGCTCGATCAAGTCCGATTCACCGGCGGGCAGATATCTGGTCGAACACGGCGTGCAGCCTCTGGAGTTCAACAGCTACGGCTCCAGGCGGGGCAACCACCAGGTGATGCTGCGTGGCACCTTCGGGAACGTCCGTCTCAGGAACCAGCTCGCCCCCGACACCGAAGGGCCCTGGACAGTCCACCTGCCGGACGACGAGCAGATGACCGTCTACGACGCCGCGATGAGGTACAAGGAGGAGGGCGTTCCCCTCCTCGTGCTAGCGGGTAAGGAGTACGGGTCGGGCAGCTCTCGGGACTGGGCGGCAAAGGGGACCTCGCTCCTGGGCATCAGGGCCGTCCTGGCCGAGAGTTTCGAGCGGATCCACCGAAGCAACCTGGTCGGGATGGGCGTGCTTCCGTTGGAGTTTCGTCCTGGAGACTCCGCCGCCTCGCTGGGGCTTACCGGCCGCGAGACGTTCGACGTCCGGGGCCTGGCCGGCGGGATCAAGCCGCTTCAGCTGGTGACCTTGGAGGTCCACCGCGACGACGGGTCGACCCTCTCGTTCAAGGCCACCGCCCGGGTCGACGCGCCGGCCGAGGTGGAGTACTACCGGAACGGCGGCATCCTGCAGATGGTGCTTCGAGAGATGCTCGCCTCGCCGGGCTGAGACACAGATTCAAGGTGACGACCTCGCGTGTCCGGGCTCACGGTGACGAATGGAGCGGACATCGCGTCATTGGCCCTCATCGAGAACCTCTTATCAGATCAGGCCATTGCGGCCTCGATGGCGAACTAAGGCGCCTCCCCCTCCATCCGGGCGAGTCGCGTGTAGTAGTCGGACAGCTCTTTCAAGTGGGCGTGAGCGATCTTGCCGGTGAGGATCGGGTCGTCGTGGGTAACGTCGGTAGCGGGGTCGCGGATGCCGTGCTCCAGCTCCACCTCGAGTCCCATCCGGAACTGCTCGACATCAAACGGGCTGTTCCTCCATTCAATCCCGATCCTCGTGCCGATCGCGCGCGCCTCCTCTTCGCTGAATGCTCTTCGCTGGCTCATCGGACGCTCCTTCCGTTGGCGGAGCCTTCACAAGAGAACGTACAGCCAGCCAGCTCGGTCTCGCCGGGACCATTGGTCCCCAGGCGATGGGCCGGCAGGCCCTAAGCGGCGATGGCCAGGGGAGGTCGCCTCGACGAGGAGCCTGATGGACAAGCTGGGCGTGAAGCCCGGCGCCAGAGTGGCCGTCCTCGGGCTGAAGGACGAAGCGTTCCTCCGACAGATTGCCGAGCGCGGCGCCGACGTAACGCTGGGTCGAAGGCGGAAATCGGCGGATCTGGTCTTCTATCTGGCCGAGAGGCCGGCCGACCTGGCAAAGCTATCGGCCCTCGAGGGCGACATTGTTAGAAACGGCGCGGTCTGGGTCGTCTCGCCAAGGGGGAGGCCCGAGGTCGCCGACGTGGTGATCATCGCCGCGGGGATCGCCGCGGGCCTCGTGGACAACAAGGTGGTCCGATTCTCCGACACCCATACCGCGCTCCGCTTTGTCGTCCCGCTCGCCCGTCGCTGATAGCCTGCGCTCGATATGAGCACGGTCCTGGTGACGGGGGGCGCCGGGTTCATCGGCTCGCACCTTTGCGACCGCCTGCTGGCCGAGGGCAAGCGCGTAGTGGCCGTAGACGATCTCTCGTCCGGCCGGATAGCCAACCTCGCGGAGGCCAGAGGGTACGGCCAGCGCTTCACGCTGCACAACATGGACGTCCGGCTGGACGAGCTCCGGACGGTGTTCGACCGCCACCGGCCCGATGTGGTCATGCACCTCGCCGGGCAGCGCTCGATCTCAGCTTCCCTCACAGATCCTCTGCAGGACGCCAGCGGCAACGTCCTCGGACTCTTGAACGTCCTGGACTGCGCCTGCGCCGTCGGGACGCGGAAGGTCGTGTTCGCCGCGTCCGGCCTCACGCTCTACGGTGAGCCGCGTTCGATCCCAGTGAAGGAATCGGCCAGGCTCCGCGGTCGACCGGTCTCTCCTTACGGGATCACCAAGGCGGCCGCAGTCGACTACCTCGACTTCTATCAGCGGGCCAAGGGGCTCGACTTCACGGCCCTGGCGCTGGCGACCGTTTACGGCCCTCGCCAGGGCGAGTCAAGGGTCGTCGGGAAGTTCATCTGTCAGATGCTCGGCGGCGAGGCGCCAACGATCTTCGGTGACGGCCATCAGACGCGCGACCTGGTCTTCATCGACGATGCCGTTCATGCGTTCGCCCTGGCCGCCGATCGCGGCTCGGGGACATTGCTCAACGTTGGGACCGGGAGCGAGACCAGCGTGAAGGAGCTCTTCGCGCTGCTAGCGAAGCTGACCGGCTTTCGAGGCAAGCCGTCTCATGCGCCTCCCTCCGAGGGGGATGTAGCGCGAAGCTCGCTGGACTCCGCGCTGGCGGCCCGAAAGCTCGGCTGGAAGCCTTGGACGGAGCTGGAGGACGGACTCGGGGCGACCATTGAGTGGTTCCGTGCCGGCTAGGCCGCGTACCATCGACCCTGGATGAGCGCCTACGAAGACATCGATCCCTCGGCCCTCGGGCCGAACATGTGGCTGATCGACGAGATGTACCGGCGTTACCGGGAGGACCCTGGCTCCGTCGACGAGAAGTGGCGGGAGTTCTTCGAGGACTTCAGGCCCACGCTGGGCGAGGCCGCCCCCGCCGAGACCACTCCGGCCCGCGAGCCCGCTCCCAAGATTCCCGAGGGCGCCGAGCGCCTCCGGTTCGGAGCCGAACGGATCGCCCGGAACATGGAGGTCAGCCGGGAGATACCGACGGCCAGCTCGTTCCGATTCGTCCCGGCGAAGCTCCTGGAGGAGAACCGCCGGATGATCAACCGTTTCCTGTCCGGGAACCGACAGGGCGGCAAGGTCAGCTTCACGCACTTGATCGGATGGGCCGTGATCCGTGCCCTGGAGGCCGTGCCGGTCATGAAGTCGAGCTTCAGGGAGATCGAGGGTGAGCCGTACGTGATCCGGACGGACCGGGTCAACCTCGGTCTGGCCGTGGATGTCCAGAAGACGGACGGATCCAGGACCCTGTTCGTTCCCAACATCAAGGGGGCGAACGAGCTGGATTTCGCCGGCTTCTGGGCGGCCTACGAGGAGGTCATTCGGAAGGTCCGGACGAACACGCTGTCGCCAGACGACTTCGCCGGCTCCACCGTCACCCTGTCCAATCCGGGGACGATCGGGACGCAGCTATCGGTACCGCGGCTGATGCGGGGCCAGGGATTGATCGTGGCCACCGGACGGATCGATTACCCGACCGAGTTTCAGGGAGCCGATCCGGCCACGATGGCTGTGCTTGGCGTCGGGAAGGTCATCGGCGTCACCAGCACGTACGACCATCGGGTGATCCAGGGCGCGGAGAGCGGGCTCTTCCTGGCCAAGCTCGAAGAGCTGCTGTTGGGCCAGGACGCGTTCTACGAGCACGTCTTCGCCAGCTTGCATATCCCGTACGAACCGGTGCGCTGGTCGCCCGATCGGGGCGCCGGCGACAGCGTCGACATTCGGATAGAGAAGCAAGCCCGTGTCCTGCGGCTGGTCAACATGTATCGGGTGCGGGGGCACCTGCTGGCCAACCTCAATCCGCTTGGCGAGGACCAGGTCCTTTCATACCCCGAGCTGGACCCGGCCTTCCACGGCCTCTCGGTCTGGGATCTAGACCGGAGGTTCTTCGTCGAGGACCTACCCGGAGGCGGGTCACGCCGGGCGCTGCGAGACGTCCTCGACCTCCTGCGAGATGCCTACTGCATGACGGCCGGGATCGAGTACATGCACATCCAGGAGCATGACCAGAAGCGCTGGATTCAGGAACGGGCAGAAGGAACGTCCCGGGAGCTCAGCCTGGACGACAAGAGGCACATCCTTGAGCGTCTCAACGCGGCCGAGGGGTTCGAGCGGTTCCTGCACACGAAATACGTGGGGCACAAGCGTTTCAGCCTGGAGGGCGCGGAGAGCTTGATTCCGATGCTCGACTTCCTGTTCGAGGACGCCGCCGCCTCCGGTGTCGATCGTGTCGTGATGGGGATGGCCCACCGGGGGCGGCTCAATGTCCTGGTCAACATCGTGGGAAAGAGCTACGGCCGCGTCTTCCGAGAGTTCGAGGGCGACATCGACCCCCAGCAGGTCCAGGGTTCGGGAGACGTCAAATACCACCTCGGGACGACGGGCAAGTTCACGGGGAGAGACGGGCGGACCATTTCGATCGAGCTGGCCTCGAATCCTTCGCACCTCGAGGCCGTGGACCCTGTGGTCGAGGGGATGGCGCGCGCCTGGCAGGACAGCTCCTATGAGCAGGATCGTTCGAAGGTCCTTCCCATGCTGCTCCACGGCGACGCGGCCTTCGCCGGCCAGGGTGTGGTGGCCGAGACGTTCGGTATGAGCGCCCTCCCCGGATTCACCACGGGAGGGACCGTCCACCTTGTGATCAACAACCAGCTCGGGTTCACGACGGCGCCCTCGGCCGGCCGGTCCTCCGTCTACGCCACCGACATCGCCAAGATGGTCCAGGCCCCCATCTTCCACGTCAACGGCGACGACCCGGACGCCTGCGCATGGGTGACGCGCCTCGCCTTCGCGTTCCGGCAGGAGTTCCACGAGGACGTGGTGATAGACCTGGTCTGCTACCGGCGGTACGGCCACAACGAGGGCGACGACCCGAGCTACACGCAGCCCCTCATGTACCGCAGGATCGACCAGCACCGGTCGGTTAGGAAGCTGTACCTGGAATCACTGGTCAATCGCGGCGACATCACCATGGAGGAGGCCGATGCCGCCCTCCAGGACTACAGGCGGAGGCTCGAGCAGGCGTTCGAGGAGACGAAGGAAAGCGCGCCACCGCCGGCCAAGCCTGAACGTCGCAGGCCGCCTCCGCTCGGCGTTCTGCCATCGGTCGAGACCGGTGTCGACCAGGCCACGCTCGAACGAGTCACCCTGGCCGTCACGTCCTGGCCCGAAGGATTCACTCCCCATCCCAAGCTGGCGAAGCAGCTCGAGCGGCGGCGCGACCAGCTGGCGACTGACTCCATCGATTGGGCCATGGGAGAGGCATACGCGTTCGGCTCCCTGGTCCTTGAGGGGATCCCCGTCCGTGTTACTGGGCAGGATACCCGACGCGGCACCTTCAGCCAGCGCCACGCGGTGCTCGTGGATTACGAGACGGATCGCAAGTGGTACCCGCTGGCCAAGGTCTCCGACGACCAGGCCGCGTTCCTGATATACGACAGCCCGCTCAACGAGTTCGCGGCCCTCGGATTCGAGTACGGCGAGTCCGTTGTTGCCAAGGACGCACTGGTGTGCTGGGAGGCGCAGTTCGGCGATTTCGCCAACGAGGCCCAGGTGATCATCGACCAGTTCCTCGTGGCCGGCGAGGACAAGTGGGGCCAGACGAGCGGGCTGGTGCTCCTGCTCCCGCACGGATATGAGGGCCAGGGGCCCGAGCACTCGAGTGCCCATATCGAAAGGTTCCTGACCCTGGCCGCGAACGACAATATCCAAATCACGGTCCCCTCCACCCCGGCCCAGTACTTCCACCTCCTCAGGCGCCAGGCTAGGCGAGACATCCGTAAACCGCTGATCGTGTTCACTCCGAAGTCGCTTCTACGGCTGCCCGAGGCGCGTAGCACATCGGCGGAGTTCGAGCGCGGCCATTTCCGTGAGGTTCTCCCGGATGCCGCGACGACACAAAATGAGTCTCATTTTGAGTCCCGCGTCCATATGGCCCTGATCTGCTCGGGCAAGATCTACTATGACCTGGCCGCGCGCCGGGAGGAGGAGAACCGGACCGACGTCGCGATCGTTCGTCTGGAGCAGCTGTATCCATTCCCCAAAGACCAGCTCCAAGAGGCCCTCCGGCGCCACCCGGGCCTCACCCAGGCTCGCTGGGTCCAGGAGGAACCGAAGAACCTGGCGACCCATGCGTTCGTCCACTCCTGGGTCGGATCCGCCCTGCCGGAGGGCGTCAGCCTGACCCACATCTCACGTGATGAGAGCGCCAGCCCCGCGGCCGGCAGCGCGACGCTTCACCAGATCGAGCAAGAAGAGCTGATCAGCAGGGCCTTCGAGGCTGGCTAGCTGCGAGGCTTACGGAGCCCAGCCGACCGTGATTGTCCCGTAGAAGGGGTACGGCATATCGGTCGAGGCAGTAAGGATCGACTGGTCATTTCCCTGCTCGCCTGGCTCGGGTACCTGGAGGGGGTCGTAGCAGTCGACGATAGGGTCGCGCTCGACACCTTCGATGAATGACGGCGGCACCCTCGACCTTATTAGGTCGCGGACGTCGAGCGTGGGGTCGCCCAGCGCCGCCTGGGCCTGGGCGTTCAACGTCGCCCATGGATCCGAGCAATCCTTCCGGATCGGGTTGAGCGGTATGTAGCTCGGACCGATCTCCAGGTGGAAGGCGGCGCATCCAAGGCCATCATCGGGAGTGACCGTCACCGTAACGCCGGGCCGGACCGTTATGCCGTAGGAGACGGAAAGATGCGAGCCTCCTGGCTTGGGTGAGGGGGCGCAGACGTACCAGTCGATCGGCGAGGCGGTGTTGGCGGTCAGAAGTTCATGCGCCTGGATCTCATCATGGCAGCAGAGCGGACCCTCTGGACCGAGGTGTCCGACCCGGAGGAGCTCCGCCACCAGGTACTTCGGGAAGGTCTTAGTGTCGGGGTCGGTGAGCCGAACTTCGTTCGTGAGTTGGCTGGACCAGATGGAGTTGGGGTTGAACAGTTGGGTGAAGTAGTAGGGCGTGTACCAGGCGTGTGAGACGGTCGCCTGCCCGTCCTGGTGACCGAAGGCGACGAAGGTTGGCGGGTGCAGCTCGGTGTGATAGTCGTTGTGCCCGCAGTCGACGATCCACCGGCCATAGGTGGCGATTCGGTCTCCGTTCTGTGGGACCCACCCGTCCAGGTAGTCCTCGATCCCTACGCCCTTGTGCGGCGCCAGCCCACGTTCGATCTCCCAGTGCAGTGCGTCTCGGGTCCCGCCCTCTGCCTCTCCCTCGCCGACCACCTGGGCCATATCCGCGAAGGCCGGGTCGGGCTTGATGTTGAAGGTGATGTCTCTGCCAAAGGGGTGCGTGAAGGTGAGATCGCCGCCCGAGAACTCGAAGTCCTGGATCGTCCCCGATATGAAGTACTGCCGGTCCTTGATGACGTCCCCCCACTCCCGCTGGACCTTGGCCTCGGTCGGGGAGTCGACGACCGCGAGCTCAGCCGCGAACTCGTTTGTATCGGAGCCACAGCTGTAGACGGGATCAGCCTTTGGGTACGGGCCATTGATCTCGCCGATGGCGGTCTGATCGAACGCGACGACTCCGCCGAGCACCGGCTTCGGCGTGGAGGAACCCTTTCCGCACGCGGAAGAAAGGAGGGCGAAGGCGAGCAGGGCGCTCGTTGTCGAAGCCAGGCGACGATGCCCGCTGGCAGGCTTCATCGGGCGAAGGATATCCTCACGGCCTTGGGAGCGCCAGATGCCCCTGCAGCAGGATTGACGCTTCGCGGGGCGCGGCCTACAGTCACCTTTAGGATTAGTTACCGAGCGGTAGGTTTCTTCGGAGGGAGCTTCGGATGCCTGAGATACGCGAGGCCGTCATAGTCGAGGCCGTAAGGACACCGATCGGGAAGCGGAACGGATCGCTGAAAGACATCCACCCAGTCGATCTCCTGGGCGAGGTGCTCAAGGAAGTCGTGAGCCGGGCCGGCGTCGACCCAGGGCTGATCGAGGACAACATCACCGGCTGCGTGTCTCAAGTGGGCGAGCAGTCGCTGAACGTCGGCCGGAATGGCTGGCTCGCCGCCGGCTTTCCAGAGACGATCCCGTCTACAACGGTGGACCGCCAATGCGGATCCTCGCAGCAGGCGATCCACTTCGCCGCGCAGGGGGTGATGGCCGGCGCCTACGACATGGTCGTTGCCTCAGGTGTGGAGAACATGACCCGGGTGCCCATGGGCTCCTCGATGGCAGGCGCGAATCCGTTCGGCGCGAACCTGTTCGCGCGCTACGAGGGCAAGCTCGTGCCGCAGGGCATCTCTGCGGATCTGATTGCCACGAAGTGGAACATCACCCGAGAGGAGTCCGACGACTTCGCCTTCCGGTCCCATGTCAAGGCGGGCACGGCGACTCGCGCCGGGCACCTCAAGCGAGAGATCCTTCCGATCAAGGTAACGGGGCCGGACGGCGAACAGGTCCTGCTCGACTATGACGAGGGCATCAGGATGGAGCCTGACAGGGAACGCATGCGCACCCTCCAGCCTGCGTTCCAGAACCCGGGGTTCGAGCAGATGTTCCCAGGGCAGCTGGCCTGGACCGTAACTGCGGGCAACTCGTCGCAGATCTCGGATGGCGCCTCCGCGGTGCTGATCGCCTCGCGCGCTAAGGCCGACGAGCTCGGCCTGACGCCCCGGGCACGATTCGTCTCCTTCTCGCTGGCCGGCGACTCGCCGATTCTCATGCTCACCGCGCCGATCCCTGCGACGCAGAGGGTGCTTCAGAGAGCGGGCTTGACCCTGGATCAGATCGACGTCGTCGAGATAAACGAGGCGTTCGCCTCGGTGGTCCTGGCCTGGCAGCGAGAGCTCGGGATCTCCGACCAATGGCTGGACGAGCACGTCAACCCGAACGGGGGTGCCATAGCAGTGGGCCACCCTCTGGGCGCGACCGGCGCGAAGCTGATGACCACCATGCTGCACGAGCTGGAGCGCCGGGGGGGCCTATACGGCCTCCAGACGATGTGCGAGGGCGGTGGCATGGCGAACGCAACCATCATCGAGCGGCTGGGGTAGGCGTAGCCTGGGGTCGTGCTCGCGATCGCGACCCCGCTTCTATGGCTGGTGGCCGTCCTTCTGTTCGTGGCGATCGCGGGCATCGGCATGGTGTTCATGCGTGGGATCGCCTCCGTCCGATCGACCGAGCGGTTCGAACCCGAGGACGTGGCCGATCTCGACGTCTTCTTCGTCTGCCGTGAATGCGGGACTGAATATCAGGTCACGAAACTCGGCGAGGTCCAGGTGCCCAGGCACTGCGGCGAGCCCATGCTTGTCGTCCGCAGGCCGCGCCAGCAACAGGTCGAAAACTGATCGGGCGGGGATCAGCCCCCGGCGATCTCCTCTGCCTTGTCGCGAAGCTTCTTGAAGTCTTTCCTGGGGCGGTCTCCGGGCACCAGGCCGTCCGTTCGTCTGAACCCCCAGCCCGAGAAGGTCACGGCCACCCTGCCGTAGACGCGCTTGAGCTCACCGCCACACTCCATGCAGGCCTCTGGCGGCCCCGCGCCCATCGGCTGTATCTCCTCACGGGTCGCGCCACAGGCCCTGCACCGATACTCATAAACCGGCATGGCCGCTAGCTGGTCAGCGCCACTGGGTCGCGGCCAGGAAGCCCGTCGCGATCAGTCCCAGCCCGACGAAGAGATAAAGGTTCGTGGCTTGCTTGTGGGTCCCCGGAACGAGACCCAGGTAGTTGAGGACGATGACAATGACGCCGAGAAACATCAGCCCCAAGATGGTGGCTCCGAACCACCCAGGGCTAGTCTTCGGCTTCTTCTTGCGTGGCGGCTGGTATCGTCGCCCCTTCGCCTTGGATCTTGGCATGACATGTACTCCGGTTGTGAGGCTCAGGGATAGTATCAGCGGCACCTATGGACGTTCGACCCTCCCGCGTTCGTCGTCTGAGGAGGCGAACCATCCTTCGGTGGGCCGGACGATCGATGCTCGCGCTGGGTTTGTCGCTCCTGTCCTCCGTGGGTTACGAGCTGTGGGGGACCGGCTTCGCCACTGCACGGGTCCAGAACTCTCTCAAGGCAGAGATCCGCCAGCACGGTTTCCCCCCCCGGCTCATCCCCGGGGGCGCGGCCGGCTTCATCCGGATCCCGAAGATCGCGCTCAACATGGCGTTCGTGCAGGGCATAGGATCGGACGCGCTGGCCAAGGGGCCGGGGCACTACCCGCGCACGCCGCTCCCGGGGGAGGGAGGGAACGTCGCGATCGCCGGCCACAGGATCACCCACTTGGCGCCCTTCTGGAACCTGAACGCTCTGACCCCCGGCGACAAGGTCGTATTGCAGACGCGCGCGGGGACCTTCGTCTATCGCGTCGTCTGGCAACGGGTGCTGCCGCCCGACTCATGGTGGGTGACGGCACCGACCCGGTCATCCGTGGTCACACTCACCACATGCAATCCCCGCTTCTCGGACGACGAGCGCCTGGTGGTGCGCGGGGTCTTGGTCTACGGCCTCAGTCCCGGGGGCTTCGTCGACAAGCTGGGCGGGGTGTCGTTCGAGTCGATCCTGAACGGCGGCGGATGAGCGCCGGTCAGCCTTAGACTACGATCGTGACTGACGATCTTGCTTCGCTGGACGCCACCGCTCAGGCGGAGCTCGTTCGATCCGGCGAGGTCACCCCCCTCGAGCTGGTCGATGCCGCCATCGTGCGGATCGAGAAGCTCAATCCCGAGCTGAATGCCGTCATTCATCCGGCGTTCGACAAGGCCCGGGTAGCCGCGGCCTCGCCGGACCTGCCCGATGGTCCCTTCCGCGGCGTGCCGTTCCTCATCAAGGACATCCTCTGCACGGTGGCCGGCGAGCCCTACCACGACGGCATGCGCTTCCTGAAGGACCTGAACTGGACGGCGAGCGTCGATTCGTTCCTCGCTCGGAAGTTCCGGGCGGCGGGCCTCGTCTCTCTTGGGCGAACGAACGCGCCCGAGCTCGGCATCCTGCCCACCACGGAGCCCGTCGCATACGGTCCGACCAGGAATCCTTGGAACACCGACCACTCGACCGGCGGGTCGAGTGGTGGCTCCGCGGCCGCCGTCGCCTCAGGGATGGTGCCCATCGCCCACGCCAACGACGGCGGGGGATCGATCCGCATCCCGGCCAGCGAGTGCGGGCTCTTCGGCCTCAAGCCCTCCCGGGGTCGCACTTCTCTGGGTCCCGAGTTCGGGGACGTGCAGGCGGGTCTGGTCGCCGAGCATGTCGTCGCAAAGTCTGTTCGTGACTCCGCGGCGGTGCTCGATTGTGTGGCCGGGCCGATGCCCGGCGATCCTTACTTCGCGCCGGCTCCCTCGCGCCCCTTCCTCCAGGAGGTGGACGCCGAGCCGGGCAGGCTCCGAGTCGGGATGCTGCTCGAGGCACCGGGAGGCACCACCGACGTTCACCAGGACTGTCTGGCGGCGACCAGAGACGCTGCTGAGCTGCTCGAGTCCCTGGGGCACGTGGTGGAGGAATCGGCGCCGGAGGGTCTGGACGATCCCGAGTACATCGCCCAGTTCCTCACGCTGTGGGCATGCGGTATCGCCGCATCGATCGACGAGTGGTCCTCGCGAACCAAGAGGAAGATCACGCGGGACGATGTCGAGCCGCTGACGTGGGCCCTATCGGAGATGGGCTGGTCCTATAACGGCGCTCAGCTTCTGGCCGCAATCGGCTGGCTTCAAGCGGGGGCCCGCCGGATGGGGATGTGGTTCGAATCCGGGTACGACCTGCTCCTGACCCCCACGCTTGCCGAGCCGCCACCTAGATTGGGGGAGATGGACTCGGACCCGGCCAATCCGCTTCAACCGATCTTCCGTGCGGCGGGATTGACCCCCTTCACCCCGGTCTTCAACGCGACGGGCCAACCGGCCGCGTCCCTGCCCCTTTACTGGAACGCGGACGGGCTGCCGATCGGTGTCCAGCTCGCGTCGCGGTATGGGCGTGAGGACGTGCTCATCCGGGTCTCCTCCCAGCTCGAAGCCGCCAGGCCCTGGTCTGATCGAAAGCCGCCTGTCCACGCCTGACGCCTTCCGACATAATGGCCGCACTCGAAGCGGAGGAGGAACCATGACGGATCGTCCCTGGCTTGCCAGCTATCCGCCCGGCGTGCCGAAGTCGCTGGCCCCATACCCGCAGAAATCGGTTTACTCGATCTTCGCCGAGTCGGCCTCTCGCCATCCGAACGCGCCCGCGGTCGCCTTTTGGCTCCCGGGGGCGCCGATGGGCGAGACCCTCACCTACTCCCAGGTGGCCAAGCAGGTGGATCAATTCTCGAGGGTCCTGGTCTCTCTCGGTATCAAGCGTGGCGACCGTGTCGGCCTTGTGCTCCCGAACTGCCCCCAGTACGTGATCGCCTACTTTGCCACGCTTCGGATCGGCGCGGTGATCGTCGGCAACAACCCGCTGTACACGGAGCGCGAGCTACACCATCAGCTGACCGACGCGGGTATCGAGGTGTGCATCACCCTAGACGTGCTCTATCCGAAGGTGGCTGCCGTCAGTGACCAGGCCGGCCTCCGCGAAGTCGTTGTGGGGAAGGTGACCGACTACATGCCGTTCCCCATCAATCTGCTGGCACCCATCAAGATGAAGAAGGAGGCCCGCCACCACGGCGAGCCATGGCCCCCCGTGCCGGCCGGCGCCAAGGTTCGCTGGTGGAAGGAGCTCATGGCAGGCACGTACCCGCCGGCTCCGGTGGCGGAGGTGGACGCGAAGAACGACATCGCCGGCCTCATCTACACGGGGGGCACGACCGGCCTATCCAAAGGGGCGATGCTGACCCACCACAACCTGGTTGCAAACATATTGCAGGGCGCCTCGTGGTTCCCCGACATGGTCGACGGCAAGGAATCCATGATGTGCATCCTGCCGTTCTTCCACTCCTTCGGGATGACGGTGGCCATGAACGTGGGCATCTACAAGGCCGCGAAGCTGATCCTGATGCCTCGGTTCGAGCTCGAGCCCACTCTGAAGGTCACACAGAAGGAGAAACCTACCCTGTTCCCGGGCGTCCCTCGCCTGTATATCGCCATCAACGAGGGGAAGGAGACGCCGAAGTACGACCTGAGCTCGATCCGGGCCTGCCTCTCCGGCGCCGCGCCTCTGCCACTGGCCGTCGCGGAGAAGTTCGAGAGGATCACGGGGTCGACGATCGTCGAAGGCTTCGGAATGACCGAGACCTCTCCAGTCGCATCCGCCAATCCCATTGCCGGCAAGCGCAAGCCGGGCTCGATCGGACTGCCGCTGCCCGACACCGAGTTCAGGATCGTCGACCTCGAGGACTGGACAAACGACGTGGAGCCCGGTCACGATGGCGAGCTCGCGATCGCCGGACCGCAGGTGATGAAGGGTTACTACAACCGGCCGGACGAGACGGCCGCGATGATCAAGGAATCGCCCAGCGGCGAGCGCTGGCTACTCACCGGCGACATCGCGAAGATGGACGAGGAGGGGTACTTCTACGTCGTCGACCGTAAGAAGGACATGATCCTGGTGTCGGGGTTCAACGTCTATCCAACCGAAATCGAGCAGGTTCTGTACCGGCACCCGAAGATCCAGAAGGTGTGCATTGCCGGGATCCCCGACAAGGTCACCGGTGAAGCGGTGAAGGCCTACGTCGTGCTCCGCGAGGGGATGAAGGCGACCGTCCAGGAGATCATCGACTTCTGCCGTAGCGAGGAGTTCGGGCTCACCGGATACAAGGTGCCCAAACTGATCGAATTCCGCGAGTCGCTTCCGGAGACGCTGGTCGGGAAGGTTCTTCGGCGCGTGCTCCAGCAGGAGGAGAAAGAGAGGGCCACCGCGGGCGGCAGTTGAGGGGGCCCCCTCAGGAGGGCCCCCGCTGCGACCGGCGCTCCCTTCGGAACAATATCCACGCGCCCATCGAGACGATGACGCCTGCGATGATCAGCGCGGCCAGGGCCGCGATGATCATCGTCTCCCGCTGGAAGCCGAGGGGAGGCAAGGTCATGCCGAGCATTGTCCCGCGTCCCGGCCGCAAGCGTCCTTAGGCCGCCCTTCGTCCGGGCTCGTCCGCGATTCCGGGGAGCTGCTCAGCCGGCGTCGGACCCCGTTCGGCTTTCCTATCGAACGCCCGGCCGATCACTGCCCCGACCAACCCCGCCACTATGGGCGCCAGCGACAGCACCACCCACAACATCGGGCGGATGTACTCCACGTGCGTTGGCGATGGGTTCATCTTCGTCCTCCTTGATGAGTACCGACCGGTCGGTCGGTTTCCTGGGAGCGCTGTTGGAGATGGATTCATTCGATCGGGTCCTCCTAGCTCTTGGGAGGAAGTGAGAAAACTCGCGTGAGCAGGTCGGCGTATCGGCGAACGCGGGGGCGGAGCGGCTTGCCTTCCACCTTGGACATCATCTCCAAACCGACGAAGGCCGCGACCGCGACCTCGGCCATGGCCCCGGAGTCCAGGTCCGTGCGGACGGCTCCTTCCTCCTGAGCTCTGGCGAATAGCGAGGCCGTCATCTCGACCCACACCTCGAACTGGGGTGCGAGCTGGGGAACCATCACGGGATCCTCGGCTAATTCCTGACATATCCGGCCGATGGCCTGCGCGGATGGGTCCTGCTCGTGTAGCTCGATGAGAGCGTCCACCATCGCGTCAAGCTGATCGATCGCCGATGCATGGCGCATCGTGGCGGAAAGGACTCTTCCGGCCCACTGTTCCTGCTTGTTGCGGAGCACCGAGAGGGCCAATGCTTCCTTGGAGGGGAAGTGAAAGTAGAAGCCGCCCTTGGTGACCCCGGCCGCCTTGATG
>Ga0210378_10000638_pt1 | contig 18057 bp, 15 predicted proteins | sample PLM1_60_b1redo_FD_155465 | JGI IMG/M metagenome (GOLD analysis project Ga0210378, IMG submission 155465) | Groundwater sediment microbial communities from an aquifer in East River, Colorado, USA - PLM1_60_b1 redo | ecosystem: Environmental > Terrestrial > Soil > Riparian zone | place: USA: East...
GACCTGACCGCCGGGCCGCAGGTCGGCCTGCTGCCCCGCCCAGCGCTCCTGCGTGGCATTGCCGCGCGCCATGAGTGCGCCGCCCAGCCGCCCGACCAGCCCCCGCGGGTGACCGAACGCAGCGTCCAGGACGCGCATCAGCATCGTGGTCATGATCCCATTGTCGTCACTGGTGCGCGCGCTCGTGCTCACCGTGCTCGTCGGGCAAGCCACCCATCGCGCGCAGCATCGCGATCCCGCCGGTGCGCAGGAACCGCACCACCAGCACCGCGGCCAGGATGAGGAAGGCGATGTTCAGCCAGGTCGTGTAGTTCCACGAGATGCGCTCCTGCATCACCGTCGCGGTCCGCTCGGTAGGGATCAGGCCGGCGACGCCGAACAGCAGCTCGACGAGGTAGCCGGCGCCGACCATGGCCGCATAGAACGTGCCCAGCAGCACCAGCGTCATGCGCAGGCCGTAGTAGCGCCGGTAGATGTTGAGGATGGGAAGGATCAGCAGGTCGGCGTAGATGAACGCGATCACGCCGCCGAAGCTGATGCCGCCGTTCCACAGCACCGCGGCCAGCGGCACGTTGCCGATCGAGCAGACGAACGACAGGATCGCGACGATCGGCCCGACCAGCGGTCCCCACAGCGCCGAGGCCAGCGGGTGATCGGTCAGGAAGAACGCGCGCCAGAACTGCGCCGGTACCCAGGCGCCGATCGCCCCGGCGAGCAGCAGCCCGATCACCAGGTCGCGGACGATGGCCGCCCACTCCATGACGAACACGTGCGACACGGCGGTGAATCCCTCTGCCGAGCGCAGCCGGGTCCAGAACGACCCGTCCCTCCGGACCGACATGTCCATCGCGGCGTGGCCCTCCATCGAGCCGGCCAGACCCTTCTCGGCCTGCGCTCGGGCCTGCTCGATCAACCGCTGCCGCACGACCAGCCGAAACAGCACGGCCAGCAGCACGATCATGATCGGGCCGCCGATGAACTCCGCCGCGGTGAACTGCCAGCCCAGCAGCAGCGCCATGACGATGCCCAACTCGATCACCAGGTTGGTGGAGGCGATCTCGAAGGCCATTGCCGCGGTGAAGTTCGCGCCCTTGCGGAACAACGACCGGGCCAGCGCCACCGCGGCGTAGGAGCACGACGAGGACGCCGCGCCCAGCGCCGACGCCACCACTAGCGTCCGCGGACGATCATCGCCGAGCAGCCGCACGATCGTGGACTTGCGCACCACCGCCTGCACCACGGCCGACAGCGCGAAACCGAGGATCAACGCCCACAGGATCTCCCACGTCATCGTCCCGGCCAGCGCCAACGCATCCACGACGGCGTACACGGCCGTCACCTCCGTGCTGCCGGCGACTCGTGGCCGGCTAACCGAAACCGACTGCCGCGCGATACCCCTCGGTACCGCCCCGCCCGAAGGGGGACCGGATGCTGCGTCACCGACCGCACCAATCCATCCTCGGCCGGCTCGGTCTTTCCCGCATCGGGTGGGTCTGGCTGGCCGTGGTCTACCTGGCGTCCGCGGTGCTGAGCCTGTTCCTGGCGGTCAGCATGTCGGTCTGGTGGCCCCTGGTGCTCGCCGTCGTTTCGGCCACCGCCTCGGCAGGGTGCATGGTGGCCGCGATCGGACTCCGACGGGCCTGACGGGATCGCTCACCGGCACCGCCGTCTACGTGGGCCGCGCCCTACCACGCCGACACCGTCCCCACGCCGCCGACGACCGGCGGCCGTGCTCAGACGGATGCGGCGCCTTCGGCATGACCGTCACCGCGACCCTGCCCGCGCTGAGAGGTGCGTGCAACCGAATAGGGTCCGTCGAGCGTCCTGGGACGTCAGCTCGCCCGGTGTCGGAGGTCGTCATGCGGTTGCCAGCAGTGGGTATGCCGCTCATGGTGGCCGCGGCGCTGGCCGCCGTGGTGAGTGGCTGCGGCGCCGGACCGGCGGCTGACGGTGGCGCTGGAGCGGCATCCGGCAGCTCGACCGTGGCCCCGGTCTCGTCGGCCGCTGCGGTGGACCGGCGCGAGGTCGAGGTGTACGCCGCTGTGCTGCGTCACCACCTGTCCGGTCGGACCAACGGCGGGCCGGTGTACCTGGTGGATCGGGCGGTGCCGGACGCGGCCGATCCGATGCGCGGCATCGCCACCGGCGTCGGCACGCCGATCCCGCCGGAGGTTCGCGATCAGCTGGCCCGCGAGCTGGCCGACCTCGGTCCGATCAGCTTCGTTCCCGATGCCAACGTCGTCATCGGCCTTCGGGACGGCTGCCCGACCGTGACCGGCGGCGGCGTCGTGCTGACCCTGGCCCCGGTGCCGGCCGACGGCGATCGGCTGGAGATCGGCGTCGGCGACTTCCGGGCCTGCCTGGACGGCCGCTGGCAGACCTACGTCGTCGTCCACGACGACACCGGCTGGACGGTGCAGGGCACCACCGGCCCGGTCTCCATCTCCTGACCATGCTCTCCTCTCGGTGGCCGACGCAGAGAACAGGTCGTGAGTGGCGATTGGTGCTGGAGCACCATTTGCCACTCACGAGACGAGGGGGTCCACCGGCCCCCGTCCGGACACCGGAAGTCCCTGTCCACGGCCGAGGGGCACTGGCGATGGTGGTGGTGGCCGCCCTGCCCATCGGAGGTAGCGGGCGACACCGGAGGAGGCCACGATGATGTTCTGGTACGGCGACGGCATGAGCGGCTGGGGAATTGCGCTCATGACGGTGAGCACGGTTCTGTTCTGGGGTTTGGTGATCGTCGGCATCGTCGCCCTGGTCCGTTACGCGAGCCGTTCACCGCAGCAGACCGGACTCCCGCAGGCTGACCGGCGCGCGCCGGATCAGGTCCTGGCCGATCGGTTCGCCCGCGGCGAGATCGACGAGCAGGAGTATCAGCGCAGGTTGGACGTGCTGCTCGAGCACGCACCGTGGCACTAGGGCGTGACCGGCATGATCGGCATGACTGCGTCGACGGCTCCGGCGAGCACCGTGCCCGGAGCCGGACCCGAGGGCGCCGCACCGGTGATGGAGGCGGAGGGGATCGAGAAGGCCTACCGGCGTGGGGTGTGGCCGGCGCGGCCTGGCTGGTCGGGCTCGCCGTCGCCGCCGCGATGCTGTTCCGATCCGCAACGGGGTCTACCGGTCGCTGACGTATTCCTGTCCGGCGCTGGCGCCACTAGCCTCGTGGTTTCGGCTTCCCTGCGCGCGGCAGGAAGGGGATGGCGATGACGAGGTCTCGGTTGTGGACGCTCCCGGCGGTGGTAGCGGTTGTTCTTGCCGGCGTGGTGTCGCCGTCGGCGGGGGCGGCCACCACGCCAGGCGCGGCGCTGAACATGCGGCTGGTCGGCCACCACGATCTGGGCAATCGCGGGTTCAACGCCGACGTCTTCGTTCATCACGGCTACGCCTATGTCGGCAACTGGGGCTTCCAGGACTGGTCGGGCGGCGGCGAGAACCGGTTCTGCCCGGACGAGTCCCGGCTGGGCGTCAAGGTGATCGACGTGCACGATCCGGCGTCGCCCACCGTGGTGTCGACGTTGCGGAATCCGGCCAGCACGTCCGCGGAGGACGTGGTGGTCTTCACCGCCCGGTACGGGTCGCTGGCCGGCCGGGACATCGCGGTGTCCGGCATCCAGACCTGCGGCTCCCGGTACGACCTGAGCCTGTTCCGCGGCCTGCTGGTGTGGGACGTCACCGACGGCGCGCATCCGGTGGAGGTAGGCCGGTTGAACACCGGCTGCTGCGCGCGCGGCATCCACGAGCTGGAGGTGCAGCACCGGGCCGATCTTGGCCGCACCTTCGTGTACGCCTCGGTGCCCGCCGGCGAGTACCCGGACAGCACCTCACCCAGCGGGCGGCGCGATCAGCAGGGCCGGGGGGACTTCCGGCTGATTGACATCACCGATCCGGCCCTGCCGGTGGAGGTGTCGAACTGGGGAGTCCTGCACAATCCCACCCCAGGCCTGCCGGCCACCGGCCTGGGCTGCGACCCCGACCCGATCTACGGGCACAGCGCGGAACCATCCGACGACGGCCGGCTGGCCTTCCTGTCCTACTGGGACAGCGGCTTCATCGCCGTCGACGTCTCAGATCCGGCGAACCCGATCTACCGCGGCCGCACGGTGTACCCGGCCAACGCCGACGGCGACGCCCACTCCGCCAGCTACGACGACGCCCGGCACCTGCTGTTCAGCGCGGACGAGGACTTCTGCAAGACCTCGGGCAGCCGCACCGAGAAGGGTTACGGCTACCTGCGCGTCTACGACTACTCCAACCTCGCCCACCCGGTGCAGATCGGCGAGTACCGGACCCCGAACTCGCGGGGCACCAACGACCAGGGCGCCGGGGACTACGTGATCCATAACCCGCTGGCCGTCGGCACCGACGTCTACGCCTCCTGGTACACCGACGGAGTCCGGGTCCTCGACGCCAGCAACCCCAGCGCACCGCGCGAGGTCGCCTACTTCGTGCCGCCCAGCGCGAACGACCCGGTCAGCCCGTCGCAGCGCGGCGTGCTCACCAACGCCACCCAGGTATGGGGCGTCGCCTACGACGACACCACCGGGCTGATCTACCTCAGCGACATGAACTCCGGACTGTGGATCGTGCAGCGAACGTAGCGGCTACGGCGTCACCACCGGGCAGGCGGTGGCGCCGCTGCTGGTGCAGGCGACCCGGCCCTGGATCGCCGGGGATAGCGGCGTGTTCGCGGTGACGTGGTCGGCGAGCACCTGGTCCATCACGTCGCGGGTGGTGGCCCGCGGGCTGAAGACCGGGTAACCGTCGCCGCCGGCGGACATGAAGTCGTTCTCCGCGATGATGTACGACGCGGTCGCGGTGAGGTCGACGGCGGCGCCGGTGCACGAGCCGTCGGCGGCCTGCCGGACCGCGGAGAGCACCCGCGAGCCGGCCGGGGCGGCGATGTCGTAGCTGAAGCACAGCCCGGAGACCTGCGGGAACCGGCCGTTCACGGCGGGCATGGCCGAGACGCCGTTTTCCAGCATGGCCTTCAGTTCGGCGCCGTTGATCGTCAGGGTGGTGACGACGTTGCCGAACGGCAGCACGGTGAGCACCTGGCCGCGGGTGATCGGGTATGGCGGCGGGGTGTAGGCCGGGCAGAAGTCGCTCGGGTTATCGGTGGTCGGGCAGGTCAGGTCCGCTCGCAGGCCGCCGGAGTTGGTGATCGCGAAGTCCACCCCGTACGTGATGCGCATCGAGTCGGTGACCACGTTGCCGACGAGCGACTCGCAGGTGCGGCCGGCGGTGTTGCCGCAGGCGTCGGTGCGCGGGATGAACCGGGTGGCGCTGCCGATGACGGTGCCGAGGATCGGCGCGAGCTGGGCGTTGAGCTCGTCGATCCTCGCCTGGATCGCGGCGTCCGGGGTGACGCCGACGTTCCACGGCTTGTGGAAGTCCGCGGTCTTGTACACCACGTGCTTGGTGCTGGTGTCCACGACCAGCCTGACCCGGGTGAACCGGATGCCCTTGCTGCGGTTCTCGGTGACGAGCACGCCGTTGCCGCGGGTGGCGGCGACCTGGAAGTCGGTGTGATCGCCGAGCACCGCGTCCACGCCGGTGACGTGGTCGGCGAGGTCGACCAGCGGGCCGGTCGGGTTGGTCAGGGTACCGGCGGTGGCGCCGAGGTGCCCGAACGCCACCACGGTGCCGATGCCCTGCGCCCGCAGCCGCGCGGCCTCGGCGTTCACCGCGGCCGTGGAGTCGGCCACGTGGAACGGGCCGAGCGCGTCCGGCCTGACCAGTTGCAGCAGGTCGTCGTTGGAGAAGCCGACCAGGCCGAGCGTGGCGCCGCCGAACTCGGTGACGACCGCGGACGGCGCCCACTCCGGCGGGGTGTGTCCGGCCGCGTCGACGATATTGGCCGACAGGTAGCGGAACGCGGCGAGCGGGACGAGCGTGGTGCGCAGGTACTGCTCGCCCTTGTCGAAGTTGTGGTTGCCAAGGCCGTCGTAGTCGAAGCCCATGGCGTTCATCAGCTCGATGGTCGGGGTGTCGCCGAAGAAGGCCGAGATCGGCGGGGTCGCGCCGACCGAGTCGCCGCCGGCGAGGGTGATCGAGCCGTTCGGCGCCTCGCCGCGGTACAGGTCGAACCACGGCTTGAGGAACGCCGCCCCGCCGATGCCGAACACCGGGTTGCTGGCGCCCGTGCTCGGCACGGCGTCGGCCGCCTCGGACAGCGGCACGAGCTGGCCGTGGTAGTCGCTGATCTGCAGGATGGTCAGTTCCTTGAACTGCCCGGGCCGCGGCAGCAGGTCGTACAGGATCCGGCCGCGGGCGTTCTGCGGGCCCGGGATGCCCATCAGCAGCGCCATGGTGGGCGCCAGGTCCACGGCGCGGACCCCGCCGAGCGGGTCGCGGTGCCGGATGCCGGGGCCGGCGGCCACGAACGTGGCGTGCATGTTCACGTTGTGCGCCAGATCCACCAGGTTCGGCAGGTAGCCGTGCTGGCCGAAGAACTGGCTGAACGCGATCCGCTGGCCCGGGGTGGCCGCGTCGAACTGGTACGGCGGGCGGGTGACCACCACGACGTCGCCGCTGCGCGACGGGTGCAGCGAGTCGGAGCCGTCGACATTGCGCAGCTCCTCCTTGCGCATCACCCTCGCGACGACCTGCTTGCCCGGGTTGGCCGGATCGGTGAGCCCTTGGAACGCGGCGATGATCTGGGTGCGCACGTTCTCGTACTCGGCAGCCGGCACCACCCCGCCGGGGTCGCGGCCGGCGAGCGAGACGTAGATCTGCGCGGTGCCGCCGGCGAAGCACGCCTTGGCCCTGGTGATGCCGCTGGCCGCGGCGCGGCAGTTGCCGGCCTGCTCGGCGCCCTGCAGGCCGGCGTCGACGAGCACCTTGCTCGCGTTCACCGCGTACCACTGCGGCGCGAAGCCGTGGTCGGAGGCCGCCATGGTGGTCGGGTTGCCACCGAGCATGTTTCGCGCCCTGGCCAGCCTGGAGTCGGCCTCGTGGTAGGCGCTGCGGATATAACCCTCGCGGATGGCGATCCGGCCATCGCGCACGCCGTCGCCGTTGAGGTCGTCGTAGTACGGGTTCGCTGCGCCGTCCATGTCGGTCGGGGTGACCAGCCCCATGAACTGGTGGGAGAACTCGTCGGTCACCGGGTAGCCGACCTGGGCGAGCTGGGTGTCCGGCTGCAGCGTGCCCAGCACGTAGTCCAGCACCGCGTCGCCGTAGGCCTTCTGCAGGTCGCGGCCCTGCTGGAGGTAGGTATCCTCGTCGATGATCCTGGCCTCCAGCGGCGCGAAGTCGGCCGCCACCGCGGTGGGCAGGTTGTCGGCGACGTAGCGCTCCAGCTTGTTCTCCCCGGCCCCACCGGCCGGTAGCGCGTCACACGCCGCGGTCGCGCAGGTCGCGATGACCCGCTCGACGGAGGTGAAGTACAGCTTGAACGCGGACAGGTCCGGCGCGATCCGGATCAGCTTGGTGTAGAACCCGGCGGTCTGCCCGGCCCGCGCGCCGACCAGCCCGTCGGCGCCGCGCAGCTTGACCTCTTTGAAGTCGCCCTGGGCGAGGCTCGTCGCGGCCTGCGCGCCGTTCTTCGCCGCGGCCGACGGCACCAGGATCACCCCGTCATAGGCCGCCACGCCGTCGACGACCGAGTCGTAGGCGTACCCGTCGTAGGTGCGGGTCGGGTTCACCGCGGCGAATGTGGTGGCCACCGTGAGCGTGGTCTGCCGCGCCGGTGCGGCCGGGTCACCCGCCGGCACGTTCGACCAGCCGCTGGCCGGCCCGAACGACGCCACCTGGTAGGACAGCCCGAACGCGGCCGCACCGGCCTGCTCGTCCGGCACCACCGGCGCGGTCAGCACCCCACGGGTGGAGAAGAAGTTGGCGAAGTCCACCGTCGGGCCGGCGATGCCGGCGTTGCGGCCACCGACCCACTCCACCTGAGCGACCTTCTTGCCAGCGCGCTCCGCGGCCGCGGCCAGCGTGTCGGCCTGCAGCACACCGGGCGTCGCGAACGACGTGCTGTTGTTGAAGCTGCCCTCGCCGACGCGGTGGAACGTGTTGTTCGTCGACCCGTGCTCGCCCGGGTACGCGCCGGTGGCCAGCGTGTACCAGCCGACCCCGGTGTTCGGCGGGAACGCCTGCACCAGACCGTTGTCGCCCTTCACCCCGGCCGCCATCAGGCTCGCGTAGGTCGGCATCGCGCCGGCCGCGGCATAGGAGTCCACCAGGTCCGGCCGCATCCCGTCCGAGGCGAACAACAATGCCCGCGACGCCGAGCCCACCCCGGACGGCCCGGCCAGCAGCGCGGCCTGAGCCACCTGCGCGGCCGGCAACGCGAGTAGCGGAACGGCCAGCACCAGCGAGCCGAGCAACTGGACAGCACGACGACCCCGCATCACAGGTCCTCCTCGCATGCCGCACGCCACCCGCCCCGGGGCGCAACCGCGCAAGTCTAAGACCGCCCACCAGCGCTGAACAGCTCAGCAGCGCGCCGCCGTCACCAGGCGACGGCCTCGGGCAGCCGTAGACCACACAACCAGGACTTACCGACAAGCCGGTTGGCCGCGGTGCCCTCGGTGTCGACGACCGCGGCTGGCCTCGGCGTTGTGGGGTCCGCTCGTCGGACCCATCGTGGCGATCCTGTCGTTGTCTGCTCGATCGGGAACGTGCCGCTGGCCGCGGTGCTGTGGAACGGCGGCATCAGCTTCGGCGGCGTGATCGCGTTCATCTACGCCGACCTGCTGATCCTTCCCATCCTGAACATCTACCGGCGCTACTACGGAATCCGGATGGCCCTGGTGCTGTTGGGCACGTTCTTCGCGGCCATGGTCGGCGCCGGCTATCTCGTCGAGCTGTTGTTCGGCGTCGCCGGTCTGATCCCCGCCGAGCGGACCGCCACGGTGATGCAGGAGGGCATCTCGGGGAACTACACCACCTGGCTCAACATCGCCTTCCTCGCCCTGGCCGCGGTGCTCGTGGTGCGGTTTCTGCGCACCGGTGGGATCTCCATGCTGCGCATGATGGGCGCACCGCCCGACGAGTACGCCCGTCACTGACCAGAATGGGGATCATGAGCACGATCCTGATGCGAGCCCTGGACGCCGCGTTCGGTCACCCGCGGGGCCTGGTCGGCCGACTGGGCGGCGCGCTGATGGTGCGCGGCAACGCCGCGCAGGAGCGCTGGGCGGTGCGGCACGCCGACCTGCGGCCCGGGAGCCGGGTCCTGGTCGTCGGGCCCGGACCGGGCGTCGGCCTCGCCCTGGCCGCCGCCGCCGTGGCACCGGGCGGGCACGTTGGCGTCGAACCGTCCGCCACCATGCGCGAGATGGCGGCCGCCCGCTGCGCATCCGAGATCGCCGCCGGACGCGTCGAGCTGCGCGACGGCACCGCGGAACACACCGGCTGCGCCGACGACACGGTAGACGCCGTCATCTCGGTCAACAACGTCATGCTGTGGGACCGCCCGGCCGGGTTCGCCGAGCTGCACCGCGTGCTGCGACCCGCCGGGCGGCTGGTGCTCACCGCGCATCGGCACGTGCTCGGCGCGCCACCCGAGCAGCTGCGCACCGAAGCCAGCGCGGCGGGCTTCACCGACCTCGCCCTCACTGTCCGCGCCCGCCGCCTCAACAGCCCCGCCGTCGAGCTCCTCGCGCACAAACCAGGGACCTGACCGATGCCGGCGGCGACGACACGAGCATGGCGCGCCGCTCGCGCTGAGCCGACGGCGGCGAATGGGTAGCAGCGTGTTCACGCATGCGGCCGGCCAGGTGAGAAGGACCTGCGCCGGGATCGGTTACCGCGCCGCCGAGAGCCGTGCCCGCCAGCCTGAGCCCGGTCTCGCGCGCCGTTGCCACGTCAAGTACAGACCGAGCCAGGCCGCCAAGATCAGGACGAGCACGGCAAGCTGCACGAGGTCGGAGTACCGCTCGGGATAGACAACGCCCTCGATGTAGGTGTCGATGAACCCTCCTGGTAAGCCCGGCTGGCCAGCCCTGCGCCGGAAATAGTCCTCCACGTGGGTGAGCGGGCACTCTAGCGACGCCGCGATGACCACCACGCCCCAGCCGGCCGCCGCGAGGTGAGCGAGGATGACCCTCGGCCAGCGCCAGGCCAGCAAACCCCCGAGCACGACGAAGGCCAGGAACGCGAAGTGCAGTCCCATCGTGACTTCGGCGGCTGCCCTCGCCACGACCACCAGACTAGCTCTCGCCACCGTTGTTGCGCGTTGACGTCCGGCACCGGGGGCGGGCCACCACATGTGGTCACGAGCCGACGGCCCAGGCGGCGAGCGCGATGCGCCGGAGCGTGCGAGCCAGCGGCATCAGCCGTTGACGCTGCGAAGGTGAGCGACCAGGCGCTTCGCGCGGCCATCTAGCGCGGGGCGCCATAGCGGTCGAGGATCGCCGCAACTGCGGGGTCTTCGGGCCCGTCCGGCGCCACGGTGTGCTGACGGAACTCGTAGCCGCTGATCCTTCCCGCGCGGAACGTGAGGTCGAGTTGCCCGAAACCGGCCAACCCGAATTCCGGTACCGACAGCAGGGCGCCGTCGATGCGTTGTGGCTGGCGGGTCGGCTCGCCGATGTGGCTGCCGAGGATCAGGTCGATGCCCTCGACGGCGCTCGCCACCCGCTGGGCCTCCGTCCGTGTGTCCAGGTGTGAGAGAACGATGACGACGTCTGCGCCGTCTGCGCGCATGGCCGGGACAACCTCGCGCAGCGCCCGGTCCGGCTCCAAGATCCGGACACCCGGACCCGCGTACTGGGCAGCCTCGTAGCTGATCAGGCCGGTGATCCCGAACCGGACGCCCGCTACCTCCTTGATCACCCACCGTCGCGCCCCCTTGGCGGCGCCGTACACATCGCCGGTGCGATCGTCCCGCACGTTGGCGCTCACAAACGCGAACCGAGCATCCGGGATCAGCGCCACCAGCCGCTGGAGCCAATCCAGCTCGTTGAACCCGTACGTCTCCACGTCAAGAGCCGCCGCGTTCAGCGCGTCGATCGCATGCCGGCCACCGGTATCGGCGATCGGCTCTTCGGAGACCCGGTAGCCGCGTTGAACGCGGCGCAGCAGTTCCGGCGAGATGTCGTCGCCATTGCCCAGAAACAGGCTGTCACCAGGCTTGGCCAGCCGGGACCGCGAGTCGTTCAGACGCGCCACATAGCGAGCGAACGACCGGCCGTCGCTTGCGACGTAGCTTCCGTCCAGGTGCGTGGCGTGGAAAATCGTCACCCAAGCTTCGCCGCCCGGCGCGGTCATCGTCCGAGTTGGTCCACTCCCCTCCGGCGAGGACGTCGGCGCCCCGGTCGATGCGCACGCCGACACAAGGCACAACACCACAACCGCTGCCGCGCGCCTCCACCCGGCCATGGCTACCCCTTGCCCAAATCGTGGGTCTGTCGCTGCAAGCCCCTCAACGCAACATCCGGCCAGTCCCGTGGTCAAGACCTTTTGGGCCCGACTGCGCAGCGGAGGACGCCACGTTATCTCCCGTCCCCGTTCGTCATCACCCCGTGCCAGGCGACGTAGCGGGGACGGGAGCCTGCGCTGTCACGGCCCTAGACGCTTGGTCGCTGGCTACGATGGCCGCCAGTAGTCGTCGGCTGACGGGAGGCGACCCAGCCGGTGGACAGGCCGCGGTGGCTACTGGTGGTGCTCGTGCTGGTCGTCGCCGGGGCGGTCGCGCTGTGGCCCCGAGATTCGGCGGTCCTGCCGCCTGGTCCGACGGCCGCACCGAGGCGGCCGGACGCTGATCTGGTTACGGCCCGCGCCAGGGCGAACCTCATGCCGTGTCCGCCGGGGTCGGCCGCCCAGGGATCGGGCCTGCTGGCAGGTGTGACGGCGACCTGCCTCGGTGACGGCTCACCGGTCGACCTCGGTGCGGCCCTCGCCGGCCGCCCGGCCCTGATCAACGTATGGGCGAGCTGGTGCCAGCCGTGCCGGCAGGAGCTGCCGGTGCTGGACACCTACGCCAACTCCGCAGGCGCGGTGCTGGTGCTCGGCGTCCAGGTGCAGAGTGACCCGGCGGACGGGCTGGGCCTGCTGGCCAGCCTCGGCGTCCACTTCCCGTCGGTGGTCGACACCGCCGACACGGTCAGCCGCGCGCTGCGCCTACCGAACTACCTACCGGTCAGCTACGTCGTTCTGGCCGACGGAACGCTGCGCCAGGTCCAACCGCCAACCCCGTTCGCGTCCGTCAGCGAGGTCAAAGCCGCCATCGACCGTTACGTCGGGACCGCTGCCGGTCCCGGGTGAACCGGACCACGGCAGCCCACGGCGGTGGACCCATCGACAGCGCCGAAGTGCGCCGCGCCACCGAGGATCGGCGTGTTCACGGAAGGCGCGCTGCCTGGTCGCCTGCCCGCAACGACACGGCGCCGCCGCGTTCGCCCGCGATGGACATCCAACGCCGACAGGGTCGAACTACTACCTCGGGTAGGACCTAATGCCCATGTCGTGACGACGTTGGCCCGTGGTTGCCGAGCAACGCGCCCACGAGGTTGGAAGGTGTCTCGCAGGAAGGATGCCGTGATGATTGCGAACCACGATCCCCGCGGGCCATGGCGGGCACCGCCCCTGATCCGGCCCGAGCCGAGGCGCCTCGCCCGATGATCCAGTTCCCGGCGCGACGAACGAGAGCGCAGCCGCACAGCGCAGGTCATGGGCCGTCGCCGTCGCGCATTCCGAAATGAGGAGTTCACGATGATGTTCTGGTTTGGCAACGGCATGAGTGGCTGGGGCTATGCGCTCATGACGATCAGCACGGTGTTGTTCTGGGCACTGGTGATCGCCGGCGTCGTCGCCCTGGTTCGCTACCTCGGCCGCGGCCCGCAGGCGGCCGGCGCACCACCGGAGCGGCCCACTGCCGAGCAGCTGCTGGCTGAGCGGTTCGCCCGCGGGGAGATCGACGACAAGGAGTACTGGCAGCGTCTCGAGACGCTGCGCTACGGCGCGCATCCCGTCACGAAGTCCTGAGCATCTGGACGTCAACCCGGGTAGGAGAGGAGTGGCGTGATGGCCGACGCCGCGTATGGCCTGTGGCCGCTGGTGATCCTCAACACGGCGCTGTTCGCGCTGTTCGCGGTGAGCTTCTTCCATCCCCGCTCGAAGCGGGACTGGCGGGCGATGGGTGCGTTCACCGCGTTCCTGGTGGCGCTGTTCACCGAGATGTACGGCACCCCGTTGACGATCTACCTGCTGGGCAGTTGGCTCGGGTCGCGGTTCCCGCTGTTGCGCGACACCCATGCCGGCGGGCACCTCTGGAACGACGTCACCGGCTGGACCGGCGATCCGCACCTGAGCCCCTTCCATCTGGCCAGCTATGTGCTCATTGGTGGCGGGTTCTGGCTGATCGCCGCGGCCTGGCGGCACCTGCACGACGCCGCCCGCGACGACCGGCTGGCCACGACCGGCCCGTACGCGCGGGTGCGCCACCCGCAGTACGACGGCTTCCTGCTGGTCATGATCGGGTTCCTACTGCAGTGGCCGACCATCCCGACTCTGATCATGTTCCCGATTCTGGTGGTGGTGTATTCGAAGTTGGCCCGTAACGAGGAACGTGAGGTTGCCGGACGGTTCGACGACGCGTGGAGCGCCTATGCGGCGCGCGTCCCCGCGTTCCTGCCGCGCCTCGGTTCCCGACACGACACCCCGGCTCCTCCGTCCGGCCTGCTTGCCGTGGTGCGCAGGCCCACAGGGCCGACGCGTGACCGGCATGCCGCTCGCGCCGGGAGTATGCGGATAGGACGATGCGTGCCGGCGGCCCCCGGGAGCAGCGCAGATCTGACGCCGCTGCGTCGGCGGTTGCGGCGGATAGCCGGCCAGGTGTCCGGCCGCCGAGGACGCCGCGTATCTGGCCGGGCTGCTCGCCAACGTCTCGTCTAGTCGTGACGGCGCCCTGCCGATGAGGCGTCGACCGGTCGATGAGGCCACTGCATAGGACGGGTTGGTAGAGATGGATCAGATGGTGTCGTTCGCCGGAACGGAACTTGCCGAGAACCCACCGGGACCACGGCGATGCTGGAGGCGTCCGGAATCGAGAAGACCTACCGGAGGGGGTGTGGCCGGCCCGCCGCAGTCGGCCGGTGCTGCGTGGCGCCGACCTCACGCTGCGGACCGGTGAGGTGGTCGGGCTGGTCGGGGAGAACGGGTCGGGCAAGTCCACCCTGATGAAGATCCTGGTCGGGGAACTGCTCGCCGATGCGGGCACTGTGACGCGGTCGGGTCGGCTGGGCTATTGCCCGCAGCAGCCGGTGCTCTACGAGCGCCTGACGTGCGACGAGCATTTCGAATTGTTCGGCCGCGCCTACCGGATGAGTCCGGGTGCCGAGCGGCGGTCGCGGCGCGAGTTGTATGCCGCGTTGGGGTTCGAGCGGTATGCGACGACCCGCGCCGACCAGTTGTCCGGGGGCACGCTGGCGAAGCTGAATTTTGCGTTGGCGTTGCTGGCCGACCCGGAGGTGTTGCTGCTGGACGAGCCCTACGCCGGGTTCGACTGGGACACCTACCTGAAGTTCTGGCAAATCGTGGCGCGGCGCCGCGAGGCGGGCCGCACGGTGCTGATCATCAGTCACTTTATGGCCGACGAGGACCGCTTCGACCGCATCGTCGACTTGCGCGACGGCAAGGCGGTGCCCGATGACCACGCATGGTTCCCTCGGCATGGCCCTGTTCGTGCGGCGGTTTCTTGCTGACTACGGCCGCAATCCGGTCAACCTGCTCGTGCTCGTGCTGGTGCCGGTGGTCTTCGTGGTGGCCGCGGCGGGGCCGATGGCCGACGCGGCGAAACTGCTCGGCGGGATTGGGCCGTCGGTGGAGACCGCCACCGCGGGCTGGGCCGCGGGATTCCTGGCCGGCATCGCCATGTATTTCCAGACCCGCGCGGCACGGGCCGCGGATCGCCGGCTCGTGCTGGCCGGCCTGCCATCCGCCCGCCTGGTCGCCGCCAGGGTGGCCACCGGCCTGATCCTGGCGGTCCTGGTCTCGGCGGCAGCTCTGCTCGCCTTGGCCGTGCGCACCGGGATCGACGAGCCCGTGAGGGTGATCGCGGGCACGTTGATGTTCGCCGTGATCTATCTGGCGATCGGGGCGCTGGTCGGGGCGTTGGTACGCAACCCCGTCAACGGCACCGTGCTGATCCTCTTCGTCTGGATCATGGACGTGTTCTTCGGGCCCAGCCTGGGTTCGCCGGACCGGCTCGCGACCCGCTGGTTGCCAACGCACTTCGTGACGCTGTGGATGATCGACCTGCCCTCCCAGCATGGCGGCCGCATGGGCGACCTCGGCTGGGCGTTGCTGTGGACCATCGGCGCGCTGGCCATCGCCTGGATGGTCGTCACCAGGACGACCCGTGTCCGGCACGGCGGGCGTCGCCGAATCAGGGCCGGTTCCGCTCGGGACCAGTTCGCCACCAGCCTGCGGATGGGGCTGCGGGACTACCGGCGCAACCCGGTGCTGTGGGCGCTGCTGATCGTCGTGCCGGTGGTGTTCATCTGGCTGTCCAAGGTGATCACGCCCGATCAGCCGACGTCGTTGTCCCTCGTGGAGGACGGCCGCACGGTCGAACCGACGTTCTGGCTGCCGGACGTGCACGCGGGGACGATGACGCCGATCGCCATCGCCTCGTTGGCCACCCTCGCCGGGCTGTTCGTCGTTCTTGATGCCCGCTCCGGCGACCGGCGGCTCACCCTGGCCGGATTCCGCACCGGGGCACTGTTGTCCGCCCGGCTCGGCGTGATCGCGGTGGCGGTGCTGCTGGTTACCGCCGCGTCTCTGGTGGTTACCGTAGCCGTGTTCGACGCCCGGCAATGGGACGTTTACGTGGCAGGCAATCTGTTGTTGGCCGCCACTTACGCGCTGATCGGGGTGTGCCTCGGCCCGGTCTTCGGGCGAGTCAGCGGGGTCCTCATCGCCTTTCTCGTGCCGTTCCTGGACGTCGGCATCGGCCAGAGCCCAATGCTGCGCGCGCAACCACCGGCCTGGGCGCAGCTGTTGCCGGGTTATGGCGCCGACCGTGTGCTGCTCGACGGCGGGCTCACGGCGAAGTTCGACCAGTCCGGCTCGCTGCTGCTCGGCCTGGCCTGGCTGCTCGTGCTCGGGGTCCTCGCGGCGTGGCTGTTCCGCCGTGCCCCGGCAACCCCGGCCCGCACCCGCTTGGGCGGCTGACCTGACGTTCGTGGCGGCCACCCTCGCGCTGGTGCCCCGTCCGGCAGGCGATAGCCCGTGCTGGGGTGGCCAATGCGTCATCCCCGGCTCAGGCTGAAAATGAGCTCGGGCTGATGTTGAGGAGGAATTGCCAGTGACCAGCCACGTCGACACCCACAAGCACGACCGTAAGGAGTACATCACCACCGTGCTCGACGTGCGGGGCCTGCTGTGGGCATCGGAGCAGAACGTCGTTGCCGCCAAGCTCGGCCGGCAGGCCGGGGTGCTGGGTGTCGACGTCAACCCCGTGGCTCAGTCGGCGACAGTGGTCTTCGACCCGAGCCGCACCTCCGTGGCCGAGCTGCGGGACTGGGTGATCGAGTGCGGCTATCACTGTGCGGGGCAGTCGGTGCCCAATCACATCTGCGATCCGATGGCCGAGGAGCCACGACACCCGCCCGAGGACGCGCAGCCAACGCCGCACGAGGCGATGGGCCACGGCGGGCACGGCGGCATGTCGATGGCCGCGATGGTCGCCGACATGCGCAACCGGTTCCTGGTGGCGCTGCTGTTCTCGATCCCGATCGTGCTGTGGTCGCCGATCGGCACCGACGTGCTCGGCCTGAACATCCCGACGCCGTTCGGGTTGCGGCAGGACGTGTGGGCGCTGCTGCTGAGCCTGCCGGTGATCCTCTACTCGTCCTGGATCTTCTTCGACGGCGCGGTCCGCGCGCTGCGAGCCCGCACGCTGGACATGATGGTGCTGGTCGCCGTGGCGGTCGGCGCCGGCTGGCTGTACTCGCTCGTGGTGACGCTGACCGGCGGCGGCGAGGTGTTCTACGAGGCGGCCACCGTGCTGGCCGCGTTCGTGCTGCTCGGGCACTGGTTCGAGATGCGCGCCCGCGGTGGCGCCAACGACGCGATCCGCGCCCTGCTGAACCTCGCGCCACCCAAGGCGCTGGTGATCCGGGACGGCGAGCCGGTGGAGGTGCCGACCGCCGAGGTCGCCGTCGGTGACCTGCTGCTGGTGCGGCCCGGGGCGAAGATCGCCGTCGACGGGGTGGTCGAGGACGGCCAGAGCGAGGTCGACGAGTCAATGGTGACCGGCGAGAGCCTGCCGGTGCACAAGGCCCCCGGCGACACCGTCATCGGCGCCACCATCAACGCCAACGGCACGCTGCGGGTGCGCGCCACCAAGGTCGGCGCGGACACCGCGCTGGCGCAGATCGTCCGGCTCGTGCAGCAGGCCCAGAACTCCAAGGCACCCGGCCAGCGGCTGGCCGACCGGGCCGCGTTCTGGCTGGTGTTCGTCGCGCTGATCGGCGGCGCGCTGACCCTGGCGGTCTGGCTGCTGGCCACCGACCGGCCGTTCTCGGCCGCGATGCTGTTCGCCATCACCGTCATCGTGATCACCTGCCCGGACGCCCTGGGGCTAGCAACGCCGACCGCGATCATGGTTGGTACCGGCCTGGGCGCCCAACGCGGCGTGCTGTTCAAGAACGCGGTCGCGCTGGAGACCTCGGCTCGCATCCAGGTCGTCGTCATGGACAAGACCGGCACCCTGACCAGGGGCGAACCCGAGGTCACCGACGTGATCACCGACGGCATCGGCGAGGACGAGCTGCTGCCGCTGGTCGCCGCCGTCGAACGCGAGTCCGAGCACCCGCTGGCCGAGGCCATCGTTCGCCACGCCGACGCCCGCGGTCTCGACTCTGTGCGTGCCGAGCGGTTCGAGAACGTGCCCGGCCACGGCGCCATCGCCCATGTCGGCGGCCGCCGGGTGGTGGTCGGCAACCGTCGGCTGCTCGACCGCGAGCACATCGACCTCGGCGCGCTGGCCGACGCCCGGGACCGGCTCGCCGGCAGCGGCCGGACCGCCGTCATCGCCGCCGTGGACGGCCGAGCCGCCGGTGTGATCGGCATCGCCGACGCACCCCGCGACACCGC
>Ga0210378_10000639_pt1 | contig 18045 bp, 15 predicted proteins | sample PLM1_60_b1redo_FD_155465 | JGI IMG/M metagenome (GOLD analysis project Ga0210378, IMG submission 155465) | Groundwater sediment microbial communities from an aquifer in East River, Colorado, USA - PLM1_60_b1 redo | ecosystem: Environmental > Terrestrial > Soil > Riparian zone | place: USA: East...
GCCGCGTCCGGGGGGGCCGGGCGCAGGCCGGTGCCGAGCGGGGTGACGTCGATGCGCTCGCGCGGGACGCCGAGCAGCTCGCCGAGGTCGCGGGCGGTGGTCGCCGAGACGCAGAGCACGCGGCGGGCGGCCGCCACCGCCCGGCGCATCGCCCAGCCGAAGTAGCGGACCTTGCCGGGCTGGTGCCACTCCGGGTGGGTGAGCATGGTCAGGTCGTGGACGGTGACCAGCGCCGGCAGCTCGACCCGCAGGGGCAGCTCGTAGTGGACGCCGTGGAGCAGGTCGGCGGAGCGGCGTCGGGCCGCGCGGCCGGCCAGGAGCTGGGTCCAGGCGATGCGGGCGGGCCTGCCGGCCGCGGCCATGGTCACCGGGTGCAGCCGCAGGCCGTGGGCGGCCAGGGCGACCGCGGCGGCTGGGGCGCAGAACGCCTCCAGCTCCAGGTCGTCGCGGCGCGCCAGCGCCGCCAGCAGCCCGGCGGCGTACACCCCGGCCCCGGTCAGCCGCGCCGGCACCGCGGTGGCGTCCACGGCGACCCTCACGGCCAGCGACCCCCTCTCCCCTGCGGCGTCACCGGAGGACCTCGCGGTAGCTGGTCCAGGTGGCGGCGGCGGTCGCCGGCCAGGTGAAGGCGGCTGCCCGGCGTGGGCCGGCGTCGGCCAGGCGGCGGCGGAGGGCGCCGTCGGCGACCAGCCGGACCAGGCCCTTGGCGATCGCGCCGCGGTCCAGCGGGTCGACCAGCAGGGCGGCGTCACCGGCGACCTCCGGCAGGCTGGAGCGGTCGCTGGTGAGCACCGGGGTCCCGTGGGCCATCGCCTCCAGCACCGGCAGGCCGAAGCCCTCGTACAGGCTGGGGTAGGCGAGCCCGTCGGCCTTCTGGTACAGGGCGTGGAGGGTGGCGTCGCCGACCGGGCCGGCCAGCTTCACCCGGACCGACTCCAAGGTCGGCCGGAGCTTGGGTCCCCAGCCGACCGGTCCGACCACCACCAGCCAGTGGTCGGGCAGCTCGTCGGTCACCTCGCCGAAGGCGGCGAGCAGCCGCGGCAGGTTCTTGCGGGGCTCGAGGGTGCCGACCGCGAGCAGGAACGGCCCGCGTACGCCGAGGTCGGCGAGCAGGCGCGTGGCGCCCTGGTGGTCGGGCCGGGCCGGCGGCTCGACACCGAGCGGGATGATCGTGACGCGGCCGCGGTCCACGGCGTACAGCTCGGCGAGGTCGCGGGCGGTCGCCTCCGAGGGGACCAGCACCCTGGCGGCCTCGCCGGCGACGATCCTGGCCGAGCGGTCGTGGTAGCGGCGCCCGGCGGCCGGGTAGGCGTCGGGGTAGTGACGGAAGCCGAGGTCGTGGACGGTGGCGACCAGTGGCCGGCCAGCCACGGGCGGGACCGCCGCGCTGGTCGCGTGGACCAGGTCGAGGGCGCCGAGCAGGCCGGCGGGGAGCCTCGGCCGGCGCAGCGTCACCCACGTCCGGGTGGCGAGCCGGCCGGGCCAGCGCAGCCGCCGGGTGTCGGCCGCCGGCAGCCCGGCGGCGGCGAGCCGCTCGGCCGGGTGGCGGCAGACGACGAACCTCACCACCCCGCCGTCGACGGCGGCCTCGGCCGGCAGATGCTCGACCAGCGCCCGCACATACCGTCCGATCCCGCCCGGCACCGGCCGCAGGAGCTGCTCGGCGACCACCCCGACGGCGGGCGCCTCGGCGGTCACCGCGTCGCCTCCAGGGCCCGACGGTACGCGGACAGGGTCGCCGTGGCGCAGGCGGCCCAAGTGAAGGCCGCGGCGCGGGCCCGGCGGGCGGCCCGCTGCGGCTCGCCGCCGGGGTCGTGGAGGACCCTGGCGAGGGCGCCGGCCAGGGCCGCCGCGTCGCCGGGTGGCACCAGCTCGGCCTGGTCGCCGAGCACCTCGCGCAGCGCCGGCAGGTCGGTCGCGACCACCGGGGTGCCGCAGGCGAGCGCCTCCAGGGCCGGCAGGCCGAACCCCTCGTACCAGGACGGGTAGACGAGCGCGGCGGCGCCGGCCACGACCCTGGCCAGGTCGCCCTCTGGCAGGTAGCCGGGGGTGCGCACCGCCTCGGCGGGCAGCCCCGCCAGGTCGAGCCTCTCGCCCCACCCGGCCGGTCCGACCAGCACCAGCGGCGGGACGCTTCCGCCGGCCGGCCCGGCCCCGATCGTTCCACCGGGGGACCCCCTCGGGGTCCCCCGGACCCCCCCGGCCAGCAGCTCGCGGTAGGCGGCGAGCAGGGTCGGCAGGTTCTTGCGGGGCTCGCGGTTGCCGACGAACAGGAGGTACCGCTCGGGCAGGCCGCTGGCGGCCAGCCAGGCGGGGTCGGCCGGGGCGGCCGCGCGCCAGGCCGGCCCGACCCCCAGCGGGGTCACCACCAGCCGCTCGGGCGGCAGCCGGTAGGCGTCGGCGACCTCGGCGCCGACCGCCGCGGTGGGCGTGCAGACCGTCGCCCCGCGGCGCAGGGCGCGGGGCACCAGGTCGCGGTAGCGGGCGGAGGCGGCGGCGACCAGCTCCGGGTAGCGGAGGTAGGTGAGGTCGTGGACGGTCACCACGGTCGCGGCCCGCCGTGCCGGCGGCGCGACAAAGTTGGTGGCGTGGAAGACGTCGACCGGGCCGGCCAGCCACTCGACCGGCGGGAACGCCACCGCCGCCCAGGCGGCCTGCAGCAGCCGCGCCGGCACCCGCCGGCGCCCGCAGCGCACCCGCGGCCCGGCCGGGGCGACGCGCGGCAGCTCGGCGGTCCCACGCCAGGTGAACGGGACCAGCACGACCTCCTCGGGTTCCCCGCCGGGCAGCTCGGCCATGGCCTCGACCAGCCCCGCCACGTACCGCCCGACCCCCGTGCGGGGCCCGAGCAGCGGCGTCGCATCGACCCCGACCCTCATCGCGGCGTCGGCGGGACCCTCACCGCAGGACCAGCCAGCGCTCCAGATGCCTGCGGTCGACGCGCGCGCGGGCGGCCAGGCGGCGCCGGCGGACCAGCATCACCGGGAGCAACCGCAGGTAGGAGCCGAGCACCCGCAGGCGCAGCAGGGTCGGGCGCAGGGGCGGGCGCCGGCGGGTGTGGCGGGACCTTGCGACCTCCCGCAAGGCCAGCGAGACGGTGGTCAGCGGGTAGCGGAGCACCTCGCGCACGGCCAGGCCGGCGCGGGCGTTCTTGGTCAGCATCAGCAGCCGGTTGCGGTCGGTGTGGAACACGAACAGCGGCGACCACTCCACCGAGCTGGCCGAGTGGATGTGGCGGACGACCGCCTCCGGCTGGTAGCGGATCGCCCAGCCGAGGGCCCGCAGCCGCCACGACAGGTCGGTGTCCTCGTAGTACAGGAAGAAGTCCTCGTCGAAGCTGCCGGCCTCGCGCAGCGCCTCGGTGCGGAAGCACACCGCGCCCCCGCAGAACGCGAACACCTCTTCGGGCCGCTGGTACTGGCCGCGGTCCAGCTCCTGGTAGGCGCGGTCGGCGCCGTAGCCGTCGCGGAAGACCATGCTGCCGGCGTTGTTGAGGACGTCGACCAGGCCCACGCCGACACGCACCTCGACGTCGACGTCGACGGGGTCGGGCTCGGCCTTGGCGGTGGCCCCACCGCCAGGCCAGGCCAGCTCGACCGGCTTGGCGGTCTCGGCGGCCAGCCGCAGCCCCAGCCGCAGTGACCGCTCCGCCGCGCCCTCCACGGGGACCAGCAGCGTCCCGGCCGGGCGGGTCCAGCGGAAGCGACCGGGGCCGTCCCCCTCGGGCCCGTAGGCGACACGGTCCCACAGGACCTTGTCGGTGACGTCACGGCCGTCGACGCTGACCCGGTAGACCCGCACCCCGAGCTCTCTGCCGTCCAGCGCGCCGGGCAGGAACCCGGGGGTGGCCAGCTCGACGGGGAGGAAGCGGGGCAGGAACACGATCTTGGCCGACACCGCGGCCACACGCTCGGCGTCCTGCTGCTGGAACGGCTCCAGCAGCCGGCGCAGCCAGTCGGCCGACGGGTAGGCGTCGTCGTTGAGGAGTGCGACGAACGGGGTGGCGACCTCGCGGAGGGCGACGTTGTTGCCGCCGGCGAAGCCGTCGTTGGTCGGGTTGGCGATCGTCCTGACCCACGGGAAGTCCCGCGCCAGCAGCTCGAGCGAGCTGTCGGCGGAGGCGTTGTCGACCACCCAGACGGCCAGCTGATCGGCCGGCAGGTCCTGGGCGGCCAGGCTCTCCAGAACGCCCGGGATCCGCTCGGCGCCGTTATAGTTCAGCACGACGACGGTCACCAGCGGCCCGGTCACGCTCCTCCTCCCGTGGGGTCTCGACCTGCTCGGCGTTCCAGGCGACGTCGACGATGCCCGTGGCGGCGTCGCCGACGGCCTGGAACGCCTCGGCGAAGCGGCGTGCATCGTAGGCCACCGTGGTGTCCGGGTCACGGAGCGCCGCGGCCAACGCGAAGATGCCCTTGATCGGCGGCAGCTCCTTGACCGTGAAGCGGACGGTGGCGATCCCGTCGGGACCGAAGACCAGGGGGTCGGAGTCCATCACCCACAGCGGCACGTCGGCTGGGCCGGTCACCGCCAGCCGCACCGACACCGGCGGCGAGCCGATCGTGGCGGCGACGTCGAAGTCGACCACCATCGGCTCGCCGGCACGGTAGTTGCCCTTGTGGAGGCCGGTGACCGGGTCGAACAGGCGCGCGGCGGCGAAGCGGGGCCGGTCGGGGCCACCGACGGCGCCCCCGGACTGGTCGGCGGCGGTGCCGAGCAGGCTGCGCAGCCGCTCGGCGGCCTCGATCGGGTCGCCGTCGAGGAGCACCCGGCCGTGGTCCAGGACCACCGCCCGGCCGCAGACCTGTGGGACCAGGTCCAGCGAGTGGGTGACGAACAGGATGGTGCAGCCCCGCTCCTGGAACTCGGCGATCTTGGCCAGGCACTTGCGCTGGAACGACTCGTCGCCGACGGCGAGCACCTCGTCCACCAGCAGGATGTCCGGGCTCACGTGGACGGCGACCGCGAAGCCGAGACGCACGTACTGCCCGGAGCTGTAGTGCTTCACCTGGTTGTCGATGAACGGCTCCAGCTCGGCGAAAGCGACGATGTCGTCGAAGTAGCGCTGCGTCTCGCGGCGGGACAGCCCCAGGATGGCGGCGTTCAGGTAGACGTTCTCGCGGCCGGTCAGCTCGCCGTTGAAGCCGGCCCCGAGCTCCAGCAGGGACGCGATCCGGCCTCGCACCGCCACCGTGCCGGTGCTGGGGGCGAGGATGCCGGACAGCACCCTGAGCAAGGTCGACTTGCCAGACCCGTTGGGCCCGATCAGGCCGACCGTCTGCCCGCCGGCGATCTCCAGGTCGACGTCGCGCAGGGCCCAGAACTCCTCGGAGGTGGACTGCCGGTGCAGCAGCAGGCGCTCCTTGAGGCTGGTGGCGCGCTTGTGGTGGAGCAGGAAGCGCTTGCCCACTCCCTCGGCGCTGATCGTCGCCTCGGCCACTACAGCCCCTCGGCGAAGTCGGCCTGCAGCCGACGGAAGGTCCACAGGCCGACGCCGAGCAGGACCACGGCGACGGCCCCGGCCACGCCGAGCCAGGTGAGGTAGAAGCCGTAGCCGTCCGCCGGCAGGATCTGCCGCCCGTTGACGACCGGGCGGTTGTAGATCGCCCGCTGCATGGCAACGACCACCGCGGTCACCGGGTTGGCCATGTAGAGCTGGAACAGCCACTGCTGGCCGCGGCTGGCCAGCTGGTCCCGAACGACGGTGACCGGGTAGACGATCGGGGTGAGCCAGAACCACGCCAGCAGGGCGACCTCCAGCAGGTGCTCGACGTCCCGATAGCGGACGTTCAGGCTCGAGGCGAGCAGCGACATCGCCACCGTGAAGGTCACGGCCACGGCCAGCGCTGGCAGCAGCAGCAGAAGCTGCGGGCCGAAGGCGTCACGGTAGAGCACGGCCAGGGCAGCGAACAGCACGGCGAGCTGCAGCAGGAAGTGCACGCCGGCGAAGCCCACCGACGACAGCGGCAGCACGATCCGGGGGAATCGCACCTTGCGGACCAGGTTGGCGTTGCCGACCACCGCGCCGGTGGCGGAGAGGGTCGACAGGTTGAAGAAGGTCCACACCAGGAACCCGGACATGAACAGCACCGCGAACTTGTCGACGCCGTTGGGCAGGAAGACCTGGAACACCAGGTAGAACACGCCCAGGTACAGCAGCGGGTTGGCCAGCGACCAGACGAACCCGAGCGCCGAGTTCTTGTACTTGACCTTGAGGTCCTTGCGGACCAGCTCGGTCAGGAGCTCGAAGCGAACCCGGGTCTGCGCCGCGGCGCGGGCGTCGGCCGCGCTCTGCGCTTGCGCCATCTAGGTTCCCCCCGTGGGGACTGCCGGCTTTGGCTGGCAGGGGAATCGGGAGCAGTGGTGTAGCTGATTAGACATCCGATCGCTGTATAATGACCGCATGGCGTCGCTCAGCGAGTACGACCGCACGGCGGGCGCAGTCCACAGCATCGGCTTGCACCTGGTCTGGTGCCCGAAGTATCGGCGCCCGGTGCTTGAGGGCCGGGTCACCGACCGGCTCCGCAGCCTGATCCAGGCCAAGTGCGCCGAGCGAGGGTGGACAGTCCAGGCGTTGGAGGTCTTGCCAGACCACGTCCACCTGTTCGTGCGCACCGGGCCGGACGCCTCCCCAGCGCTTGTCGCCCACCAATGCAAGGGCTTCACCTCTCGGGTACTGCGCGCCGAGTTCCCGCACCTGCGCTCGCGGCTGCCGACACTGTGGTCGAAGTCATACCTGGTCGCCTCGGTCGGGCGTGTGTCGGAGGCGGCGATCCGACGGTACATCGCCGAGCAGACCACCCGGCCGGAGAAGGGCAGGCCATGAAGCGCGCCTACAAGCTGCGTGCCTACCCGACACGCCCGCAGGAGGGGCGCGCGGTCAGGCTGCTGGCCGACCACTGCGACCTCTACAACGCCGCCCTCCAGGAGCGCCGGGAGGCATGGCGCATGCAGCGGGTGTCGGTCTCCTACGGCCAGCAGTCCGCGCAGCTCAAGGAGATCCGCGCCGCCGACCCCCAGGGGCAGGGCCGGCTTTCGTTCACCGCGCAGCAGCAGACCCTGCGCCGCCTCAATGCCGTGTTCGCCGCCTACTTCCAGCGCGTCAGAGATGCCGAGCGGGCCAAGCAGCGGGCCAGGAGCAAGGGCGAGAACCCCAAGGAGGGGAGGGTCGGCTACCCCCGGTTCAAGCCCCGCCAGCGGTTCGACCAGGTGCTGTTCGTCGCCGGAGACGGCGCCAAGTGGGAGGCGACCGACGGCGACCGGTGGGCGCATGCGAGCTTCCAGGCGGTCGGGCGCGTTAAGGTCCGCCAGCACCGCGCCGTGGTCGGCCGGGTGAAGACGCTGCAATTGAAGCGGGAGCACCGCCGCTGGTACGTCATCGTGGTCACCGCAGCCGAGGTGGAGCCACTGCCGCCAACGGGCCGGTCGGTCGGCGTCGACGTGGGAGTGGCGCGGTTCCTGACCACCAGCGACGGGGAGGTCGTCGCCAACCCGCGGTTCCTGGATGCCGCCCAGCAGCGGATCGCCGACCTGCAGCGCCGCAAGGAGCGCGCCCGGCCCGGCTCGGGGAACCGCAGGCGGCTCCGCCGCCGGCTCGCCCGGGAGTGGCGCAAGGTCCGCAACCAGCGGCGGGACTTCCACCACAAGACCGCCCGCGCGCTGGTCGACTCCTGCGACGCGCTGGCGCTGGAGGACCTGCGGGTGGATGGCATGACCGCCTCGGCCAGCGGCACCCTCGAGCAGCCCGGTCGCAACGTCACCCAGAAGACCAGGCTGAACCGCAGCATCTTGGACGCGGGCTGGGCACAGTTCACCAGCATCCTCACCGCCAAGGCTGAAAGCGCCGGACGGCGAGTGGTGCGCGTGAACCCCAGCCTCACCAGCGTCACCTGCCACACCTGCGGCACCCGCTGCACCAGGCCGCGGCAGAACACCGTCGTCTGCCCCACCCACGGCATGCTTGACGCCGACCTGAACGGGGCGCGCAACATCGTCACCAGGGCCGGGCTGGGCTCTGGTCAAGCCCCCGCGGCTTGAGAAGCTGCCGGCTCCAGTCGGCAGAGCAGTCACTGGACTACCCTACCGGAGCCCGAGGCCGGCCGCGATCTGCCGCCAGCGGGCCGCGAACGCGGCTTCGGAGAAGTCGCCGGCCCGCTCCACGGCGGCGGCGGCCAGGCGCTCGCGCACCCTGTCGTCGATGGCGAGCTTGCGGGTCAAGGCCTCCAGCTCGCCGAGGGTCGTCCAGCGGTAGCCGTCGGTGCCGTGGCGGACGATCTCGCGCTGGCCGGCCTTGTCGATCACCACCGGCACACAGCCGGCGGCCATCGCCTCCACGGTGGTGATGCCGAAGTGCTCGAACAGCCAGGGCGCCTTCTCTTCGTCCTCGCCGAGCCCGGTCGCCACCCAGAAGATCGAGCCGGAGGCGAACAGCTCCTCGACCAGCGAGCGGGGGGCGTTGGCGTGGACGTGCACCGGCAGCCCTTCGGCGGCCCGCTGGACCTCGGCCAGGTAGCGGCGCTGCGACGGCTCGCAGCCGCCGACGACCTGCAGCTCCCAGCCGTCCATGCCGCCGCGGCGGACCATGTCACCGAACGCCTCCACCAGCTCGAGCTGCTTCTTGGAGTGGCCCAGGCCGCGGGCGATGAAGCGGCCGACGGTCAGGATGCGCCGCTGCTTGGGCGCGGGCCGCAGCTCCTGGACGCGGATCGGCGGGAACAGCACGTCGGCCTCGACCCCCCACAGCCGCCGGACCCACTCCCGGGTGTACTCGGAGTTGGCCAGCACCCGCTCGTAGTGGTCGAGGAAGCCGAGGTCGGTCGGGTCGCGCAGCAGCCACGGGAACCGCTCGCCGGCCCAGCGGCGCGGCTCCCACCTGGCGCCCGCCATCCGCAGCCGGCTCACGGCAACTCCGAGGGTACGGTCGTCGGCGCCGCCCGGGACGAAGGTGTCGCTCTGGAACACGACCTCGCGGTCGTGCTCGCTGGCCGGTAGCGCGAGCTGGTGGCGCTGGAAGCGGTCCGGGGAGGCCTGCAGGCGGGCCAGCTCGGCGCCCTCGTGGGTGACGGTCACCTCGGCGGGGCCGGGGGCGCCAGGGCGGCCGAGGTCGAACACCACCCGCATGGCGTGCCCGGCGGGGAGCTGCAGGCCGGCCGTTCCGCTGGTCCACGCCGAGGTGCGGCGGCGGCCGCGGTCCGGCGGGAACCAGCCGAGGTTCCAGCCGACCCCGGGCTGTCCTTCACGGACGTAGCGCCCGAACAGCCGCGCGAGCCGCCGCTGCCAGCCGGCCAGGTCGTGGTCGGCAGGGGTCGGGAAGTAGCAGAGGTACAGGCTGCGGGCGGCCTGGGCCCGCACCCGGCTCATGTAGGAGGCGTTGACGAACAGCTCGTACTCGGCGGACAGGCGCGCCACCGATTCCTCGCCCCGGTCCGGTACGATCCGCATGGTCACCTTGCCGAGGTTGAGGCCGAGGTGGTCGGCGAGGATCTCCTTGCCGACGTCCTCGTGGCCGACCAGGTCGACCTCGTGGCCGTCGTCGGCGAGGACCTGGGCGAGCATGCCGGAGTGGCGCTCCCCGCCACCCATCGACTGCAGGAACCGGTTGTAGACGGCAACCTTCAACGCTCGGGTGCTCCTTGGGATCGCGCCCGGTCAGCCCCGGGCGATGACGTAGGTCTCGTTGCTCTGGTACAGGCCCCACACCAGCTTGTCATGGGCGCGGTGGAGGTCGCGGAGGGCCTCGGTGGTCTGCTGCAGGCGGTCGGCGAGCACCTTGACGACGTGGGCGAGCTCGAAGGCCCACTCGGGCTCGTGGCCGGCGGTGGCCCGCCCCCAGCGGTTGTGGTGGTCGAGGCTGTCCTTGACCTTCCGCGTGGCGCTGTCGATCAGGTCCCCAAGGGGTGGGGGGACGAGCGGCTCGGTCGCCGTGTACTGGGGGGGCGGCCCGGGATGGTTGGCCGGGTTGGTGCCGCTCCGCTCCACCTCGAGCCCTGCCTGGCGGCAGAGGAACTCCAGCAGCGGCAGGTCGTAGAAGCGGACGTGGGTCGGGTCGCGCCAGAAGTCGTGGCTGAGCACGGCGTAGCAGGCCGGGTTGGGGGTGACGGCCACGAACCGGCCCCCGGGCGCGAGCACGCGGCGGACCCCTTTCAGCAGCTCGCGAACCTGGTCGGGGGTGAGGTGCTCGACGAAGTGGGCGCAGAACACCCCCTGGTAGGGACCTGGCGGCGGGTCGCCGTGGAGGTACGCGACCGCGTCGGCGCAGACCACGTCCAGCCCCTCGGCGCGGGCCTTCTCGACCATGCCCTCGTCGGAGTCGACCCCCTTGGCCTCGATGCCCGCCGCCGCGAGCAGGCCGAGGAACTCCCCGCGGCCGCAGCCGAGCTCCAGCACCGGCGCCTTGTCCTGGAACAGCGGCAGGTAGTGGCCCAGGACCTCGCGGGTGTGCTCGGGGTCGAACTCCATGTAGGAGTAGTAGTCGCTCTCCACCCGGGTCACCTTGCTGCCCTCCAGGTTGTCGCGTTCCCGACGACGGTAGCGTTGGAACTCTACGGGGAACCGCCTCGCCGGGCCACGACCTGGCAACGACCCGGCAACGACCCGGCCGCCGCCACTATCCTGGTCGCCTGCGGCGAAGGAGGTTCTGTTGTGATGGACGACCGACGGGGGCAGGTGGGCACGGCCAGCCCCCCGCCCCAGAAGCTGCCACGGTGGATGCGGGTGCGCCCGCGGCGGCCCCGCTGGGGGCGCCGCGTGGCCATCGCCCTGCTCGTGGTGCTCGTCCTGCTGCTCGGCCTGGCCGTCTGGGTGGACCTGCGGCTGCAGCGGGTGGACGCGCTCACCGACTATGCCGAGCGGCCTGCCGCCACGCCGGGGGCCGACTGGCTGGTCGTCGGCTCCGACAGCCGCGAGGGCCTGACCGGCGAGCGCCGGCGGCAGCTCGGCACCGGCGACGCCGCCGGCCGGCGCGCCGACACGATGATGCTGCTGCACATCCCGCGCGGCGGCGGGTCGCCGACGCTGGTGAGCCTCCCACGCGACTCCTACGTCCCGATCCCCGGGCGGGGACGCAACAAGCTCAACGCCGCCTACGCCTTCGGCGGGCCGAAGCTGCTGGCACAGACCGTCGAGCGGGTCACCGGCATCCGCATCGACCATTACATGGAGATCGGCTTCGACGGGTTCGCCTCGGTCGTCGACGCGGTCGGCGGCGTGCGGATCTGCGTGAAGGAGTCGATCAACGACCCCAACGCGGCCCTGCGGCTCAAGGCCGGCTGCCAGGAGCTCAACAGCAAGCAGGCGCTCGGTTACGTCCGCACCCGCGCCTCCGCCCGCGGCGACCTCGACCGGGTCGAGCGCCAGCGGGAGCTCCTCGGGGCCCTGATCGACAAGGCGACCAGCCCCGGCGTGATCCTCAACCCGTTCCGGAACCTCCGGCTGGTGCTGAGCGGCACCGACGCCATCGCCGTCGACGACGGCGACCACGTCTGGAGCCTGCTGCGGTTCCCGTTCGCGATGCGGGCCGTCAGCGGCAACGGCGGGATCGCGACCACGGTGCCGGTCGCCGGCACCCAGACCGTGAGCGGCGCCGGCTCGGTGGTGGTGTGGGACCGGCAGCGGGCGCTCGCCCTGTTCGACGCGCTCAGGCAGGACCGCTCGGTCCAGAACCTCGTCGGCAAGTAGGCGGAAGCCACGGGCGCGCGACCGCTCGGAGTGGTCGCTAACTTAGCTGCGGCGGGAGTTGCGGTTGCGCTGGTGGGCACCTCGCGACCGGCCGGCCCTGGCCAGGCGCCGGACCTGGACCCGTTCCCGGGCGGCCAGCACGTCGGTGACGTAGGCCAGCACGACGACCACGACCACCACGGCGGCCGCGAGAACGCTCGCGAGCATGGCCGAACCCTCCTCCCAGGTGCCGAAAGCAGATTCCCGTCCCGATCCGGCCACAACCACGGTGTCACAACCGGCATCGGGGAGCAATCCGGTCCAGTCGGTCGATCAGGGACTGCCGTCCCAGTCGCCGACGACCGGCGTGCCCGGGGTCTGCTTGCGCAGGCCGATCGAGGCCGCGCTGCCTGTGAACGAGTTCTTCAGGTACCACTTGACGCCGGACCGCAGCACCCCGGGGGTCCAGGTGCCGTTCCCGTTCCAGTCGCCGACGAACCCGAGGTCGTTCACCTGCCCGAAGCGGACGTGGAAGTGCGAGTGCCCGGTGGTCGCGGCGTTGCGGAACCAGAAGGTGCCGGCGCGCTGCACCGCCGGCGTGAAGTCGCCGTCGCCGTCCCAGTCGCCGGTCAGGTAGCGGTCGCCCGATCGCCCGAACCGGAAGGTCACGTCGGCGGCGCCGGTGGTGTTGGAGTTGCGCAGCGACCACACGCCGGCGCGGACCGCGCCGGGCGTCCAGACCCCGTCGCCATCCCAGTCGCCGACCACCAGGCGGTCGCCGTAGGCGCCATACCAGAAGTCCGCGACGCTGCCGTCGGAGCTCCGCAGCAGGAAGTGGTTGCTGCCGACGGTGGCGTTGGGGCGGACGACCCCGACGGTCTGGATGCCGTCGCCATCCCAGTCGCCGACCACCGGGAGGTCGCCAGACCGGCCCCACCGGTAGCTGGTGAAGGCGTCCGACGACGCCGAGCGCTGGTCGGCGTTGACGTTGCTGACCGTCCACCTCCCGGCCGAGAACCCGCCGGTGCTGGTGCCGCTCGGCGGCAGGGTCCGGTCGACGAAGACCTGGCTGGTCGCCGGCCGGGCGCGCGCGCCGCCGACGGCGGCGGTCACCGTCATGGTCGCCCAGCCGGCGGGGGCGAGCTGGCCGGACGCGGTGCGGCCGTTCCAGCGGACCCTGGCTTCGGTGCCAATCCCGGTCCAGGCGCGCACGTTCGCGCCGTTGGAGCCGGTCACGCCGACCCGCCAGCGGACCGTGGAGCTGAAGCGGGGGTGGACGCCGACGGAGCCGCCACGCTCCGGGCTGACCACCGTCGCGCTGGCGGCGCCGCCGTAGATCTTGGGCCGCCCGATCCTGGACACCGCGGAACGGATGGCCGGGAGCATCGCGATGACCGGGTCGCCCGGGCAGATGGTGTAGGAGGTCGAGCGGTGCCCGAGGATGGTGTGCGCCGGCACCCTGCGGCCGGCCGGGTAGCGGGTGTTGGCGCCGCCGGCGCTGGTCAGCGCCGTGAGACCGAGCGGGTCGACGTGGGTGAGGTCGAGCTTCCAGGCCAGCAGCCGCTCCAGGGCCGCGACCATGCCGGCGGGCGGCCGGCTGCTGGTGAAGGTCCCCAGCAGGGCGACGCCGGTGGTCCTGGTGTTGAAGCCGCCGGCGTGGGCGCCGAGCACCGGCCTGGTCACGCCGCCGTAGCGGCCCTCGAAGACCCGGCCGTAGCGGTCGACGACGAAGTTGTAGCCGAGGTCGTTCCAGCCCCTGCTGCGGACGTGATAGACGTAGTCGGCCCTGATCAGCGCCGCGCTCTCCGACGGCGCGTAGCTGTTGGCCTGCACGGTGTGGTGGACGAAGGCGGCCCTGACGGTGTCGCTGTACTCGGGGGCATGCCGGCGCAGGGACTCGTCGGCGCCCCAGCCGGCGCGGCTGACGATCGGCGGCTGGGTGGTCATCGCCGTGGCCTGGCCTGGGCGGGGCGCGTCGGTGCCGGGCGTGGCGGTCATGTCCGGCGTCACCAGGTGAGCGGCCAGCCCGCGCGCGGGGCCGCCGGTGGGCGCCGCGGCGGCCGCTGCCGGCCGCCCGCCGCCGCCGGTCGGGCGCTCCACCCGGACCTGCAGCTCGGTGGTGCCGGCGGCCAGCCAGACGCCGTCGGTGAAGGCCCGCTCCGGGTGGTGCTCGGGGCTGGTCGGGTCGGGGCCGTCGCCCGACGGCTCGACCTCCCGCCAGCGCGACCATCCCGCCGCCGTGCGGGTCCGCAGCCACAGGGCGCCGGTCGCCGCCTCGCCGTCCGTCGCGGCCGGCCCCAGACCACCGGTGCGGGGCGCCGGCCGGGCGGGGCTCGGCCAGGAGAAGCCGACGAACCTGGCGGTGCCGACCGGGACCGGCGGGGAGTCCTGGACGGCGGCGGTTGCCGGGGCCCTGGCCAGGCCCGCGCGGGCGGTGCCGGAGATGGGCGCGGAGGCCGGCGCGAGCGCGAGCTGCACGTCCCGGACGGTGCCCGGGTGGATGCGCCGTAGGCCGAGGGACGGCTGGGCGAGGTTGAAGGCGGTGAGCGCGACGGCGCCGGCGGTGCCGGCGACCATCGCACGGCGGGCCAGCCTGCGCAGGGACCGGAACAGCACGAGCGGACCTCCCATCGGATGCGGCGGAGAGGCGATCAAGCCCCTCGGCTATGGGGTGACGTGGAACTTCGTCGATTTGAGCCTGAAGGCGGCGCGGAACTGCGCGCCTGTCACGGTGACCAGCCCCTCGGTGCCGCGGACCCTGATCGTCGACACGCGGCCGCCCCACGAGGGCACCTTGGTCTCGGCGACCGCGAGCGCGGTGCCGACGCCGAGGCGCGCTCCGAGGGTCGCCGCCGACACGTCCACGCGCCAGCGGTAGTTCGGGTTGGGGTGGCTGCCGCCGCCCCGGTCGTAGAGGGCGTCGGAGCGGCTGGGGTACCAGGGCAGCGGGGCGCTGCCCCACTGGGCGTTGCTCGAGGTGTAGCCGCCGGACGAGGACGAGTAGAACGCCTGCACGATCCGGCTGCCGTAGCGGACCACCAGCGAGCCGGTGGCGCGCACCGCCGCCACCCAGCGGCCGCCCCAGTACCCGGCCTCCTTGGCGTACCCGGCATAGGCCTGGTCGCGCACGGCGGCGTAGACCGCGCAGCGGCAGCCGTCCCACCTCCCGGCGCCGTAGGTCTGCCCGCGGGCGAGCACCGCCGCCAGCGCGTAGCTGCGGGCCGCGATCGCCTGGGCCTGCAGCGCCGCGTTGGCGAACGAGCCCGGCATCTCGGCCAGCCCGCGCAGGTAGTGGTTGAACGGCAGCACGGCGACCGCCCGCTGGCGCAGGGTGCCGTGATCGTCGCGGACCAGGTGGACCTCGAGCCGGCCCCAGCGGAGCTGCTGGCCGGTCTGGGGCAGCAGCAACCGGGCCGGGCGGCTGGCGGCCTGGTAGCGGACGACCACCCCGGCGCCCGGCCGGGTCGGGCCGAACACCCTCGTCCCGGCGGGGTGGAACACCGAGGTGCCGCCGGCTTGCGGTCGGATCGACCAGGTGACGTGCCCGGCGAGCGCCCGCCGGTGCACCCGTCCGCTGGTGGCCACGCCGGAGACGGTGAACCCGCCGCTGCCGCCGAGTCCCGGCACCTCGATGCCCCTGACCAGGACCCGGCCGAGGCGGCCGCCGGTGCTGGGGTCTCGGCCGGCCTGCAGCAGCCCGACCCGGATGGCGGCCGGCAGGGTGGCCGGCCTGGCCGCCGCCCCGCCGTAGTAGAAGGAGATGATCCTGCCGGCGGTGGCGCCACGCAGGGCCATGCCGTGGGCGCCGTACTGGCTCATGCCGATGCCGTGGCCGTAGCCGCCGCCGACGATCTGGAACGTCGACGGCGCCGCAAGGGCGCTCGGCCGGGTCCCGCCGGCCGTCAGGCCCAGGGCGAGCACCAGGGCGCTGGCAGCTCCGATGACGCGAAGCCGACCACTCCCTGGCATCCCGAGCCCCCCGCGTTGGCGTCCCCACCCTCGGAGGTTCGGCGCCGCCGTGGATCGTCTTGAGCAGACCAGGTAGTTCTGCCGAGGAGTGGGCCTTCCGGGGGAGTCAGCCGTCCCAGAGGGTGCCGCGGGTGGCGGCCAGGAAGGCGGCCAGGGCGTCGTCCCAGCGGCGCAGGGGCGGCACGCCGACCAGGCGGGCGAGCCGGTTGTCGAGCACCGAGAAGGCCGGCCGGCGCGCCGGGCGGGGGAACTCGGCGGTGGTGGTCGGCCGCACCCGGTCGGGGTCCTGGCCGGTGCCCTCCAGGATCGCCCGTGCGAACCGGTACCAGGAGCAGGCGCCGCCGTTGCTCAGATGGTAGGTCCCGTGCTGGCCGGTGCGGACCAGGGCGCGCAGCCCGCCGGCCAGGTCGGCGGCCCAGGTCGGGCTGCCCACCTGGTCGTCGACGACCCGGAAGGTGTCCCGTTCGGCGGCCAGGCGCAGCACCGTCCTGACGAAGTTGCGCCCGGTCTGGCCGTACACCCACGCGGTGCGGACGACGTAGCTGCGGCCCCAGACGTCGCGGACGGCCTGCTCGCCGGCGAGCTTGGAGCGGCCGTAGACGCCGGCCGGCGCCGGCTGGTCGTACTCGCCGTAGCCGTCGGGCCGCGCGGCGCCGCCGGCGCCGTCGAAGACGTAGTCGGTGGACAGGTGGACCAGCTCGGCGTCGACCTCGCGGCAGGCCAGGGCGAGGTGGCGGGCGCCGAGGCAGTTGGCCCGGAAGGCCCGGTCGGGGTCGGCCTCGCAGCCGTCCACGTCGGTCCAGGCGGCCGCGTTGAGGACCAGGTCGGGCGCGATCTCGGCGACGGTGGCGGCCACCGCCGGCCAGTCGCCGACGTCCAGCTCGGCGCGGCCGAGGGCGACCAGCTCCTTGACGTCGGCGAAGGCGGCCTGCAGCTCGGCGCCCACCTGCCCGCCGGCTCCGGCGAGAAGCACCCGCACGGCCTAACCGTCCTGGTTTGCCGGGGGGCTAGGCTTGAGCCCCCCGGACCCCCGACCGTTGACCGGGGGGCTAGGCTTGAGCCCCCCGGACCCCCGACCGTGGTCCAGGGTGCGGGTCGCCCCGGCCGGCTTCATCGGCCGCCACCACGCCTCGTGGTCCCGGTACCAGGCGATCGTCTCGGCGAGGCCGGCGTCGAAGTCGTGGGCGGGCGCCCAGCCGAGCTCCCGCAGCCTGGTGGTGTCCAGCGAGTACCGCCAGTCGTGGCCCGGACGGTCCGGCACATACTCGATCATCTCCTCGCCGACCCCGAAGGCCGCCAGGATCCGCCTGGTCAGCTCCAGGTTGGACACCTCGTTGCCGGCGCCGATGTTGTAGATGCCACCGGTCTGGCCGCGGCGCAGCACCAGGTCGATGGCGGCGCAGTGGTCCAGGACGTACAGCCAGTCGCGGACGTTGCCGCCGCTGCCGTACAGCGGCACCTTGTGGCCGTCCAGCAGGTTGGTGACGAACAGCGGGATGACCTTCTCGGGGAACTGGTAGGGCCCGTAGTTGTTGGTGCAGCGGGTCACCACCACGTCGAGCTTGTGGGTGGTGGCGTAGGCGAGGGCGACCAGCGAGCCGCCCGCCTTGCCGGCCGAGTACGGCGAGGACGGCTCCAGCCGGTCGCTCTCGCGGAACGACCCGTCGCTGATGGTGCCGTACTCCTCGTCGGTTCCCACCTGGACGAGCCGGCCGACCCCGGCCGCGCGGGCCGCCTCGGCCAGGGTCGCCACCCCGACGGTGTTGGTCCTGACCGCCTCCAGCGGCTCCACGATCGAACGGTCGACGTGGGTCTCCGCGGCGAAGTTGACCACCACGTCGTGGCCGGGCAGCAGCTCGCCGACCAGGCCCGCGTCGCAGATGTCGCCGCGCACGAAGCTGTGGCGGGGGTCGTCTTCCAGGTCGGCGACGCTGGCCCTGGTGCCGGCGTAGGTCAGCTTGTCGAAGTTGGTCACCCGCGCCTCAGGGTCGGTGGCGAGCAGGTGCCGGACGTAGTTGGAGCCGATGAAGCCGGCTCCCCCGGTCACGAAGAAGCGCATCGGGGCAAGCTCCTGGTCGGTCGTGGAAGCTCAGAGCCTAAACGAAGTCCCGACGGTGAGGACCAGCCCGTTGGCGGCGCCGCTCCGGACCAGCTTGACGTGGTTGCCGAGCAGGTAGCCGAGCAGCTTGGCCTGCTGCTCGAGGGCCGGCGGGTAGGCGAGGGTCGACGCCGTCCCCGTCGGCTTGGTCGCGTTGCCGGTGCCGGCCACCTTGACCCCCTGGCGCTGGAGGGCGGCCGCCGCCCGCGCCGCCGCGCCCTGCACGCCGCCGCCGTTCAGCACCGTCACCCGCACGCTGGCCAGCGTCACCCCCTTGTCGCCGGGCAGGCCGACCGGGGGCAGCTGGGCGGCGTCCTGCCCCA